>Ga0179593_1176606_pt1 | contig 11202 bp, 17 predicted proteins | sample CZODoug2_1_08_16_FD_185931 | JGI IMG/M metagenome (GOLD analysis project Ga0179593, IMG submission 185931) | Vadose zone soil fungal communities from Angelo Coast Range Reserve, California, USA - CZODoug2_1_08_16fungal (PacBio error correction) | ecosystem: Environmental > Terrestrial > Soil >... | reverse complement strand
GGGTGGATACTTCCTTTTTTTTTTTTGGTGTCTTCCTTCGTTATCTCCTTTTTTGGTTCTGCTGGTGCTGTTTTCTCCTTTTTTGATCAACTCTACAACGGATTGGAGTTTTTCCCTTTTTGTACTGCGTTTTTATTTCTTTCGGGCCCTTGATGTCCCAATCAGGTGCTTCCGGTTCTTCGCTGTTTTTTTCGGCTCTCTCTCCCAAGTTCCCATTTTGACGCCACGATTTCTTTGCATCTTTCTTATGTCGTTCTCGTTGGGGAACAGTTTTTTCCCTTGAATCTGCGCTGTTGCAAAAGTTATCTTCTCCAGTGGGCCCCCGTTTCACCGTTGAAGGGCAGGTGTCCTTTCTTTTTTGTTTTTCCCCAGGAGGGTTCTTCTCTTGGGTGGGCTGTTTCATGCACAACTTTTTTTGATTTTCCGCTTTTACCCACCTGACACGGAAACGCACCCCCCTTTCGTTGTGGGTGCTGGGAAACATTTCCTTTCCCCGGCGCGAGGTTGTTAGGTTGGTCCTCTTTCTTCTTATTTATCCTTTTCTTTTCTTGAGGACCTGATTCTGTTGTCTCTTAATTTTTTTCCTTCCCATTGGGGAATCGTGTGTACTCTTGTTGGCTGGTTTTTCCGTCAGTTCTGTGCAGTCTGCACTTCCTTCACTGGGAATCCTCCCTTGCCCCCACTTGTTATTCTTTCCGTCCCTGTTCTTTCCTTGTCTCCTACCATTCGGGGGGGTTCCAGGCTCTGTTTGGTGAGTCCCGTTGACTTTTCCCGGGATATGTAGGAGGGGAGGACTCTCTGTACTTAAAATAGCTCTCCCCCCATCTTATATTTGTCATTTCAGTGGGGTCCCCAGCCTCCATGCTGGAACCAAAGAATTGCCGTCGATTTTTTCATCACAACCCCTGGTCAAGCTTCCCAGAAAGGATGTTGCGTCTCGTAATTTTTCTCCTTGTCCCCCGACAGCTTCCCAGTCCGGGGAGCGCGCATTTCCCTGGCAATATTTTTTTTCAGTGAGGATAGGCTCTGTTTTTTTTCACTAGTTAATAGCTTCATGTCATGTGTTTTTTGGACTGGGACCCTTTTTTTATAAACGCTTGAAAAATTCTAACCTTTATGTGCCCTTGTCGGGGGTTAGTCTTCCTTCTTCACCTCTCCAAATTTTGATGTTTTCATGGAATTTCTCTTTGTCGCTTCCTTTCCATTTGGCGGGGCACCCTTTTTTACTGTGAAGGATTAGGCCTAATGCAAACCCTTTCGTGTTTCATGTTTCCCCCTTATATCTTCACTTTGGCCCCAATGTCGTTCTTTTCTTTCCCCCCCCCTTTGGGGCCGAATTTCGATCTCGTATTTTACTTTGTGTGTTCTTTGGCGTAACTCTGTGCATTGTGAATTGTGTTATTCTGCGGATGTTGACAGTGTTTGCCTGTCTCCCAATGGTATTCCGCTTCTTCCGTTAGGCGCGGCGTTTTTGAGTCGTTTTTTTCTGTGCGAGATTTACTCGTTGGCGCCGAAGTTTTTCTTGTTACCGTCCTACCTACGGATCCGGCTCCCTAGAGCACACACTGGCCTTTTTCTTGTTCGTTCGCCCCGACTTTTCTATTTGATTTTTTCTGTCATCTTTGTTGCTTCTTTGGACCTGAATTGTGATTTTTTTCGATCTATCTGCGTTTTCCGTCGCCGGCTGGTGAACTCGTCTTTTCCCTTCACACGGATATCCTCGAAACTTCACCTAGTTTTTTCCTTTTTTTCCATTTCTTCCGTGATTTGCTCGGTTGATTAATTTGACGTTGGAACTTTCCTATTTGCTTGCGGCCTCATGCCGTTTGTCCCTCAACACGCACCTGACTTTGCTTTGTGGCTTGTGTTTTACGTGCTTTGCCTCGTTGGACGTTGGCCTGACCAATAAAACCCCTGCTTCGTTCTTGATGTCATGCAATTCCCCTCGCCCTTTTGTTACCCGTCATGGAAGCATTTTGCTTGTTTCCGGCGGCGTTAATTGCTTTGGGTGTCCCCTTGCGGTTTACCCTTGCTTCTTACTTTTATGTTGGTCTTCTGGCCTTGTCTGGACACCCTTTTTTGATTTTTTGGTATTGACCCAAGGCTTCGGTTCTTGACATCCGTCGTTTTTTAACTTAACCCTTTTCCTGGGTAAAACGTCTTTTGTGAATAATTTCCCGGTCCCCTGCTTTCTCTGTTTTTCCCCTTTTTTTTCTTGTGCGGTCCTTACTTGTCCCGTAGTTTCTTTTCAGCGACGCGGCTGTTTTGGTTATCGACAATTTGCCGCGGGTCCCTACCATGTGGTGTTCCGATTCTCGATACAACGTCTTTTTGCGGCTTTTGACCTTTTTCATTTTTATGCCGACACGTTTGGTGCGATTTTCCGTCTTCCCCCTCCTTCTTATTGGTGTTCTCACACCTTCTCACCCCGAGTCTTTATTTCCCCATATACCTTGGTGACTTTTTATGATTGTCTACATTTCAAACTTTTGCCGTCTCCCCACATCCTTTGTCATCCCCCCCCTGTATTGCGCCCCTTTCGAGGGGACCCCCCTTCCGTTTGGTTGCTCTGGTCGTATCAGTGTTTAGGGATTTTTTTTGAACCCACTCTTCAGGTTTGGCGGTGCACCTTTACTAGGTTTGAGTCGTGCCGTTCGTGGGTCCACCCCCTTACTTCTGTTAAAAACAACCTCCTGCCCAAATTCCTTTTTTATGGAATTTTTAAACGCGCCCCCAACAGTCGATTCTTATATTCTTCGGGCGGGGTCCGCTGGGCCCCCAACCCTTTGTTCCCCCTCTCCTGGTTACTAATCCGGAATACTTCTTTCTATCCCACCCACTTTCCCCTTTCACCTCTTTTCTTCCACCTTCTTTTTTCAAGTTCCCCCCCCACCCCCCCCTTGTGCGTTCTTGGTATTCTTGGTTTTACACACGGGTTGTTCTTATCCCAATCGGTTGCCCTTGTCGCTTCATTTTTTGACTTATTTTCCCCCGTTGCTTTTTTTCTCTTTTCTTCATCCCCCTTCACACAAGTTTTTTCCCAAGACATCGTTTTTGACCCACCCCCTCCTCCCTTTTAAGTTTCTTTTTTAAGTTCCGTTGGCCTTTCATCAATTGCAAATTCTTTTCTCGCCGGGCGCGCTCCCCAACCACTCTTTGTTCTGCCCCTACCATTTTTTTGTTTGTTATTTGAAAAAGTCTCTTGCCTTCCCGTTCCACTCCCCACATGACGGGTTTTTCTTTTCCTACCTTCTGTAACCCCCCTAAGCAATGTCTAGCAGCCAGCCCCCCCCCCTTTTTTTCCTTCAAAGTTCTTTTTCGCTGATGGCCCCCCTGTTCCATTTCCTCCACATCTTTTGGAGATTACAAAAAATCCTAGTTCCCTCGGACTCTGTTAGGTCACCCATCTACCTCCGCTTAGGACTCTGCCTTTCCTTCCTTTTCCTCTCAGACCCCGTTCGTTTGCTTCCCACCCCCTTACCCATTTTCCTGGAATTTTCGTTTTTTTTGCGAAGTTCACGTGATTCTCTCCCCGACCGGTTCTGCCCCCAACCTTCATCTGGCGTTGCCCCCCCCTCCCGGACCGTACAGTCTCCTCAAGGACTTTTCGTGTCCCCCTCATCCCCGTTCTTTTCCGTCGTACTTTATTTTTTGGCTAGTCGCCGATTTGTATCGTTGATGATTGGGCCAGCTTCCAGTTCCTTCGCCTGTGTCAGACCCCTCCCTGGTAAAATCGGCCGACTCCCTTTTTTCCCCGCCACCCCTCCAAAGCCGTTCCTCCTCTGTTAACCGATTACCTGTGAAAGATGCCCAGGCAAAACGTCAGAATTCCTCACTTCCGGCGCTACCCCCACATTCCCCCCCAATACGTGTCCCATACACCCCATGATGAAGATATTTCACTCAGGACTTTCGACGCCTCTGACCTTCATCGGATTTTTCATGTCCCGTTTCCCTCAGTTCCTTCTATGATGATGGCCCTTCCCTGGAGGTTAATTCCCCCTCCCTTCCCCTTTATACCGCCACCCCATTGCTTTTTTTAGTCTCCCTGACCCCCGCCTCCTTCTTTCAGTCGACTTTCGTCCTTTCTTTCCCCCCAAGGCCTTTTCCATAAAGCAGACCACCCCTTTCCCGTTAGTTCTTTCCCCCCACCGCCCACGATCTTTTTTTCGGCCGCACCTCTCCTTTAACTACGTATTGATTGTCTTGCCTGTCCTTCCCGCAGACCCCTCAAACCGCCCAATATCTCGGAATGCTTTTTCTCGAGCCGGTTACCGTGAGGTTCTTCCTCCACCTTTTTTGATTTTTTTTTCCAACTGATTCTGACCGAGTCTTTTTTTTTACTTACTAGAAATTTCACTTTACTGGGGCCGTTTGCTCTAAAGGTCTCCGGAATCTTTGTCTGATTTGCCTTGTCTCAAGTGCCCCGTTTACTTTGGCCCGGCCTGGGAACCCCATTTCCTTCGAAAGGAAGCTCCCCTTCATTGGCTGGTCACCACCTAGACTTTGGCATTTGGGAAGTCCCAATTAGCCTCGAGACTCAGTGCAGGCCCCGGTCTCTCTGGCTGCCGTCCCTCATTGTCCTGCAACAGCCTTTCCCATTTTCACTTTCCCTTTTGCCACACAGTGTACATTCTGGGCGGGTTCGACCATTTCACCCAGTCAATTCCTTTTACCCCAATGTTGTCATGCCTCAGTCCTCCAGACTCCCCCTTTCAATTGACCACCTTTTTCTTCCCACCCTCTCGGCCTTGTCCCTGTTATTACCTCTTTCAGTAACTGTCGAAAATTTAGTTTTGGGTTTTCTTTTTTCCGTTCGGTTTAAATCTGGAAATTCCCCTTTTTGCACATCGTTCGAGCGGATGTCGGATCCCATTACGCCCCCTCCGTTTTGTCCCTTGTTCCTTTTTCCAGGACCCTTGCCTTTTTCTTTTCAGGATAACCTTCTCGGCCTCCAAATCTAACTTTTTCCCCCCCTTTCGACATTTAAAAATTAACCCGCCCCTCCCCCGTCCCCACAAGAAAACTTCCCCTATGTCACACCTATAATCTTTTGACTCCCAAAACCCTTTAGTACCTTTCTCTTTTTTTTCACCTGAGATCCCCATGAATGCACGGAGAAGTGTGCCCCACAAGTTTCCCTGGAACCGTTGCGCTTGGTAATGCTCAGGTTGCCCCTTTTTTCCATTCCCCGAGCCTCTCCTTTTTTCTTGTCCTTTTGGTAAAAGCCAGCCCCAATCAGTAAGTAAAGCGAGCCAGTGATGGATGAATCCTCTCACCGGAGCAAACTGGACTTCCCACGGGTAACTTGGCCCCGTCTACGATGATTCTTTCCATGCCCGGCTTCTTTTGCCCCACGACCAGTGGAACACCAATTCTATCTATACTACTTAAAGTTGTTTTTTGTGTGAGACTTTTCTTGTTTGTGTGCCCATTCCTTGTCCGCTCCTTTTTTGTTTTTAACATATTTTCGTCTCCACGCCCAGTTTTGGCATTGATGCTTCCTTTGGATTGCATTTTTATTCTCTACCTGTTTCTCACCGCTGGTGTACCAGGATTGGGTCGTTTTCTTTTCCAGGTCTGGGAATGATTTGCGCCGTTCGAGAATTTCCTGCTTGGCTTGGTTTTTTGATTTTTCCAAACCGCTGCGGGTTTTCCGGTCGGTTTTTCTTTTCGCCGTTTTTTCGTTTTGATTGGGCACGCGTCCGGTGTTCAACGTTTTCTCCCTGCTTTTTTTGTTTTTAAGTCTTTGTTTCTGGTTTTTCCCCTTTGTTATGGATGCAATTTTTTTTTTTTTTTCGCGTCTCCAACGTTATCTCGCACAGGTGGTATCCTTTTATCCTTTTAATTTCTTTTGGAGTCTTACAACAGGCTTTGTCGATGTATTTTGTTATCATCATAGCCCCGCCACATTGTCCCATTGGATTATGCTACCCCACTACCCAAAGGGCTTGTCACACACTCTCCTTTTCTTCTCTTTGAGGAGCGCGATCATTCTTTTTCCCGGCCGGCCTTTTTGATGTTGGTGTGTCTGTCTCTGCTTTTGTATGGGAGTAGGACGATGTGAGTATGAGTTGCCTAGACTTTGTTTCCTGTCAGTTATGTGGCTTGATGGTCGGCTCTCGACCATTCCACTTTTTGGTGCATTGTTGTTCATTTTCTTCCTTTTTGTTGCGTTTTCCTCGTTCGTTTGAATTGCAGCACTAAATGATATGAGTCCTTCATTCTTATTTCTTCCCCACATGAGATTTCGCCCCCTCAACCCTTGGTAATAACACTTTCTCCCCTTTACGGTTTAGGGCGTTTTCACAGTCTTGACCCTTGGTTGGGCCGTCTTTTTTTTTGGCACCCTTTTCTTAGTGGCACTTCGCTCTACCAGTTTTTTCGGTTTTTTTTTCAGCCCCTTTGCCACAGGTTTTTCTATTCCTTCTGGTGTCTCCGAAACCCCCCCCCGCGGCCCTTTCTCCTACCAATATTTGGACTTTTGTTGACCTTATTCTTGACTTCTGTAGGTCGCTTCCCTTGCAGACGCCCCTTCCACATTATCGTATTGTAGGAGGGTTCTTTTCAGAACTTTCTGAAGTTGCATCCCTTCCCCTTTCCCCATTTCTGCTTTTTTTTCCTGGTCCCCCGCTGATAAACGACTTGGAAAGTCTACCGTCGACTCCCCCCCTTGTATTGCGGGGCCTCTCGCTGTGTCTTTCCCGCGCAATGTTATTGCTTTTTTCATGCTTAGAATCGATAGGATGTTCTTGTAATGACAATTCCTCTCCCCCTTGAGTCCTCTTTGCCCCAGATATTCCCGTCCCTTTTGCCATCATGGTACCTCGGCCCCATCTACTGATTTTTTGCCTGTTTTGCCGGTTCCTTTGGTTGAGGATCTCGTAATTGTTTCGGTGTAGTGTTCGTCCACTCTTTCACAATTGTTGTAGTTCTATGAGGGCCGTCTCCTTGTTGATGGCAGGTACGAGTTTCGACCCTTTCGCGCTTCGAGTTTTTTTGGCGCAGTGTTAGTAAGGTGCTCGACCTTCCGTTCGTGGGATTCGAGTCTAAATTCTTTTTCCCTCTCCCCCTTTTCTCGATCGGCTGGTTGCTAGTTTGCTCCCCCGCCCCTACGTATTGATGGCTTTGTTTTTGGACCATCCCTTCCGGGTCTCTTGGACTGTTCTCCCTCTGCTTTGCGAGCTTTTTTCAATTACCCTAATGTCTTTCTCCCCTATTCGGGGCTCTTGACCAGCGCTGCGAACTTGGGTCTGTCACGCCCAATGTTTTCATTGCATTCGTTCAGGCTCAGCAAAAAGCCTGTCTGTGCTCCTTCATTATTAAAGTCCTGAGTTTATTATTTGCCTTTTGACAATTTCCCAGCTCGGTTGGGAAATGGCGATTTTTCCTCACAGTCTTACCTTGTACTTTTTGTTTTTGGCTTTTTGGTTTCCTTTCAGTTTTACTTTTGCTGCCTTGGACCATGCGGACTTCAAGAACAACCCCTTTTCGTTGAGATTTTCTAGAATGCACTCTGGTCTCAATCGACCGACATCCTACCTGTGATTTTGTCGTTCTCATGCGACTGATCTTTGTGCCTTTTTTCTCGGTCCGAACGTGGCTTTTTCCCCCCTTTTGAGTCTTTGTCGCAGTTTTGTTTAGGCTGAACCTTGTGCTGCTGGCATTTTGTTCACCATTCTTGCTCGTGAACTGGACACCCGCATACCTATCTCTTTTCGGAAATGTTCCAAGATTTTGTCCAGCCCCCGTGTCCACAATCGAAATTTTTTGGTCCCCCTTCCTTTTTCCTTGCATCTTCGAGTGTCCTTTTTCTTAGTTTAAACTTCTTGTGGTATTCGACAATTGGCGCGGGTTTGCACCCCCCTTGTATCGATGTTCCCAACCGGTTGGGGGTTCCATTGCTAAATTAGGCCGTTTCTGCCCTGTTTTGTTGTTCTTTTTTCCTCTTTCCACATAAAACTGGATTGTGAGAAAAGGTACCGCTTTTCTTTTTGTGCGGTCAACACCTTCCCGTTTTTTTGTGGACGTACTTCCCCTTTCCCCCTTCCCAGCCTTCCCATTAGTTTGTCTAAACCCTGATGCTTTTTTCTCCTATCTTTAATTTCTCCTGTTTGGTGATCGAAGATGTTACCCTGTCCATTCATTTTTGGTTCTGCCCCCAAACACTTGTGTTGTTGGTCCCCCCTTTCCTTTTCGTCGCCCCCCTGTCCTTGACAAAATGTAACTCCTGTGAACCTTTTCTCCATTACTTTCTTGATGTGGTCGGGTTACACCTTTACTTCACTTGTCAGTCTTTATTTTCCGGCCTTTTCCCTTGGAATCCAACCCTCCAACGCATTTATTTCCCCCAAGGGTTCACCCCCTTCCGGCATTTCGCCACCACCTTTCGTCCGTTCCCGGCCCTATGGGACAGCAATACTATGGCGGTTTCCCGGGGTCTTTTTTCCCTTTGGTGAAACATGTGGTCTTCCATCGTTTACCCTAGTTCCTGCGGAGTCTTTCTCTGTCGGACTTCCGCTGCCCCAGTCCCCCTTCTTTCCAGTACCCCAAATCCCCCACACAATTTTGTTTCCAGAATCCGTTCTTTACCCCCCAACCCAGCATTCGCCCCCACGCCGTGCTACATCAACTTTGCACCCTCCTTGCTAGAGGTTTCTGAGTCCCATACCCCCATTCTGTCCCTGCGCCTACGTCGCCCTTTTTTCTAACCACCCCCCCTTGACCCTTGTTCCATTTCTCCTTGAACTTTCTCCACCTCGGATGGTTTCTTGGCTGTATTTTAAGGCATTTCCAACTTTCAAGGCAGCCCCTTGTTTCAATTCCCCCCCCCACAATTCCCCCTTCGTGCATTTTTTCGTCGCCCACCAGACAATTTTAAAATTGATGCCCGCTGATTCCTGCACCTCCCTCGCGTCCTAACACTTTGTCCGAAATGCCTTCTGATGAGGCCCTATGTTTCTTTCGCTTCTCTCCCTTTATTCGTTTTCCCCTTCCTTTTCGGCCGCTCGCCGAACGTGTAATCGTCCCCCAGAGATAGGAGTTTCACGTATTTTCTTTAGGCCCCGGTGATGTGTTGTGTATCTGAAACCCTCGGGAGTCCACCCCCTTCCGTTTTTTTTTTTGGTTTTGAGAACACCCTTTTTCGAATCCTCTTCCAACCGCCAGGTGTTACACTCGTTCGGGGGGACCACCCAACCCCTCCCCCCCCCCGGACGTTTTGGTTTCCTATCTTGCGTACGATTTTTCCCTTCCTTGATGCGACCGGGTTACAGGGTTACTTTGAGTTTTTTGGGCGACCGATTTTTAACATGAGAGGTACCTTTTCCCCCCGTCCCTTTCTTCTGACCCAAAACCAAAAACACAACCCCCCCCACGAGCAGCGCTGACCTTGCCTTCTGTGTTGACCGGACCCTTCGTTCACACTTCACCTTCCCCGCCCCTGCTGGATCCTCCCCTCCACCCAATTTGATTCGCTCAACTCCCTTCTTCCCTTGTCTCCACTCCTTTGAAGGTCAGTGCCAACCGACCGTTTTTTCTGGCTCTTGCCGATTTCACTGATGGTCCCCGCCCTTTTTTGGTTCCCCCCCTGACCTTTTTCTTTGGAGGCTGCAATTTCTATTTCCGTCGATTTTTTCCTTTGTCCATCCCATCTTCCCTTCCCTTATCAATGCTAATTCTCCCCCTACACCCAGGGACTTTTCTCTTCTCTGGGACAAAGGCCCCCCTCCCCGGTTTCCCCCTTTTTTTTAAACCAACCGGCCTTTCTTTTCGATACTTCCCTTTCCTTTTATCCAGCTTCCCTTCCAAGCTTTTTACCCCCCCATGGACAGTTAGGCAATCAACGCCAATTGTTAGGTTTTTTCCTTTGCCCCATATGAGCTTTACCCAGCGGGGCTCTTGGAGGTGGCTCACTGGTAGTTACCCCGCTTGAAACCATTCACTTCTCTGTTATTTCAAGGGATTTCGAGATTCTTTTTCGTAAAGTCCCTTTTTTAGTTTTCCAGGCCAGTGGGATTCGCTACCTTCCTCTAGTCCTAGATTTGTTTCCCCCACTGCTGAAAGTATTTCCTTTTAGGGCTCACCAGTAGTGATCGGCGAATTTCTAATTTCTACCGGTAGTCCCTCCCGTTTTTTGACGTTACACTTTTTCTCAACTTTTGCTTTTTTCTTCCCCCTGCCGCTCCGAGAATCGGCCGGGACCCTTTTAGGTTTAACCACCCTCCGCGACCCAACCATCATTTTGTACCAGTATCATGCTAGTTGTTTTTCCTTTGGCCCGACTATCCATTCTTTTTCTCTTGATCAGGCTGTTGCGTGCTTTCACCCTTTACCCAAGCCCTTTGCGGCCACCTTCACACAAAGAAAGGTTCCCGATGAAACTTTTTTTTGGCCCCACTTTCTGGCGGTGCCGACCACTTACGTGACTTTTTCCCCTGATCAGTCACCTTTCTCTGACAGAAGGTTCCTGAAGTCACTCCCACAGACTCCCTCTCATCGATTCCTCCCCCCAACCCTTTCTTGGTCCCCTGACCCACAAAATGCTGTGCCAAGTTTTTCTTACCAAGATAATCCCCCAGTAGAAATCCCTAGTTTTGTTTCTTTTCCGGCTTTTTGGTTTTTTTTTTGTTTGATCAGGGGGCCTTTTTTTTCTCTTATGCTTTACAACTCTCCTCTCGTTTTTTTCAGTTGTCACACAAGGACCATTTAGCTTTCCTTTTTTTTCAGTTTCGATTCCCCTTGCGGATGAGAGAACGTTCCCATTTACTTTAGGCGCCCTTCCCCCACAATTTCCCCCCCCCACCTGGTCCCCAACACAGCCCAAAGTCCACTCCTTCAACATCCTCCTTTCAGTGCGGGGGAACTGTTGACAAGCCATTTTTCTTTCTCCAGTCTTCCCTTTACACCTGAACATTTTTTTTCCCTTGAGCCCCCCCCTTTTTCCCCGTCGACGCTCTGGCAATTCAGCCTTTTTCTAAAATTTTCGTAAACTTCCCGAGCCCTTCCTGACTTTTCCCATATTCTTTTTTTTTAGTCTCGCAAACCCTACGCCATCGTGTTTTTTTTTTTCTTTTTCTCCTGCCCCATACACGCGCACCAGTGACCAATGCCCTATTGGGAGATCCGTCGAACCTCTTCTCCACGTCCCCAAGGACAAAAGTCTTTTTTTTTTTTTGTTTTTTTTTTCACGGTCGACACCAA
>Ga0179593_1156511_pt1 | contig 11202 bp, 14 predicted proteins | sample CZODoug2_1_08_16_FD_185931 | JGI IMG/M metagenome (GOLD analysis project Ga0179593, IMG submission 185931) | Vadose zone soil fungal communities from Angelo Coast Range Reserve, California, USA - CZODoug2_1_08_16fungal (PacBio error correction) | ecosystem: Environmental > Terrestrial > Soil >... | reverse complement strand
CGAAACGCGACTTAGTTCCCTCTGGCAGTTAGTCCCAATTTCAATGTTAGGTTCCCTCTCTGTTTCTCTTTTCTGATAGCAGAGAGTCGTATAAGACTTGTTCGTACCATCTTACCCCCCAATCCTTGCCTGGCCTCCCTTCAGGTTCTTCAAGCTGTAGCCCTAGCTGTTGCTCTTTCCTCGGTCTTTTTCAGACCCCGCCTTTTTATGGCTTTCCCTTGCTAGCCCACAGTGTTCACCCTCTCATCAAAAGCTTCCCTATCCCTTTGCTGCCACCCGAGTCGCCCTGTCTCTTTTTGACCATTTTCTGGTTTTATCTGCCTGCCAAGGGGACTTTTTTTTGTTCCCTCGCCCCCTTTTTCTTTCCACTTCTCGGAACGGAAATCCCCCTGCCCGAACCTCCCTTCGAGCGACAAAACCGGCGATCCTTTAAAGAACTCTTCGAGCCTTCCCTCTCACACTTCATTGCCTGCATTTCCTTTCATTTTGCTTCCCTGAACCCGGGCCATCATTGCATTTAACAAAACGGACCCCCACCTATCTTTCCCTAGAAATCAAAAGGTCCCGCTGAGTTTCTCGTGTTTAAAAAACTTCCCCCCCCCGTACACTCGTTTTTTTGAGCAAATTTTTCCTATCCTTCTCCCCTATCGTGTCGATTCTATCCTAAACATTTGTTTGCGTTCAAGGTTTGCTAGCCCTCTTTATTCGAGGAACCCTTTCCCATCATTCTCTTTATATAGGGTTCCCCCCTCCCCGACCCGGCCCCAGGATTTGATCACATGGATGACCCCCCCTAAGCGCCGTGCCTTGTCAGTAAACCCCTATTCCTCTATTCTCGTCATGATTCGACCTTCGTTTTTATAGAGTTCTTAAGTTCCCCCAGCAGCAATCTCCCCCGTAGCACAGATCTCTTTTTCTTTTTTAGTGCCTATTTTCCTTCTGCTTTTGTTCAGATTGTTTGAACAGTTGCTTGATGATGCAGAAAATTGTAGGAATTTTTCCATCAGCAGAACATCGTTCGCATCAGTTCCCCTCGTATCCCCATGAATCCTTTGCCTCTCTCTTCTTCACAGACCTTCGTCCCCCCCTCCCCCCTTACTCTATTTTCCTTGCGGTTTTTAAGCGCTGAGGCCATTTTTTTGAGTTTGTGTTAGAGCCGTTCAAGTAAAGTTAACCTTCTTTCCCTTACGAAGGATAAAGCGAAATTTTTGTTGGTTGCTTTTTTCGCTTCTCATGTCCTTTGCAATCTGTCCCTTTTTTCACACTCTCCCCGCCTCGCGCGTTCCTTTGATGAGACCGCCATGTAACAATCACGAACTCTTTTTCTCGGATGGTTTCCAGGAGATTTTCAGGCGTCCGTCGTGCTGCTTCCCTTACCTGCCAAAAATAGATCTTGCTTTTTCGAGGGGCCCCCCGATCCCCTCTTCGTTCCCATATGCTCCTCCCCCCTGCGGAAGGTCACTTTACTTTTTCCCGAGTTGATTCCCTCGAATACCATCATTGCCACAGCAGGACCTTACCGACTCCAATTTTTTTCCTTTGCGCCGAATCAAAAACTCTCCTCTACATAAATAGTGGCCCATGGTAGCCATATCCCCGTTCTTCTCGCTCTTGATTAAGTCCCCCTTCCCTTCTCATTTTTCCATGATGTCAGAGGTTCTATTACCATTCCTCAGAATTATGTTTCCTTTAGCTTAAAAATCTCCATCCTTTCCCTCGCACTTCCCTCGCCACAGAAGCTCGTTAAATTCCACCTTTACAAAGGAGACGCTTCCCTATGGTTCGGCTATTTCCCCAAGCTAGCCTTTTAACATCTAACCCCTTGCCAAAACTTTCCATCTTCAATCTAAAGTGACGCTTCGGTTCAGAGACCTGAATCAAGGAGCGTCGTCTGCGGTACCCCACCCCCCCTTTTTTTGCACCTTTCATTTTTAAGATTATAACTCGTTTTCAATTTTTGTAGTAGATATTCTTGGGTTAGTCGACCCCCCACCAATATATCTTTTACTGCCCTTCAGGGAGACTCCCCTGCTTTCTTTCTTTATCTCTGTTGTTAGCCTTTCCGCCTTAGAAAGATCCCTTGCTTCAGGTTTGATTCACTACGAGTCATAACCTCCCGCCGCTCTCCCTCTTCCCGAGTGTTTAGATTTCCTTTGCTCGCCTTACCCCACTTCCCCCCCCCCCCCCTCATCCGTACCCCCTACAGAGATGTCAGCATAAGGTCTCCTTCCTCTTCCTTCTACTTCCGTTGTTTTTTTCGTGATTTCTTTGCTACCTGAGATGAAAGTGGTCCTGTTCCCTCTCCTTTTTTTGCCTGATGTGGAGTGGCTTGAGCGGCCACTCGACACAGCCTTTCCCCCAAGCAAGCTTGACTCCTCCGTTTTTTTGATGTTCACCGGATGCCCCCCTGCCGTCTCTTTGGCTTCGACCACCCAGCTTCCTTCGCTATCTGCGCCCTTTCTTTCCCCCCTCTTCCCCCCTCTCGGACGAAAACGGTAAATCTCCCCCAATTTACTTTTCCGCGATTCTAGCTCTTTCACCCTCCATGCCCTTTGCCCCGTCCAAAAAGACATTTTGGTGGTCACGCCGACGAGATCCCCCTTTGATTTTTTTCCTGCTCTTCAACTTCCTATCCTCTCGGAAGTTTACTATTTTTAGACGTCCCAAAAAAGGCTGGCGGGACCCTAGGAGGAATTCTAGTCTCATTACGTTTTCGTTTCACCCTGCACCCCTCCCTTCCTTGCTGCACTCATGCGCGGAACTGCTTTTTTCTTTTTCTTTTTCATGCTCCCCTTAAAACCTCTAATGCTGACTTCTTTCATCCGAGAACCTCTACTCCCTCTCGTTTTCACCTGCCTTAAATCCTTATGCTCCTGTTGCCAGAACCCCGCGACTCGCTCCCCTTCGACAATTCAGAGAGCACACTTCCTCACCCTGCCTTTACTTGGATTTCCCCTTCCCGACCGCCAAACTTCTGGCTTACTATCATGGTTCTTGTTTTATGTCCCCCCCCTCTTGTGTATGAGAGGGACCCAGATTTTAACCAAGTACGTTTTGTCTTTCCTCTTGGTCGATTTAACGCCTATTTCTTCTGCCTTTCCCTCCCTTTGTCTTTGCTGTAAATTCTCCCCTTAACGTCTACGCAGGCTATACTGGAAACATAATTTGACGACGTTCTTTTTACCTTTTTCTCATCGTCCCGTCGGATCATTCAATCTGTGTTTGACACCCTTTTCCCTTGAAAGCTCTGAAGTCCCATTCATCATAATCACAGCGACCCCCCTTTCAGCTTTACCTCTTTCCAGTACTCATCCTTACCGGTCTTGAACCTGCTGCTTTACCCCTTCTCCAAAAACCCAATTCCGCTGAGCTGTTCAACCTTCCCTGCTTAATTATTTGCCAATGTCATGGTGGCCCTTAGGCACCCCCTTCTTTTCTACGCGCGGCACTTATGTTGAAATCACAGGGGAACTTTTTTATCCCGTCCAAAATGTCTTTTCAATTCAACCCCCCCCCCAACTAAAAAAGCGATGACCGGGAGTCCCTTTCCTTTTCCATTTCACGCTCGATTGCGTTTAGTTGATCTTATCTTCTTCGTAGTTTTCACCCGATCGATTCTACCCTTCCATCCAAGCGACTTAATTCTTCATCTTTAGAGTGTTCCTGGACCCTTCACTGAGGACTCGGTACTCACCGTTCTCTTGTTCTTCTTGACGGGTTCCCTTGGACGCGTGTAACCCAGGCGATTCCCCTGCTCCTGATTGCGCGGTTCGCTGAATACGAGTCCCCCTCCCTTCCCCCCATTTATTTCTACGTCTTTTTTTTTTCTACTACCTTATGTCCGGTCGTTTTACAAGGTTCTAAGTTCTCTTTTACTGGGACCTTGTCTTTTCCCCCCTCATATTTCTCTTTTTTTGTGACGTTTGTAAATCCAGGCGCCAAGGTCCTGACGTCCCCTTTCTGTTGACTTTCTTTTTTGCAGAAAGTGTAAACTTGCTCTTGTCTTTTGGTGACGATCAGGGAGGCGTTTATCGTCCGGGTTTGCCCCCCCCCGTTCTCGGTCGTATTTTCTTTGGGAATTGTTGGCTGAAATTGGTCTTCGGTTTCCTGCCCCCCCACCCAGATCATTCCCCCTGTATGAGGCCACCATTCAGTCTTTTAAACCCTCCCGTTTTTGGGGACTGGTTTGCCTGCACATGTTCACTTTCGGACGGATTCCCACTTGCTAAATTTAATTCCCCCCCTTTCCCCGTAGCCTTGTCATTCTGCCCTCAACTGTCCATCGCCACGATCCTCCCGTGAAAGAACGATTTCTCCCCTCTCAATTTCTGCAAACTTCCCCTTTTTTGAAGTTTCCATTCCAAGTATGCGACCTCTTTTCTCTCTCAGATCAATGTCACTCCCACTCTATCTACATTTGTCCTTCTCACGTTCTTTTGCCTTGCGACTGTCTATCCCCTTTTTCCACTCATCCTTTTTTTTTGTTTCGATACAGCACATCCTCTGTCCTCGATGATGACTTTACTGCACAAGCCCTGCTTTCGTCCCATATAGTTTTTTTTGATTTTCTTGATTAGACCTTCGATCCTCAGTGCCCTGTTTTCCTTAATTTCATCTTTCCCCCCAGCCTTTTTTTTACAGAATTTCCGTCATTTTTTATTCCCTCCGGTTCTTTTTAGCAGATGTTCCTCTCCCTCTAGATAAGCTTCCGCCGTGCTCTTTCCGTTGTGAATGCATTCAGTCAAGTGTTTCAATCTTCCTGCCACCCCCCCTTATGACCCGCATGCACCGCTCTCATTTTACTTTGCCCCGTTGAATGGTTTTAGCCCAGCCAGGGTCATTTTGTTTGTGTTTTGTCCTCTCACTCAATTTCCCTCGCGCCAATTCCCTCAGCAATTCTTGCGAGCGCCCCCCCCGGTCGGATTCCTCCCCCCTCCCTTCGACAGGCTCGCACAGGGGACTTTTGCCTCCTTCCCCGCTTCGTCGTTTCAAACTGGCATCAGCGTAAACACGTCCCCCCCCCCCCCTCTTAAATATTCGTTGACCTCCACTTCTCCTTAAAATGCACACCGCAACTTCTTTTTTTGTTGCACACCCCCCCTTTTTTTCCTCTCCTTCTACGACGTTTCCTCCTCTTCTTAACTGGAGTCTGTAGCTCTTTTTCTCCCGCGTTTTGCCCCCCTTTGCCTACTGAGATTTGGATTCTTCCGTACCCCCCCTCTTCCCACTCCCAGGAAGCGGCTTTGTTATACACCGGTTCTACTCAGCGCTTTTTTTGGTCGTTTTAAACACTCGTATCCTATTCAGTGCCGTCATGTGACCTCATTGCTTGTCTTTATCCGCTCTATTTCTAACTTCCTCCCCTCGCAAATAACCCGAGTCCCGAGCGCGTGATGTTCCGTTATTTGCTAAAGGGGCCTTTATCGGCGTTGTGACCAGATTTTGCGTGATGATGATTCTACATTTCGTCGCTTTCACGCCACTTTCCCCCTGGTTCTCAATCCGTTCAGAGTATGGAACCAGTCCCTGTCTTTTTTGCTCGATAAGATCCCCATGAAATTTCATATTGAATCTCTTTTTCCTGCTTAAGCGCCCTCCTTCCTGGTTCTATTTTCTCTTTCATTTACACGCCCAGTTAATCCTTTTCTTTCCCCCCGCCCTTCCCTAAGCAATGGGTGGTGTTTGATCGATTCAGGCTTCGGCCTTTGCAATTAAGGGTTTCCCCCCCCCAACCCACGCTGACGATCCCGTGCGGTACGTCTTGAGAGATTTCATCACGCAAATCCGTTTTTTTCAGTCTTTTCTTTTTTCCTTGATGAGCGTCTATTTTTCATTTCTTCCCTGGGTCCTTTATGAAAATCTCTGGGGCCCGCCCGCCTGTAGTTCAATATTCTCCCCAAGCGATTTTGAAAGTTCCTTTCAACCTTTTTCGACGACCCCTCCCCCTCCCCCATCCCCCCTCCGTCCATGGATAGACCTGAAAGGACCTTTTCGACTTTCGTATCCGTCCTACCCCCATCGCTCGATCTACATATTGTCTTCCTTTTTTTGTGCCGCCTAAGGCTCTAGCGCCTTGTCTCCGGCCTTTTTACCTGCGTTATTCATTTCCTCGCGTTATCTTCTGTCACACCTTCAGATTAGAAGGTTTTTCCATGTTCCCCTTCCCGGAATTACCGCTCCTTCAATTCCAAAGCACTGCGTCTGCAATATCACTAACCCCGGTACTGCTCAGATCTTTTCCTCCCCGTTTATGTCCCCTCGCACCTTTACCTGGTCCGCCCACCCTGTTACACATGAAGCATATTGCCTTTTCCTATCGCCGGCCATCCTCCAGTTCTGCTGGTATGGGACCCCACCATTTCTGTTCCAGGCCGTTCTAGTAATATCTTTCCTTTATACTCTTTTTTCTCCGTTTGGAGTCCGAGTCTTCCCGTGGTTCCCTTTCCCTCTCCTAACTAACTTTCTTTTCTAGTTTGTCAAAGCGCCCTCTTTCCCCCTTTTCTTCCCTCGACGCGCTTGTTTTGTTCGCCGCCTCGACATCTTTTTAGGGATGACAAGTTTCCCATTTGCCCTCACCTCTCTGTAAAGCCTTGTATTCTCGGCTGTTCTCTCCAACCCTCCTTCCGTTAGCTTTTCCCCCCTTCCCCCGCTCTGTAAGATCATTAGCAGCGATCTTCTCCCTTCAATACCTCCTGTGTTGTGTGATGAGTCCTTCCGCTCACCTTAGCTGCCCTCTTTGTTTAGCTTGTTGCATGACTTTTTAGTTTGCTTCCGCTTTTCCCCCCCTTCTCCCCAATCGAAGAAGCTGCGCGCGGCGGGCTGGAGGCACTTCTGACTACCTGCGCGCTCCTGTCAGGTTTCCAACCTTTCCTCCTCTCTCTCGAGCGCTCCCTTTGTGGTAAAAACGTATCCTTAGTATTTTCGAGGTCCTCACCCACGGGCCAATCTCCTTAACCCCCCCTGAGACTTCTCATATCTCTCCCCCTCCTTTCATAGACCCCTTGCCCTTGGCCCCTCTTCCCCCCTCCTTGGTGGTAACGAATCACGGAGAAGGCTTACGCCCCTCCTGCCTATATTGTCCCATGCCTCTGCATTTCTGCCTTGTGACCTCATTGGTTGTCTTGAAAAAGTGTGTTGTTGTTGCAATCGTTCTGCCCTCTTTCGCGTTCCCCTTTTCGTTTGATACCTTTCCTAAGCCGTCTTTTTGAGCAATTTGACCTTGCGCGGTCACCTTTGGTATTTTTGCATGCGAAAATTTCCACCTCTAATGCTTCCCCCGTCCCTGGTCACCCCTCAAGCGTTTTTGTTTCCCCCCCTGCTAACCCTCGTTTTCAAGCCTGCCCACTTACGACCCGCTCCCTACTATAAGTAGAACTTTGCGCTCGACCCTTTCCGCCACAAGTATAGCTCCTTTCGCTTTATTTCCGTCAGAGAACTACAACTCCTGATAATGGTTGCCCTTTCGAGTTTGAGTCTCGAGGGGCAATTCCCCCGATTTACAAGTCCGTGTCCCCTCTTGTTGAGGAGAATCTTGGCAAGACTATTGGATTCGGTCCTTTAAGTTCAAGTTCGACCCCTGACGAAGGATCCCCTTTCCAACCATCCTTTTTCCACGATTGGACCGTGATGCGTAATTCCTTCCGTCCCCGTCTTCGTAGTGACACTAGTTGACCAACGGATCCGCCCCCCTTGCAATCGTTAGCCTCACTCATCATCCCCCCCCTTAGCCCCCGTTCCCTTTATCTTTTTTTTTTGTGTAAAATTACCGGAAAAGGTCTACCCCCCCTTCGTTACCTGCCGAGACCGTCTTCCACCCCTCCCGCTTTATGATTTGAATCCTCAGCCCAAATCTATTGATTTGAACCATGTAATTTTCTCTCTGAGTCCTTGCTGGAGCGTTTCTGACTTATTTTCCCGTAAAAGTGTGAAACGTTTCGTTCCTTTCACAGCCGACCCTTTTTCTTCATCATCAAGCATCCCATCTTCACCCGACGAGGGATCCTCGGTTTTCCCCCTCTGATACCGAGTCGCGTTTAATTTGCGGCGGACTTCTTTCCCCAAGATAGCGGAGACCAAACCCGCCTTCCTGACTTTTACATCGCTTTCGCTTGTTTCCTTTTCCCCCCGTCCCTTCTTAGTTTAGTCATAAGGTGCCTCAACGCCCTATGGAAGTGGTCCTTGGCCTCTTTACACATTGTCGATCCTTTCCCCCCTGCTCCCCGTTTGCGGCCTGTTCAGCGAACCCAGTCCCGGGCGCCCCCCGGAACTCCCATTATCAACGTCGTTTTGCCGATCTCCCCCTTTCGTACAGGTGCTAAACCCCTACGTTCTCTGTTGCCTTTTAAGGACTTGTGGTTTAACTACAGAGATTTTTGGTGATTTGTCCCCCGACGATGCCCCTTTTTTTTCCATTACGCAAATTAGTTTCCAGGCAAGCTGCCATGTCCCGTCCCTGGCGATTGTACTGCGCGCCCCCGACCGGGCGTGTTTTGCCCGGCTCCGACCGTTTTTTGCGCCCTTGAGTGAGTGTTAATTGGCGCTTTCTCCGGCCAAGTAGAATTGCGCGACCACAATCCCCATGCCTGTATGGAGGACTCACACCCCCCTGACTTCCCCCCAATACTTTGAGCTCTTGTTCCTGCCCTGAACTTTTGCGGTTGCTGCCACCCCTTTTTCTTTTTTTTTTTTTTGGGTTTTTTTGTTGTGAAGCAATGCACCCAAGGAACATTCCCTTGTCCTAGTGCCAAAGCGCTCCTTTGCAAACATCCGCCGTGCCCCCCTTACCTCCTTCCGACCCTGAAGTTGACATCTTACCACTGCTTTTTGAAGATGGAACCCCTTCCGTTGAGACTTCACCTCTCCTATCCCCAAGCACCGACAAACGGATTGTCCCTATCCCCTTTTCAATTGGATACTATCTCAGACGGATGTTCCATGAATATCTTCTTTTTTTCTTTTCAAATAATAGTTGTTTTTTGAGTCTAAGATAGCCCCTCAGGACCCTTCCGCTCTTTTTTCTTCCACCAGTTCCGGTTAGTTCGTCCCCCTTAGGGTTCTCTATTTCATTGATATGATCGCGCCTCTTCTCCTCGCCGTCTATTCGTGAATTCTTCCCCCACAGCCATTGGCATCACTTTAATGCCTGTTTTACATCTTTAGTTTTCCCTCGTGTGTCGCTGCCCCGAGCTTTGCGTCCTTCCTCCGTGCCTTGCCCTTTGCTTCCCTTCCTCCACTGTCCCTTTCTCCGACAAAAGTTCCATTTCACGAGGAACCCTACTTTGACTGTCTTTGAACTCTTCGTTTTTTTTCGAAGACAGTTTTTGTGTGTGTCTCCTCCCCCCCCTCTCAATTTCCGGCCGCGCCATCCACAGCAGCCCATCTCTCTCCCTCCCCCCCCCCGTTCACTTCCCCGCCGTCTCCCTTCATCGACAGTTATTCCCCCCCTCTCCTCGCCTTCCATCAGCTTTTTGATCCCTTGTAAAACCGTTTTTTTTGTCTGTTTTAAAACGTCCCCCCCCAATCGTCAAAAATTTCCCTCAACTTCTTTGTTGAAGGACAAACTTTTTTCCAAAATCCTACAATTAGTTTTCGAACCTCCAGTAGGTGCTTAGGTGCTAGACTTCTCCATTAACATTTCTTTTCTGTCTGACCGCTTGCCCCCCTTTCACTAGCCATAATTCTCTTGTCTGCTTTTCTCCCCGCCTTTTTTCGGCTTTCCAACTGACCATTAAATCGTCCCTTTCTCATTTTGCTTAACCCTTTCGCCGTGCCCGGTACTTCCCCCCCTCTTCACCCCTCTTCCTCAGTCATGAAGAGTTTGTTTTATAAGCTATTTTATTGATCTAACTACCGACGCAACTCTCCCAACCCGGCTCCGAGCGCTTATCTGTCCACAGGTTGAGTGACCCCCCGCGGCCTTTTTTTTTTGTGAATCTTGGACGTGTCTTTTCTTAGTGAAATTTTTTTGTGTCTTTGCATTCAGCCCGTTTATTTTGTCGTTCCCCATACATTCCTTCGTATTAAAACTTACAGCGCTGTTCTAGATAAGATCCCTGGACATGTAAATCTTACCTCTCTTTTAATGAGGGATCGCTGGCCGAGTTTCCTTTTCTTCCTTTATCTGCCTTGGGTCCTCCAGTTAATCCTGTTCTTACGCCGGACACCCCCTCGCACTGTTCGCTTTGGTTTCGATGATTTTTTTTTTTTCTGCGCTTTGCAACGTTACCGGGTTTCAAACAGATGTTTTCTCATGCGCTCGTTGACTCTTGTATTGAGGCCGCCTGTAAACATAACCATCAGTTCGCGGATTTTCCCTTAGAGCCCTTTTCTGCTGGCTGATTCCGGGAACTCCCTACCACTCCCCCTCTCTTTCCCGAAATCCCCTAGTTTCCAGAGCTGCCATCCCCCCTCGGACTCCCTTTTTTCGTTTTTAAACTCGTTGTTGACCTCTAGACGACCCTCCAAGCCTCCCCCCCTTCTCTAACGGAATAATTTTGCTTCTGTGCAACTACACCCTCGTCTCTCTTCCTCCCTTTGTCTTCCCCCTTGGTCGCAGCTCCTTTAAGGAGATTAGAGAGTTTTTTCTGTTCTTTGCTTCCCCCTGATTATTTCCTCCGTTCCCCTCGCTTCCTCTTTTTCGTAGACCATTCCTTTATTAGCGTTTTTTTTCTTGTTCGCATGAAAAACGCGACTTCTTTTTTCATTGACCCTTTGCGCACCCCCTTGCCTTTCCCCTGCTCAAGTTTCCCCCTCCGCCTTTATGTTTACCTCCCTCTTTTTTCTAAGACCTTTCAACCGCGGCCTTTGTACAGTTCCAAAATAGGTTCCAACTGCCTTCCAATCTGGCATTGCCTTCTTCTCGAGACCCGCCATTTCTCTCTTCCTGGCTTGCACACCACAAAATGGTTTTGCTTCAATGGCCAAGTTCTCTTACGAGATCATATCGCGTCTCCGTTTAGTCGGAGATTCCTTGTTTCCCCCGAATCCCCTCCTCTTAGGGATAGTTTGTCACCAATTAGAGAGACCCCTCTCTCGAAGTTTTGTTCGCCGCCTCCCTCCCGCTTTTGGGTGCTGCATCCTTTTTCTCCCTCCCCCGACTCACTCCTGTCCTGAGTTCGTAGAAAGCCAATTTCCTCCGTTGATTAGGCTTCTTTCCGTTTTTGTGGTTCTACCCTTGTCTCTCGTGCCGCTAGCCATACCGTC
>Ga0179593_1651735_pt1 | contig 11203 bp, 12 predicted proteins | sample CZODoug2_1_08_16_FD_185931 | JGI IMG/M metagenome (GOLD analysis project Ga0179593, IMG submission 185931) | Vadose zone soil fungal communities from Angelo Coast Range Reserve, California, USA - CZODoug2_1_08_16fungal (PacBio error correction) | ecosystem: Environmental > Terrestrial > Soil >... | reverse complement strand
TTTCTCACGTGCGCGAACATCCCTTGCCTTTTTCTAAGCAATCTGATACTCGCACTCCTTTTTCCCCAACGCTGAACTCTTCCAGCTCCCGGTCTTTTTACCTTCTCTCAGGTCCCCCCCATACCCGTTGATGTTGCTGACTACCTCCTTTTTTGACGCCGTCATCCAACAGTAACATGACAAGACGAAGCGCGGCGCGTGCCATTAGAAATCTCCCCTGCCTCCCTCCCCTTGTAACGCTTTTTTCTCGTTGCAGTAAGGTAGATGACGGTCCCCATATTTTTTTTCTTGGATGAAATTTAATTCCTTTGGTAATACGGAAGGTAATGTTTTTCCCTCCGATTACGATGTCCCTTCCCAGAGCTTTTTTCATGTCATTACCAATGGCTCTTCCGGAAGGATAGCAAGACCCAGTTTCCAAGAGCCTCCTCCCGCCCTGCGCCTTCGTTTTCAAGCGAATGTTTGCCTCCTCCCCCCCCAGTGGCCAATAGAGTACTCCCCCTTTCTTCTCCATCAGGGCTTAGAGATTCTTGCGTGGGCTATTCGCGTATTTTGAATTTTTCGTCGCCATTTGTGAGTCAGGTTTCGTCCTCTTTTGAGTCAACTGGAACACATCCCCATCATAGCACCTTTCATTCTCCTCCAACAGGTTTTCCTCTGAGTAAACCCCAGGCTTTTTTTTTCCGTGAAAATCACCGTGAGTTGTGCCCTGACCGATATCAGGGTAGGTTAAAATTTCCCGGACTATTACCTCACAACCCAAAATGCGCCGACGGATTTTCTTTCATTCCGAAACCCTCTCCAGTGTCTTACTCATTGAATACCTTATTTCCCTCTTTTCGATCAGTTCGAGGCCCCGAACCCCCCCCTCCACCAAATCTCCAAATCCGCTGTAAGTTCGCGTCCGACCCAGTTCTTTTTTTCATTTTTTTGAGAGGTTGGTGCCCCGCCCCCGTGTTCGTTGAGTAGTAAACGGCGCTTTTAGCGTGGCGAAATCGTGTCGCGCACCTCGAGTGCGCCTCAAAGCCCAGCTAAAACCGTCTCTAAGCTCGCCAAATACGTTTTTTTCCCGGTCGTAAACAAACTTCCCTTTTTATTAAACCTCTTTCCCTTGGAGGCCACAAACTAATTTTAATTGCGTCCCGAGAAGGAATATGTTTTCAGCGACCCAAGTGCGTCCAAATCCTAATATTGTTGTTGTTGTGTTGATCTCCCCAGCCCGGCCGGCCGTGTAGAGGACTGCACGTTTTTTTTTTCCCAGGCGGGTTCAGTTTTTTTCGCCATCTTATGTTGACGAAAGCATCCTCAAGGTTTTTCCGCCGTTACCCTCGCGGCCATTTTTCCTGATTAAGATAATCTGGCAATATTTTTGCGCTGGTGTTTTCCTTCCTTTCAATTAACAAGGCGCGACCCATCTTTCCCCCACCCTCCCAGGGCTGCGCCTGGATCTCCCCCCCTGCAAAAAAGGAAAAACCTTCTAACAGGGCGAACTCTACTGACACTGCGGGCTGTTTTTTTTATTTCTTTCGTTGCTCGAAAGGATCCCCTCTTCCCTTTTTTCTTTGGATCCATGCGAGAACTTTCATTTGTCCGACTTTTTTTCTCTGGATTATCTCTACTTCACGAATTGTTTCCCAGCTTCAGTTAGGGTTTTGCATCCAGGTCTATCGTCATTCTTCGACCCCCAAATTTTTTTCCATTGACCCCCACAAGAATTACAGTTTTTTTTCCCTTCTCCCCTGTGGATTCTCACGTTTCATCTTGATGTTCTTTTCCTGTTGACAATCCCCCGCCTTTTTTCCTCTACAGTGACCCACTTTCCTCAGCTTCTAAGAAACCCTCGCTCGTCTAATCGCGAAAGCCAGGTTTTCCTCCTGGATCTCTTTTTCCACTTGCTTTTAGTTTCCCCCCCTCTAGCTTACAATCCTTTTCCCTTCTGATGAAAGTTCTCACTGGCCTGTTTCTTCGATCCACGTTTCCCAAAAGTTTTTGGAATGAAATTCTCTCGGACAATCATTACCTTTGTTAAACTCTAAATTGATTTAACAAACTGACCTTTAATTTTTAGTTCTTTGGTATCATCGCTACCTGCTGCGAGGTATAAGATTTCCCAGAATTTCAAGTTATTTTCCCCTGCATTTCCTAATGCCTCCAGTCCCCCTCATTTCTTTGAAGGATGAAGTCGTTTAGCGTTCTTCTTTCACGCAAGCGGTCTTTCATTTATGACTGAAATTCTCCCCTTTCCGTTCTGAGGCGGTAAGCTTCTTTTTCTGAGACCTTTCTTTATCGCTACGTACTAGATTCCTTTAGGCGTGGAGAGCCCTGAATATATTTTGATCCCATAACGGATGGTCCCTTTCAGTCGGGACATTTTACTGATGCTTTTTTTTCACCCCACACCGCTTCCTCTGACTCTCTTCAATTCCTTCGGGCTTTTTCTCTAGGGGTGAGACTCCCTAACACTAACCCCTTCAATCCTATGCTGGTTCCCCCTTTTCCCGCGGCGAGACCATCGTCGAGGATTGCCCCCCCCTTCTTTCGTGTTTGATCCTACTGTTGACGCCTCCTGACCCTCTTTCCATCTTTTGTGTCGTTCCCCGCTCTTTGCGTTGCGGAGGGACCTGGTCCAAGACAAAAGGCGTTATTCCCTTCACGATTTCCCACCTATGCTATTTTTTTCCGAAATTGAGTGCTTCTTTCTTTCCCGAGGGCCGAATTTTTTTTTTGCAGACGCGGCGCTCTAACCTCCGTGAGGATTCTAGCCCTCCCCTTCTTAAGGTGAGCTTTCCCTTCTTCCTGATTTCCTTCCAGAGTGATGCTCTTTTCTTTCGTAATGTAGTTCGCCGCCCGTCAGTACTCTAGCAACAAGCTTTCCTCCTAGCCTTTCGCGACTGGCGGTCTTCTTTCTGTCGTCTTCGCGAACTTCGCCCCCCGGCCTTGCGAGTAGGTTGATAGAAACAACTGGGTCTTGCGATTGCGCCTCCCGTCCCCCAGAAATGGGAGCCCTAACTTTTGCCTGCTCTAAACGTTTTTTGGAACGCCTCACGATGCATGGCAGGAAAGTTTCCTACCTTTTTCCGTCATTGGCGGCTACCCTGAACCCGAAGAAGCATCTTTCCCCGTCCCGTGCGCCCCCCAGGTCCCCCAACTAGTTCTTTTATGTCAACCTTCAACTTAGGCCGCTGCTTTTTATCCGACACATAATAAAGCCTTCCTCTTTTCTTCGCCGCCGCGAATTGAGGACGCTTACTTCCTTGTCTGTCCCCTTTTCTCGCTATCCTTTCCTTTGTTTTCAGCTTTCTTTTGGAGAGAGAGAAAAACAAAAATCCCTTCACCCTTTCATTTGATCTTTTCCGGTTGTGGACATTCCCAGGAAGCTTCATTTTCCCCTTTCAGGCGGCCTACGAGAGTAGTGCCCCTCCTCATTTTTTTTTTTCTTTCCATTCCAGACATATAGGCTCGATTACTTTGAAGGTTACCCCATTTCCATTCATTCTGTGGTTTTCCCCTTCGACTTTCATGAGGCTCGTCTCTTCCTAGCCGCGCTCAAGGACTTTCAGTTTGTTTGCTTGAAATTGCGTTAGGCGCATTTCACGTTTAAAGAGCACCCTTTTCCTTGCTTTCAATTTTTTTCTTCTCTGGTTTTTGCTTTAGCAACCTACCCCCCCTTTGTGCCGAAGACCTTGACAATTCTTCGCGTTGTCAGGACGCTCAGCCTTCTGCGCCCGCCCCCCCTATTTTCGCCCCGTAAAAATCATCTTTTTTCCGCTTTAGTAGCAGAATTTCCTTTTTTTTCCTCGAACTCAGATTCTCACGTCTCTCCTTTCCCTCTGCTTCATTTTCATTGTAGCTTTCCCCGAGTCCCCTTTAGTCGGCGATTCCAAAAGAATGTACCCCCCTTCTCTCCTGCTTCTGCCCCCCCCCCGGAGGGCCTATTTTTCCTCCTCAGAAGTAGTCAACAAGAGCTGGTGCAAACCCGGTAAATCTCCCTTTTTTTTCTGTTCCCTTTCCTTTGACCTCCCTGGAACGGCACCGCTCTTTGAACGACAACAAATTTCCCCTCTTGAGTTTCAGCTCCACTGTGGATAACCCCACGGCAGCCTCTTGTTGTCTCCTTTTTCCCCTCGCGACGATTTCTTTGAGCATCAACGGCCAATTCTTCCACAGCTTTCTATGGATGTTTTTTCCCTGTTTGAGGCTCCTTTTTTAACCCATCCGCGACTTAATCTCGTCTCGTAATGAGTCCGATATATCTAGATTCCATTTTTTTTTTTCCTTCTAGCCAGAAAAAGCACTGCTTACAAGACGTCAATCCCAAACTGCGCTGAATCGCATGACCTCGGTTCGATCTATCCCTCCTTTTATAATCGCGCGCTTCCCCCCCTGCTCTCTCTCACGGTGACACCGATTCCGTCTTCCTTCCTTTCCATTTCAAGCGTTGATGTTGCTCCCCTTACTTTCTCCGGCCCCCGTATCTAAACTAAGGACCATAACGACTTTCCCTGGGAGGCAGTGCCCTTAGCCATACCCCCCTTCCTTTCCCTCCGTGTGTTGGCCCCCAAGAGGATCTTTTTTTCGGGCGTCTTCTTCAGGGCAAATTCAAGGTAAGTGTTTCCCTATCCGGTCGGGTCTCCCCCCCCTGAGCTCTTTCCCTCGGCAGGCAAACTTGAGTCTCCCAAACATTTTTCAAGTTTCCCGGCAACGGCACTAATTTGCCAATCTTCAAGAGGGAGTTTTTCCCTTCCCCCTGTGGATCTTTTTTTTAAAGCTAATTCGGTTTCTTCAACCAGTACAAAGTAAAACTGGCCCCATCCACCTGATTTCCATCACGGGCTTCTACTCCTGTCTAGCGGTGGGCTTCGCGTATAGTCTCCTTTTTTTTCACTGTGAGCGTTCGGCCCCCTTATTTGGTGATGTCCACTTTCCATAGGAGGTTGGAACTTAGATGAGCCTTGCTGTAGTACCCCACTGAGCAGAATGATGGTGGTAACTGTCCCCTTTCCCTTTTGTTTTTGAGTGAGAATTCATTGTAACTCTCGTGGTTTTGCTTCCCCCGCCGGGGTTTTTACTATCCAAACCAATGCGGCAGACCTCATTCTCTTTTTTAGGACCTACCACAATCAAGAGCAGGTCCTCTCTAGAAGGGTTCCCCCTCTCTGCCCCTGCTAGATCAGTTTGCCCGAACAAATACCCCCCGTCAACCCCCCCCCTGCGTATGCGTTTTCGTCAGACTTGGATTCCCGACGTGTTTGGGATCTAGTCTTAAGCGCAGACTTTTTCGGATCATTTTTTTGCTCAAGGTGGAGTGCCCCCTTTGGGTTCTTCGTCTTCTTCCCCCCCCAGAGCAAAAATTCTTGCTTTCGTTCCAAGTCTTCCGCTCGCCGAAAAAAGTACCTCGATCCTCCCCCCCCGCACCTCCCTATCCTGACCCTCTCTCTCCCCCCCCCCCCCCACTCTCTTCACTTTCCCTCCCCATATCTCCATCTCTTTTCCCTCTCTTTCTCCTTCTCCCATCCTCCCCCCCCCCTCTCCCGCCCCCCCTCCCCTCCCCTCTTTGCTGCCCCCTCTTTCTCCTCCACTCGCCCCACTCCTCCCCCACTCCTCTTTTCGCCCCCGCCTATTCCCCCTTTCCCATCTCCCCCTCCCCCCTATCCCTTTCTCACGCTTCCCCCCCTTCCCCCTCCCCCCCCCCCCCCGCCGCCGCCCCTCTTTCTCCCCTTCCGCCCTTTCCTTCTCTTCCCTCTGTCCCTTTCCATTTCCTTCCCCTCTCTTCTCCACCCTCTCCTACCCACCTCTCTCCCCCCTCCCGCCTCTTTTTCCCCCTCCTACCCACTCCTCTCCTGCTTCCTTCCTCCCCCTCTTTATTTCCACCGCTCTTCCTCTCCTCCCCCCCCCCCTCTTACCTCCACCCCACCTCCTTTCCCTTTCCCCCCCTTCCCACCTCCATCGCCCTTCACTCTTCTTCCTCTCCCTTCTCCCCCCCCCCCTCCCCTTACCCTTTTTTCTATCCGTCTCCCTTCCCCCCCCCTTTCTCACCTCCTCCCCATTTACAACCCCCCCCTCCCCCCTCTCACCTCCCCCCCCCTCTACCGTTCCTTTCTCTCTCCCCACCCCCTGCCATTCTTCTCCCTCCTTTCCTTCCCCCCTCCCCCCTCACCCCACCCCCCCTCTCACCCTCCCCGCCTCCACTCCCCTTCCCCACCCCTCCCTTCCCGATCCCTCCTTCCCCTTCCCTCCCGCCCCCTATTCCCCCCTCCCGTCCCACGTTCCTCGCTCTTCCACCCTCCTCCCCTACCTTTTTTGCCTTTCCCCCATTCTCACCCTTCCTCCTTCGCCTCCTCCGTTGCACACTCCCCCCCCCCTTACTCCTGTCCCCCATCTCCCCTTCCTACCCACTACCCCTCTCCCCCCCCCCCTTACTCGTTCCCCCCCACCCTTCTCCGCCCCCCCCCCCCTCCCACCCTCCTGTCTAACCCCCCCGCCCCCGCATCAGACCCCCCCCCCCTCACCCCCCCTCTCTTCTCCCTTCTCCGTCCCTCCCCCAGCCTTCTTCCCTCCCCCCCTCCCCCACCCTGTCCCCCTTCCCTTTCATCACTCTCCCTCCCCTCCCCCCCCACTCTACTTACCCCCCACTCCCTCTCCCTCTTCGCCCTTACTCCTCCCCATTACGCATTCTCTTCCCCTCCCCCCCTTCTCCTCTTGTACCTTCCTCACCCCCCTCTTCCCTCCCCTCCTCCCCCCTCCCCCATCCTTCCGCTTATTTCCCCTCCCCCCTTTCTCCCTCTCTCCCCACTTTTGTTTCCCCCTTCCCTCCCCACCTCTTTTACCTCCTCCCTCTCTCCTCCTCTCTCTCTCCTCTACCCCCCCCCCCCCACCCCCTCCCTTCTCTGCCTCCTCCCCTTTCCCCTTCTCCCCTCCCCCCTCCCCCCTCCCCCCCCCCCACCTCCTCTACCTCCATCATCTCCCTCCTTTCTACTCCCCCAATCCCCCACCCCCTCACCCCCCGTTTCCCTCTCTCTCCCCCCCTCTCCTTTTGTCTGTCCTCCTCTCCCCTCCCTTCTCGCCCTCCCTTTCTCCTCTTACCTCTCACCCTTCCCCCCCCCGCCGTCCGCGTTTTTGAACCCGGACCCGTTATTCTTTTCGTAAAACAACTTTGAGGCCAACCCTTTCCTATTCAGTCATGAGTTTTCCCTTATACCCTCAGGCCAGCGCCCTTCTTATTGGTCTCCTCTGTTATCCTTCCTTTTTGAGAGATTTATCCCTGCCGGACGCCGGGTCTTCCCTAGATCCAGCATCAAGTGAGTCTTTCCCGAAAAGTTCGATCTGTTGACTTGCGGGTACGCCGTACACGAGGCAAGACTTCATTCAGTCCGGCACGCTTTTGCTCCCTTCCCGTCGCCTACCAAGCCTCAGAGCCCACCATCTGAAAGGCCTGCCCTTTACTGTTCCAAATATTCCCCAACAATCGGCCCCCTGACGAACGGGCGGACGCTTCCATTTAGATTTGGTACTCTGTTTCCTCACTGATCTAAGAAAAGGGTCTGATATTATTAATGCGAGAAATTTCCCTGCTTTCTTCTTGTCCAATTCTCTCGTAGTCCTTTGGTCGACATTTTTTTATTTTCGGCACCATTTTCTCCTAAGATATTCGTTCATGAGTCCCCTTTCCCACTCTTTCTTTTCATTGACAACAGGCATCTGATCTCATTTTTCTGGTTGTCATACTCCCTCCGATCTTCTTTTGTTGAAATCAACCCGAAATTGGAATACCTTGAAATGGAGACAGTATCTCCCTCCCCACTGCCTCGTCTAATCGCGACCAAGTTCTTGACCCCTTTTGGAGCCCGGTTTACTTGTTTCTTCGCTCCCAACGAATCCTTTCAAACCGGGCGCTGATAGGTCTCGTGAAGAGTGGTCTCGTTGACGTCGCGACCATTTGGTCTCAATCCCGATCGCAGGTCATGAATCTCTCTTGCCAAGATCCCTCCTGCAACCTAAACTGACTTTTCATTTGCAGCCGCCGTCTCACAGCGGACTGTCCTTTCCTTCCGTTGCGCCAATCGGATGAACGTGCGTTTGCTCTTTCCCATTGGAAGCCCGCTTCATCTTACTTTTCCTTTGAAGGATGCCTTTGCGCTTTTTTGCTTTTCCAGCCACAGTCAACGCATCGCCTAGAAGCGAATCACCTTGACCGTTTCGACCCTGTAAGTTTATGTTGCTCGAGTATAAGATTACTCGCTTCCAACATTTTTCGTGCGCGCTGTTCTTGCTTTTGAGCAACCCAACACGATGGAAGCCGAGTTCTCCCCCTGCGAGCCCTGTCCCAACCGTCTGCTGCCTGACAGGTTCGCAGACGGGCGTTGGCTTCATCCTTTTTCCGCATATCACCGTTTTCCCCACATGTCCTTACGCTTCCGTTTTGTTATTTTTGAAGTCTCGCGGGCTAGTTCTATGCGCTTGGTCAAAAACCTGGATTATCCTACTGGTTTGAGATTCGGTCTCGCTTGTCCTTTTGCGTTCAACCCGAGATTTTTTTAGCCTGCAATTTCAACCAGTCCTTACGTCACAGAAACAGTTTTCTCGAGGTGTTCGCCCGTGAATTCGTCAGCTCGGTTACGACCCGAGTTGGGTGTTCTCGCGCGATTTGTAAGACGTGTATACTCGCCACGAATCGGGTCTGCCCTTCCCTTTTGCTGGCTTCCGTGATGCTATGAAGGCGCTTGCTTTGTTCGTTTTTTCAGCAATTCCGGGCACATTTTTTTCCAGATGCCCGGCGGCGACTGTTTTTCGGGCTCGTGTAGAAGTTGTCGTAAATTCTCTCTCGCGCTCCTGTCTCGTCTCTTTCGCGCAAATTTGGTCCGCGCCACTACCCGCGACCCAGAATCGTGCGAAGAATTTGCCTCTCTTGATTTTCTCGTGTTCCCGCATGCCTGCAATTGTGAGGACCCCCTTTACCCCCCTTGAGCTCGCCGTTTTGACCGAATTATTCCGCCCCCCCCCCACTAGTTAGGTTCCCCCTTCAATCATTGTCAGTTCAGAAAAAAGATAGACTCCTTTCTTAGTACGCACTTATTTTAAGATTTCGGCTTTTTGTTCCGACCGCCGAGTCTTTTAATTAGCATTTCCTTTTTTTGTTTGTAATCTCTATATTCCTCCTTGTTAGAGAGATGTCCCCCAAACAACCCAGTAGACTAATGCCTTCGCCTTTTTCCCCCATTTCCCTCTTCGACTTCTCGAGGCGGCGAACGAGTCCTTTTTTATTCTTTTTTAACTCAGAAACCCCCTCAGCGATTGAAGGGCAATCGCCTTGATTTGGACCTGGGGCCCCGCCCGTCATTTGTTCTTTTGTGGCAAGCGTATCCGTCCCTGAGGCCGCTTTTTCTCCGCAGCTCTTTATGCCATCGCTCAGAAATCGAAGAAACAGTTCTGCAGCGCACCAGTTCTTTTGTTCAGCACTCCTCCAGACACCCCCACTTTTGGCGACGAAGAATGAAGCTCGTGCGTCTTTTCAGGCCCTTTGCGAGAATTTTATCTCCTACCTCCCCAAGCAATTTCTCCCCCCCCCCCTTTTAATCTGCCAAGCTCCTCTTTTGACCGTAGCCCCTGACCTTCGAAAATCAGGCGCCTCGACCGCTCAGGGGAAGTTCCCGCAACCCCTTTCTTCACATCTCGGGGATGAATCCATAAGCGTTTTTCGCTCTGCCCCACACTCTTCGCTTTTTGTCTGACCTTTGTCATGTTTTGACAACAAACTCCTCCCGACTCGTTTCTGAATGAAACTTACTTGGAATTTGAGAAAAATGACAGATTCTTAGTTACCACAAATTTAAGCGTTCTCCCCCCTCTCCTCTGAGGCACCCCACTTGAAGAATATTGTCCCCCTGCGCTTACGAGTTTAAGACCAGCCCTCGGATCCACCTTCCCAACGGGACGGGACCGCTTCTCTTCCCCTGTGGGAAGTCCTCGGCTGATCCCCCCCCTTTCTTCACTTGTCCATAGTTTTTGAGTATTAATGGTCACGATACGATTCTGCCGCCACCCCTGTCCCCTTTTTCTTAACATAGCCCCTTCCCATATCGTTTCAACTTTCCCTTCAATGCTTGCACTCGCGCCACCTTCTTCACGTCTACGTAATTGTCTTGCAGCTAATAAATGACCCCGCTCCGCTACTTTTTCCGAGTCCGTCTCCTTGAAGAAAATTCATCCCCCCAAGCGTGCTGTTGTCAACAAGCACGAGCGACAATGATCCCTCTTCCTCCTTCACGGAAATAATGAACAGAATCCCGCTTTTCCATTTCCAACTGCCTTGACATCCTTTCCGTTCTGCCCTTCAACGCGTGCCGCCGCTCCTTCTGCCGGTGCTCCTTTCCGCAGCTCTTTCCCTTTCAGTTGTCAATGTCAAATTTGAGCTCTTTTCCCCCACACGATATTGTCCGAGCTCGTTCCCCGAATCCACAAAAACTTTTTGGTCCTTTTTCACTCGGGGACAATTTCCCGAGATCGAAAGTTGATTCTTTTTCCGGCCGAATCGGTTTATCCTCACCTCCCCCGTTGCTTAATTATACTTCTCCCGGGCTGTCTCTTTTTAGACTAGTTTGGTGGGTAGTCTTCCTCATAGTGCCACTTCCGTGAGCTTTGTCCAACATTCGTGGCTGAATGCCCCCCCATCGGCACGGTTCACTTTAGTGTTCCCCCCCAGTTATCAGGATGAGTCCCCCCCACTGTTTTCTTTCTGGTTAAAGGAAAATCCCAACGTATCTCTCAAACGATCCCACTGGTAGGCGCCCATTACATCCCCCCCAAACATCCCCAAATGCCCTCCTAGCGATCCCGCAGAAAGATTTGTCCTCTTTCCCCTGAATCCTATCTGCACCTGAGATCTCGTCGAGTCATACAAACCCCCCCCATCACTTTGTCCGGCGCGTCCGACCTTGTGCCTTCCTTGTTGAATTAGTGCTGACTAGAGCCCGTTCGTCCCTCTTTTCGGATATTTGGCGCTGTCGAGCAAATTGGTGTCTTCGCGCTTTCCCACAGCCTCCCCCCCTTTCTTTTCAGGTCTATGCAGTCGGTACGCCCTTTGCCCAACTCTAGTATGAACGGCGTTACCCCCCCCAGCTTCCTTTTTCAACGCATCGAGTTTTCCCGGCTGTGCCTGAGAGAGAGAATTTTTCCCGCAGCCACCTTTTTCCTTCTTTTCCTTTCA
>Ga0179593_1540902_pt1 | contig 11203 bp, 20 predicted proteins | sample CZODoug2_1_08_16_FD_185931 | JGI IMG/M metagenome (GOLD analysis project Ga0179593, IMG submission 185931) | Vadose zone soil fungal communities from Angelo Coast Range Reserve, California, USA - CZODoug2_1_08_16fungal (PacBio error correction) | ecosystem: Environmental > Terrestrial > Soil >... | reverse complement strand
TTCAGTCATTTCAAGGGGCTGGAGTCCTCTCCTCTTTTTCCCCGAGTTTCTTCGAAAGATCTTAGTTCTCTCCCCCCCCCCCCCCCCAAGGAAGAAATAGTTATGATTCGGTTTTCCCTCCACAGTAACATTCTGGCCCCCTTCTGCGTGCGGGATACATAGCACCCGTCTAGAGAGGGGCCCCGTCCCCAACGTCCGTATGTTTTTTCTTTTCTGGGTTCTCTCCCCCCCCCCCCTTCCAAGGGCAAGTAGGCTCCGGACACTCGCTTTTTTCCTTCTCCCCCCTCAAAACTCTTTCTTCCCTTTTCCTCCTTACGCAGACTTGCCCTTTCCCCCCCAAAACATAACTTTGCTGACCTTTCTCCTCGTCCTTACGGCAATGACGTTCCTCTTTTCGCCAGTTGCTGTGCCCCTCTTTCTATCAAGTAGAAAGCTTGCCCCAATTGACTTTGCCCCCCCTCCTCCTTCCTCTTTTTTGAAGTGCTTCCTTTTGCAACTAGACCCTCTTTTCCCCCACGAATTAATAAACAGGTGGTAAGCTGGGCCCTCCTCAAATTCTCCCTCTTCCCCGTGGAACGTCCTCTCCAGGCAAGAAACATTCCAGACATGCTTCACTTCCTCTTGCTGAGACCCCCTGGTTTCTTTTTGCGGGATCAAAGCCTCCTAGAAAAGAAGATTACTCACGTTGTTTGTCCACTTATTTTTTCCTTCCCCCTGCCCGACGATAAGCCAGTTTTTTTTCTTTTTCGGTGAAACTATTTTTCCCCCAAAGAAGCTGTTAGAGCTCATAACTGCTTTTTTTTTCCCCTCTAATTTCAAAAGATAAATTTTTCCCTTTTTCCTCCAAAGAGAAAGTTGCCTGATGAGGAAAGCTTTTTCCCGCTTCTAGTTCTAACCCCCTTCTCCTTTCCGCAAATATAGCCGACTCTTTTCCGCTATATGCCTACAGAAACACTTTGTAGTGTAAATTGTTCACTCTGATGACTCCGCACCTTCCTTTTCTTTCTTTTTTTCATTGCTCTTCCCTCCCTTTTTTCCCCATGACAAAGAGTACATTTCTTCAATAAGAAGGGTAAATCTTCCTTGAAATATAAGAGTTACTCCTTTTTTCCTCCTCAGGAGGGCATGAGATAATTGATACCTTGTGGGTGTTTTCCGCACATGTCACTTCCTTTTCTTCTCCCCATTACGATATAGGCTGATTTTCCCCACCTTCCCCCCCCCCAACTCGCAAGTGAGTAGTTGCGCACCCTTTTCTAGGAAGGAGGAAAATGCCTGGGCGAAATAGTTCCCATCCCTTTCTTCGTTCTTCTTCTGCAAGTTAGAGTCAAGCTCGACACTCCTTTTCCTGCCTTTATCGAGAGGGCTTTCCCCCCTCCCCCCCTTCCCCCCTTTTTCTGTTGAGCCCGCTCTTTCCCCCCAAGACAATGTGATCTTTTCAGAGATAGTCCCAGCGGCCTTTCCTCTCCCTCCCCCGCATTCCGTAGTTTTTTGTTACTTCCCTCCAGGAACGAGAGGTTCCCCCTTTTTGGTTCCGTAAGGGGACACAGTATCCGAACGGAGACCACCTTCCCCTCCCCCCCTTTAGAGCGGATTCCTTGATCCACCTTTTTTTTTTCTAAACCGCCGAGTGATCTCTCTTTTTTTTGAACTTTGAAAGTTAATTTGAAACTAGGCAATGCCCCCCCCCCTTTCTTTTTTTCCCTCCCTTTCCCCCCGACTCATATATTTATATTCCCTTTCCTTGAAAAACGCAATCTCCTCCCTTGTACATTGAAGTCGGGCGCCCCCCCCCCCCCCTCGGCGTCTGTGCGATTCTCCCCTTCCCTCTCTTTTCCAGTGATGAGTAGAAGAGGGGACTTTCCCCTTTCTGCAGGAGAGATAATATATCTCCTTTTTCCTCATTCAATCTTTTTTTTTTTTTTTCTTTTCTCCCCTTCCCATGCATTTGCTTCCTCTAAAGTCCCCCCTCTTCTCCTCCCTTACCCAGATTAGAGGGAATTGGAGTCCCTCCATCGTTTGAAATTAGACGCCCTGAGGTCTTGCTCCTCTTTTCTTTTTTTTTTTCACGGAACCCCTTCTTTTCCTTCAAGATAGAGTAGGATTTTCTTCTTTTAGAAAAGAAGGGTATGTGGCATATTTCCAACCTTCCTCCCCCCTTTCCTTACTACGTCCGTGTCTCCCCCCTCTTCGGGTTACGGCGTTTCCCTCTTTCTACGCTCTCCGGGGCGGGGTCAATTCCGCATTCCTTTCTTTTTTCCTTTCCCCCCTGGACGGAACCACAAATTTTTCCTTCCGTGCTGGAAGGGACAGGCCCAAAAAAAGACGGCTGGGCCGCTTTTCTTCCTCTCTGTTTCTAGACGGCACGCCTCTTCTTCCAGTGGCTGGAATTTTACTCTTCCCCTCGAAACAGATGGAAACAACCGTTCTGTTAGCGCGATTCTTATTTCCTTTTCCCTTTTTCTCTCTTTGACGATCCCGGGCGCAGCTCTCTCCCCCCTCCCTTTTCTTCCTAGGCTATTTAGCCCTTTTTTTGTGACAATGGAGCGCGTGAGCACCGACGCCGCGCTTCTTTTTCTTTTTTACTTTCCGAGAATCGTACTTGTAGATCTTTTTTTCTTTTTCCTTAAAAAAAAAGCGGGCCTTATATGAAATACTTTTCGGCAAACGCACTCCTCCTTGAGCTTCCGAGAAAAGAGGTCCCTTGAAGGAAATGGCTTTGGTGATTTAGAAGTGGAATTCATACAGAAACCCGACATACCTCTACCTTGCTGTTGATTATCAGATCTTTTTCCCCCCCCTGACGAGGTAGGTTTCTTTTTTCGAGGAAAGAGTGATTAGACTGTTCTTTTCTCTCTCCCCTTCCTCCAGACTTGTTTCTTTCCCTCTTTTTTTGAAGAGGAATTTTTTTTCCCCATTTAGTATGGATAAGCCCGCGGACCTAGCTTTCCCAATGCCCCCATGATTTATTGCTCTTTTTCCGCGCGGGGGGCCCCATAGTGGAACGTACCACCAAGGTCCCCTAAACCCCTTTTCTCCGACATCCGATACATTGGCCACCCCTCCTTTTCCCGCGGATGAGGATTAGTGATCTCTTGATCCAGCAAAACCCCTATCCAAACCCCTTTCTCTCCTTTTTTTTTTTCATCCGGAGGTGGCTGGCCTTTTTTTTTCTTCAGGCATGGGCGTCCCTTGTCTTCATTACGGCGCCCCCCTGCGGACCCCACTTTTTTCTTCTCCTCTCGCAGTACGGGTTCTTAGGGGGACAAAGGCTTTGGAAGTCCCTCTCCTTTTTTTTTGTCAACGCATTTTCCCTCTTCCCTCAGGGACGAAAACGTTTGCAAGGAGGAGAGGTTGACGCTTTCCCCTATTGTTTTCCCTTTTCTCTTTTCCTCTTTTCAGTAGCAGTGCGCACTTTTTTTTCTTGCTGAGAAAGGAAAAGTTTTTCTTTCCCTTTTTATACCAGGTCATCAGCCTTCGATGATTCCCGAGTCCCACTTTTTTTCCTCCCCCCTTTTGGTCTCCAAGATCATCCTACCCCAGTCCTCTTTGGTGACGGGGAAAACTATTCCTTTTTCCTTTCACCGTGCGAGGCTTCCTCTTTTCCCCTGAATGTGACTTTGATGAGAATCAGTCTCTTTTTTTTTTTGGGAAGAGAGGAGAGAACGTGGGGATCTCAACTAAGATTATTCTTTTTCGATCTGGCCGGCCGTGTCCCCCCCCTTTTCTCTTTGTTTTTTTTTTTTTTTTTTTTTTGGTGTGTTTTTTTTTTTTTTAAAGAAATTTGACGGAAATATCTTTCTCTTTCCTCATACTCTTGTTTTTATCTTTTCCCGGATTCCCCCTCCCCCCCCCCCCCCCCCCCCCCTTTAGGAATATACCCCCGAGAGAGGAATCGAGAATATAGTCTCTGAAAAACTTGTATCACGCTTCCCCCCTCCCTTTCTTTCTGAGAAGGAACTTTCCCCTTTTTTCCAATGAGGGCGAAGTTGCGGTACCTTCCCCCTTCTCCTCTCTTCTGGTCCCCGTCCCCCCCGAGTAGTGGTATGGATTGAGGATGCTCTGTATCCCCCTTTCCCCCTCTTCCTCGAATCACGACTTTCAAAAAAACTGTTCATCCATTTTTTCTTCCTTTCCTTTTTTTTTTCTTTTTCTCGCAAGTCCCCCCTAAAGGCAGCAACTCTACTGGCGCACGCTTACTTTCTTCCTCCGTTAAGCTCCTTTCGACGTTGCTTTTCCCCGGTTGAGATTAATTATCCCTATTATAATTTTTGCCCCCGACACTCCCCTTTGAGATTAAAGAAGTGGCCCCTAGATCACCTCCTTCTCCCTGACCAATAATCCCCCCCATTGGTGGTCCGCGGGGGCAGAAAGATAACACTGGGCCCGCCAAATTCCTTCCCTCCCATTCCCAGAAAAACTCTCCCTGGATAGGCGTTCGACAAGGGTTGGATTCTTTTTTTCTTTTCACAAGACTGGCGGCTTCCCCCCCGATTATATAAACTTTTTTCCCTTTTCCTCGGATGTCGTCCGGCGTACCTTTTTTCTGTCCTCGGGTTTTCTTTCACTTTGCTTTTAGGCTTGCCCCCTTCCTAAACCGTTGGTCTTACCATCTCTCCCCTTCTTTCCCTGCCGCCTCGCTCCCCCCCGAAATTGAGCGAATGCTCTTCGAACCCCTGCTGTGTCTCCTCCCTTCCCTGACGATTCTAAGCCACCCTCCCTCTCTGTACAGAAACCCCGTCGTTTAACTTTCATCTGATCCTCCCGCCCCCTCTTTTTTTTTTTTTTCCAGGCTGTAGACTCCCTCCCTCCCCTGCTTCAAGTGCCGCCCTCCCTCTTCAGGAATCTCCGAGATTTGACGGACTTGATTCCCCTCCCTCCCCCCCCTGCGGGCAGACCCTTTCTCTGTGGGGTTAAGACCGTCCCTCAAGGACAGATAGGCTGCTCAATTCCCTTCCCCCCCTTTTTCTTTCGTAGTTGAGACGCTCTCCCATGAAGGGTAGAAATAGCCTGCTTACTCCGGCTTCCAAGGTCCCTCCTCTTCTTCCCTTCTTTTCCTCTCTACAACACGAAGAGTTGTTGACCTTTCCTCCTCTCCCTTTCCCCTCTCACAAGAAAGGTTGTGTACATCGGTTCCCTTCCCTCTCATTGTAGGAAAATCAAGCCCCACTGGAGATCGGGACCTTTTTCTTCCCCCCGAGGCGCCTTCTTCCCTCTCCCTTTTTTTCCGTCGTTTGTTGTTACTCTCAAGGAAAGCGAGCTTTCCAAACCCAAATTTTCCCTCCTCCCTCGTCAAGGCGCAGGTCCTCTTCCCCCCAAAAGTAGAAGCTTCCCCATCGGGAGGAACGCCGGAACCCTCCCTCTTTTTTTTTTTTAGTTTTTTGGACTTCCGTTCGGGTAAATCCAGAGTTGAACTTTTTTCCTTTTGAAAACGGCCAGCCTTAGACCCTTTTTTCCTTTTTGAAAAAAATCCGACTTTCTTAGTCGCAGAATAAATTCTTGTTTCCTGACCCTCTTGGAATGAGAACTTTCCCTTCCTTTTTTCCTTTCCCCCGCTCCATATTTTTTTCTTTCCTTCCTCGAATCGGATAAGTGCGACGTCTTCCCATGAATGCTGGCCGAGAGCCCTATCATCTCTCTCTCCTCTCCCCCATTTTCTTTTTTTCTCGAGATGATCGCTCCGGCCTCCTTCCCCCTCCCCTCCGTCGACGCGCCACTTCTTTCCAAAAAGACGCCCTGGAGAGGCTTTTCTCTTTCTTTTTTCCCCTCTTCACGTCAGCCGCGATTTTTTTCCCTTCCTCTTGACATCTAAAATATAGGTCCCCCCCCGATGCGTAGCAGACGGGTCTGGCTTATTTTCAAAATTTTAATTTTTTCCCCCCCTTCTTCCGACGTCCGGCGAGCTGTCCGGCGTTTCCCGAGTGGGGTGGATCGTCTCCTTCTTTTTTTTTCATTGTCTTTCCTCCTTTGATATGAATGGTCCCCCCCCATTGTGTTTGGATCTGCGTGGCCGGGCAGGACAGGCCACGGTCCCCCCCCCCCCCTCTTGCGCGAGTGAATCTTCTCTTTCTAGCCGGAACGAAGCCGTACTTCTCTTTTTCCTCTTCAGACAAGGAGCGTTCGCACCGACTGACCCCTCTTCCCCACCTTTCCCCCCTTTTAGCGCCGATCTCGATTTTTTCCTTTCCCCCCACTATTAGTGAGAGCTTTCCTCCCCCTCAAATTGACAGCAGGTTCTTCTCCCGGTCATGGTCGCGACTCGACCTCTCTCCTCCTGGAAAGGGCGTCTTTTTTCCAGACGATATCGTACTTGTCTACTCTAGTACGTTTTTCCTTTCCCCCCACGCGGGTAAAGTCTTTTTTTCTCTCCCCCCCCCACTGGTAGGCACACATTCGGTATAAGAGGATATCCGGCATCTTTCCCTATTCCGGAAACTTGTTGGATGTGCGCAGTGGCTTCCCCCCCTGAAGCAGACCTAGCCGGCGTGCTTTTTCCATCTTTTTCCAAGGTTAAACGACTCCCCCCCCTTTTGTTTCTTTTTTTTTTTTTTTTTTTTTTTTTTTTTTCGATGGCGGGAAAGCGGGCTTATCAGCGTCGGGCCTTCTCTGGTCCCCCAGACTTTTTTTCCTTTTCCTTTTTTTGCCTCGTCGCAAATTCTCGCGGAACCTTTACTGTTCATTCTCTCTTTTTCTCCCCCTTCCTTATTGAGCTTCTCCACATTTTGGGCAAGCCTCCGTTGAACGGAAACCAGAGGCCGTTTTTTTAAACACTTCCTCCCTCCACCGATTAATTTTTCCCACGAACGTGGATCAGAGTGAGTAGAGCAGCCATTTTTTTCTCCCCCCCCCCCTTCCAACCATTTCTCAGGTTCATCGGAGGTTTCTTTTCTTGAAGGGAATAAGGGCATGGTCGTCCAAGTGTCTTTTCCTCCTTTCCCCTCTTCCCCCACGTGTGAGATGAATTCTTTTTTCCTCCCTCTTTTTTCTCTTTGAGAGAGGGGTTCCGTCAATAAAGATGATATTCTGTCGGGGGCCACCTCCTTTTTCCCTTTCTCACTCTCGAACCGGGTGTGTATCTATTGTCCCCCCTTTTTTTTCTTTTTCTTAAACGTCATTGAACACAGTACTTGTGAGAAGTAGCAGTTCTTGCCCGATATGTTTCGGGCTTCGCCCTTTTTCTCCCCAGTAGCTCTGTTATGACCAGGTTTTTCTCCCTCATTAGATGATGACGAGTACACCTTTCCCTTCCTTCCACTTTATGGCCTCCGCAATCCATACCCTCCCCTCCTTTGGTGACGTATAGAAGACTTACTGGGAAACTTTGCTCCTCCCGCACTCTTCCTTCTTTTTCCCCTAAGTTGCTGAGATATCCGTCCTTCCGTGGGCGAAGGAGATGAGAGGACATTTGGGAGCTTCCCTCCCTTCCCCCCTCCCTTGTCACTGGCGGAGATTACTCCCCCCACTTGGAAGGAATCTCTCTCCTTTGTGGTTTCTCTTTCCCCCGTCCAAAATGTATTTTATCACTTTCTCGACGTTCCAAGCTTCTTTTTTCCCACAAAAAGGTTCTCATCGCAACAAAGGAATTTACCCGGTTCTCTCTGCTCCCCCCTTCCCTTATGGAGACTTCTTCGTGAGACCGCCAATTCCCCCATCTTTTTTCTTTTCCCCCCGTCACCCCCTTTGGTAGGGGCTTAGATATGTAGACCCCTGACACTTCAATTGCCTCCCCCCCCTCCTTCCTGATTTCGACCCCTCCCTTTTTCATAATGTGGTCTCCCCTTCGCCAGGACTTGCTGGCTTTGCCAGTACCCATCCCTTTTCCCCCCTTTTCTTTCCACGAGATTTTTTTTCCAAGAAGTTAATCTCCTCAGTGATTCCATGATACACCCTTTCTCCTCCTATACAAATGCGTTGACCCCCTCCCCTTAGTGACTCTCGAGAAACTAGAACTTAACAAGCTCTTCCCCTCCCCCCCCACCCCTTTTGGTAAGCGGGGCGCCGCCCCTCCCCCCCTTTTGAAGCAAAGGAATGATTACCATGCACCTCCCCCTCCGGATTGAAAAGGATCTGAGTCGACCTTTTCTTCTTTTTTTTTTCTTCCCCCCTTTCTGCTATATCACCTTCCCCCCCTTTCTCTAAAAGTTAGTTTTATGTAGGCGGTCCCAGGAACGACTTCCCCCTTTCTCTGGGTTTAGTTCAACCTCTTTGCCAAAAGAGAATCCCAGATAAATAAAGCAGTGTCTTCTTCCGATTCATTTTCCCCCTCCCCCCTTCGTTCCCCAAGGACTACCCCCCCCCACAATTTGCGGACTCATAAAATATGGTCGAGAAGCCCTCTAGCCCGACCCATCATCCTCTTTTCCCTCTTTACAGAAAATCCTCCTTGTAAATCTGCTACTTCTCTGTTAGGTATGCGTCCTTCTCCCCTTTCCCCCCCATCTGAAAAGCCCACGCTTCCTCCTTTCCCTCCAGATGGTCCTGAATTCCGCGTAGGACGACGTGATTTCCGTGCTGTCCGCCCAGTTCCAGATACTTGATACCCCCTCTTTTCCAGAAAATTAAAGGTATTTGTTCCTTCCCCTATATCTTATGAATTCAAAGTTACCTCCCTTCGCCCGTGAGTCGTTGGTAGAGTAAGGAGAACATGCCGGGTCATATTCTTTTCTCTCCTTTCCACTTGCTAATATTATGAACGTTATCTTCCCTTCCCTCCCCGAAGTGTTGAAGCAACTTCAACGATAGGAGATAACAACTGTTTGTCACTTTCCCTTCCTTTCCTAAAAATTCCCTTCTTTCCCGGAGTGTGCAGTCTAGCCCTGTGCGAAACGAATTACGTCTTTTTGTTGTTAAGCTTTTCGTCCCCTTCTTCCCACGCGAGATCCAAAACACCCTCTTTTTTCCCCCCGGTGTCATATAGAACGGGCTCTCCAGAGAAAAATGCCCAACAACCCCCCTTCTTCTTCTCGTGATCCACCCAATTCTTCTCCCCTCGTAAACGCAGAGGGTCTTCTCGTAAATCCAGAGGTGACCCTTTGGCCAGTTCCCTTTTCCCCCCTCTTCCCCGTCGGGCGACCATTTTTTCCCCCCCCTCCGCAGAGATTTAGAGGGATCCTCCCTTGACAAAAGCAATCGCGTGTCGTGAATCGACCCCCTCTTTTTTCCCCGTTGCAACCCCCTTTTTTTTTTTTTTTTTTTTTTTGTCCTCCAAGTCCTAGGAATCTATCCCTTTTTCCTAGGGACTTTTATCGGAAGCCAATGCTGCAGGAGCTCTTCCTCTCTTTCTTTCTCCCTTGTTTTTCGCGAGGGTTCTCTCCCTTTCCCCTTTCTCGGGAAAGTCCCCTTCCCTCGGACTTGGAGAAAGGCAACCGACGCCTATGGTTTTTTATCGTTTGCCCTCCCCCTCTTCCCTGTCGGTGCATTCAAGCAAGCTCTTTTTCCTTCAAAGAAGGTATTTATGTCCTCCCCTTTTTTTCCGGATTTAACCCCCCCAAGAGTGCCCTCCTTTTTTTTATTTTTTCAACAGAACTTTTTCCCTTTTTTTTTTCCGACGTCAGGGCGAGATCCACTTTAGGAGGTTCCCGATTTGTACTTCCCCTCTTTTCCTTCGATGGACCTTATCTGAATGTACAAGGACGGCCCCCCCCCTCTCTTGACGGGAAGGGACAGGCACCGCACCCCCACCCCCCCTCTTTTTTCAGCGAGGAATTCTTTTTCTAGAAGGCAAGATCCTTCCCCAGTGCTGGAATTTCCGCCAGGAGAGGGCGCCACGTTTCCCCTTCTTTTCTTTCCCCCCTTTCTTTTAGCGCGAATCGCGATATGCTCCTTTTCTTGATTGACGATACGGGCATCATCTTTCCGACGGAGTCTCAGGCTGACCCCCCGGCATTGCTCCCTCTCCCCCTTCTCGCGTGCGCACTTTTCTTTGGGGGATTGTTGACCCCTTGGAATCAGACTCTCCTCATTCCCCTTGGAAAGGTGCTTAAAACCACCCTTTTTTCCAGTAATGCATCCTGTTCCCAGAAAGTATCGTCTACGCGGAGATCCGCTCTTTTTTTCGGCTTGCCGGAACTGTCCGCTTTTTTCTTCCTTAATACCCCCCCCAGAACTAGACAGTGCGGGTTGTCTCCCTCTTCCACGACTTTTCGTGTTTATGTTAGAGATGGGAGTTCCCTCTTTTTTCTTTCTTTCTAGATGGCGGCGCTCCCCTTTCTCAAGAGAAGCGGAAGGAGAATCGTCAACATTTCTCCCGCCGGCCATTTAGCTTTTCATGAGGACCCAGTCCCCATCGCGGGGGGACACGCTAAGACCCCCGTCCCCCCCCCCGTGAGGACGAAAACTGTCTCCCCCCTCAGACCCTTGGAAAAAACGACGTGTATCTCCCTTTTTTATAGTGATAGAGCCGCCCCCTCTTCCCGAAAACCCCCATTGTCCGACTATGTTTCCCCTTTTTCTTTAATGTTCTTGCAGGGAATCCTTCTTTCCTTCAAGGGGTATATTTCGTCCCCGAGGTACCCACACTTTCCTTTTCAGCGCGCAGTTACTTTTCTTGCGAGAGGGCCCTCAATCAAGATGATCTGATGTCAGGTTCCCCTCTCTTCAAGAGCGGCTAATTTTCCCTTTTTGGTCTATGGGAAACAGCGCGATTCCGTAATTGAAAGTCCGGAAGAATTAGGTTTGCGACAGTTACTCCCCCCCCTTTCTCCCTGTTTCTTTTCTCCCAGGAAAGGCTGCGAAGTTCTCTTTGCTACCTTTTCTTTTTCCCCCTTCAGCCTTCGATTTTTTTCTACGTGAAATTGTCCTCCGCAAATCCATACCCCGACCATCTCCTTTGTACGGGTCCCGAGAGAGCCTTGGAACAGTGGAGATGTATCCGCACTACTTCTTCTCTTCCTCCCCTTTTTTTCCTCCGGATAAGAACCATGGTCCTTCCTTTTTTTCCTTGGGAAGAGAAATAAGCTCTTCTTTTTTATTACTAAAAATGGATAAAATACCCTTTGACGGAAAGCTTCCCTTTTCCCCCCTCCCGTTGTTTCTCTTCCCCCTTACCTGTATTTTATCAATTGTTGAGGCATTCAGAGAAGAGAAGAGAAGAATCTTTCTTTCTTAATAGATTAAAAAAGGCCGACATGTTTATGACCGGATATTCCCCCTTTTCTTCCCTTCGGCCGACGGAGAGGAGTGAGTTTAGGAAAGAGAAAAGGTC
>Ga0179593_1623761_pt1 | contig 11204 bp, 16 predicted proteins | sample CZODoug2_1_08_16_FD_185931 | JGI IMG/M metagenome (GOLD analysis project Ga0179593, IMG submission 185931) | Vadose zone soil fungal communities from Angelo Coast Range Reserve, California, USA - CZODoug2_1_08_16fungal (PacBio error correction) | ecosystem: Environmental > Terrestrial > Soil >... | reverse complement strand
CATTTCCTCAATGTGTGTTAGCTTTTCCAGGGGCCCCATCCCAGCGTTGACTTTTTCGGTCTTTTCTTTTTTGCTGCCGCAACGGTTCCTGCGAAAACCAAAGTTTCCTCGCAACCAGCCACCAATAGATCTTGTCCTTTTTTACAGGCTGGACACTTCTGTTTTTCATTGCCGCTTCTCTTCTCTCTTGATCTTCCCCCTCCCTTTCAAACTGCTCATTTTTTGGACACTTAGACAGAATATAAGTTCGCACTCTCCTTTTCCCCCCTTACCCTGTGAATGGGTTGCAGTCAGTTTCTTTTTTCTCAATAGTTCCCAGCGATGTTACGGCATTTTTGTTTTCCCCCTTCCTCCTGTTTTTTTTTTCTTTCCCAGTCATGTTTGGAAACCAGTTGGTGGTATTCCCCGTTTTTTCTGCGTCAGTCTTTCCAAAGGGTTCCCACTACCTTTTTCCCGTCCCTCCCTTTTTCCAACTGGGGTTGGGCGTTTTTTGCTCCCTCCACCGCGTGAAGGTCTTTCTTTCTCGGAGAACTGATTTCCTCCCCTGTCGTTCGTTCACACTCGAGATGTTTGATTGTTTGAATCGCGGCCCGCAACCCCTCCTCTCCACCCACTCCCAAATTGGTAGCTCCTTACTCCCCGCGTCCCCGGTGCGAACTTTTCTTGCGGTATGTCAGCCCACCTTTCCAGACCTTTTGTAAGCGACATTTAGGCACTCGCTCATCGTTTTATGGATGGTTAGAGCCATTTTTTCCTTGCCTTTCTAAGTTCTTTTCAGTTCGCGTTCGGACAACGACAAATCTCTTAACTTCTATTGTGGCTTTGGATTTCGACAACACAAAAGGAACCCCCCTCCCGCTTTTTGCTTTGCTTTGAGGCCCAAGTTCCTTTTCGTCCTTCATTGAATTTTGTGGATAATTTCGCGGGATCCAAAATAACATCTTTCCCCCCTCCCCCTTTTTCTCCCCCAATTTCCCCCCTAAATTTGTCGGAGCCTGAGGGTTTCCCCATTATTCCCGTATTTTCTTGTAAAGTTCTGTTAATTTTTTTTTTTTCCGGCTCCAAAAGGAGCTTGCTCTTTTCCGGTGGCCCTTTAGAAAAACACTCCGAGAATTTTTGTCCTCTGGTTTCCCTTGTTGTGCCCAGGTTACTAAATGTGTATCCCTGCTGGTTCCTTTTCGTTTCCCCCCCCTTCCCCCTTTCACCCTGCACCACCCTCTTCCTCTCTCCCCCCCTATTTTTGACTGGTGATTACCGTTCTTTCTTGAGGCACTTTTTCAGCTTTTGTCGATACGCCAACGGTCTTTTTGAATGTCCCCCCTCTTTTTCCCCAATATTTCCTTAGAATTGAGCGCCCCCGGCCCGATTGTTTTTTTGTTTTTTTTGCAAATGTTTTTTTACGGACCGACAATGGTGTTCGACTCCCCTTCCCCTCCACGCCTCAGCAAGCCGTCTCCTTTTGTCCCAAGAAGAATTGGACCCACCTTTTCCCCAGTACGTGTACGCCCTCCCGTTTTTTTCCCCCCTTTTCCTATGAGAACATCCGGCGTTTCTTCTGGCAATGCTTTCCAGACTACCGGCTTCCCCTTGTCCTCCGTCCCAACGTTATCTGGCTGGCGTGATCCCCCTTTTTCCAATTGCATGTCAACCCCGCTTTTGAAACAAAGTCTGCCGTGCCGTCATGCTTTATCTGCTGTGTTGCAGCCAGGGAAGACCAGTAAAGAAACACCAGCTGAAAAGACGAAGAACACGGGTGCCCGTTTTGGCTGGACACACGAGCCTACCCACTTACCTATCAATCTTCTCTGAAAAAGGCGACCCCCAAACACGGTTCGCCCCTTCTTTCCTTCCTCATTTTTCTTCTTTGGCTTTTCCTTTAATGAACAAAAATTCGCCTTCCTCTTTCCTTTACTATCCTTCCTTTGTGGTTGTTGAGTGCTTCTCCCCGTCCCGTTCCCCTCCCCTTTCTTCGCGAATGTCTCCTTACCGGCGAGACCGAAGGATAGTGACCTTGGTTTTCACGTTTCGCGACCTTTTCCCTAATTAAGTGTTTAGTCTTCGTGTGTTTGCCTCCCCCCCCACCCACCCCGAGGTCCCTTTTCTGCAAACCCTTCTCTTTAGTGGTCGCCGATTTCTTCCCGGGCAGTCCGTCACAGGTAGGTTTGAAATTCCCAAGGGGAAATGGCCAACGCAGGACCTTTGTTTTTTTTTTCCCTTTCGACTCCCCTGGAACTTTCCTCCCCGGTAGTTTTTCTGAACTCATGCCCAGAACGCTCTTTGTGGTGGTATCGACTTCCGCATTTTCGGGGGGGTTTTAGTTCCCCCTTTCCACTTCTTGCCTTCCCCCTAGTGCTTTCCCCTTGATTTAGAGATTACCTTCTGATCCCCTTCCGTTGTCGTTTCCACCCCCCTTGTCCCCCACCCACGGCAGCCAACTCCCCTGTCCTTTTTTTCTCTTTTTTCCTCCAGTTTTCCTGTTTCTCGTTGGTGACTGTTCACGTTGGCGTCTTACCCCTCTGCCTTCGCTCCCGTTCACCTGTAATCCCCCTGGAAATAGTGCGTTAGGGAAGTGCCCTGTTTTTTTTTTTTCTTTTGTCTGGGGCGCTTGACCGACGGGACAAGGTCACGAAACATTGTAATCCCCAGTTACTTAAAGCCCGGCTTTGGCAGCAAGTTTCTTTTGAAGATTACCCCCACCCTTGAGTCTTGGAGTTGTTTGTAGTTTCCCTTTTCCGAGTTGCCGAGTCCGGTTCGGGCAGTCCTTTTTCGCCCCCCCCCCCCCAACCCTGAGAACAAATATGCCTGGTCTTGCGTTAACATACTCGAATTACTTTCCATTTCCGGTTAGCGGATCCTTTTCCTCTTGGGCCCCCCCCAACGTCCCCCGTAAGTCCCTTGCTGCCTAACGACAATTTTCCCCCTCCCCCACCCGAAGATCTTTAGGGCCCCTTTCTTTCTTCTTTTTTTCCAACCGTCCCTCCTACATTTTCCGGGGAGATTCTGGATACGCGCCTTTCTCATTCCGAGGCTTAATGGGGGTCAGAAGACGGCTTTTTTTCACCCCTCAAACCCCCTAGCTGCATCGAATGTCTCTCCCTGCGGCCAATTTTTTTTGCAGACCCCCTCCTTTTGTAAGTTTGCGGCGCATGTTTCGGTTGCCGCTTCTCTACTCCCCCCCCGTCGTGCCTACCCCAGCTTTCGAATACCTTTCCCCTTTTTTTTCAACCCGTGAAGTTCCTTAACGCAAACTTCTGTTCTTTTACCCCCCTTCCCCCCCCACCATTCGAAACACATTGGTCTTACACGGGTTTCTTCTTTTTCCCCTCTGACGATGGCGACAACACCCGATTTTGGCCCCCCACATTTGTTCCCCCCCATACTCCAGGGGCTTTTCTTTTAACAAAAGTGCCGTTGTCCCCTCCCATTCGTGTCTGAACCTTAAAGGGCCTTCATTCCCCCCCCCAACCTTTTCCCTCTTTTTTAGGGCTGAGTATGCTTGGTTTCTTAAACCCTTTTTATTCTTTAATTCCACACTTCTCCTTTTTCCCTCTCCTGGTTTTCTTCTCAACTTCATCCGAATTGCCAGGATTTCCTTCTCCCTTCCATGATTTTCGCCCGCTTATTTTACAACTTTTCCTCTTTCCTTTTTTTTTCCCCAATGGCATCCTTTTTCCAGGGACCAACGTTTTAAGCGCCCCCCCCAATCCAACATACCCCCCCCCGCATCAGCCTAGAGTCCCCCCCTTCGTCGCCCTGGGATCCCCCCCCCGTGGAGTCTATATTTTAATCCTTTCCTTGGATCTCCGGTCTTCCAATGAGTTCTTTTTTCCCAGGTACATCGACCTTTTTTCCCCCCCTTTTGGGTTCCTGATCCTTTCTTGCAGCCTTTTCCTGAGACTTCAGGTTCCCCACCGAAAACAGTTCCACATCTCTTTTTTTCCAATTTCAAGGGGGTTGTCTCCACTGGCGAATTCACATAATCCCCCTTTCATTTCTATTCCTCCTGATTTCATCGATTTCCGTTGTTGGGACCGCGATTCAGTGTGTATTCTTAAGACTCCTACTTTCCCCAGACCTTCTTACCTACCCCAACTTTGATGGGTTGTGGTCCGCAATTAAAGTTTACTTTTCTTCATAGGCACGCGATCTGTTACTTTACGTCTGTTCTTTTCCCATGACTCTTTTTTTTCCCCCCCACCAACCCCCTTTTTTCCTGTTTGACCGCGTTCCCCCCTCCTCACTGCTTCACCCTTCCCGTCCTCTTTTAAGGTGGGTCCTCGGTCGATTAACCAAAATCTGTTTGGTTGAGTTAAGGCTTTCTTTTTTCGGAGAAGGGCTTACCCTTTTTTTCCCTCCTTTCTATTTGGCTTTCCTTTCTCTCTGCACTGAAACATGGAGATTAACACCCACCCCCTCGACTCAAAGGGAGTAATGGGGGTTGTGGGTTCTTCCTGTGTTCCCCAATCTTTTTTTCTGACGGTTTTTTCGCTTTTGTAGCGACATTTCCCTCCTTTCGTGTCTTTACCGACCTTCTTTTCTTGATCCCCATCTATTCCCATCCCAGACCCCTGGAAATTCGCGGTCCCCCGCACCCCTCCTTTTACGTTTAGCTTCTTTTTCTCGTCTTCCAAAACAAACTCTCCCCCGGCGAGCCCCATTAAATTCTTCGTAGTGGCGGGCCCCGCCCCCTTCCTTCTTTTTCTTCTACATCCTGATTCATGTGACGTTTTAGCGTTGCAATCCCCCTCAACCCCCCCTTCTTTTTTTTTTTTCTCCCTCGTAATCTTTTAAGGGCATGGGATTGCTCCCCCCTCTTCATTATTTTTTGTCCCGTCGAAGGCGTTGTCTTTTTTTTTTGCGTTTTTTTAACCTTTTCCTTTTTTTCCTTCCTTTCCCGGCCCCCCTTTCCACGCCCCACCTCCAACGCAAGACTTTTTTACCGGCTTATCTTCGTGCCTTGCGTGCGTATCAGGCTTCTCTTTCCCTTGTCCATTCTTTTTTTTTTTTCTGGCCTAGCCCCCTTTTCTTTCAACTCAATGCCACCCCCTCTGTCCATCGACTAGTTTTCCCCCCTCCTGGATCCCCTGGCACAAACCTTGTTACCTGATCCCCATGTGCTTTGAACTCTTTGTTGAAGGTTTCCTCCTTGAAATCCAAGACTGCCATCTAACGTGTAGTTCTTTGGCGAGTTGTTGCGTGGTTTCCCGGTCTTTTCCGAAGCTTCTTTCTCAGATTGTCTTTTTCCTTCGACACGGTTGCCGTTTTTCCCGATGTTCGTCTTGTTCCACGAATTCTCCTGAGGGGACCTCCCGTCCGGAGCAACCGCGACTGGCTTCGTTCGAGGACTGCCGTACTTTTCTGGCCCTGAGTCCCCCCCCGCTCCCGGCTCCTCACTGTCTTTTGCGCGCTGGCCACAAATTTTTCAACGTCTGGCGTTTTCTTCATTAAATCAGTTTTTCAAAACGCTCTCGGAAACGTTTTTCCTTGCGCCTAGTTTTCTTTTATAGCGCGTTTCTCCCGCAATCAAGAAAGCAACACACCCGGTGAAGCGGCTCGGTTTGTTGTTGTGATCGGCCCCCCCACCGCCCTTGCCCCTCCTTACTCTCCCCCCTTTCTTGAACCTTTTCCCCCCAAAATTCAGGCCAAGGTGGTGGCTCTTGTCATTTTGCTCCCACCCACAGTGCCGAGTGGGCCCGATTCGTTCTTTTCTATTCGCTTTTCCCGATCCCTCTTTTTTTGGTTTGTTTTTTGCTGGAGATTGTGATGGCTCCCTCTTTTCACCCTTTTGCGTTTCGTTTTCCCCTTTTGTCAACCAAGAGACCGTGCGTCCTATCCCCCCCTTTGGGTACGGTATTTTTCAGCGATATTTGCTAATTATTTGGTTTTTTCTCTTTTCTTTTTTGCCCTTCCCCCCCCCCCCTAGTAGCTTTTCTCAAAGGCGCGATAGTGGTCGCATATGCTGGAACAGGAGTTTCTGCCCAGCTTTTTTTCCCCCATTGCATTCCAGGGGTGCATGCCTCCCTCCTGTCTTTTCTTCCCCCTTTTTCTACATTGTTTGTGAGCCGTTAGTCTTTCTCATTCCAGTACTGTCAGTATGCTTCTCCCGTCACGGTGGTCATTTTTTTTTTCTCTTTGTCCTTCCCTTCTTCCCCCTTGTTTTGGCACCTTTGGCACTTCATCGAGTCGCCCACTTCCCGTGTTCTGTCTTCATCTGCTATCCCACTTAGTAGTCGTCCTCCCCCCCCCAACTTTCCCACCCCTTTTCTCAGTTCGGAAACTCCCCTGATTTTTGTTTCTGCGTCATGGCCTTCTCCCGGTTGGCTCTTCACTTCTTAACCCAATCAGTCGGCCCCCCTTTCTCTTTTCGGACAGCTCTAGGGTGGCCATGTATTGACCGTGGGCTAAGGGTTCCGACCCGTGCACTGTACAGCCCTAATCCCCATTCTTTTTTGCTTCCAGGCGGCGATTCCCGAAGAGTACACCCCTGTGTGGCTTTGGTCTTTTTTGTTTTGTCTTGGCCGTCTCGCAGTCTTTTTTTTCCCCCTTTGCGGCCTCCATTTTGGTCTCCAAGTCCCGCCTTCCCTGCCTTACCAATTGCCGTCTTGCGTTCTAAGTCCTTACCTCATTTTCGCTCTTGGAAATTTTTTTCGATGTTATTGGCTTTCTCAACCCCCGTCACCACGGCTAGTTTTTTTTCATTTTTTTTTTTACGAAATTAGAACGTATGGGGTCGAGCTTTTTCTTTTTTTTTTTGGTTCGACGATTTCCCTGGTTCCCCCCCCCGCAGCTCCCCTTTGGATCTCCCTTTGTCCTTTCGCCCTAAGGGATTCCTGTTTTCTCTTTTTCCCTTATCAGTCCTCTCAACTCCCAAGAACCTAGACGGGCCGACAATGTAGCCAGCTCGCCCCTTTTTTCTGCCCCTTTTTTTCTTTCGGCTTTAATGTTTTTTTTTTTTTCCCGGAGCTGAAAGCACACGAGTTACTACAAAGCTGCAATTACCTTCTCCGGACCCTTTTTGTCCCCTCACCTTTTTATCGAACCCCCTCCTTTTCCCCCCCCCCAACCCCTGGAAAACATTGCGTTTACCCCGCTTTCTTTCGTTTTCCTCTTTTTCGGACAACCCCCCCGAATTGCACACTCTTCCCCCCCCCCCAAACTCTTGTACCCCCTTCCGTGTTTTTCTTCGTGCTTCTAAATTGCCCTGTTCTCCACCCCCCCCTTTCACCGCTTTGGGTCCGGAGGCTTTTTTATTGTCTACTCCCTAACTGTTTTTTCCTTTTTTTTTTTTTCACTTTTTGCGGGGACCCTTTCTTTATTGAAGTCGAAGCTGCCCTATTTCACTTTTCTTCCTGACGAGTTCGTTGCCTTTCGATTATATGTTTCCCTTTCTTTCTTTTCCGAATCGGCAGGCCACCTTTCACCATCACAGAAACGTTGCATCAGCCTCTACTTCACTTTGAAGTGATGGCCCTGTCCTCATTTTTTTTTTTCTGCCTTTTTTGTTGTTTTTTTCTCTCGATCTCAAATGAGTTCCTAGATCCTTCATTCTGAGGTTTCCCGAGGGTTTTTTTCGTTTTCTGTTGGGATTTCTGACCCTCCACGTTTTGCTTTCCCCCCCTCATCTCCTCCCTACTGACCCCCCCTTTTTTCAAAAGCGGGCTGTCAATCATTAATGGCTTTCCCCCCTTTGCCATAATTTCCTATTCGATTCTCGTTGATCGTCCCCCCGCGGTCCTGAAAGCGATCAGTGTTTCTTTTACTTTTAAAGAAATTAAGTTCAGGCCCAAGCATAACTGTTTTCCTCCCCCCACCATCCTGGTTTCCACCCAGTCCAGGGCCCCCTCTTTCATCCCAATCGATTTCACGGTCTTTTTTTTACCCTCTTTTTTTCCTCTTATGTTTGGCCCCTTCCTAGTTTCGGACCTTCACGCCCCCACGGCCCCCAAAAGGTGACACCCAACCTCAGAGTACTCCTCCAGTTTTTTGCCCGTTTTCGTCTACCACATACCCTGTTGCTTTTTGACGCCCCTCTCTCGGGACATTTATCACTCTCGGCCTCTTTTGTAGGTTTACGCTATCTTTCTTTGGATCACGGGTGCATCTACCACACACCTCAGCCAAAAAAACTGCCTTCTGGTCACCCAAAAAATTTGGCGTTGTGTAGCCACCAACACCATTCCCGAGCGACCTCCGGAGACCCTTAGGATCTGTTCTCTCTTCTTTTTTTAATTCCCCAATTCGCCTGACACCCCTGTGTCAATACCTCCCCCCCCGGTAACGTAGCTCGTGCTTTTGGATCGTAGTGGACCCCAACCAACTTCTTCGTTCCCCCTCCCTCCTTTCTTGCGGCCCCTTTTATACTGCGCCAGGCTGACTGACATGTGGACTTCTCTTTCCACCAATTCCCTTCTTTTGCTCCGCCAATTTCGTTTCTGTTTTAGTCCCTTCGGATGGACCCAAGGCTGCCAGCTTTTTGTGGCGTGCTTTTCGTCAACACTCCGGCCGCCAAGTAGCTGCCCGCGCTACGGTGTCACTTTGTCACGCCACCCCTTGTACTTTTTTTCTTATTTTAGCCTGCGCGAGCCGGCTCTGTGTCCATGTGGATCCTTTGGGTCTGACCAATTACGTGCCCCCCTTTCCTTCAAATTCTCGATTATCGAACACTACTCGACTTGCTTTTCTTCCCCGTTTTTTGCCCCCCTTGGAGGATGCCCTTTTTGATCGATCTCCCGTTTCGCCCTTCCTGACATATACCCCCTTGGCCATCGTACCCCTTTTCGTTTCGAAGGAGCGCTCCCCGATTGTCCTTTTTCAATTTGGCACCCTTTTCGCCTTTACTGGGGATGATCGTCCCCATGGGCCCCATTTCTTTTGGCCCCCTCGTTCTTCCCTCTGCTCGAATCTTCCATCCCAGTCCTTGACGTGTCAGTCCCCCATTCCGTTCAACCGAGAACTTGCAACGTTCTTTCCTTCGTTTGACTGACCTTCTTCTCAATTCCACTGTTCTGGAAAAATTTTTCCCCCCTATGTTCTTTGAATTCCTCCCCTCCCCATGCCGTTCCCCCCCCCCCAACCCATCTTGTAGGTCCCTTGGTTTTTTACTCATTCGCGTTTTTTTCGTAAGCCCCACGGCGATCTTCGTTGGTTGGGCGGCACCCAACGTTAAGACTACAATCACCTTTCGCCCCAAATATCACTTTATTTTACCCCCTGTTCCCCTTCTCTTTTTTTTAATTTCGAGAAACAGTCGCCTCGTTCTGATTCTATTTTTTCATTAAGGCGGTCCTCTCTCTTATTCCCCCCCGTCGAGATTCCTTCTTCTCGCCGGTTATCGAATCCCTGGACTCCCTTTCCCTGACATTGTTTGACGATTTTTTTTGGCTTTGAAAACCAAGCTCGTCATTAGACCCCCCCCTTTTTTGGTACTCCTTCAGCGTGAATATTTGCCTAAATTAACTGCTAGTCTCTTTTCCCTTCCAGATTTTCTCGACTTTTCCGGTGTTTGTCGACGCGCGATAGTGTACCTCCCCGTCTTTTTTTCTCACGGTGTGGCCGTTTTTTCCGCCTTTCACTGGATTTCCAGGGGGCATGGATTCACGCCCTTGACCCACTTTTTCCTTTATCCCCGCCAACATTGGGATGTGCTTTGTTCGGCTGGCCTTTCTCCTCTGCCGGGAGTTTATAGATGTACTTCATTTGAGGGTTCGTCCGGACATGTCCTATTTCCTTTTTCCTTCGTGACTTCCTAGTCCTTAACCATCCTGTAGCGACTTCTTCGTCCTCCCGTCCCCGGTTCGTTCAACCTTTCCCCCCCCCCCCGACCCCCCTAGGTTTCTCTCTTTCCTTTTTGTCACACCGAAAAGTCTTCCGATGCAGTCTTCCTTTCATTTGTACCTGTGACCAATAGTTTTAACAATTGCTCTCACATCCAATTTTAGTTAAAGTAGTGCAATCTCTTCATCTTTCGTGTTGGCAACCTTTTCTTTTGACGTTGACATTGGGGGTCCACTTTTTCCCCGACCTTTTCTCCCATTTACCTTTTCCCCCCAGTTGAGTAAAAAAGGAAGGGGGCGCCCACCTGCCCGATCCAGAGATACCACTGCCCCTACAAACCCCCAAATCTTTTGGAAGGGGGTTTTCGTTTCCCCTTTGTCCCACTCAGGTCAGACAAGGTTTAGGTTTCCCTTCTTTCCCCTCCCAGCAACCCGGCCATTTTCCTTGTGATTTAATATTCCGAAGTTTGGCCGTTCATCCGTCCGTGCCCACTTCTTTTTTCCCCCTTTTCGGTAGAGGCGAATTGGTTATTTTGATTTTGGCGAAACTTCCAGGACTTGGTCTTCCTCATCTTCGAAACTTTTCTTCCACTTTTGGGCGCCCTACCCGCCTCTGAGCGGTTGTTCTTTGTTGTTTCCCCCCCAAAAGCCCGTTCTTTTACAGTTCCTTGCCGGTCTTCCCTTTCGCACCTGCGAAGGATTTGGCTCTTGCTTAACTTTTCGTGCCCAGCCCTTTTTGTCTCCGTACCCCCATCCAGACACCGCCCACCCCCCCTTTGTTTTGAGGCTCTGCTCTTTTCGCCCCCTCGACAAGAATTTTTCCGTTGTTTTTGGCGTTGGCCTTTGCGTGCGTCTTTCCCTTTAACTTTTTCCCCCCCCAATTCGTCTTTACACAAGCTCTCAGAATACCCTTCCCGGCTCCCAGCCCCCAACCGCCCCCCCCTTTATGTTCTCCTCCCCCCGCACGGGCACCCAAACCAATTTGACCTTTTGCGTAGCTTGTTAGTTGGGGCTCCTGAGAGGGTCCCCTACGAATTTTTCCCAATGTTCAACACTAACACCCTAAGTGTCGTGTTTTTTTTTTTTTTTTTTACCCAAATGCCCGTAATCTTTTTTACCAAGGCTTTTTCCATTTCAAAACCAATTCCCGTTTAGAGCGTTGCGTGGTCTCACTTTCTTCTTTAAAGTCACAACCTGCATCCGCTTTCCCCCCCCCCTCCCCCCCCCCCCCCCATACCCCCCTTTCACGGCCGCGGCAATTTATTTTTTTCCTTCACCAGGGCCCCGCTTTTTCTTAAATTTTGAAATTCTATGTGGCTTTTTTTTCTTCTTTTCCCCCCTTTCCCTGCCATCCCTCTTTACAGCTCCCCCCAGGAACATTCAGCCCCTAGGCGTCCCGATTTGACTGATGGCCGGGGAATCTAACATTGG
>Ga0179593_1532436_pt1 | contig 11204 bp, 17 predicted proteins | sample CZODoug2_1_08_16_FD_185931 | JGI IMG/M metagenome (GOLD analysis project Ga0179593, IMG submission 185931) | Vadose zone soil fungal communities from Angelo Coast Range Reserve, California, USA - CZODoug2_1_08_16fungal (PacBio error correction) | ecosystem: Environmental > Terrestrial > Soil >... | reverse complement strand
CGTCGAAGTCATCGAGATTTAAGACGCTCGTTACTGACCCTTCCCCTTTCGTAGCCTGCTTGACGCCTTTGTGGTGGACAGCAGAAATTTCTTCAATTAGGTTCTTCTTGCCGCGGTTCCCACGGCTTTTGGTGAACCGAGTTTCCCGACGCGGATTTTTTTCAGACGGAAAGCGTTGGCCGACCTCCCCCCCTCCCCCCCGGGTCCCTCCTTTTTTTCTTGGGAAAGGCTTTTCGTGCACCGTGACGCTGGCTGTCCGATGGTTACTGGCTTTAGGATTCCTGTACAGATTCCTGAAACTGGAGATTTTTTCCTTCCGCTTTCGCAGAGATTAGGTCGGCCCTCTTTTTCTCAATGGGAGGTAGCTTTTTCCAATTGCGGAACGGCTATGATTTTCCTGGACGCAGCCCCTTTTTCCTTCGGAGGCCTTCCCCCTCCCCCTAAGGGAAGCACTCTGCGCGAAAACAAGCGTTCTGTTCCGTCTTTTTAGATGAACTGAGAGTAACCCCACCCTATCCCCCTCAGAAGGAAGGCCTCGCCAAGGCGGTCTTTCAGTGATACCCCAGAAACCTTTGTGGTAGAAAGGAAGGAGGATTAGTGTTATTTTCTCCTTGAGGGTTAGTGGTCCCTGTCTGTTCGTTTGTAGTGTTTTCTACCTTGCGGGTTATTTTTTTTCACCTCTTTGTCGTTTTTAGGAGGAGTCGTTTACGTTTTCTCTGTTTTTTTTCAAGTAGTGGGATTGGACCTTCCCCGTTAGTCTGAAGCGTGCTTTTCAGTCTTCTTTCCGCGTCGAACCGTCTTCTTTCGTCGTCGATAGTGGTAGTCAACACTGTCCTTTCCTTTTTTAGTAGTGCGTTTTTTTCTTACCTTTTACTGAGGATTCTTCCTTAGCCGTATTTTTTTTTTTCGTATGCGTGTGGTGTTTTTGGGCCCTCGTCGTTGGCTCGACGTCGGTAGTGAAAGTAGTAGTTTTTGAGACTTTGTTGCGACGTCGTGGTAGCACTGTTAGGTCGACGGTGGTTTTTGTGGTAGTCTTCTTTTTAGGCGGAGTCGTTTTTTTTCGTAGTGGTCGAAGTCGTAGTGGATTTTGGAAAGCAATGGACCAATACACTTTTCTTTTCTCTTTTGGTGCTATGCTGCCCCCCTTTTTCCCCCTTTATTGTCCCTTCCGGGCAGCGTGAGCTTTCACGGTGTTTACCTAACCCCCCCCTAGCCTCTGAGTGTTTTCTCCCCCCCCTTTCAGCGCACTTTTTTTCAGTGGGAGGATTGCTTGATCGTCCAAGAAACGCTGGAGAGTGTCCATTGTCAATTGAAGAAATGTTTATTTTTGATAGAGAACGACCTTTCTTTCCGGTGTAGGTGTTTCCTTCCTTTAGAAGGGGGCTTGGCCTACCCAGGTGTAGAAGAGAAGCTTTTCCCCTTTCCCCAGAAGACTGCACAGACAGGAGTTTACCGGTACGAATAAGAGGTTTTAAATGGATCCTTCCCCCCCTTTTTAATTGAAGAGTAACCTGGTTATCGTGATCCCCCCTTTCCCGTGAGTACCTTTCTGCCCCGGGGGCTAGCCCGAGCAGAAAAAGTGTCATCCCAACCCCGCAGCTCTCCTCCAGAAAAGAGGATAACTCTAGTTTCAATTCTCAGCCATTGCCGACGGATAGAAAATGTTCCCCCTCCCGACATGCCTGTACCTTTTCTCTTTCTTGTGTGTGCGACGAACCTTGGTTTCTTTCTACGAAGAATTGCAAGAGCTGGCATAAATCCACTGACCCCCTTTCTTTCCGAAACGGCGAATCACACCCTTCCTTTCCCCTTACTGAAAAACAACTCCCCCCCCCTGACCTCTTTCCTTCCTAGAACTGCACGTTTGCCCTTTTTCTCCGGGCAAGCCGCACAGGATGAAAGAACCAGGTTGTAGAACACTTCCTCCCCTCTCCAAGAGGTGAAACCCCGTTTTGTCCATGACTGCACAAAAGGGCCACCCCCCAGACCTCCCCACTCGGAGACTCCTTTTTATTCCCCGCAGAAGAGAATGTACCACCAGACCCATTAAAGGAGGACTATCGTCTTTCAGGGTTTTTTCCTGACCTACTTTCCCCCGTAAGGCAAGTAAGGTCTCTTGTCAGGCCTTCTAATAGATGCATGGACAAGCCCTTTCCCTGCCTTCACCCCGAAAAAATGGCCGTCGTTGAGAGAAATCTATATCTTGCTTACCTCCCTTCTTCAGATGTCGTCTCCTTTCTTCTTGGTTCGAGTTTTGATGCCGGAGAACCAGCAAGAGAGGCGGCGGTCCAAAAGTGGGCTTCCCTAAAAGGACTTGACTTTCTTGTTGGCGGTCTTCCACGCCGGTCTTCCTTTTTTGACGGTAGTCAGCGTTTGAGGTCTCGGCGAGTGCAGTACATGTAGTAGGATCTCCCCCCCTTGTATCCTTTTTTCAGAGCCTTTCTGAGTCTGTTGTTTTCTCCGGAATGTTCCCAGCCGTTGTACCCGCTGTGCTCCTTTCCCTTCTCCTTTTTCTGATTATCGCCCTGTTCTCCTTTTTCTCCTTGCACGTTACGGTCTTTTCAAACGTGAAGGTTGATCTTCCCGGGACGGTCGAGTAGCGTGTCAGTTTTATCTGAAGACCCACTTTTTCTTTGGTGTTTTCCTTCACTGATAGAATGTATTCCCCGGAAGTAAACCACTCCAACTCTCTTTCTACATGATCGTGCATTCTGGCTTCTCCCCTCCTTCAGCCAGCTTCCTTCCCCCCCCCGCGCCTTTTTTTCATTCCAGGCAGTGGAAGGGCAGGACGGATACCCTCCCCCCCGGCGGCCTCGAGCAATTGCGGGGTCAGCTGCCCCCCCGCACTTTTTTCTTCTTTTTCGCGGGCCTTTTTTGATTCCACCGTTGGCTTGCTTCCCTTCCCTTCCTTCAACACCGGTTTTTTTCCTCACGTGCCCCTTCCCCCTCCCCTTAACGGTTCCTCGTTTTCAGAGTCCCTTTTTCCCGAAGCAGTGTTCCCTATGATCGTGACGCATTGTAAGCTTTGGAAGCTCACAGAAGCTCGTTTTGCTTCCTCCTCCACGGCGGCCCACGGTCAGTCACGGTCGACACCGGCAACGCCCCTTTTTTTCCTCCTCTCCCCGCGGTCTTGTTTTCCTTTTGATGCAATTCTGGACGCGTTAAACTTCGACACGTCCCCGTTTGCTTTTTGTCGTGGCCTTCGAACATCCTCCCCTTGGCCACCTTTCCTTTTTTTTCAGGAACCATCCTCTTTTTTACCGTTGCCGGGAAACTTGACGCTAACTATTCTACTTTCCTTTCTGGACCTTCACGGGCCTTAGAACAAATCCCCCCCGTTTTCCCTTTTTTCAATTTTTCCCCCCCATAAGAAGGCGACTTTCCGGCCGTCATAAGACGACCCCTACGAACCCGCTATCCCCTTCTCCCAAAGCCAGCCCACTTCTGCATCCCCTGAAGAAGTCCCCCCCTCCCTCCCCCCTCCCCACGCCTTTTCTTCAGAAGACCACGAAGCCCCCTCGAGGCAGGCACGCTGTCCCTTCCTCACCCCTTCCTTCCCCACAACACCACCAAGCCTTTCAACACGACAGAAATTTTTCTCCCCCTCGGCTACTCCCCTTTTCCTAAGGCCGAAATTACGACGGAAGGCCAACGAATCAGCCTCCCCCCTTCCCCTTCTCCCAGTTAAGCAGAAACACTAGCCTCCCCCCCTCGAAGCTCCCCCCCCCCCGTATTTCCCGTCAGACGACCCGAGCCAGTCGTCCTGACGGACTGAACTTGTCAAAGCCCGGACGTGTCTCTTTCTTTACACGGAAACAATACCTCCTCCCTAAGTACAACGTCCCTCTGGGTGAGACCAAGAACCTCACGTCCCCCCCCCCCCCCCCGACAGAACACAGCCGGTCCTAACGCAACTTCCCCTGATCCCTACCTCAAGGCCTGGCGCAAACCCTTTTCGTTTATCACGTCCGGATAGAAGCCCTTTTCTTCCTTCCTTCTTTATGGACGTTACTCGGCAGTCGGTCATCCCCGGCCTCCCCCCTCTCCGATGAACGCCGGTTTTCTCGCGACCCCTTTTTTTCCCGTCGGGTCCGGCGAGCCGTTCCCCCTCGCCTCAACTGAGGAAAACTGCTATCAGAGGGCCGTTAAAGTTCTCTTCTCACTTGAATCCGGCGACCTATCCGTCAAGCCTTCCCCCCTTTCCCTTCCTCTTTCTCTTCGACAGCGTAGGACTACTAGCGGACCCCACCAGGTTTCCTTTTTTTCTGAGATTGCCAAAGAGTCTGTAGGGCGCTCTTTACTTCTTCCAGGGCGGTAGACCCCCCCCTTTTCTGTAAGGTCCTCCCCTTTTTTTTCCCCAAGCGATGCGTTTCCTCCTTCCTAGTCTCTAGGCGAAGTAGAGCAGTTCCTGGCCTTCTGCTCCCACCCTTCGTTTCCTCCCTCCCGTCCTTCTCAGCCGCGGCGGCATGAATACTCGATGAACTTCGTTTCCTCCTCCCTAGAGATATCGCCGACTCGGTTAATCGAGATTTCCTCTAGACCTTCTTCTTTCGCGTAGATGGTACCTTTGTGACGCGCATGGTTCTTCTTCCGGGAATCTCCTTTTTGAAGTAACGGCAGCTTATTCTTCCCGATCGGGAATTGGTCAGAGGTAGTTCCTACACCTTATTCTCCTCCTTGAAGTGGGGCCTGACCCTGTCCTAATGGATAATTTCCTCTTTTTTCCCTTTCCCAGTGCGATGGAGGTAAATCTTTGGTTAAAGAGTCAGAGGAGTTCCTGATTTTCCCATGTCTACTTAGAAGTTATTCTTCCTTCGGGATTTCGCCGAGCTTTCCTCCCCCCCTCCCCCCCTTTCAGGGGGAGGTTCCGTTCCCTGACGAAACCACGCGGCCGTTCTCTGGAGATGCCTCCCTTGGAAGCGGCGTCGTCCTGCGGCCACTGTGCTAAGAAGGGTCCTTTCTCCTTCAAATTTCTTTTCGGAGAATGGCGATGACTGCGATTCTTCCACGGGCCATGCCGCAGGCCTCATAAGTGCTGCCATCTTGCTTCCCTCTTCTCCCCGTTTTTCGCAAGGCAGGGAGGCTTTCCTTTTTTAGAAGTAGTTCACTGGGGTTTCGTGGTCTGACCGGCTTGTGCCCCTGTGGTAGGAGGTCTTTTCTCCCAGACGTATTGGCGGGCGTAGGTATTGGGTCGGGTAACATGGTAGTAGGATTCTTCCCGGACTTTTCTTCCTTGAGACTGGGTGCTAGTCGTTCGTGAGTCCAGGACCCCGCTCCTATTTCTTTCGGATGGTGGGCGGAGGAACGTTTCGTCTTGAGTAGTCAGTGTTCCCCCCCCGGTAGGCGGCTTTGGTACCCTTCGTTCGTCTGAGATGTCCTTGTGGTTGTCTATGTTTTCTCCCTTAGGAGTGGTAGACTTCTTTCTCTCCTTAGTCCCTCAGTAGTTTCTCCTCTACTTAGTGGTTGTCTATTGCATGGGAGGAAGATTGGTCTCTTGGTGTTTTTACTTTTTGTCTGAGGCTTTCTTCTTCTTCCCGTTTTCTTCAGTAGGTCAGTTACCCCCCGACTTCCCCCCAAAATTGTGATTTTCGCGTTGTTGCTCTTGCCCGGTGAAGGTCCCTCTCTCGTGTCTTTTTTGAAAGTAAGGTCACGTGAGTAGTGGTACGGTTCTTCCCAAGGTTTAACCAGCGTTATGGTCTGTCCTCCTTGCAATTTTTTTCCCTATCGTACCCAACCCTTTCTGGAGCGTGTTCCTTTACCTAGGTAAAGGGAGATTCCGCCCGAGGATCCTTCCCCTCCCAAGACTGGGTGCGGTGTCTCCTTGACAGTCTGCCTTTCCGGGCTTTTTGACCTTCCGGCTTTGTGCCGGCTTGTTCGATTCAACCGAAGCCTGTCTCCCTGACGGCTAACGAAACCCGCGTCCCCCGATCGCGGGAACTGTTCTCCCCTGCCCTTTTCACGAAGAAGGCCCTTTTTTCGAGCTGAAACGGTAGGATGATGCCTTCCCCTTTCTTTCTTGGAAAAGCGCGGATCGTCCCTCTCCTCCAACGTTTGGACCCCCCCCCCCTTCTTTCCCGCATATGAGAGTTCTTTTTCGGCACGCTGACCCCAGCGTCAAGCTCGTCGGGGACTCGGTTTTTCTTCCATCCTTCTTGCCGACCTTCCTCCGGTCCTTCGGAGCATCTTGTGTGTTTCTCAAAACTGCTTCCGGGCTACGCAGAATGAACTGCGCTGCTCAGCCGACAGTTCTTTTTCGGGGGTCCTTTTTTTTCCCTCCCCTTTCTTTCCATTAGAACACCCCACTTTTTCTTCATATACCCCTGACACTTTTGAATCGAAACCCCTCTTCCTTAGAAATTTCTTTTCCCTCACCGAAGTCCCTTTCCCCTGATCAGCCCAGGTTCTTCCTTCCAGGCAATTCCGAGCAGGCCCTCTCCGCCGTTGAAACAAAAGGGGATGGGAAAAATTCCACATCCTCTTTTGCCACAGTTCGTCCCTCTCTCCCGAGGACACCCTCCTGTCTTTCCCTCTCTACGTAGAAAATTTTACCCTGCCGCTTCTGGGCAAAGTAGAGACAGAGTGAACCTTTAACCGTCCAGCGGCCGGCTTCGAGTGTCCGTTTTTTCCTCCCCTGTTGTACAATGGTCGCTTGTTCTCTTTCCCCCCCCCCGCGCATAAAGTTTTTTTTGTCTCGCCCCTCTCGATTCTTTTAATACTCCCCGTTGTGTTGTTGTCTGATCTGTCTCCCTTTTTTTTCTCCCTTTCCTTTTTTTGTGCGAGAGGGCGAACCTGTCTTCGTTTCCATGGACAGCCCCCTCCCTCCGGCTCAGGAAGCCGCCGGGGCCTTCCTTCTTTTTTGATTGAGGGTTTCCACGCGGTCTGATTTCCAGGACGCGGCATTTAGTTCCGCCGGGTCGACGGAGGTTTCCTTTTCCCCATTCGCGTTCCTCTACGAGGTCTGAAATGTCTATTTCTTTTTCTTTTTTCATGTTCCCCAGGACCCTTGTTTTTTTTCTTGCTCGGCCTGCTCGGTCTTTTCCCTGGTCTTCATTTTTTCCTTTAGGTATGGAAAATGTGCATTCTGCATACGGTTAAGGTCGAGCCCAGTTGTGGTTTCATTTCATCCCCTCTTTGGTAGTAATGGGCGCCCCCCGTTGCTGAGTCATTCGGGATTCCCCTTCTCCCCCCCCCGATAGGTAGGTTCTTGATGCCAGATAGTTGCATTATTCCTTATCCCCTCCTTAACAGTTCCTCCCAACCACGCCCTCCCCGGGAAGGTCGGAAGGGCTGTACTTTCCAACGATTGAGATAACCTTGGCCACGCTGTTTAATAGGTTTTTTTTTTCCGGGCGAGTACTTCGAATCTGCGTAATGGGTTGATCCCTTTTTTCATTGTCCTCCCCTCTTCCAAAAACATGTTTTTCCACGTTTTGAAAATTTAGTCCCCTCATACCGGGGAAGATCTCATGGCTCTTTTCCGCCGAAGTGCTCTTCGCTTTTCAATCCCCTTCTCGGTGGAAGATACCAAGACCGCGCTTGCTGCCCGGGGAGGACCCCTCCCCCTTCCTCCCTTGTCAAGGTCCACGCAAACGGCACTTTTCCCCAGCGATCGCGTCCTCCTTTCCTTTTCGCAAGTTCTTTTTTTTCCCCCTTTCAAGCAGAGGTCTTTTCTACAGCAAATCTCCACTGGGAACAGCGAGGTGAACTTCAAGCTGTTCCCTCCCCCTTTGCCGTTTTTTACGCTCACGCTGACGGACGTTCACCTTCCTTCTTCCATTCCCTGGCAGCAATTTTCCATCACCCCTTCTTTGCGTGACACCGAACCCACCCTCCTCCCCACGAAGCACGACCCTTTGCATACGACCCTCTCCTGACTGTCCCCCCCTCCCCCCTCCGACAACCTTCGCACAACCCCTCTCAACTGCAGAGGGCACCACTCCTCCCAACTCCGAACACGACTTTTTGCAGAGCAAAGCGTCCCGAGAACGGACTACTTTCCCCCTCCGACTGCAACAACCCTCCCTCTTTTTACCACGGCCTCCTCTCCCGAGGATAAGCACATAGACCTTTTCGACGAACTCCCACGACGACGCAGCCGCCGCCCCCCTCTTTTTCTCTACCACCGATTCTTTTTTTTTTTTCCCCCCGCTCTTTTCCCCCTTGAGCAGAACGAGCCAGGCGGCCGACGCCCTTAACCGTCAACCGCCACGTTTCCCGACAAGGAACAGGTCTCCCCACGACGCGTTCCACTCCTTTTTGGAACCCACGAACCCTCAGACAAAATCTCACACCCCCCTCCTCCTTCCCCCCGCGAACCGCCGACGGTTTTTCCCACCCACGCCGCTCCTTTTTTTTTTTTCTCAAGTATTCTTCTTCCCCTTTTTCCAGCAATAGCATGGGATGCCTTGCTTTTGTCCTTCCCTCTGTCAGGTCATCCGCAGGAGACCGACCCTCATCCTGATACCTTTTCCGAGGGCGGCCCGCGTTTTTCCTTTTACGGCGCTCTTTTCCGTCCCTCTTCCCGATAAAGAGGACGCCCCTTTTTCGTCATTGGAGCGCTAACTCCCCTGAACCTCGGCCCGAGCTGTTCCTCCCTCTCAATGCCTCCCCTTTTTTACCGTACCCTTCCCAGCGTCTTCCTTCTCCCCTTCCCCAGTAAACCAGTTCTGGCGACTTGTTTACACACGAGAGACTGAACAGCGAGTATTCCGATTCGTCCTTCTCGCGGGGCCGTTCCCTTTTCCTGTCCGGGACCTCTTTCTTCCCGTCCCGATTGCTTCCCACGCGGAAGGGACGTTTTCATCCGCGCAGTAGATAAGTATTCCCTGTCCTGCTTTTGCCTTTCCGAAGGTAAGATCCTCAGACTTTTTCTCTTCCGCTTAGATTCCTTTTTCTAGACGCCTCTCCTCTCTAAGTTGGTGGGGTTGATAGAGTTTTTTCTTCGAATTCATCGAGATATTCACCCGCCTTTGGACGGCGGAGGAGTCCCTTTTCCTCGCCTGTTAGTGCCCCCGCCTTCCTTTTCCATCCAGATGGACGTTTCCCTCTGCGAACGAATAGGATGCGTTCACAGCGTCGTACGGGACCGCTTGATCCTCCCCCGCCCGAGTGGGCGACCGGGCCTCGACGGTCCGACGCGAGCTACTTTCTTGAACCCCTTTTGCTTTCTTGGTTACCGTCTTTCCGCCGAGGAGTTCAGAAATTCGTCGCTCCCTTTTCCACGGTAAGGACGGCATTCGGCTTTCTCTCGTTTCCTGTATGAGTTCAATTTCCCTCTTTAGCTTCCCCCTCCCCTTTAGGAAAGGAATATGACGTCATGGCGCAGAGGTAAGCTTCAGGGAAGAGTTCCCGTCCCTCTGGGATCGACGTGCCGCCCCCCCCTTTCGGACCCCTTCCCTCCCCCGAAAAAAGTTTTAATATGCTTGTCTGGTGAGCATGGAGCTTACTGACGAGTATTGAAACCTTCTAGGAAGGCAGGTCAGAGGGCCGGAGGGATACAGTAAGTGATACCTTTTTTTTTTTTGCCTTGAGCCCTCCTTGCTCCAAGTTGGGGAACTTCTCCTGGGTTAGTGGTCGCCTTCCTTTCTTTGTACTTGGATCTCTTTTTCTTCCTTCTTCAGTAGTTTTTCGGTTCTCTGGCTTTTCGTGAGGATTTGTAATGGTCTTTTTCCCTTCTTTTCTTGGAAGGTTCAGGTATTCGGCCTTTATGGGATAGGTAGGACGTGTCCCTCAGTAGAAGATGATGATTTCCGTAGGATAGTGGTAGAGGGCTGTTCTTTTGGGCTCTCTTAGTGGTGGCCGTTTACCTTTATTCCTCAGTATTTTTCTTCTCCCCCTGTGGTATTAGGATGTTTTTTTTCTCTTCTTTTTTTTCTTTGGTTGTGGAAGTCTCTTTTCTCCTTAGTAGTGTCTCCCCCCTTTTCTTTTTCTTCCATAGTGGTAGGTCTTTCTTTAGTGGTGAAGTCTCCCTTCCATGAGTTGTTGGAGGGTGTATCGTTTCTTGCTACCAGGTAGGCGGCTCTTCTTTTTTTCAGTAGGATGTAGCTTTAGTGGTCCGTGTCATCAGATTGATTATGAGTTGTTTCTTTTCCCTGTGAAGCAAGCTGAGATGTTTTTTTTGTCCCGTCCTTCCGGTTTGCCCGGCACCGGTCGTGATGGTTGCCCCCTTTTTTCTGTGCCCGTGGGTCTTCTGGGCGATAGTCCACTCCTCTCTTCCTAAGTTGAAAGAGTAAGGAGTAGACGCTCCCCCTTTTTTTTTCCCTGGTGCCGGTTTTCCCCCCCTTCCAGTCGCGTTGGATTTCGTTTTTTTTTCCGGTGAAGCCTTTGCGCTTCTTGTGAGATTCACACCCTCAGAATGTCTTTTGACCTCCACCTCACCGTCCCTTTTTTGTTTGCACGGTCTCCTTCTGTCCTTCCCCCCCCAGACCGAAGGTCCCCTTTCCGCGTAACCGGGTAGGAGTTCTAGACATTCAATGTTTTCTGTTGGGAAACCTTTTTCCTTTTTCCCTGCACAGAGCCGCCTTTCCCCGCAAGCTTCTCCTTTTCCCCCCCCCCCGCAAAGATGAAAACATCGTTCCCTCTCTCCCGGTGATAGAAATACGTATCCCTGTACTACCGACCCCCCCCCCCGTTCGCGCATAGCGGGGTGTCTCCTTTTCTTTCTTTTCCTGCAACGAGCTGGAATTCACTCTACCGATTCGGTGAAGGGGTTTACGGCCGGACTACCTCCCCTGCTCGCCCTTTAGCCATTACGAAAAACCCCCCCTTTTTTTTTCGTCAGATACCCCCCCCTCCCCTTCCCTTAAAGTATGAGGGATAGTAAGTGCACAGTGGGCCCGGACAGATTTCAATCTCAAAAATAACTTAAATGGGCGGGGAATCCCCCCTTCCCTTCCTTTCAGGACTTAACAGAGTGACCCCCACAGGTTTTCTTCTCCCTCCCCTTGGCACGCAACACCCTTCTTTTTTCAGTTCCAGTTCTTTTTCTCCTTTACTCATCTTCCCCGAAGAGGAATGTCCTCCCCCTCCGAATCAGAAATCTTAGAGTGTTTCTGCCGCGTTCCTGGGCACACTCTCCCTCTTACCCCCCACCCAAGCCTCCTTCAAGAAGGATTAGCGTTGTCCTTCTCAGCCCCGATGCCCTGGAAAACTCCTTCTTCTTTTTTTTTCAGTCTCGCCACCTTTTTCCCCCCCTGGACGCTTTT
>Ga0179593_1751317_pt1 | contig 11205 bp, 7 predicted proteins | sample CZODoug2_1_08_16_FD_185931 | JGI IMG/M metagenome (GOLD analysis project Ga0179593, IMG submission 185931) | Vadose zone soil fungal communities from Angelo Coast Range Reserve, California, USA - CZODoug2_1_08_16fungal (PacBio error correction) | ecosystem: Environmental > Terrestrial > Soil >... | reverse complement strand
AGACAAATGTCTTGTCCGCTGAGCGAGGCGTCTCAATCGCGGCAGTGCATTTCGCTATACCACCACATCCACGTCGGTGTAGGCCTTCGTGGCACAGACTTTTGACTCGATATCACACTGTTAGTAGTCGCGCGCCTCTCACGTGTTCTACGTGTTTAGAAGCTTACCTGCTTCGCACTTGCTGTATACGAGTGCAGGCCCAAGCATAGATTTTGTAGCGGGCGATCGGCGTGCGCCGAACATGGTTTGTGGCGAGCTACGTGCATTTGCAGCGGCGATCTTTTTTTCTTCGATGCTCTGTTTTTGCACGGGGACCAAAGCCAACGTTAATGGATCGGACAGGGCTGAGGTTTCGAGTCCGCAGCTGCCGACAAGATGTTGTTGTTCGGCCCTGGTGCGCGGGGTTCACCATGTTGTCGCGTTTGCTAAGCCACAGGCCCTTTGCCGGCGCCGTGGTTACGCGCGCTCTTGGGATGAGGCTGTCTTTTCTTTCCTTGCCGTGGGCCTTGCTGTATTTTGGCGTCAACCTTTCGCACCCGCTCACGCCCGACTCCAGTTCGCTGAGGTTTTTGACCAGGGATCGACGTTTGCGCCGCGGTGCATATGTACGCGCGTCGTAGCGCCTCGGATTCGACTCCGCCAGGCCTTCTTTTTCCTGTGTGATTCCGTTCTTCACATGTCGACATTCTTTGCCTCTGAGACTTGGTATTAAGCATGATCAGGATTTTAAGCATCCATCTAATCCTGTAGTGTTTCTCCGTGCGGTGACCCACGTTTTACTGTTTTTCTGCAATGACCGAATGCACGTATTATTCGACAATATATTCGTCTCTATATTATTTCAATGAGTGTTCTTCCCATGTCAGGGAGCACCAAAGTGCTTGATCTCCTGTTAGAATTCATGTACCGATTGCGGTCCATTGATAGCAGGTTTTCCGGTTTTGTTTAGCAATGTTGTTGCTTTTCCGCTTGTGGTCTTTTTTCCCGTAAAACCGAAACACAAGCATATCGAGAACCCAAGAGTGGCTTTGCGATTCAGGTGCACGATCTGATTCCGCCGTGGAGTGTGGTCATTTCATCCCCGTCCGGAAACGGGCCGCGCTGCAAAAGGACGTGAAAACACAACCCCCTTATGCGATATATTCCATCATTTTTCCGGCCTATACTTTGTACCGGACTTTTTATTTCACCAACTATCGCTTCGAGAGCAGCCGGCGGCACGTGAATTGAGGTTCGTCGAGATGTGTTCTAGTAGCGTTCGAAACCGAGTCGACACTGCATTGCGCCCGGCTCAGCGCACGCCGGCTTGCTGGCCCCTGTCGGAATAGCCCCATCTCCTTTGCATCCGACGCTTCGAGACCAGCGCCCAATGAAAAGTCGCGTCCGGCACCCGAGACGCGATGGTCTTAGTAGTTGTGGTAGGTCGATTCGACCTTTTTTTGCACCATGTGCACGGTAACTCCCCAATCCCGACGCGATTAGCTGCTTTTCCCTCGTTATAGTCCACGGATCCTTGAGCCGTCCTGATGCGTTTCCGACCCGCGCGCGACCTGAGCGCTGGGTCACCACGAGTGTCGCATTTGACTTCCCTTGGTTGTGCGATTCCGCGCAACGCGGTGGTCCAGACTTGGACCACCACACTGTGCGTCGGTAGCCCGCTTCTACCTTGGAACCTTCTGACGAAGCAGTTTGGCTCAATTGATTCGGCCCCACAATATTGTATGAGCAGTCCGACAGGGTCTACTTAGTCATCGATTGTCTTTGTGATGAGCGCCCCTATTCCTGACCCCGCGCTACACTCACCCCAGCTCTGCCACACACGGCTTTGCCTCACTGTAGGCCGCTCTCGCTTCGCCCTACCCCAACTCTAAAACAATTCGTTTTCTTGTGCAATTCCCTCTTTTCTCTTAATGCATTATCCCGGCCCGTCATCGCTCTCTTACCACAACTCAGGCGCCCCCTACCCTCAGCACGCGAGTCGCTGGTGTCGAGCTGTGCTCCGCAAAGCATTCGCACGGAATCCCTCCGCTATAGGCCCGGTCTCCGCCCTAGAGCCGCAGACGGTCATTCTTCTATCTGGGCATGCAGACTTGCACCAGCAGTCAAATTTTTAGATACCCGGACAATTAAGCCGCTTTTTGCCATTCCGAGGTCACGCTCAGGTAGCTGAAGCCCCCCCGTATTGACACCCCTTGGACTTTGATGCGGGCCATGGCCGTGTCAGTTACATCCTCATGACCCTTGCGCGTTGTGATGCATTCGATGATATGGTTTTCTTTCCTGCGGCTCCTAGAACCGCTCCTATCGCTCGCTCCCTTCAGACATTCACGCTCGTCTTATTAAGATAATTTTTCCTCCATCCTCGCGACTTTGGCGTGTAAGGGTTACACTTTCCTCGCCTGCGGGTTGGTACACACACACATGATTTCTTTACGCGCACACGCCACAGCCGCTTTTCGGTCCTCTCGCAAGTGTCCATTAAGGCATCCACGCTCCGAGCAATTTTCGGCAATATAAGTTAAATGCTGCTTTTTGTTTGTTTTTCCATTTTCTGTCACCCACCTTTTCTCGACCCCAGTAATGCCGTTTTGTCAGCCGACTTCTCTACATTTACGCAAATTACTATCGAATTACCCGAAGGGCTCGAGCAGGAATTCAACTCGCTGGCGGTTTCGCAGCGCGAAGCCCATGCGAGGCCTTCACTAAGCAGCTTACAGCGCAATACCACCTTTCAGGCGCGGGTTATTTGGCCAACAACCTTTTCTAACCCCGCTACCTCCTGACCCTTTGACTGGGTGGCGTTCATTTACCCGGGCACGGCCTCCCAATCTACTCGGAGTTACACGTATCCACGTTGCTGCTTCTTCCAACCACTTGTTTTTTCACCGATTGCCGATATGAGCGGGCTGCGTTTTATCGACATTTTTCCGTGGTATCTCTTACAAGTTTGTCGATTTCACGGCTCCCAGTTCGCTCGCCGACTTTCTGCTTCCGGCTTCTGTCGACTGTTCGATTGCCGAGGCTGGTCTGCTTTCGTCCTCGGTGACGAGCAAATTTTTGTACACACACACGAAGAGCATCAACGGGCGGCTGAGTCTCACATGTACTGTTTCTTATCCTTTGCCATGTTATGAGCGCGATTGACTCAAGGCTAACGTCTTATCCTGCGAAAGCATTCGCGCCTCCAACGAACACAGGGCATATGGATGGTCTTTTGCGCCGATGTCACTCGCTTCTGCGGATATGACGGCAGCAGGAGGTCCACGCTCGGTCATCACCCTGCCTTCGATGTGACATATTGACCGGTAGCGCATCTTCGTTCACCTCATATTCGTGAGATTCGGCCCGCGGCGACCGCCTGGGTCCAAGGAGGATATGGGATACAGGGGGACTTAGACTTTAGTCTTAGGGCTCGGACGAAAAACCCAGCATATACGCGTTCTCGCAATCCGGACCAGCAGGAGTCTGGCACAATTACATTCTCTCGTCTTTTCATTTACCTCCTCTTTTCCCCCTCCTCCTTCCTTTTTTTTTTATTCCTTCCCTTTTCTTACGTTGGTTTGTTTGTGGAGAGATGATCGTTCACGAGATGTTGACCAGCCTCGCCGCTATTCTCGTGCCATTCTTTAGCCACGTTCTGTCCATCTTGTTGCTGGATTTCTCGTTCCCGTAAGCTCTCGATGGACGGCCGTCTCACTACTTCGACACGGCGCCCATACTGCATCTGCACAATTTAAGCTCTTACGATAGCTGTAGAGAGCGAAGATGCGGCGAACGGTCTCGGCCTCGGAAGGGTTGGATGACGAGCGTTGCGCCCTCGGGGGTGGCGTATCGCCATCGGTACATTCCGACCATTCCGTGCCCTTTTCTTGGAGCGGCGCTATTTTCTTCCTTTCCTCCTGTGCGGATGATTCACGGTGATCTCGCGCTCGAAATTTTTTTTGGGCAAAGGAATCAAATAGGCCAATATTGAGCACGTAATTTGACCGAATTCATTGAGGCTCGTTCGCTGTATAATTATGGTGTCTTGTCCATCGCGATCGAACGACATTCAGACATTGGCGCTACCTCGCTATACAGTGTTCGTACCAGCAGGTTGCAAACCGTGCGATTTTTTTCCCCGATGTTAACGTGTCGTGACGCGGTCGACTTGTAGACGACCCAGATCTGTTCTGTCTATTTGATAGCACGCGCTCGTGACGATTCTTTGGACAATGTACATGGTGTTTCCTGTTTTTTTCCTGCTGCATAACTTTGCCCGCCTCGTGCCGCTTTCACTATTACTGGGTTTTCATCTGCCGAGAAACAACCCGTAGTCCCCATAGCGGTGTTTTTGTTGCCAATCCCAGCCATCGTTGCGTGGCTGCGGTATGAGGGCATCGCATGCTTCGCGCTGCCGCCGCCAGCGAATTAATTCCTGCCCTTTCGAGCCTTCTTCGGAGGATTTGCGGTTGTAGGATCGGACAACGCTTACGGTCGGTGCACTCCGCGGCATTGTGATTTCCATTGATGCTGGCGGGGGGTTTTTTCCGGCACTTGGAGGACCGGCGGGTGGCGGGCGGTTCTGTTTCAACCGAAGAGAGTGCCCTGACCACGCCGTGCCGGTTGATCTTTCGAGCTTGATGGCGGATTAAGCACGAGCGCACTTTTTTAGCTGCTTTTATGTTGTACCAGGTATGAAGGGCCTTGACGTAGCACCACACTAATTATCCACCAGATTTAGGTTCGACCATAGACTTTCACATTTTAGCTATCTAGCCGGTTGTTCCGGGTTTCTCCAGCTCCGAGCGAACTCGTCTGCGGCCCTGTCCTTTGTTGCTACCGCTTCTCTCGATTATTCTGCTGGCACCCTATTACGGATGACGGTGTCGCCGCGGCCTTAGGCGGAGACCGCCCTAGTAAGAGAGATTCCTGCACTGCTGGTGCGCGACCGATCGCCCCTACAGCAGTCAAACTCGACGGATGAGGTTTCGGTTTGGGGCGCCTGAGTTTTCTTGGTTTGTAGAGAATATCGACATTGTGCACGAAGTTTCAAGCATGTGAGAGGTGGTGCGGGATGCGTACGATTCGTTTTTAGCGCCTCCTGGAAGTCTCGCTTGCACCAGGGATTTGCCGCCTTTCTTTGTGTTCTATGTTTTCGTTATTTTACTCCGACCGACAGCCCGATCCGATTCGTAGAGAACCTTTGGAAAGCCTCCTCTGGGGGGCCGAAGCTTGGGGTGAGCCAAGCTTCTTCTTCAGAGTTTCCAGGATTTCCGTTAGATCGCGTGCCTACTTGCGTCTTTGCTTGTCCTTGTATCCTGCAAAACCCCGTAGCAGTTGTCTGCATCATCACTATCCACAGCTTGCAACCCTTCAGTTGCCCCCCTTTTAGCCTTTGCTTAGTAATTTTGATTTAACTCGCAATTCACCCCGCGTCTTGCTTCGATGGGACACTGCTTCGCGTTACGGTGGTTTTTTTTGGCTTACGGCACCCAATGTCCAGCGATAGACCGAATCAATAACCTCCATCGACCAGGTCAGTCCTGACCTTTTGGTCGGCGATCTCTTTTTTGACTTGCTTCTCGACTTCGGTCGGGCATGAGCGTTCCCACTCCTTTATTACACGCGTTTTTGCCCTAGCCATGCAATTTCGCCTTGACGCTGATGTTTACGCGGTTCCCCTCCTTTAAGTTTTTCTCGTCAGTTTCCTCCGTCAGACGAGAAGACAATCTCCGCCCACCTCACTTACATTCTTTTGCCGCAGGCGTTGCCTCGCCGGTCCAGTCTAGCTGGTCTGATTTGCTACGTTCATTGCCAACCTGATTTCCCCTGTAGATGTCGTTCACTGGGTGCTTTGGGTTTACTGGTTGCCGCCGGTCCCGTTGTTTCCGTTAACTCTTGGTTCGACCACCACTTCACGCCTCTTTCGTTTCCTTTACGGCTTGCCAAAGCAATCTCTTTCGGATAATTTGTGGCGTTAGTTCCTGGACATCCGCGGAAGAACAACAATGGGTTTCAAACAGGACTTTTTAAACCGCGTTATTTTTTCCCCCGCCTCCGCTCCATTTTTTCCCCCTTTATTACCTATCTCGGCAATTACAATAGTTGCCTGGGTTTCGCACTCGCTGGAAATGGGACTTTACCTTCCTCACATTCTACGATATAGAGATAGATTCGTCGAATTTTTCCCGGAATTCCTGCCACTTGCCACCTGTATTCTCGGCACAACGCCTGGTGTTTCTCCCCCTTCGTTTGTTCTTTCCCCTTTCCCTTTTAGGTGCTATAGTCAAAGCTAGAGTTACGCATTGTATTTCAGACTCAGGATACATGCGCTTATATTGTTCAGAAGGCAACCAATGTACGACATCTGGCACGATCGATCCCCACCCATTAGGAGCTCCAGTCATGATTTTGTTGTACGCCGCCAGGCGTCTAGCGCGCGTACGGATGACCCCATTGCGCGAGATTGCTCCTACGGGCCAGCTCGGCGAAATTGGGGCGGTGTTAGCGGTTTGCTTTTTGCACGCGCGCTACAGCCCAACGGACGAGAGCAAGAAATAATTCTGCCATCAGCCAAGACGCCAGACCCCACGGAGACGAGGCAGGCTGCCTCGCCAATCTCTTGCGCACCCAGGCGCCGCGTCCCCAGGGCCGAAGAACCAGCCTGGCGTGCGCCAGCGATAACTCATCTCACCCTGGCCCTTTGATTCAAGTTTATTGATTGGATACGGGCAAGATGTCATTAGCCAAGAAATCGCCGCTGCATTTGCCAACGGAGCTCGCCCAAACCTTATGTCGGCGGCCGCCGTCGCTCCCGCTACAGCGTTTGGCTGTACCGCATCCGACAGCCCCGAGCCGTAAGGCAAGCTATATCGCGACGTTAGACGACATTGGTGACCTTTACGACCTCCCGCCACGCCGCATCCGCAGTTGCGATCCGACGGTCCCCTTTAGTAAAAAGTCGGACCAGGCCGACGACGACTGAAGATTTCTTGGAGCTTGTCTGGCGTGGCCTTCGTCTTCCGAACCTCTCATGCGGGACACATGGACAGTTGGATCTCTACTTCAAGTCCCTAGCCTTCCGTGTGTTGCCAGTCATGCCTTGAGAGATACGCCAACTGTCCTTGTCGCTGACGGGAAGGGTGTTTCGACATACGATAGGCCAGCGCCACTCGCTCCCCCTCTCTTTCATAGAGTATAGAGAGATTATTAACCTCATATCTCCCCTTTTTTATGCTTCTCTTTCTATGCATTACTCGTTTCTATCCTTCCACCTATTTCTTTTATTTATCACTTACCCCTTTTTTTTTTAGTTCTACTTACTTCGTCTGTACTTACTCTATTTTTCTTTAATTTTTTTTTCCTCTCTCTCTCTTTTCTCCCTCTTCCCTCCTCCTCTCTTTTTCTTTTCCCCCTTCCCCCTCTTCCCTTCTTCCCTTCTACCTTCCTTCCTCCCCCCCTCCTCTCCCTCCCCCTTCCCCTTTTTTCCCTCTTTTTTTTTTATTTTCCCCTCCATTCTCCCTATTCCTGCGTCGGTTACTGGTCGACTGTTACTTCCGCTATCCACACTGATTGGCCGAGTCCAGTTGCTTAGTCACAGTCGTTCTAAGTCGAGTATGCCTAGCTTCCTCGTAGCTGCATCTTTTCGATGCGGCCAGACCCGCTTGTATGGCTCGGCGCTGACGCGCGGCAGCCGTGACACATGGTTTGGCTCGCGAGCTCCGTTGAACATCGCAGATTGGCGATTCTGCTTGTTATTTGTTTTCTCAACGTTGCCCCAAGCAAAGGACTGGATCACCGGCTAACCCGGTGTGTGTTTGAGGTGCGCTTGACCGTCCTCAGCATGGTTTCTCCGGCTCATTTCGGGGAGACTTGGCAGACTCTTGTCGAGCGGTCAGATCAGACTTTTCCAGTACATTTCGTCGCCGTGGTATGCTGCCCGGCCGGGATGATTGCCGACTTCCTTTGCTGTTTTTCGCTTTTGCCGGCGATGCCTTCCGCTGTATTGCGCGCAAGTTCACAGCTTCCAGTTACCGCCTATATAGTTCGACGAGTTTGCTGTCTATGTAGCTCTCGCTGCTGTGCATCGCCTACGCGCGCTGAGAGCAATCAGGCGATTTTTTTTTCCTCCGTAGCATCTCCTTTCCTCCATTGGTGATCTGTCAATGTCGAATCTTTGACCTTTGAGACCCGAGTATTTTACGCTGATCAGGAATCGATCAAATCTACTCGGCGTCTATCACGCGGTGCACGCGGCTTTCCTGCAATGGCAGCTTTATGAGTAATTTTTCCGACAATCTTATTATGTCTCTCTTAAATGACGTTTTCCCTTTTCATGGGAGGCATCACCCCACATTGGTGTTATTGCCGAATTTTTTATCTGTTACTTGCGGATCGAGGGTCCGGTTGACGCAATGTTGCTGTTCTCTCGCTCTTCGCGCGATCCGCAACATCACACGCCACAACGATATTATCCCTTGGATAATAAGATTGTCGCTTTGTTGCGTCCGGACGAGTACGCGTTGCGTGTGGTCACTCCGGTCTACTTTACGGGGCCTGGCGCAACACAGTTGAGACCCACCCAGTCGCAATCCCTTACTCTACATCTATTGGCACCATGACGGAATCACCCTCTGCCAGTCCGAGCCTTGTCCGGCTTGGTCAGTGATGAGGGATGTCAGATTGTTCCGATTAGCCCTCGAGAGCCATCCCCGCCAGGGCAAATGCCACGCGGCGGCTCGCGGCAAGCGGCTGCTGCCCTGGGGAAAACGTCTCGGCACGAAGTGAGGAAGCGCCGAAAACCGGTTCGGCGTCCCCTGATCGCCGCTGCGGCGTAGATGTCTGCGGTCCGTGCTTGATCGAGCCTCTCCTTTGTCCCGTGATTACCCCCACTCCGTACGCGAACCTTTGCGCCATCGCTCGCTAGGACGACTGTCGACTTGCGATGCTTTTTTTCGTCGCTATGACTCCTGTTATGGCGGCGCCACGCTCGTGTATTGCATTTGGTTTCGCCGCGCGCTGCTATTCGGGCTTGGGCCGCTGCGAACCATCTTCGTGCTCGTTTTGTTTTTCGGCGTTCTCTCTTCCACTCTTATTCTCCGTCGTTATAATCTTTGAACGCTTTAGACCGCTTTTGGCTCCCCCTTGCTGCGGCATCCAGCATGGAGTCGTGGTCCCGGGGCTATAGCATCGCTGTCTTCGGCGAGCTTGGGATGAACCGCGCTAATGACCCAGTTTGCCAACGGCTTTTCCTTGCCCCGTTGCTGCCGCGGCTATCGTGTATACACACACTCTTCGCCATCATCTGGTGCATACTTCGTGGTTCATGCCACGTTGGCCGTTCGTCTCTACACATCAAAGTCAGCTTTTGACCCCTACCTCCATCCGTCGGCGTTGCTGTTGTGCGAGCTTCTCTGAGACACCAGCATGCAGGATACTTAGCTTATAGGGGCTCTCCGTCCTATGAGCCTGCGGCCGGTCACCTGACTCGACCACTTTGCAAAGCCTATGTTCCAAGACAACCGTGGAAACTGGACGCGCTACGATTTCGTTCGCTATAGCAGCTTAAGCCCTTCGCGGAATATCACAGGCTTTGATTGATTGCTTGTTATGGTCAGCGGACGATATTTATTTTTCTTCCTGATTGCGTTGGCTTTGCTTCGCTGCGAACACGGCCTTCTCCTGGCACTTGCATACATGTTCTATTACTCCACCGATCGATTTTTACCGCTATCCACTCCATGCGCGAAAGTAGCACCCCGTTGCACTGGTGGTCAGGGCTCCTCCTCTATTCGTAGCTCGGTTGAAACTTAGAAACCGGCTATAGCCACTCTTTTTCCGGTCCCTCTGCCAGCGTACAGTTGCCTATCGCCCTGTCCCAGAATATTGGCAATATACAGTTCACTGCTAGGGATTTGGGTTTCTTTAAGCTTCCACAGTACAGTTACGTGCGCGATCTACACCCGCATAATATATTTACCTCATACCACGAATTTTTGAACGGGCTCGAGCATGTGATTAATTCAATTCGCCTGTGCGGCCGAAGCTCGTTCGAAGTTCTCATTTTGCGATTCCCTTGCACCTTGACGCTAGTTCCAGCGCAATCGAGGGTGGGTTATTTGGCAACACAAACCTATTGTCCCCCCCCCCCCCCCCCTACATTCCTACCTTTATTCCCTCTTTTTTTTCCATCACACTTATGATTTCGAGGTGGGTTTCGGGCTTGGTTCCTACACTTCCTACCATTATTTTGTTTTTTTGCTGGCCGTTTTCTTTGTCCCTCATCAATAACCCTTGTATGTGTTCCGAATCCCGAGTCCATTTGTGGTGCGTTATCGCCATTCGTGGTTTCTCGTCTAAAAAGGGCTACCGACTACGGTTGCTTCCTACACCGTTCCGCTTCCGCCGTTTCTCCGATTTTTTTGCCGGTGGCACGATTTTTCTGTTTTCGATGGCCCCATTCGGTCTCCCCGTGTGTTCTCTGTCTCGTGACGCACAAGAAAATTTTTATACATGCCATAGCAGCATAAACGGGCGCTGACCCGCTCCCCCACTTCTATTCCCACACTCGTAATGTCATCTAGTCGCCACCCACGTTACTGAGCTGCGAGATTTTCCCCTCCCAACCTTGTTGTGAACGCATCCGCACAAGATCGCCGAAATCCAAGAAAACAAGGCATCTGGCTATGGTGCACGGAATGTACTCAGACGGATATGACGTAGAGTGAGAGCAGCTGCTTCTCTTTTTTTTTTCGCGCGGCCTTGTCTTCTGGTTTTCTTCTTCGGCTCGGTTGGGTGCGCCGTGCCGGCTTTTTATCGTGATTATCCAACACCCTGGAGGCGGAGCATCCCGTTCGCCGCTTTTTCTTTCTTTTTCTTCTTTCCTTTTCCTATCCTACTTTTTCCGCTTTGCTCTATGTGCATTGATTGTGCTGAGTGACGCATGAGGTGTACAACGTTGCGTTGCAGTTGAGATTTCATGAAAGTCTTTCTGGGTTTTCGGACGAAAATCCCTATGCTATATTTCTAAAGCGAGTCAATTCTTGCAGTCCAAAATGTTAGTTCGGGCGGTCAACCCACTTTTCACGAGACTAAGTTGGCGTGTACGATAGCATTCTTATTTGTCGCTTTCTTCCTCTCCTCCCCGGTCTTCACTGCTTGTTCTTTTCTCCCTTTCCTTTTTCTTCTCTTTCCCTTTTTGTTTTTTTTTTTTCTTTCGTCCCT
>Ga0179593_1657391_pt1 | contig 11205 bp, 13 predicted proteins | sample CZODoug2_1_08_16_FD_185931 | JGI IMG/M metagenome (GOLD analysis project Ga0179593, IMG submission 185931) | Vadose zone soil fungal communities from Angelo Coast Range Reserve, California, USA - CZODoug2_1_08_16fungal (PacBio error correction) | ecosystem: Environmental > Terrestrial > Soil >... | reverse complement strand
AGTTCCAGAAATTTTTCTTCGAGCGAGGATTTGAGGACAATTCGGCCCACGCTTCCCCTCTTTTTTTTATGAAACACGGCCGGGTTCTGCTTGCGGTTTTTTTTCAGGGTTTTTCTTTCTTCCGAGAACGGTCTCTTTTTTTTTCCTCCCGCCGTGCTGCGGGAAAGCTGGTGCGCGCGGCGCTTTCCCCCCCTCTCGCGCCGGGCTTCCAGCTTTTCCTTCTTTTCCCCTGTCGGGGCCAAAGTGAGCGCGGGGAAGCATCTTCTTTCTCTTTCTTTTTCCTACCCGCTGCATCTGCTGACCGAGGACGGAATGGCCAGCCTCTCCCCTCTTCCCTGTCGGTGCTGCTTCTTCATTCCTCCTTTTCTTTTTTCGTTGACCACGGAGCCGGGCTTCTCTCTCCCACGAGCTTCCATTTTTTTTTTCTCCTCCCTTCGTGCGCAGATGGTGACCGCCTGCCCCACTTTTTCCTCTCTTTCCCCTTCTCTGGCCTCGAGCGTTTGGTTTTTTCTCTTTTCCCCCCTTTTTTCGGGGAGAAAACTGAACAGTTTCCCTTTCCTTTTTTTTTTTCAACGGGCCTGGCGAGAGCCGGAACGCGATATCGAATCCCCTCCTTTCCGGGGCTGGACAGGTTCAGACTTTTTCCCTTTTTCCTTGCGAACGCATCAGCCAGGAATGCGAAGCCATCGTCGCATTCCTTCCCCCTTTTTTCCTCTTTTTCTTCGAACGACAACCTCACAAATCAAGACAGCGGCTTCCTGACCGCGCATCTTCCCCTCCTCAATTTTTTTTTTTTCTGACCGATTTGATGCCCGGACGTCCCTCCTCTTTTTTTCTTTCGGTCGGACCCGCAGAGCTAAGGCCTCGCTCTCTCCCCCGTGGTTCTTTTTTCCCGGCGATTATTTCCCTTCCGGCAAAAGAGATGTAAGCTTCGGTCGATTCGCTGTCACCTGCGAGGAGTTTTCCGTTTTCTTTTATCTTTCCCCTGGATCGAGCAAAGCATGATGTAAGATTACCTTTCCTTCTTTCCCCCGGCACGAGCGAAGAAGCGCGGACGTTATCGGCATTTATCCCTCTTCTGGAGCAGAATCGATTTTTCTTTCTTCTTTTTCCCTTTTGCAGGGTGATGGGGCTGGAGAGGGAGTTCTCTCACTTTCACCTTTTTTTTCCTCTCCGAGTGATCCTGTATAATGGAGGGGAAAACACGACCTGCATCGACGCTGACTTCTCCGCAGGCTTCCCTCTCCCCCCTCTCTCTTCTCTCAGGAGATGGTGGCAGGAGAGAATTAGCATTCTTCCTACTCCTTTTTCTTTTTTTTTCCTGCAGCAGCGTTGAGGTCGGAACCCAGGTCGAGTTCGCCGTCAATCCTTCCTTGTTCGGGACGCCTTTTTTTCTTTGTGAGCGATCGCCTCGGCGAATAAAGGAACCCTCTTCCGTCTTCTTTTTTTTCCTCTGTTGCGGCCAAGCGTCTCCAGAGTGCGGATTTCGGTCGGGATCGATATTCTCTTTTCTCCTCCTCGTTGTTTTTGCTTTTTCTCTTCCTCCCCCTGGGAGCCGATGTGCAGCACAGGGCAGCTCTCTTTCCCTTCCCCTTTTTTTTTTTTCTTCTCGCTCACCATTCGAATAAAGTAAGGTTGTAATAGTACAGGCCCCTGCCCCCCTTCGTGGATTGACGTTTATTTCCTTTTTTTTCCCCTTTCGCTTTTGAGTGGGGTCAGCGACAGTTAGCACCCTTTTTTCTTTCCTCTCCTTCTCTTTTTATTCTTCGCTCTTGGTGTCGAGAATCCAGAAGCGGATGGAGTGCAGCCCTGCGGCGTCTTCGCCTGGAGGCGGTCGTTTGTGGTAACGATCCTTTTCCCTTTTTTCCCCCCTTTTTCAGTTCAAAGCAGAACGCAAGCCAGCCCAGCACCGCCACAGCCTCGGAGCCATAAAGACTGTCTTCCCTCTCTCTCTTCTCCGATATGATGGAACTCCTCCCTTCTTTTCCATCGGCCCATGTAACAGAGGAGGGACGGTCCCTCTACCAGAAGGGCTTCTCTCTTTCCTGTTCCTTTCGGAGGAATAGTAAAGGCGAAATAGCCTTTCTCCCCTCATCTTCCTCCGAGTCGTCAAATATCAGAAGCCGCGTCTTAACTTCCTTCTCCTTCCAGGGATCCTTCTGGGTTCTTATCCTGCTAGCAGGGTAAGTAACGCCTTCTCCTTCCTTCTCTTTTCTTCCGACGCGGGCAAGCAACTTTCCTGCAGACTAATTCTCCTCTGTCGCGGTTAAGGAAGAAGATCCTCTTTTTGGTCAAGTTACGACTCCTTCCACGGGGGATTGTTTTCCCCTTCTTCTGACGATGCTTCGAATTCCTGGATGATTGGAGTCTCTTTCTTTTTCTCCCCCCTTCGCACGGGGTGCTAACCGGCACAGGAAGGATGATTCCGATATCGGCTTTCCTTCTCTCGCCAGGCCAGTTGACCCCTGCTCTTTTTCTTTTCCTCCTTCTTTTTCTTCCATTTCGGGAATCCGATAGAGCAGATCCTCTCCCTCTTTTTTTTTTTTCGGCCGCACCCTGGGGGCAGGAGGTTCCCCTCTTCACGAAGTCAATCTTTCTCTTTTTTTCCTTCCCTCGCGCGTGCGCGCTCCGCAAAGGATACGGGGCCCCTCCCCCTTTTTTTATTCTTCAGGCCTGCACCGAAAGGCGGAGGTCGAGGCGACGATGCCCTTGTGTCCATCTCCCGCGGTAGTCAAGAGGCAGCGTTTTTCAGTTCATACTCTGCACAGCGCTACAAATTTGGAAGACAGTCCCTCTTCCCTTTTTTTTCTCTTCTTTTTTTCGCCGCCAGCGCCACCAGCGCTTAACGTCCTTGCCCTTTCTTTTCCCTGACGGGCCAGCAGCTCCGGGTAAAGGCTGCCCCCCCTTTCCCTCCTCTTCCCCCCTTTTTCTTTCCGCTGGCGAATGCATAGAGCCGAGCGGCGCGCCCGCCTTTTCCTGTGATTGTCTTCTCCCCTTTTTTTTTTTTTGAGAGAGATGAGAAGTACCGGTCCCTTTCCCTTTCACTTTTTTTCTTTCGCCAGCTGATTCGAGGGGGCCTGCCGGGATGAACGGCTTTTCTTATCTGCCCTCCCTGTTTTTTTCCTATGAGGGACGAGAACGGTGAGCGCGATCGTCCCTTTCCTCCTTCTTTTTTTTTCCCCCGCTCGGACAGCGCGAGACGGGCGAAGCAGCGGGGTCTGGCGTAAACCTTCTCTTTCCTTTCCCTGCCACCCGATTTTCCCTCTCTCTTTTTCTCTGGAGCTGGCGCGCGCTGAAATACACGCTGCATCTTTTCCTTTCTTCTTCCCAGCAAGGGCATAGTCGACTCGACCGCCCGCCCTGTCGTGGCTGCGCTGTCCTGCATTCGGAGACCGATTTTTGCCTTAGAGCGCCTTGGGCCAGGTCCGCAAAGGAGATTCTTCAGTGCTGGGTTTCGCGACTTCCGTGTTTTCTTTTTTGCCGAAAAAACAATCCCCTTTTCCCTTCTCTTTTTTTTTTCGAGAGGATGCCCGAATGGAAGAGCGCTATCCGGTGTCCCTTCCTGACCCTGCTTTTTTTTTAATGGGAGAGACGGCACCCCTCCCTCTCTTTCCCTCTTTCTTTTCGCCCGTGTTCATCGACGGCGAAAAAGACGCATCCACGCTGAAAGGGCGCACGCCGTCCCCCTGCAATCCCCCCCTTCCCCCTCTTTACGGTCCCACCCGGGCATAGGGTCCTGAGTCGGACCCCTTGACAACCTCCCTCTTCTTCTTGAAGTCTCTTTCCTCCTTCCTTCCGCCGTGCGAGGGCCTTTTCCTCTTTCTGCCAGAGCAGGATCCGATCTTTGTCTTCCTTTTCTTTTGGTAAGGACCCTGCCAGATCTCGTCTACGCGTATTTTCCTCTCCTCCGGGCCCTTGTCCCCTTTTTCTGGTGACCGACATCGTCGAAAAGGATGTAAGCTTCGGTCGCTTCCGCTGAACGGAGATCTCCCCCCTCTTTTCTTGGTGCGGGCCGAGATCGATGCCCCTCTTTTTTTCTTTTGGTCCCTGGGGCCGATGTTCCGGCTCTCCTTCTCAAGAGATTTCTTTCTTTTTTTTTTTCCCACGATGTGGACCCGAGCAGATCGTGCTTTTCTTTTTCTTTTTTTTTTTTTTTTTTTTTTTTTTGCCTTCATCGCTGGGCAGGCCGCCAGCGCGCGCGCGCCATAGCGCCGAGAAGCTTCCTGTCTGGAGGGGCAACACGTCCTATTTTTTTCCCCTTTTCTTCCGACACCAGAGCGCCTCGATGCCTTGCTCTTTTTTTCCTTTGTCTGGCCGAAGCGTCGTGACCAAAAGTCGAGCGACTGCAGCAGCTGTTGGGTCGGCCCCTGTATTTTTTCCCTTTTTTTCTCTCCAACATGAAGGTATTCGAATGTTTCTCTCTTTTTTTTTTTGTTGGTGTTGGTGGTCCCCTTCTTTTTTCCTCTTCTGGCGGAAAAGAGGCTCAAGAGCTGAGGATTTCTTTCCCTTCCCCCTCTTCTTTTTTTTTTTTTATCGATATCGATCCCGACCGAAAATCGCACGCGGGAGCCGCTTTTGCTCCCTCCCCTTCTATAAGTAGTTAGCTTCTCTTTCTCTCTTTATCCTCTCACCCATAGCACCCCTTTCTTTCCCGAAACAGTCGTGGATGAAGGCGAAATCGACTGGGCCGACCGCCCCCCCTCTTTCAGTAGATAGATGTTTTCTCTTTTTTCCTCCTGAAAAGATCCTGCTCCTTCTTCCCTTTTTCTTTTTTTTTTTTCGAAGCGGATTGGCGGGAAGCTGAGGAGCGCGTCCTCGTCGAGGCGTTTCGTTTGCCCCTCAAAGTAGGTTTTTTTTTTTTTCCCCCAAGCGTATTAAGTAAAGCCGAAAGACCTCCTCCCCCCCCCTCCCTTTTCTTCTTTGCTCGCGTCAACATCAGCGTCAGGCCAGACGAGCGCTTCCCCCTTCCGTATGATTTTTCCCCCCCCCCTTTTTCCTCTTTTCGTGCCGGAAAATCGGCAAAAATGTCCATCTTCTTCCCTTTTCCTTTTTCCCGACACCACGCCCGCGGTGTGATAGGGTCGAATCGTCAAAGCGCTTCTCGTTCCTCGAATCTACGTTTCTTCCCTCTATCCGTCTCCGGAACAGGGAGTGATAAGGATAGGGGATGAGAATCTTCCTCTTCTCCTCTCCTTCTTCTTTCTCCTATCGGAGGCCATGCGCGGGGCAGCAAATGTTCATGCCGGCGCACGGCGTCCCCCTTTCTTTTAGGAAACGCCCTCTCTTTCTTCTTCTTTTTTTTTTTAGGTGGGTCAAGTTAAGAATCAGGAAACCTTCCCTTTTTTTCCTCCTTCTTTTGCTTTTTTCGAATTACTGGTGATGCGTCGCCCTTAAGCGTGATCGTCGTTCGCCTTTTCTTTTGCTCCCCGGTCACGGAGGCTGATCCCCCTATCTTTCCTTTCTTTTTCCCTTTCCATCACCGCCAAACGGTCAGGTTATCGAACCCGGGATAGCGGCTCTTCCATTCGGCCTCCCTCCTCTCTCTTCCGCCTGCACGCTTTTTTTTTCCCCGGGGCAGAGGTCACATCGGCAGAAGGAGAGCAGCCCCCCCATCTCTCCCTTTTTTTTTCTGCGCGCTAGAACGGCTCCGGGTCACCTCCCCCCCGGATCTCCCCTCTCCTTCCTCCAGGGCGGAGGTAGAGGAGACGATTCCTTTCTTTCCTTTCTTTTTTTCGTCGCAGCGTGCGCGCAGCTCACGATACCACCGCGATCCATCCTTCTCCCCGCGATCATGTTTCTCCCCCGACCAAGATGCTAGGAAAGGCGAGCCCCCTCCTTTCTTTTCTTTCCACGCAGCACGGAGGACGACGTACCACGGCCTCATCCCTCCTCTCACCTCTTTTCTTCCCACGTTGCCCCAGTCACGAAGATAAGAAACGGCCTTTTTCCTTCCCGTCCTTTTCCTTCCCCGTCCTCGCCGCGCGAGACGCGCACGACCGGTGCCCTGTCTTCCTGTATTATCTCCTTTTTTCTTTTTCTCGAGATAAGTACAGGATCCATTTCCCTTTTTCTTTTTTCCGGCGAGGGCCCCTTTCCTCCCAGCATTTTCCCTTTTTCCCTTGCGTGAAAGGGGCAGCCTGGGACCAGGAGTTTTTTTTTTTTTTTTTTTTTTTTTTTTTCTTTGAGCGCGATCGGAAGTGGGACGCGTCATCTTTCTGCGTGTCTGACTTTTTTTTCCCTCCCTGCGCGCGCCGGGCAGACAGGGGTCTGCGGACCCCCTTTTCTTTTCCTCCCCCTTTTTTTTTCCCTTTGCAGCAGATGATCGCGGTTGTATCTGTCCTTCCTGCTCAGAATTTTTTTTTTTTTCCCCTGAGGCAAGGCATGGACCTCCCTTCTTTCTCTCCCGCCATGTAGGTGATTGCGCTGCAGAAGGCATTCTCCCCTTTCGGGGTCCCTTGGTCTCTCCCGCTTTCGAGGTAAAGGTAGCCAAGGAGATTTTCCTTTCTTTTTTCTTTTTTTTTTTTTACCGCCTCGCCCGGGTGAGGCCCGCACCACCAGCCCCCCCCCTTCCCTTCTCTTTCCCTTCGAGCGTGTCTTTCCTTCCCCTCCTTTCCTCCTCTCTCTCCGGGTAGAGAAACATGACAGTTGCTTTTCTTTTTTTTTTCAACGGGCCTGGCGAGAGCAGGCACGCTCTATTCCTTTCCTCCTCCTGACGGTGATTTTCTTTTTTCTTTCTACGGCGAACGAAGAATACAGCTGCATTTCCCTCTTCCCTTTCCAGCAACGTCGAAGAGTACGTAAACCGTCGTTACGGCTAACCCGAGTCCTGTTTCTTTTCTTCACTTGCCCCTCAAGACAGCGGCTGTACTGAAAGCGCATCTGCTGATTCCCCTTTTTTTCTTCCCTCAGATTGACTTTTTTTTTTTTTTCTTCTTCTCCTCCTTTTTGAAGGAGTTAGAGGAGAGGCGGTACGGTCCCTCCTCCTCTTCTCTACTTTTTTCCTTGTTCGGCGCGGGCTAGGAAGAGGTGACGACCTTTTTCGTAACCATAGATTAAAGCTTCGTCTCTTTTCTCTTCGACCCAGAAACAAAGAGGGCTTTTTCTTTCCCCCCTTTTTTTTTTACGCGGGACCTTCCCGCCTCTGTACATGGGGCCGATGTTCCGGCACGATCCTTTTTTGGGTTCCAGCTGTTCCCTCCTGATCGGAGGAAGAAGAGCTCGGGATGGGCAGGAACCGGATTTTCTTCTCTCTTTTTTTTTTTTTTTTTTTTTCTTCGGCGTTTCGGCGCGAAATGATACGATGGGCAGCCGACGCCCATGCTCGTTCTTTTTTCCCCCACGACCGCCTAGACGAGGACGCGCGCAGCGGCTCCCCTCCCTTTTTATTTTCCCTCCTTCTCGATGCAGGAGTGGTGGCAGGCGCGCCTTCCTTTTCCGTATTCCCTGGGAGACTTTTTCCTTCTTCTCTCTTTTGCGGTAGGACCAGGTCGAGTTAGAAGTACAATTTCCCTTTCCTTTTTTCCTTTCTTCAGGGTGAGCGATCGCCTCGAGCTAAAGAACATGAACGGCTGTTTCTCTCTTTTCTTCACGCTCTCCCGAGTGAGGATTTTAGGGAGGGATCTCTCCTTTTTCTTTCTTCCCTTCCCGAAAGATCCGCACGCGGGAGGCCGAGTTGCAGCCAGCCAGCTCGTCAGCCTTTTTTTTCTCGTCCTCCCCCCGCAGCTGAGTCCCCCCCCTCTCCTTCCCTTCCTTTTTTAATAGTCCAGGACAGCAGCAAGGTAGTGGTGACGGCTCCCTTTCTCCTTTTCTCCCTCCCCTTTTTTTTTCCGCGACGCTTCGCCCAGGAGTCGAGAAGGCGAGGCGCGCCTGCCCCTTTTTTTTTTTCTCTCCCCCGACGCGGATTGGAGTGCAGCATGAGGAGCGCTCCCCCTTCTCTTTTTTTTTTTGATCAGCTCGGCCGATGGAGCGCGCCGCTCGAGGCGGTGCTGGCCCTTCTCCCCCCCCGTTCAAGCTCAATCCCTTCTCTTTTTCCCTTTCTCCTCGGCGTCCACATAACGGGCAGGCCAGTCCCCCTCTCCCTTTCTTTCTCGATAACTGGCGCGCTGAGGACGCTCGTGCCGGAACAATCCTCCCCTTTACCAGAAGGAGGGACTTTTCTTCTTCTGCACAACGAAAGCGGGGTTATAGGGTAGATCTTTCCCTCATCCCCTTTCTTTCTTTTTGCGAGTCGGTCACCTAGAAGAGACCGCGCGAAAAGGGGCAGTCGCCTCCCTCTTTTTTTGCGAATCTTCTGCCGCTCCTCCTCCCCCCTTCTGCGCCTCGAGGGAATCCCCTCTTCTTTCCTTTTCTCCCATGTGAGCGCAGATGCGCGGTAAGGGCAAGCCGCTTTCTTTTCTTTTCGTGTTTTTTTTTTCCTTTAACGACGGGTTGAAGTTAAGATTAGAAGATGATCGACTTTTTCCCCTTTTTCCCTTTTCCCTTCCCCTTTTTTTTTTCTTCTGGAACACGGGCGACAGGGATGCTCAACGGTCCCGCAGTCTTATTCCTCTCTTCTTTCCTTTTCCGCTCCCATTTTCCCCCTCCCCGTTAGGTTCTCGAAAAGGATAGAGATCTTCCTTTTTCCCCCTCTTTTCCTTTCTCCCTCTTCCCAGCTCTGGAAAACACCGTGAGGGTGGTGCGCCGCAAACGGGGCAGGCGGTTTTTTTCCTCGTACTAAGGAGCGTTCCCTTTTCCCCCTTTCCTTGTGCGCGCTCAGACGGATCTTTTTTACCCTTCCCCTTCCTTCTGCAGCGCAACGACAGGGCGGCGGTCTATTCTTATACCAGTGGTCCTTTCTTTTTCCCCCCTCTCCCGCGGGGTAGTAGCAGAGGAGCGCCTCTTTTCCCCCTTTTTTTTCCCCGCGCTCACTTTGGCCGACAGGAGATCGGTTTCCCTCCCCGACCCTTTCCTTTTCCCCTCTCTCCTGAGCCGAACACATTCTTCTTTTTTCACGGCCGATCGCGTCACGTCTCGTCCATCAGCCTTTTCTCCTCTCTGGTCTGGTCTTCCTCCCGTCCGTTAATAAAGGAAGGCCCCCCCCCCTCTCTTTTTTTTTCCTTCCGAGCCCGACGGTGCTGGATGATCCGGCTGATTCCCTTTTGTTTTTTAGAGAGGAGAGATAAGTACCGGCTCCCTTTCCCTTCAAAGTCTCGTTCCCCTATTACCCATTTGACAAGATTCTTCTCTTTTCCTGCCGGTATGAACGGCCGGGGCGCTATCGTGCGTTTTTCTTCCCTTCGCTCTGGCCCGTCTGAGGAAGAGAACCTTTTCTTTTTTTTCTTCCCTCCTGCTGCGTAAGCGACTGGTGCGATCGGGGCTTTCTCCCTCTAGGCTCAGTTTTTTTCTTTCAACCGGATCTGACTGTAGGCCCCTTTCTCCTCTTTTTTTTTTTTTTTTTCATTGGAGCTGGCGCGCCGCTGCGACTACCCGCTGCATCTGTGCTCCTCGGAGCCTTCCCCTCCCTTTCATCGTAGAATCGAACGAAGACCTTTTCCCCCCCCCCCCCTTTTTTTTTCCCCTCTCTGAGACACGATCAGGGTGTCGTTGACCCCGGACAGGGCTTATTCCTCACCGCAATTTTTTTTTTTTCCTTCTCCTTTTCCTCTTTGGGACAGCATGCCAGGGGCGGGACTTTTTTTTTCCAGGAGCTGGCCTCGCGCGTGGCAGAGCGTAATCTGCTCTCTCTTATGCCTTTCCCCTTTCCCCCTAGAACTGAAAGTTGCGGGGGATGGGCTGCTTTTCCCTTCCCCTTTTTTCTCTTTTCTTTGCAGCAGCCCGTGCGACAGTGTTCATCGACGGCGAACGGACGCATCCTTCTTTTCCTCCTCAGCCAGGAATTCTCCTTTCTCTTCCCCACCCCCTTGCCTCGTGTCCTGAGTCGGAAATGACCAACCTCCCCCCTCCTCCCTTTTTCCCTTACTTTGCGATCCACATGGGCTCAAAGAAGATTGCCGCCTGCGCGGCATGAACCCCCTTCACGATATTTGCTGACGCGCAGGCTCCGCTCTGGGGGTTTCTCTTTTCCTTCCTTTACCCCCCTTGCAGAGCTCCGGCAGCCTTTCTTTTTCCCTTCTCTTTCCGGAGAGGTGACAGAAATCGCGACCCCTCTCTTCCTTTGAACTGCGAGGCGATGAAGATGCGACCCGAGAACACTTTTAGTGGTTGGGTCTCTTCTTTCTAGGACCGTAAAGAATATGGGTAACTGGGGCCTCTTTTCCCCCTTCTCTTTTTCTCCTATCGGCAAAGTCCATCAGATAGGACCGAAGGCTCTGGTTTGCCCTTTCCCTGGATGTGGACTTCGTCTTTTTTTTTTATTTTTCTGGCGGGCGTTCGGATGGAAACTGAATAAGCTGGGCCCTCCTCCCTCTTCTTTTTTGGGTAACTGGAGGGCACAGACCGTCCTCTCCTTTTCTCTCTCCGCAAGTGCAATCTTTCCCCATCGAGCTAATGAGGAGATGGTGGAGGCGCTCTCTTCTCCTTTCCCTTTTCTTTCCCAACTTCGAGGCGGAAAGCCAGAGCTGTTGCGTTTGGCCATTCCCTTTTTTTCTCTTAATAAACCTCTGGTTCCCCTCGTTATTCTCCATGGGGAGCTCTCCTTCCCTTCTCCTTCTTTTTTTTTCCTCTCTTTCTGGGCGGCAAAGCGGCTCAAGAGTGCGGAGTTTTCGTCGGGATCGATCTTCTCTTCCTTTCCTTCTTCTTTTGTTTTTTTTCTCCCTTTCTTCTTTCCGCCCAGCAGCTAGATCAGTACGTAGTAGACGGCCGCCTCTCTCTTTTTTTTTTTCCTTTCCTTCAGGTTGTAATAGTCCAGGCCCAAGCACCAGTCGTGGATTTCCTCTCCCTTCTCCCTGGGCCGACTCTCCCCCTTTTTTCCTTCTCCTTCCCGGTAAGGGGGGTCGAAAAGCCTTTCTTCTTTTCCCTTTTCTTTGGTGTCGAGAATCGAAGCGGATTGGAGTGAAGCCTGCGGCGCGCTTCCCTTCTTTTCCCCTACAGGGGGCGTACAGGATCCTCCTTCCCTCCTCTTTTTTTTTTTTTTTCCCCTTTCTTCAGTTCCAGCGAACGAAAGAAAGACCAGCACCCGCCACAATGCCGCTCTCCTCCCTCTCTGCTAGGCTATTTTTTCCCCTCTTTCTGAAAATTGCGATACGGACGAGCTGCGGCTCTTTTTTT
>Ga0179593_1555732_pt1 | contig 11205 bp, 17 predicted proteins | sample CZODoug2_1_08_16_FD_185931 | JGI IMG/M metagenome (GOLD analysis project Ga0179593, IMG submission 185931) | Vadose zone soil fungal communities from Angelo Coast Range Reserve, California, USA - CZODoug2_1_08_16fungal (PacBio error correction) | ecosystem: Environmental > Terrestrial > Soil >... | reverse complement strand
TTTTTTGGTTTTCCCGTTCCTGAGGTCTCGCCTATTAACCCCCTAATGAATTTCTTACACCATTTGTCCCTGTGTTACAGGCAATCGTTCGCCTTCCCGAAGGCCCAGGGTCTTCCCCTGATCGGCCCGGTTTCTTGAGAGCAGCCGCCAATCTTTTTTCCCTCTGGTTTCAAGCTTCTTTGCTTCCACCTCCCCCTTTCTGGGACCGGGAGGTGTCAAGAGTCTCTTTCCAGGACTAGGTTTCGCGGACACCTGAATTAAGAGTCTTCCCCTCTTATATATTCCTTTTACCGGATAAACGGTCCGCCCTTAGCAGAGACAGCGCTCTCTCCCCCTGGAAACTTCGCGTGACTGCGCTCCTCCTAGGTAGCAGTTTCATTCCCGACGACATTATCGTCTCCACTTTTGCCCCATCGTCATTCCGTTCAGCGCGGAGTCGCGCCCTCTCGGACCCACCTTTTCCGTTTATCTCGATTATTTTTTCCACTTTTTTTCTCAGACCACACGCGCCCTATTTTTTTGGAGTTCTCTTTTGGCTAACCCCCGAGGTTTTCGCGCTGAAGCGGACAGTCCCTTTCCTTGTGATCCCTTGGAAAGCCGCCCCTGATCTTTGACTCCATTCAGTGACGTTTTTCTAGGAGAACGCCCGGTATCCCCTTGAGCGCCTTCAGTAGCTCCCACTCGTTGAGGTGATTCTTTGGACGGTACCAGACCGAGTGGAAAGCTCCCGCCGAAGAAGCTGACGGTCCCTTTCTCCCCCCTTCATTCCCCGGCTATCAGATACCCTTTGCTCTTCCCGGGTTTTTTCCCCCGCTTTTTTCATGGCCTGGATTGCTCCTTGGGCGCAGCTAACTACCTTTCCCGACACCCTGGAACAGGATAGGGATCTCCTCTTTTTCCCTGCGGAGTACTTTCCACGACGTTTTATCGGCCCAGTTCGATAAGATGGCAATCTTTTGAGACCCCTTAATTACATCTCTTAATAAACGTTTCCCTTTCCCTCGGATAGTGTCTGCCCGAACCGATTGTTAGAGAAGTTCCGAGCTGAATGTTACGCGCTTTCGAGATCCCCCTATCTCTCCGAACCCGTACCTACTTCTTTTTCCATTGGCAGAACTTCATTTCGCGCCAAAAGGCGTAAGTGAGGTCCCTTCTTCCCCTTCGGTGGTCTCTGGTCTGAGTAAGTCTGCTATCAAGATTCAGGAGTGGCCTATAACTCGTAATCTTGGGCCTTTTCATGTGCATCGCTTGCATTTTCCTCCCCTTCTTATCCTCAGGACTTTGTGCTCCTACTTCGAGCCCGGCCCGGAATCTTTGTTTGGCTGATCCCCCTTCCGAGGCAAGGGCCCCCTCTTCCTCTTAGAGCTCGAACTTCCGTCGCTTCCAGTTCCATTTTCTTTTCCCCGACTATCTTTCTGATTCTTTTTAGCGCGCTCGTTGTGAGAACCTCTTCCTCCCGAAGCTCCCTCCTTCGGCCGGCGTCTTCTGCTTCTGCGAGCAGTCTATTCCGGCGAGCATTTCCTGCGGGACCGTGATCCTCTCGTCCGACGGACTCGAGTTCCTTATACAATTAGGCCAGGCGTCCCCCTCCTCTTTTCCGCGTACCGGTCGATAGCGTCCGACGATGACCTTCCCCCCCCCCCTCTCTCTGACAGAGAAAGATAGCAACTCGTGATCTCCCGGCGAGATTCAGAAGCGCTTCCCTTCCTTCCGGGGTTTTTTTTCCTCTCGCTCCTCCCCCTCTCTCCCCCGGACCGAATCTCTCTTGAGACAAGCGCAGAGAACTTTTTGGAAGTGCTGCCCCTCGCGGCCAGTCCTCACCGTGGATTTTCTTCGTGAGGAGAAACTGACTTCTCTCCTTCTTTCTTTCCGAAAATCCCGCTGAAGTTCTTGTCCTAGAACTAATTTCTCCTCCCCTTTCTCCCATTATTTTTTTTTTTGAGAGATCTCCGAACGTCAATCTGGGACTTTTTACTACGCCCCATGGGTCCCCTTTTCGTTGACGCAGTGGTCTCCGTTGGTTCGCGCCGTCCTGGGGGAACAATGCCCGGTCCTTTTATCTGCGCTGTATGGCCGATCCTTTCCCTTTTCTTCCCGAGGGGATGTCATCGCCGTCACGCCCAACCCCCCCTCGCCGGACAGTTGCTCAACATCCTTACTGGATATGGGAAATCGGCCTTCGACGGGGATAAGAGCTTCTTCTTCCCCCCCCCGGTATAGGAGCTTTTCCGATGGGTTACTCTGTACCCCGCTTCTGGGAAGCCGGTCCCCCCGGCTGCCGCTGCTCTATTTCGAGGATATCCTGTTATTCGCTGTGGGTCAACCTGTTCTGGACTATATGATCGCCCTTCCTCCTCTCCGACGCGGCTTTTCTCTGAGGACTCTCGCTCCCACATGAGTCGCTCGTTTCCTAAGGTTTTTGATCTTCTATCAAAGAGAGGTCGGTCCTTCCCTTTCCCCCCCGAAGCCCCCCCCGATCCGTATCCCAGCCCCTTTTCTCTTTGGATGCAATCCTACGGGCCTTGTTTCCTGGCATTTTTTTAATGGTCCTCCCCCCGCACTTCCCGCAGAGGATCATCCGGATACCCTTCCACCTTGATGAACTTCAGACGCATTTTCCATCCTGAATCCCGAGCCAGCCCTCCCCAGCAGTTCGAATATCACCACTGATCCTTCGTTTCCCCCCTCACTTTTGGTGCGATACCCCTGAGGTTAAAAAGTGGTCTCCCTCTTCTTGATTATCTGCTGCTTTCCGATTTACGGCTTTTACCTCCTCTTTCTAGAAGTGAGAGAAGAGCATGCTTCCTCTGGGAACGGGCCCCTTTTATTCCGGGGCTCCCCCGTTGAGGTTAAGTTATCTTTCTTGACCTCTGGTTCCCCTTTACGGGCCCGATTCTCCTTCTTCTACGATTTTAGAGGTTGGGAGACTTTTCAGGGTCCGACCTTTTTTTCTTGAGGTCGTAGTAGCTGCGCCCCCCTTTGGGGAAATCAAGGCATTCCTCGTAAACGCGGTTTCCCCCTGGACAGGAGCGCAGCCTCCGGTTTTTCTCTCCGTCCACGTTACTGCGTTCGGGCGGTTCCCCATTTCTCGAAGGGTTACCTGGTCTCCTTTTCAGGAAGCTCTTTGATGACTCTCTCCTTTTTCCCCCGAATCGCAGCCCGACCCCCGACGCTTTTTCCCGTCACTGAAGAATCCACCTTTCTGTCACGACCCATTTGGGGATACAAGCTACGGTTTTCCCCCCCTCTCAAGCCCTCCTTTTTGTGAGGCAAGTCCCCCGTGCCTCGGACCCTTTTCGGGCCCGGAGGTTTCTGCTCCGGTTTGTTTTTCAGATGCCCACGAATAGAGATACTTCTCCCTTTTTCCGGACTCTTGCCTTAGACTGTTGCTTACGGACTTTTCCCAGGTGACGATCATTTTCGCTTGTTCAGTACTTATCTTTTTTTCGGGCTTCCCCCATCACTTGGTCCGTGAGGTGTCTGAGCGAAGGTCCGCACGAGTAGGTTTTAGCGGTCCATCACGTCCCCCTTCCTTAGCCGGTTTTCATAACCTCTCTTCTTCGATTCAAGAGTCACTCCCGGCCGTCTGGAAGCGGACGCCTTGAGTGAAAAACTCGTCGTCGCGGTAGTCCCCCTTTCTCGGAGATTTGATGGCGCTGGGGCTGGCCTAGTTCTTTGTGCAGCTGAACCCTGCTAGCCTCTTTTTAAGCCGGCATTCTTTTTTTATCGAGGGATCGGAGCCTTTCCTTTTCCCCGGCCCTCTCTTTTTTCACTAGTTTTTTATAGAGATTGGTGTGTTCGGTGGCCAAGGGCGAAGAGACTCCCCCCCCCTAACCAGAATTGCAGGCTCCCTTTTCCCTCGAGAACTCTCCCTTTGGTTCGTTCCCCCGCCCCCCGGTCCGGGAAGTTTTTTTCCAGAGACTATAGGTCTCGATCCCTCTTTTTTCGCCTAGACGACGATGTGTTTCTACGAGTCGTTACCGATTTCCCCCCCTTTCCTGCCGAAGGCCTTTTGACCGCGGACTGGGTAACTACTCTGGATTCGGTTTCGCGGCCGTCCGGTCCGCTACGTCGGGAGTGGAATCGATCTCTTGATGGACCAGTACACGGTCCTCTTCTACATGCGCTTCCAACCCAAGATCATGCCGCTCGAAGCGGGAGTCCATACCGACGCATGATAGCCCCCTCAATAGTAATGAAGTTTCCCCTTTTTCTCCCCGCGCAGTCCCGATTTCTACCGGCTCGTGTTCCCTTCTTTCGTATGCTTTCGTAGAAGAACACCCCCCGGATACGATTGCTTTCCTTTTTTTTTTCAGGCTGAGTTCTTTTGGCTCCCCCCAAGTGAGGCTGAAGGTTTAAAAAAAAGGAGATGGTTTACCCCCAGATTTTCTGACCATGCCCTTAGTTTTAGTTCTACACTTACATTCGTTTCCCTGAGACCCCATTTCTAGATGGCGATAGACTTTTCCTTCCTCATGAACTCCGGGGTTCTGTCCTTTCCCCGTTAAGGTCCATCGCGATGAACGAGTGTTCCTCTCAATATTCCCTATCCGGGGTCCTGTGGCAAGTACTGTTTTGACGGCTCTCCCCGGCCGAGGCGACTTTCCCTAATGGAAGAGGAATTTCTACACCTTGATCTCTCCCCCCCCCTGTTTGTATTACACGGACTCGTCCACACATACGCCCCAGAGGAAGTAAGGAAAGTTATCCCCTCCCCTCGGATCAAGGATGGTCTTCGTGCCCCTCTGGTACGTTTTCTGCGCCCATCCTCCCCTCGACTTACTCACCTTTTCCCCCCGGAATCTCTCGTCTTTCTGCCCCAGCTCTCCCCCCTCGGGCAGCGGCGGCGAGCGTATGTTCCCTCGCCGTAGATCTCTTGTCCACGTCATCTACGCCTACGGCTTCCTAACGGCTTCCCATGTTTCGTCTCGCGAAAACGGCCTCCGTGTCTTTCTTTCTTCACATCGGTTTCCCACCAGTATTCCCGTCTTGGCTCGACTCTGATTAAGTCTTCGATTTTTTCGTCGATGTGTCTCGTGGAGCATGTGGTCTCCCTTTTTCTAGGCTTTTCTTTCCGTTTTACTTCTTGCCACTGTCCCCGCGAGCCCGGACCGCCCCGAGAGCACGAGGGCTGCATCCCTGTTCCAGGTCTCCTCCCTGTAGAGCCCGCCCCCTGCCGTTGGCCGTGCCTTCTTCAACTCGCGTTTCCCCGCGATCACGGAGGCCCCCTTTCACGTCGACGCTATCCGCAATCGCCCAGGCCAGTTCCTCCCCTGGAGTAGGAGCCTCTCGGACTAGGCGTTTTCCCCAGCGATGTCCTTTCTCTCCATTCTGTCCCGACGCCGACTTCTCCCCTCTCGGCCAGTCGACAGCGCGTACAGTAACCCCTTGAGGAGTCCCCCGGTAGATCGCCCCCCCGTGAGGCTCTCTCAGTCTCATTGCCAGAGGAAAGCTTTGATAAGAAGCTTTCGTTTTTTTGGGTGGAGGGTATCTTTTTCGGTCGCCTCCGAGGAAAGCGTCTCCTCTTTACTCGCCGAGCTCTTCCTGCGGATTTGAACAACGGCAGTGCGGCCATCCCCGCGGTCGGAAAGTCCCGATGATCTTTGCGGAGTTACCGCGCGGCTGTAGCGCCCCCAGTTCCCCAGTCCAGATTGAAGTTAGTTTTCCCTTCCCCCCTTTCACTTTTTGTTGTTGAGAGTCTTCTGCACCCCTCAATTCTTTTCTTCCCACTTACGGAACGGGGCGCAAGTGTGCTTTCTCGGCCCTCCACGTGTGAGTCTCCCTGACGGCTTCGATGGGAAGTCCCCCCCCCCGCTCTGCAGTTCGGTACTGACTAATTTCCTTGCGTCTGAGGAGGACTTTGGAACCAGCAACCACCCCTTATAGAAGGAAAGGACGCTTAATATCGCGTGATCCATCCCTTTCTTTTCGAGGCGGCTTTCTTTCCAGCGTGTACTGTTCTTTTCTTCTTTCTCTCCGACCGGGATCTCCGTCTTTTTACGCGTAAGCGTTGGCTTTTTCCGCATGGACTAAGGGAATTCCGCTCTCCCCCTTTTTGCAGCGCTCTTTTCCGGGCCCGACATTTTGAGGGCCCCTTTTTTTCCCTCCGAGGCCTATATTGCATCGAAGACGCGGCCTCCCGAAAGGGCGATGCGGCTTCTTTGAGCACAACCGAGCGTTCCATTGGCCTCCTTCTCGGGTTGAATCCCCTCTAGGCGGTTTTCAGACGCGTTCTTATAAAGATACGGCCCCGCCATGGCTCTCTCTTTCCTGCACTTTTTTTTGACTTTCCTTTCAGGCCTTTAATTCGGCAGAAGGTCAGACGAGTCTCCGAGACCAACTCCCACGCGATGCACATCCTTTGCTGACTATCTTTCCCATCATCCCTGTCGATCCATCCTCCAATGGTTTTTCCATGCCAAAGATGTGACCCCCCGGTCCGCAAGTACTTTTCGTAACTCTAGCCAGGATTTTATCGTTCTGTTGGCGCGCTAGCGCGGGCATCCTCGCGGACTTTTACATTCAACGGCCTCCCTGCGACGAGCATTCTTTCCTCTTTGCATTTGCTTTCGATTCCGGTTTCAAACTTAACCTTCTTTTGGAAGGCGTAGACGGCCCCGAAGGGCTCAGTATTATAGAAATGGTCCGTCGTGGTTGAGAACTTTCTTCTTGGGGGCGTCTCCCTCTGCAGCGAGGTGTGTATTTGCTCTGGTCTAATCCTCTTAGTGAACCCCCGCGGGGGACCCCTTCTTTTGAAGCCGCTTCGAATAGGCTTGTAGCCGTCCAACGTACTTGGCGCACGTCCTTTTCGTCCCCTCTCGGCAGGTTACCTGCCCGCGCCAGGCATGCCCTACTTTTTAAGGCGCCTCCCTCTCCAGCGAGACAAGCGCGCCCCCTCGACACAGTCATTGAAGGGCGTGCCCCCTGTGCGGCCATTTTTTGATCACCTTTTTTTCCGTTTGTCCGCTTCATGTTGCGGAACTATCTCTTTTTTTGCACCCACCATTTCCAAACTAAAGCTTGGCTGTCCCCCTTTTCCTCGATAGCAGCGTGTTATGCTCCTTTTTCTCCCCTAAAGTCGAGATACGCAGACCTTTTTCGGTAGCCCTCTCGTATTCTCGGTTCCCATGCGCTGATCCTCTTTGAAGAAGGGAAGTGCCCTGTCGTAGTTTGAACTTCTCCCTCTCTCCGGTTCCCCTCAGTGGAAGGGTTGGAGCGAAGTTCTCGTCTTCCTAACCGGTAGCGAGTACTTCTCGATCGGATTAAAAGACCTCGAGTCCTTTTCTGTACTCTTCTTTATACTTGAGTCCCCCTCCATAACCTCCCGTCGTCCCTCGGCGGCTTGCTTAGGTTTGAACCCCCCTTCGAGTAGTTCTGACTCCTTATAGAGAGGTCGGGCAGGATCCTCTTCTTGGGCCCTGGGCATGCTCCTTGAGAACCCTCGTGTAACCCTAGGCTTGATCCCTGGTGACGAATTTTCATGATCGGCGCAACGGGAAACGGAAAACCCCCCCAATCTCTATATTTTCCTCTTTTTTTTGAGGGAGTTTGTCTTCCCTTTTGGCGCCTCTCCTCGGATCCTTCTTTAGTCCCTTCCTAGGAATAGTGATAAAGCATTTTCTAATTACAAGCAGGGAAGACTTCAAATTTCCCCGACCTCTTTCGACTGGTCTGACGAGTATGTCCGGCGTCCGCTTCCCCCTCCCTCCGTAAGGAAGGGATAACGGGAGGCTCCCCCCTCCACTTTCTCAGCGGTTTGTCGCCTTCCTCTCGTGTAATCCGTTTCTCTTCACGTAGACTCGTGCTTCGCTTCGATAAGCCTGCTGAACAACCTGGCAAACCCGGCCCCTTTCTTTTCGCGAGAAGCCGCTTACCCCTGACCATGATCTTTTTTTCCCCACCGTGGCCCGTCGTATCAGCGCGTCCCGCCCTTCCGAGCGGAACACGATTTTCCTCTTGGCTGCCCTTTCTCGGAGTTCCCTTTTAGTCCTTGCTATCGATCTTCCTCTTCCGTTTTTTTTCGAGGAGGGTCTCCGCTTAAGCGTTGAGCAAACCTTTTTTCCCCCCCCCAGAGCCTTTGCGACCATTTTTACATCTTTCCGACCAGCCGCTGTCGGCGCGCGGTCTCTCGCCGGAGCTGCGCGAGTAGATCCACTACCCTTTCTTTCCTCTGGGGCCTTGCTCGATGACCGACGTTTTTGGTACGCTTTCCCGCTTCCGGCGGCCGTTGACGTCCCGACCTTTCCTGAAGCGGCTCCTGGCCGATTCCTTCCCCCGCGGGTTCACGGACCGCCTCTTTTTTCTTCCCGCCCTTCTCCTTCCGCCCACTCCAGCCCCTTGATCCCCTCCCCTTTCCGGCCCGAGGTCCCTTTTCTCCACCACGACGTCCTCCTTTTCGAGAAGGATGGCTCTTCTGCCCTTCGGGGACGGTTTTTTAGGACCGAACCTCTACGAGAACCTTATACCTTTATTTTTAGCCCCGGAATCTTCGATGGCCCAGATCGACGCATGTCATTCCCCTCAGCGCGGAGCTGAATGTTTTTCTCGGAGCCCACTTTCCATATTGCGCTCGCACAATAAATTGGATCCCAGAGTTACAGCGCCTCCCAAAAGGTTGGGAACTTGAGGTGGCTCTGCTTGCCGGATCTCGTCTTTCTTAAGGATTATAATAGGTCAGAGCTTTCTCGCCCAGTCTTTGGTTCTGTTGTGCGCAGGTCTGATCCTAGGCCTTTGTAGTCTTTCTTTAGGTACCAGGGACGCACCGGCAGAGTCTCCCAGTCGGAGTCCATGTCTCTCCCCGGACTTGCAGGCGTCCTTTTCCCCCCGGAAAAGAACTTCCCTTGATTTACCCACGCGATTCCGTATTCTTTCCCCCCCCACGTTAGATCTCCTGAGAGGCCGAGTAAGGCTACCGCCCCCGTGACGTCGGTCTCAGATAGGCCTAGGAGAGCCCGGTGACCCACAGCGAAGGTTTTCCCTTCCTCCGGCCTGCGCTCCTCGATCAGTTCCCTCGTCCATGCGCCCCTCCCGCGCGTATTGCGGAGAATCCTTTCTTCCTCAGAGAAATGCCACTCCGATTATCCACCGCTCCTCCTTTTTTCTGTGCAAGAGCTTCTCACTTGCCTTTTCCCAAACCTCGATGTTCTCGCGATCCGGATCTTCAAGACGATCCCCCCCTTCCTGCAGTCGCCGAGCTACGGCCAGAACTCCTTATGCGGGAGCTTTTGCCCATTCCGAGCCCCGTAGGCAATTCGCTTTTGTTCGATGATGTTGCGTAGTCGCCCAGTGCGTCTCTTAGTCCAAGATTGACGTAGTGGTTTCTATGCATCTCTCTCTTTTTACCTCCCTCCTCTTTTTTCTTTCTTCTCTGCAGACCCTCCTGACGTCTGGGCTACTCTCTCGATCAGCTTGTTTTCCACGGATTTTCCCCCCCTCGGTGAGCGACTGGCCTTCTGCCGCACTGCCCCCCAGGCACTTTTTTTTCTCTCGCTGTCCCCTTCTCCCGGTTTATCTCTGCGGGGCGTTTCGGATCGCCGATCAACCCCCTTAAGCGCCTAGGAGTCCCTTCGAAGTGTCCCTCTGGCTCTTTGCCCTTACTGCTTTTAGCGGGTCTCGTTTCCTCAGCGGAGTGAGCCCCCGACGTTCTATAGCCTCTGGGTTACCGGGAGGGGCGAATGGCCCCGAAGTCCCCGCTGCTTCGAGTAAGGCGTTTTTTTCGCGAGTTCTTCCACCTTTCTTTCCTTTCTATTATGTTTTCTCGCGACCTTACGACGCCTTCCGCTTGCGGCTCTCGTCCCCCCCCCCTAACGAGCCCCCCCGAGCGCGAAAGTGGCATATTCTTTTTGAAATCACCCTTGCACGTCCCCTTCGTTCCGCTCCCCGTACAGGCACGCTCCTTTGTTTTTGATGGCCAGAAAATCGTGACGCTGCCGGGCTTTTTCCTGACTTTTCCCGTCCGTAAGAGCGTTCCGCTGTCTCAGATCCACCAACATGCTCCCCCCAGTGAAGGAGCACCCCTTAGACTAGGAGACTCATGAATTCACCCTCGTACATAAGACGGGTTGCCAAGCCGATAGCACCGATGTGCCTCAGGGGTGTCCCCCCCCCCTGGGGCGCCCTCAGATGTACAACGCTTCCTGTGCAGCCTGCGCGATATTTTCTGTGTGTTCTTTCTTTTCCCTTCGCCGGCGCCTCCGCTCGCGACCCTCTTTTCTCTGCGGGGAAAGGCGAAGCTTCTCGATTCGGGGCGACCGGTTTCTTTAATTGCGTAGACTGGCCCCTCCCTCAGATCAATCTTTCTCGAACTGTCCCGAGAGACGCTCTTTAAATTACGTACTCCCCGGGCCTCTTTCTGATCCCGACCTGGGCCAGGTTGTCGGCCCTTTTTCCTTCTGCCTCCAGGGGCGGGTCCGAATCCCCCCCAGCTTTTTTCGTTTCCCGGAAACCGCGGGGTGCCCGATTCTTTTCGTTTTCTTACCCGGACTTGAGCAAGGCCGGCACCGTTTTCTAGCGGCGGTAGATCCACTTCTTCCCTGGGTTCTTTTTGCATCCCCTCCGTAGTTCCTGAGCATGCTCTCCGGGCCCTCTCTCAGCGCGCCGTCCTTTTAAGGGAGGATGGTCGGTTCCATTCCACATGTCTGGTTTTTACCCATATTTTTCTTTTCTCCTCTTTTCCTTCGCGGAATTTTCGCCCTCCATCAGCGAACTCCCGTGGCGTTCCCTTCCTCTAGACGAGTGTTCTGCTCCCACGACCTCCAAGATGAACCTCTTTTTTGTTCCCTCCAGCCTCTTTCTTTTTGTTCCGCCTGAGGTTCGGGTCCTCCTCTCCGCCTTCATGACCTCTTCTCATGGCGTTTTTCTTTCCTTCACTTGAACTTCGCCTCGGCTTTTCGCTCATTGATTCACGCATTTTTTTTGCCAGGTGGTTTTTCCTGGTTTAGCCCTTTGATTTGTAGCGTCCTGACGATTCCACGACCCGAAAGGTCGCGTCCCCCCCGGCGACTTGCGCGAACTTAGCGTTCGTTCCCCAGTCCTTCGGCTAAGGGACGTTCGTGACCCCCCTCGTCGTCGCGGTTTTTCTCGTCCTTTTGATTTTCGCTCCCTTGGTCCCTGCTTCCGTTTAAGAGAACCTGCTGTACACGAAGGCTCTGCTCTTGGGTGACTACCCTTTTTGATCGATTTCGTCTCCTAGGAACCCCAACACCA
>Ga0179593_1520166_pt1 | contig 11205 bp, 11 predicted proteins | sample CZODoug2_1_08_16_FD_185931 | JGI IMG/M metagenome (GOLD analysis project Ga0179593, IMG submission 185931) | Vadose zone soil fungal communities from Angelo Coast Range Reserve, California, USA - CZODoug2_1_08_16fungal (PacBio error correction) | ecosystem: Environmental > Terrestrial > Soil >... | reverse complement strand
CTGTTCTTTTCATTGCTGCCCGCTTTCGTTCCTGAGGACTCCCTCCTTCTGGTCCCCTATTTCTTCCCCTTTAACGATCACGAATTGGTCTACGCAGTTCGCTCTTACCTGACGGAGGCTCGTCCCGGTTTTTTTTCCGTGCTGCCTTTTCTTTCGATCCCGGTCTCGGACAGTGGCCATAACCACCCTCCACCTTCCATCTTCCCCTTCACCTGGACTCCATAACGCTCCGTTACGCCGAGAGAATTGACCGTTATTACTTTCCGACGACCCCCTCCTTCGAGCTTAAAGCCACTCTTATGTTGAGTTCAACCACCCCCTGTCCCTTTTTTTTTTTTTTTCTCCCCTGAACTTCTGGTCGGCGAGCCCGCCCCCTCATACCACGAGGAATGTTAATACACCTCCGCTGACCAGGACGAAGTTTTTTTTCAAATTTTCCTTGTTTTCTATTCAACCCATCTTTATGGAGAACTTTTCCCCCGTCTTTACTCTGCTGCAGCAGCAGAAGCTTCCCCCAAGTTCCTTACCCTTTCGTCCGGAAGATTCTCTATTTAAGAATACGCGCGGTGAGCCCTGTCAACTTATTCGTACGATAGGATCGACTTTCCATCCACCCCTCGCATGTATAATTTTGGAGTGATCCGTGAACCACCAGGATATGAAAGAGTTCAGGCCTTTAAAGCCTAGGAGGTTGTTCCCTAGGTCCTCTTGATTTTTCCCTCCGATTTTGACGGAGGGGGGCGAGAGTAACCTTGCAAGGTTAACCACCCCTTCACCTCTGCCTGACAGATTGATAGACTCATCGTTCTTACCTCCGGATTGACGGTTCATATTCCCTTGCATAGCGCCTTATCCTCCCACTGAATTTCCTCCATAATTTTAAGGCGATTCTCAGCCCTCCTTGGGTTGCCCAACCCCCCAATAAATGCCTTGATAGTTTTTTCTCTTCCTATTCAGCATCGTTTTGTCTTGCCCTTTGACTCATCAGCATCGGTTGTCCCGACTATTGCGTGCAACCATTTTGTGTCGTATTCACCGCAGGATTCTCTTAAGCCTTCGGATTGGCGTAGAAGACTAACCAATCGTTTAATTATTCCTTTGGATCGATGTCTTACGCCACTCTCTTTACCCCTTTCCGTCCTTTTAAGCAGACCAAGTGGAACGGATCGCAAGTTTTAGGAGGGAAGTTCTTTTTTTTCCCGTCGCAATCTAGATAAAACCCTCTTCTCCCTCTCTGAAGGACGTTTCTATCCGGTCCACAGGTCACAGCCCCGCATTTTATTTCCCCCCCCCCCCCCCCGTTTTTTGTTGTGTTTGATTTCGACTACTTTGGTCTGACTTTTGCGGCGAAGTTTAAACGCTGAGTTTTCAACCTTTTCTTTTCGTCTATACCCCCTGCTTCCCTTTCCTTTTTTGGAACCTTTCAAATCAGCAGCACACCTACGAAGTTCCCCGGTTCGCTGGGTAAGAGCCTCTGTTTTTTCTCCTGTTAACGTCCCCGCGCCCGAAAAGTTTTTTGCCCCCCATGTTTTGCCTACCTTTTTCCTTTCTCCATTTCTTCTTCAACCCAATGACCTGGTTCCTACGGTCATTTCCACGTTTTTCTTTCCTTTTTCGATGCAATGTTGAGCCTTTCTCAATGATGCATTTTTCACCCCTCCCTTCTTTTCTCCAAGATTACCAGGGTGCCAGGCGCTTGTCCTCGTATTGATGATCGAATTGTTTCCCCCTCGAAACTTCTTTTTTTTTTCATGTTTCCCCCCCTCGGTGGTATGTACCCTCTTTTCGCCTCCGCGATCTCGCTTTACTGAACGTCCGCTCAGATTGAAAATCTGAGCTCGACGAATGTTATCTTTCCGAGGTATGAGCCGGTTTTCAACGATCTTCTAGATTCCTTAAAATTTCAGCGCGTCTCTTTCGATCTTTTCGCGCGGCCTTTTGCTCGTTAGTAGTTTGCGATGCCCCTAGCGAAGTTTGTAAAACCTCCTCACCCTGACCATAATCCGCTTTCAAATGAATGCCCCGCCATTCCCGATGTATGTTTCCCCTTCAATCAGTCTCTTTTGGATCTCCCCCCCCAAGCCACCAAAATATTTAAGTGATGGTTGTTCCTCAGTTTGACATTCAATTTGTTTCCTACTCATCCAGCCCCTCCGCTTCTTCGCCTCCCGATCCGCATTACGACAAGTCGAACCTGTCATACCAATGCGTCGAGAGCGCCAGTCCCCCCCCGATTTCCCCTTCCCTCTCGCGCTTCGTCCATCCCTTGATATCTGGGTTTTTTCCTATGGGTAAGGCTACGTCGTCGTTTCACCTTTGGCCTCGATTGAACGATCATCTTTACTTCGGACTGTCACTTTCACGCCCTTCCCGTCTTCCGTTCAACTCTATTTTCTTGCCTGGCCTTTCCTAGGCATCCCACCGACTAAAGCAAAATATGCCCCCTCTTATCCCTTCCCACCCCTTTTTTCTCAGGTGACACCCGTGCCCCTGGTTCTTTATATGTCGGTTTCCATCATTCCTCTCTCTCCTCCCTTTTGTTTTTTGTTGTTTATCTTTTTTAATTATTACGGCTTCGCCGCCCTCCCCCCTAGCAGGAGTGCGCAAATTGCCCTCAACCGGTCACCTTCGAAATTTTCGTGAAGGCTTGTTTCAGGATGTCCTGTGTTAAGATATAATTCGAGCCTGCTTATCGCACCGGATTATGAACGTATAAGGTCCCCCTTTTTTTCCTTTCCGCCCAAGATCTACGATTTCTTTTTCTCCGTCCATTAACGCGGACCCCTATACTGCCGTCTAACAGCTGACATAACACCCTTTCCTCACCTAATCTTCAACGCTCTGCGGGCCGTTTTGGAAATTCTGTTGGCGCTCGAGCATTTTCTTTTTGCCTGCATCCGTTTAAGGACCTTTTCGTCTTTTTTGTCCCCCCTACCCGGCGGATTGAGTTTTCGTCCCGCCGCTCCCACTTTTCCGCCCTGCAATGGGTTAAACACAACACTAACTGTATTTCTCTTTTGCTCCCACAAAACATGCGGTCCGCTTCCTTTTCCCCGGGGCATATAAGGAATTTACTGCCAGATTTTTTTTCGATTCGTTCCTTCAGGTTTTTTCCCCCCAACCTTCGCATTATGAGGCGTCCTCCCCCACTAGCCGTGGAGTTCTCACCTTCCTCGCGCGAACCCCAGCCCCAAGTTCGACGTGCTCGCTGAATTTCAGTGATTTCGGTATGGCCCGATCTTTTCTTTAGTTTCCCTTCCTTTCGTGAGACTTCAGCCGGAATACGTCCTGCGTCTTATTCACCTCTCTCAATTTCACCTTTTGTTAGGTTCCAGTAGTCCCTTGAAAGGCCAAGGGTCCATTTTTCAGATCCTCTTGTTTCCCACCCCACCCATTCCCTCAATCTTTTGCAGTTCTCGATTCCTTTCGCTGTTTGTAGCCCTGCCTTTCGAATTCGTTCCCCGTTCTTTTCTTTCTTTCCTGCTGTCTGAACGATGATCACATCGCCGTCGAAATTTCGAGACCGAACTGACCGTCCCCAAGGTGATTGTCCTTTTTCCTGATGGCCCTTAGAGAATACACCTACAGTCCACTCTTTAGCAACAATCTCCGGTTTTTTCCCCCCTTTATGCGCTTGAAGATCTTCTGGGCAAAACTTGCCCCTATTCGATCAACGGCAGTAGCCTTATTCCTGTTTTTTTTCTTTTGTTTTTTCCCACGCTAAAGAGGGTGATATCCTTTGACTCTACGGCGGAAATTTTTCCCCTTCCTTTCTCGGGCGGCCCCTCGTTCCTAAATCTTCACATACCGCCTCCCATAACCCAATAGCGGAGCTTGTCTTTTTTTACTCCTCGCTACCTTCCCTTCCATTCTGACTAGTGTGAGCTCATCGAATCCTCTTCCTTCCCAACCCTCCCCCCAAAAGGGAGTCTTTCCTTTACTTTACATTTTCCACGCGCGATCTCCCAATTTTCTCGTTTGTAGTCCCCCCTTTTCCCCTCCACCGAACAATGACCTCCCTCCAATTGGCGCGGATTCTCCCCTTTCCAATCGAAGGATCCCCGTTTTCCGGAGCTGAGCGTTTTTTCCTCCCCCAGTACATGCAAATTTGCCCCACTCCCTCTGATTCTTGTCCCACCACCGCCAACAAACATTTGGAATCCTTCAGTATCCAACGATCGGCCGGTGCCTTTCAGTCCCCCTAAACACTTCGAATTTTCTTCTTTGCTCTTTCCCATTGGGTCTTTCTCGCTCTGGACGTTCATTCGTCCAATTCCTCCTTCCACGTTGTACGAATCCATTGATTCCTCTATTTACGAGAATCGGTTTCTTAATGAGACATCCTTTTTTTTTCCCGTGGTAGAGGCTAGAGGTGACCCTCTCGCCTTCCCCCCTCGGGAATGCTTCCTTTGTCATCTCGCCACCGTCCTTTTCCTTTTGAGCGTTACTCCTTGGTCCACCAAGGTGCATACAGCCTTTATCCTTTCCCCTTTTATTCCTGTGGGATCGATCCTTAGATTGGCCCCAGTCGCATTATTTACCGCTAGCCTCCGCGTTCAGGCCCAAGAGGCAAGTTCTTACACTTTTCCTCCTGCATGACTCGCAGCTCCTTACCCTTTTTCCCTCTTCCCGGGGTTTGAATTATACCCGCCCCACTTCGGCTATAACCAAATTCGAGGTCTTCTTTTTCCCCTATTTCCTTTTCAGTGCCTTTATTGCACAAAGCTTTCCAAGCCGTTTCCCCATTAGGCTTTTTTATCAACAGACGTTTTTCGCTCCCTCTCCGGCTTATTAGTACTTTGTACGTCCCTTCTTTTCCTCTCGGCTTAAAAGAATGGGGATCTCTGATTCCTGAGTTTCCTGTAGAAGTCGTTTGTTAACCAACGGTACGCGCCTTATTCGAACAACCTCCTTTGAACCCTTTTAGTCCACCGAGCATACGCAGGTTTTTTGTTTCCCATCTGTGGCTTCCCCCCACTTGCGTAGCCCCCCCCCAAATCTCTTCACTTTCTACGGCGTTCGAAGCATTTCGGGGCGCGTGTACATGGCATCAAGCCTTGACCTCTTTTCCCTTCTTTTTTTTCTTTTCCATACTCCCGTTGTTGTTCTCGATCCCTTGTCCTCATTTCTCCCCGCCCCGAAAGCTTGAGGGACTTTCTCTTCCGCGACCCTTTTGCCTTATGCCGCCCGTCGAATTTGAGTCTCGCGTGGCGAGCCCATCCCGTCGTTACTCGTTTTTCGCTCTCGGTACTGTTTTTTCCTCCTCCTTTTTTCTCTCCTTGAATTCGCCGGCAGTCTTTTTTGTTAACCCTAACAAAATCCTCAGACGAACTTCAAGGGACAATATAATTTTCTATGAATTATCCCTAGAGAACTTGCTCCGATTTCTCATTTCGGTTTAAGCACCAAAGGATGAACTTTTATACGCGCAGGTAATCGGATTATGCAACCTCCCCTTTTACAATGGGAAGCAAAGGCTCTTTGCGAGAAAAGCCCCGCCTCCGTCCATCTGATTCCAAACACGCCCGCTTCAGGCTTTTTTAAGGGTCAAATCGTGTCCTTTTTTTTCCATTAAAACCTTTTTCTTTTCTGGCGAACTTTGACACTGTAAAGATGCTTCCTGCAGCAGCGATTTGACCATCCTGCCCGCAACCTGGTCCCGAAACGTTTCTCCCACTCTGGTCGCTTGTCAAGATAGACGGGTCCCCTTGCCAATATATTCTTTTTACTCCTCTGATAAACGGCTGAGGTCTACTTTGTCCCGTTTCGCGTGAACTCACATTCCCCGTTGCAGCAATTCTTTATAAGTTCCCCGCTTGCATTACGATGTCTGGTGTTTGGTGCATGAAGCTCTGACCTTCACCCCCAATTGCTCTTTCCTCCTTCTAGGAGCTCTTAGGCAGGGATTTTTCATAGTTATCTCAAGACCGATACTCAGCTTTTCTTGGACGATGCGAAGTGCACTCGCAGTCCCCGACACCCCATTGCGTGTGTTCCGCAATGCGAAAGTTTTGTTTCCCATGACACCTTCAAGGCCGGATCTTTTATCTCTCGGATTCCGTTTGTTTGGGACATCCGCCCTCTAGATCTGGTGCCCAAATTTCCTTTGTTTTTATCACCGCTCAGCGGAGTCTCCCCGGTCTCTCATTTACGAGCGAATCCTGCGTGTTGGACACCAATTTAATATTATTATTCCTCCGTGTCAAGGCTGACTCCCGTCTCTCCAGTAGTGTAGCAGCAATTACTCATTTTCAAATTATCATCCCCCGTCTGGGGTCATTCTCGCGCTCACACTAAGTTTCGGGTCCGACATCCCTACCTACCTCACACATAGTTTCCTAGATGGACCCTTAACCGAGAAAACAAAAGACTCCCAGCATTCCCAGTGGTGACTGCCCCCCTCTTTTTAAATTTGGGGTTTCCTTTCAGATGAACCAATAGGCCTTTTTTCAGGAGGAGAAGGACCTTCCTCCTGACTCCTCAAAACTATTCGATTTCAAGAAGCTACTGACCTTACAAATTTCAACCTACGACGTCCCCTCCTGCAGCCTACCCGTACTCCACTCTCAGCTTCTGCAAGTCCCCCAGTCACCCGCTGGATCCCAACCAATTCTTCCCTCTTCTCATCCTTGAGTTACATCTCTCTTTTGTTTTTCACCCCCCACCCTCGAACCCACGGATCCCCGATACATCTCTTCTTAGCGCAACGATCTCCCCCGTAGTCGTCCACCTTCCAGCCTTTTTACCTCGTCTCCATCCATTGTACTCTTCCAATCCACCTCTGGAGATGTCCCCGGTGCTTCAATTACCCAGCCGCCAGTTCCCCCCTTCCTCTCTACCCCCACTCCCTGACTTCCCCCCATGCTCACCCTCTCCTTCCCTTCCTTTGCTTCCCATTCCCCTCTATGCCCTCCCCCCCTCTGCGGATTACCCCCCATCCCAGCCCCCACAAGTTTTATCCCGCTAACATCCCTTACCACTCCCAATATGCCCCTGTGGGGACGGGACGCTGTCTCATACCTACACGTCGCAAGATCCTGTTTCCAACATCCCCCCCACGGGGCCTGTTTAGCCCTCTACACTCCCGCCGCACTTGCCTCCTGCCGGATCCCCTAGGTAGAACTGCCCCCCCGACGCACCCGTGCCAGAATGAGCTTTATCCACTACATGCGTTCCTGAATATGTATTGACCCTTGGAAAGGTAGCGATCCTGAATCCTGTGCCAGAGTGACCCGTCCCTTGAGAATATTCCCCCCTCATCCCCCTACATACCACGTGGTGAACCGTTTTTAGGTCCCAAGTCGGTTCGAATTGTCGTTTTGGAACCTCAGTAGATTGGCTAAAGGGGCGCTTTCCCCGTCCTTCGCTGGCGACAGGAACTAAAGGATATGAGAAGCCCAAGATATGGCTATGACGTGCTTTAGATCTCTTCTTCCGTCTCTCCGACTTTGATCGTCACCTCCTTTCGCCGATCTTTCAGCTAAGATGTTACTAGTCGCGAAACTTGGCGAGTTTCCCTCCTGTTTGATACTCCCGCGATCGATCTATTTGGCGCTCTCATCCTATCTTCCTTTTTTCACCTTACACATTAGACCCTCTTTCCCAATGACTTTTCAGCGAATAATTTCCCCGCGGCTCGAGTACTATCTTTACAGGAGGCCGAGTTAGCAGTAAAATTTTAAAAAAGACTTTTTTTCACCCCTTGATTTGTTTTAAGTGTTTTACGGTGTCGGTTTCCGGCGGATCCCAGCCAGCATCCCCTTAGTAGTAACCCCCCCTTAACGCAATTCATAACGTCGAAACACCTTACCCCCCAACCCCTTTCCCCTGCTTCGAGACGCGCAGACTAGAGCACGGCCCTAAACGTATCCCCCCGCGGATCAGCGCTTTTTTTCTTTGTAATGCAGGACGATATTTCCCTTGGAGTGTTGAAAATTGATTTCATCGATCTTTTTCCTTCGGCCTGTGAACCCCCGACACCTTGCTTCCTCTTTTCATCTAGAGGATTGTGTCGGCTAATCGCGCTCCCTTTTTACCAAGCAGCAAATCTGCCACCCTGCTCCGACCGGTCCCTTTTTAGACTGTTTTCCACGGTTCTGATTATGGCGTCAGCCTGTACTTTCTTCATGTTTTTTGACCTTACTTCCCACATCGCTCTCTTTCTCTCCGTTTTTTTGGGGAGGGTGTGCCTTATTCCTTCTCGCCGAACAGATCCCTCCTGCGCAGCCCCCGAAGCAACACCCCCTTTTCACTCGAAACATGAAGCCGTTCGGTTTTTCTCTTTATCTCCTCACAGTGAGTCGACGGCTATGTCGGACCACACCTCCGCCTCTCTTTACTCTTTTTTTGCACGTACTTTTGACCCCTTGTTCCCCCCCCGCCCGGGGGAAAACTTTCATCGTCTCCATTATCTCCCCACCTTTTCCGAAGCTTCCCCTCTCGTACGCCTTACTTTCACCCCCCCGCTCCCCCTTTAATGACTCGATGACGAATCTCATGTGCGTTTTGGAACCGTAGTTTTTCAAGAAATTATATATTTTGGTAAGGCTGTTTACGACTTCCTTCCTTGGAGGAGGTTGGGCCACCGTACCTTTGGGCTTCTCTCTCGCCTTCGAGGTCTCCCGGGACCGGTACTGACCCACCCGCTCCCACTATTCCACACTCCGCCTTGACACACGCGACACCCACGAGTGACATAGGCACCACCAACCCAAGTATATTCTGACGCGGCTGGTACATCCCAACCTTTTAACCTCCCTGGTTTACCCATGGTACTGCCTAGATATTTCTCACAAGGAGGGGCTTTTTCTTCAACGGCCTACGCTTCCCCCTTCCCCGACATACTTACAATAGCCCGCTTACGTCCATCCTCCTACAGAACTTTAACTTATGTGAGAATTCTACGGCTCTTTGGCCTTTCTTCCCAAGCCTCTTTCTGGACTCTTTGGTCAGCGACGCGGACCAGGATCCCCTCCTCGGGTGTGTGTCCCCCCCCCACCGGAGTGGGTTAAAAACCATCTGCCTCTGAGCATCGACTTCCCCTGTGAGATGCTCTCAAAAATCTGAAGTTCCTATGAGCGTGGAGCCCTCTCAACTCCACTTCAGCCCACCTCTGGCTACCTCATAGAGATGAACAATGCTCTCTTTCAAGAGTGTTTTGTCCCTTCCCTACGAGGACTAACCTTCAGGCCACACGCGTCGCGTCCTCCTCCATGCACACCAGCCTGGCACATTTCCCCTCCCACCATCATGGCGCGTCTCCGCAAATGGCCGACCTTTCTTCTTATACTCGCACAGTATCTTCCCTGACTGACTTCTTCCTCCTCGCCCCCCCCTTACTCACTGGCTGTCTTCATGGTCCCTCCTTTCTTTTCCATTCCCGGATTCACTCGTCTGAACGAACTACTAGGAGATGGCCGCAGAGAGCTGGACCGGACTCCCCGGCCCCCGAAACCCGAGGTCCCATCAGTCACTCTAGCTGACTCGGCCACGTTCAGACTTTTGATCCAATTTTCCCCTCGCCTATCCTTCCCTTCAATCTAAGTCCTCTAGTCGTGAACAATTCCTTGCGATCCGGAGCACCCAATTTTATACATACGGTTTTGGTCTGGGGGGGATTTTGGCCCCAAGAGCGTTCTCCATCGATGAGTCAGGCCCCCGGTTCACCTTCGAATTTACTTTGTTCGGACTTATCCTGGCCGCCCCGAACCAAGACGTCCTCGATAACCGTTATTCTGGTAGATGATCCCCTCTGAAGACCAGAGCGTCCCATTCTCGCTCAGTGGAAGAAAAATAAATTGCCTTTCATTATGTTAAGACAGTCACGTTTGTAAGTGCGGTCTGATGAGCTATGTACACATGGAGAACCTGTTCGCGAACCTGCTGACTCGAGAAAGAACGCTCTTTCGTAGCCAGTTGCGTTACCGACTGATCCGCCCTCAATCGGTTTCATATCTCTCTACATCTTTTTGCCAGCCCGGCCAAACCTGTCAGCGAATTCCGGTTATGTGCCATTGTTTCGTTCAAGAAGCAGGGGGAGCCCTTCCTCGTTTTTTTGAACCTCGAGTGAAAAGTGATGCTAAGAATCAGGGCAGTTGCTCGTCTCGCTTTCCTTCATGTTCTCAATCGCCCCCCTATCACCACGAAATCACACTCGGTTGTCGGCACTTTTTACAGCTCGGAACCTCCTGATTTTCTTTTTTACTTAGTTCTCGCTTCATCGCGAATTTTGTCTTTGGAGCCGGAGCGATCCCGTTTCCCCTTTTATCCCTTCATCTTCTTCGATAAAAGTCCTTTGTTGCGTCCCCTCGATCTTTCATGAGACTAATTTCCACTGCTTTTTCTGCTCTTACAACGCCAGCGTTTCTTTTTTCTGTCGGTGCCCGCCCACCATTCATTTGCTTTTCCTTTCTCTGATGCTGATTGTTTCAAAGGACGTCCATGACCCCAACGATGCTGGACATAGAGATGCTACAAACAGCTTCTTTCCTACTGAACCTTCAATACTTAGCATGTTTTCCGAATCCCCGATTCGGCTCTGCGGAGTCAGTAAGTACGCATCTTTCCCTCACCCCCAATCTTTCCTTCCTTCCAACTCTCTTTCCCGCCCCCCGCATCCGGTTTTTGCTTATTGAGCTCTTTTTTGAATCTAGTTGAGGAAGAAGTGAGGCCCCTCCTTTGGTTAATCGGCGGGGGCCTTCGCCCACCGCATTTTTTTCCCCCATCACTGTCCTTCAAGACTTTAATGTTGCACCCGCTGTGGCACGTGCTTGGCCTCTCGAGTTCTTCCGATCGACTTCCCCCCCAGCAATGAGTCCCTTCCCCGCCCTTATCGATTTTCCCGAAGAGATCCGCCTCTTGACCGCCTCAACGATGCTTGCTCACCCCGTCGTAGGCCAGGGCAGGACTTTGCCTCTTTTCTTGCATTTAGCTATCCCACGTTGCCATCCCTCCTTGGCCCGCATACACGATTTTCTCCCCCCGCTGGTTCCTGGTCGTTTTCGTGTTTTGATCCCTTCTTTTATTGTCCCGTTTTTTTTTCTCGGAAGACAGCCTCCTACTCCCAGGTAGTCGTGGTTTTGTCACATACGGCTTTTTGCTAAGCGAGTTATTAACTTTATTGGTTCTTCGTTAAACTGCATCTCCCCGTAATTAGATCTGTTTCCCCCTTTTACCCTTGATGAGCAGTTAGACTCCTCCTTGAGT
>Ga0179593_1429370_pt1 | contig 11205 bp, 7 predicted proteins | sample CZODoug2_1_08_16_FD_185931 | JGI IMG/M metagenome (GOLD analysis project Ga0179593, IMG submission 185931) | Vadose zone soil fungal communities from Angelo Coast Range Reserve, California, USA - CZODoug2_1_08_16fungal (PacBio error correction) | ecosystem: Environmental > Terrestrial > Soil >... | reverse complement strand
GGTCTTTTCTTGAGGAGTTAGGGCTTGCAGGTCCTGTATTCTTCCCTTCAGAAGTCCTAAGGCGGAGTTCTTTTTGGGAACCTGGATGATGGGAGCAATTGTGGTTTCGATGTTTTCGCTTCCTTCACATTCCACGCACTTCCAATGAAATTCATGTCCCTTCCCCACCCGTCGGACCTGCGTGTTCCACAGACAGATGCCAGCTTTTCCATGGCGTGCCCTTTTTCCCTGAGGTCCCCCTGAACATATGGTAAGCCCATCTCCGCCAGCCTTTCGGCAAACCTGAACCCTTTCCTTTTCAACCTTTCCCGCCGTTCGGCCCTGAGCCTGCTCGTGCTTTACCAACCTACCTAGTTAGAAGTTTCCGGCTCGGGTTGCTGCTCCCCTTTAAGCCGGGGAGCTTGCTCTCCCCCACGTGGCCTGGCAGGTTTTTTTTTTTGCGCACTTTTGCCCTGCTGAGTTATCCTCGGTGAATTGCCTGCACTGCCTTGAGCCCCTTTGGGGACCCCCTTCCTTGAATGTGGCTACCTCGGAACCTCTCTTGCGCAGGGTGGCGAGTGTACTCTTTCTTCTCCATCCGATTTTTCCCCGCGGAACCTTTTCTCTATCTCCGCCCACTACAAATCTTGACTCCTCAATCCTTTGCCGAGGGGACGAGGCCGCGTCTATGCGAGGGATACGCTCCCCCGATTATGAGACCACTTTTCGGATCTCGGATAATGGTATTTCCCTCCAATCCCCCCCTGTGGTCGTTTCTTGTTTAGGGGCAGTCTTCTTCCGCCCGGCTTCTTTTGCCGCCTTCTTCTTCGTCGGCTGGAGTTCCGGGTTAGCGGCTGGGAGGCTGGGGTTTTCCTTTGGGATTAGGTGGGATGGCAGGAGTTGGCTCTGCTGCGCTTGCAGTTCGATATGCTTTTTCCTTTTCCTCGGGTGAAGTTGGCGTACTAATTCGTGCAGCTTGTGTCGCTCTCCCCCTCTCTCTTGGAGACAACTTCTCTCTTTTCCTCATCCGTGTTGTTGTTCCTCGATCGGCCCCCCCCGATACAAAAGCCTTGAATGACGCGCAAACCCTTGCACCCGTCGCCTCAAATGACCTCCCTAAAGACATTCCTTCCCGTATGTCAAGCCGCAGCGCTTCACTTCCCTCTCTTTGGGAATTTTCCACCGAAGTTCCACGCCTCCACCAACCAGCGCTCGACACAGACGCTGGTAATCTTCGATGAACCCGCTCGCCTTAAGTCCTTTGGCAGCCTCCCTCGGCCTGTGACAAAAGGAAATTTTAACCCCCGCCCCCCCCAAAATCTCCAGAAAAACCCTCCCCAAGTTCGAGTCCTATCACGGCACAAAATCGGTTGCTACCCCCTCCCTCCCGACTAGACCTTCTTCATTCTGCCCCCCCTACTACTATCAGACAGGCTCGCTTTCAGATTGTTTAGTTCGATCGCAATATTATCCGTTCAGTTTAAATCGTCAGCGATCCAATAACTCCAGAATTTCTCTCCCTTCCGGCTGTCGTTATTATCCCATTCCACTCTTGCGAACCTACCCTGGACGATTTTCCCTGGCCCCCCAATGATATGAATAGGACGAACTTCTCCCCGTTCGCATCATGCCCTGCCTCATTCTTTAGAGACCTGACAGGCGTTCAATCCCCCCTATTTACCCCTGATTCGCTCTTTTGCAAACCCCCGCGACGTGACGGCGACTCCCAGAAAGTTTAGAGCAGGCGAGCGCTCCAAACGCATTCATCTCCCCGGGCAACCTTAAGGGTCCCCACCCCCGAAACTCTCTGCGGTCCTTTTTTTCAGGCTTTGCGAATCCATTCCCCCCCCGCCCCTTCCCCTCAGTACTTAACTTAACCAAGATGGTCCCTTGTGTGTTCAGCCGTTCTTTTTTGTGTCAGCGTTCATTCTCCGGTTAACTTCTCCGGAGAAACTCTACCACCCACCACTTAGGTCTTTCCCATAGCTTTATTTCCATTTTTCCGCCGTAAAGTGAGGATCCCCTCTTTTCTCGACCGGCCGACTCCGCTACCTCAACAGCAGCCTTTGTGACCCTCGTTTCGGACATCTTTCCTCTCCCTTCAGGGGATCTCCTTAAGAACTATAGCCTATCCACTCCGATATACATATGAGTCCCCATCTTCACTTTTTCCTTCCTGCGACTAATCCTTCGATGACCCGGACAAGTCCGCACCATTATCTTTTTGATAGAGTTGAATAAGGTTACTGGTGCCGCATCAGTTTCACTCCAGCGAGCCTACTTGTAATCTTTTTCCTGGATTCTCAGACTGTCGGGTTTTTCATCCAGGAACTATTATAGGCGGCCCCGATTTTCTTGTCCCGAGCACAGGTAGTTGTGTTAAAGCTCTCTCGTTCTCCAGTGTTTCGAGGCGCCTTCTAATTTAGGCTTCCCCCCCCCCATCAGGGTTCTTCATACAATTTAATTCTCATCTCTCCCCTTTTTTGTTGTTTGTGTAGAGCTGCATGCGAGAACATTGTTTTTCCTCGGTTGTTTTTCTCAAGTAGGTAAGCGTCTGCGTCTCGAAAAACACGGTCGACCGAGATTTAATCAAACTTTTTTAGCACGCATACATTCAGGCGGTTCATCTAAGTCTTCCGGTATTGTTCGGATTTTTTCCCTTCCCCTGGAAATCTTCTTGAAATTCCACTCCATCGTGATTCCCAACCTTCTGAGAAGACCTGGGCCGAGGACTGCTAATCTTCCCCCCCCCAAATGCTCCGCGGAATTTTTTGTTTCTCCTTAGTCTCTCTCGCCGGCCTTCTCTTGTGACTCTTCGTGGCCCTAGAGGCGTTATGGGAGCTTTTTTGGAGTGCTGGTTTACCTTTCCACTTTTAGTTGGGAGCTCTAGGAAGATGTCATTTTAGGTTTCCGAGTTTTGCAGGCTTTGCCCTTCCTTTCTTAAGACAGTCATCTGGCTCGATTCGGCGTTACCTAAATGCTCGGGTCTCCCACTTGGTGGTTTTTGGTAGTGTTGAGAATAAAAATTCCCCCCCCCCCCACAGCGACGAAATGAAATTCTTTACGTCTTTCCCCCCTTTGTGGTTCTTCAGAACAGATATTGCACGTTTTCTTTCTTTTTACCCTAAAAACCTTACAGGTTTCTTATTCTGGGACTTTCTTCTCTACCTAGGGAAGTCACCCATCCCGGCTTTTCGGCCCCCCCTTTGACCCCTCAGGGGAAACGTTCTCCTGCCGTTTTTCATGGGAGCATCTACCCCACATTAGTGCTCTTTCCCGTGTCCGTGGGTTCTTGGACCCCCCTTCCCTTGGGATAGCTGTTTTATCTACCTGTTTGTCCTTTGATGATAGCGACGTCTGTTTATTCCCCCCCATTTGCTGCATTCTTCCCAGTTTGCTCGGTTTTCAACGCCGGCGTTTCTTCTTTGACTTTTCCCTTGAATCAGTGGCGAGTTTATTGCGACGAGTATCCCTCCCATTCACGAATTCCTCGTCCTATCCCCCAAAGTTTTGCGGGTGAGAGCGGCCCCTCTCCCCCGCTTTGGATGCAGATTTTGCCCTATGATTGCGGGTGGCCGGAGCCCTCTTTTTGTCTCTCTAGCTTCCAGGGGACCAACTTTTGTTTTTCTTATGTTGAGTGGCGGCGATTGTTGGCCTTGAGGCTAGCATTGACCGCGTCTCATGAGGTTTCTGGCTAGCTTTGGAGTGGGTTCTGAAAGAGGTGGGATTCTGGAGGTGGTTGTTAGGCTTCTACTAGGTTGATGAATTTTTCTACTCCTCTTACTGCTGTTCTCGGATTTCTGTCCCTTCATTTAAGTGGACTCGGCGAGCCCTTGGCGTGCATCTTGTGTCGCTGTTTTTCCGGATCTTTTTTCCCTGACCGTCCAGAAGATATCACTCCTACCGTTTTGTTGGGTTTGAGAGGACGTATACGATCCCAACTCTGCGCCACACTCCCCGAGTTTCGAACTAAGGGGTTCTTTCCCGCTCAAGAAATTAACGACTCTTTTTTTTCCAGATCTGACGAAGAACTCCGGAATAGTTGCCTACAACCGCCCTAACCTATTCCCTTCCCCACAGCGCTCACAACCTAAAGTGCCAGAATTTTTTTTAGAGCTCAGATAAAGAAGCCCAGTCCTCCTTGTCCAAATGCTAGCAGGGCCTGCCACCCCGGGACCTTCTGACCAAAGCCCGCTTCCTACGACAACCCCTCCAAGTTTTCCAAGCCGCTATCCTCTGCCCCCCTACTTCCTCCTCCTCACAAAAGCCCGCCCCCCCCCCCCCCCACTTTCCCGTGAAGCTCTTCCTCCTCGGCCTTAATCCCACCTTCGATTGGGCGGAGAATTTATGCCTTTCAGACGGGTTCCTGGATCTTTCCCTCTGCTTTCAGGCGATCCATCACCCCTTTTGCTCATGAGTGACCTCTCCGCTCTTTTTTTCCCAACGAAGCAAAGGCAGCAGGGCACATCTATATACGCCGCCCTACACCCCCCTCTCCAATGACTTACGGCCATGGCGGTTAGACCTTTCAGCCCATCGACCTTCTTCCCCTTCGCCTGCCCCCCCCCCCCTCCTGGGTCCGTGACCGGCTACGTCTGATATTTTCTTAAGCAAGCGTCCTTCCCAGTACGGTCATCCTGAACCTTTACCGTGAAGGTTTTGCCCCTCCTTAGGCTTTATTCGCGTGGTTCTTCCCTCGTCGTATCAGAATACAGCGCCCTTACGTGTTCACTTTTTCGTGAAACCACAAGTTCCCTTTGTTCTGATGTACCTTCCCTCGTCATCTTCATTTATGTCGCCCTTTGTGATAAATGGCCCCCTTTTTGACCACTTGAAAAACCCCCACTAGTTGCTGACCTAGCCTAGATTTCCAGGTTTCGCCTTTCCCCTTCCATCGTTAATGAGACGACTTCTGAAGACTTCCATCGAAACCTGTTTCAAGCCCCGACCTCAGCCTTTTCCCCCCGCCCTTCCGTCCCGTACTCCCCCCCGACTAAGAATTTGGTTTTTTCTTTCCTCGAATCTACTTGCCTCGCAACCCATCCGACTCTAAGCTGAGCAATCAAGATTTCCCCACAAGAGACTTCGCGCTCCGAAAATCTGTACACGGACATGACCGTACCGGCCGTTGTTGTGCGGAGGTGCACCTAACTCTTACGGCTTCCTCAGCCGATGGCAATTTGAATTTTTCAGATTCATTCCTCCCCGCGTTGTTCGATCCAATACCGTTCCAAGACCGGCGAGCACCGCCTCTTGATGTCGACAACGATGTAGCTTGTAAAGGCCTTCTCGTTTTTTTTTCTTTCCCTTTCGAGGTCTCCCTTCTTAACCCGGGATTTTTTTTCAGGTCAATCACTTACTTCTCGATTGCACCTTTCTTTGTTGGTTGTTGCGAGCTTGTCGCGTCGAATTCATTTCTGACAGAATGTCTTTAGTTTCGTCTACTTTTCCTTTTCTTTTTTTAGCCCTAGACCCCCCCGGCCCCACCTCTCCAGAATTTTAACTCGACCTACAGTGTTCTCCGATCAAAACCCTTTTTTCGCATCCCTTCTTCCACGGTATTTCACAGGATGCCTGTTACCCTCAATCCCCTTGCCATTTCTCGAGGTGAATAATCGAGATCCCTTTTTTACCTATGCATCTATCGCACCCAATGTTCCCCTTTTGTAATTTACTTTTTTTTATCCGCCTTTCATTTTTTTGGGTTTTTTTGGGTGGTGGCAGAGTGCGGCTGGATGCGGGAGTTCGCCTTTTCCTTTCCCAACTTCCTTCGTACGTAGGTGTGATTTAGTGTCCCCCCACTTTAGGAGTCACGAGGGCTTCTGGCTTTCGATTGAGCGTTCCTAAGTCATCAGGCCGAGGTTAGTCGGCTCAACTCTCCTTTTGGATAGGGTAACGACTCCTGTGTTTTTGCGCTAGAATTTCTTCCAATTCCCCCCCCTAGACATCCATGAAAGGATTCCTCTGCCGGAGCACGGCGGACATCAGCCCACCCTTCCTTTTTCCCAAAAAAAGTCCCTTCCCGGCCCTTTGAATGTATTTGCGAGGGCCTATGGACACACTCCCTGAATAAAGATCTATTACAACTTGGAACCTTCGGTCCCCCTCCCTCCAGGGCCACTTTCTTCAGGTTAAGTGCCTAACCGTTCATTATGTAGAAGTCCCTTCGTGTTCCCCCCCGTCCTTCCTCATTTCCCGGGTTCCCCTTTATTATAAACCTCTATGGCCGCTGGCATGTTGCTAATGTGGCTTTTTTCTGTCAGATATGGAAAGGAAAGTGAAACTGTTTTACTCGGTGTGAAAAAAGGCGATTTACTGTGGTCTTTTCTTATTCTCAGAAGTGGAGGGAAATTTGGGATCCCGGTACTGAGCGCTCCCTTCTTGCTGAAAAGGTATAAGCTTTTTGACCTCCACTCCCCCTTCTGACCGTTTTCACGAAGGGCTAGATTCTTGCCGAGGATTCTGCTCTGCGTGTCAAGATCTTTTCGGGTGGCGGCCGCCCCTCTTTTGTTCTAGCGGCTTTTCATTCGGAGACTGGCGGCCCTTCGCCCTTTAATTCGGTGCTGCAGGACTTCTTTGTCTTTAAGTTGGCGTCGGGTTGTTAGTCCTTTGAGGATTTTGTTTGTTTTGCTTTCCCCTTCCAGGTATTGCAGTCTACGAGGCCCGCGCTGCGTCCCTTTATCTGACGGAATCTTGAACTTTTTTTTCCCCTTCGAATACGTGCCTTTTCCCCCTCCTGTCAGTCTCGTTGGGACTCGTCCTGATCCCTTTCCTCCTCCCGTTGTTGTGGTTTGTTCTATTGACCCCTCCAAACTCGCCGCCTCCCCCCAGCTTTCCAAGCTTTCAGTTGGATCCCGAAATTAACGATCAGCCCGATTTTTCCTCCCCGCCAGAGGGCTCGACTGAAAAAGTTACCTTTTTTCCCTTATTACAAACACCCTCTCCGCCATGCCCTCCCAGCCGTTCAATCCCCCCCCTCAGTGACCCCCAGAGAACGCCAAAAAAGTCAGCCCAAATGAATAATAAGGCTCCAACCCGTCACTTGGCCCGCCCAAAAATATCCCTCCCCCCCCCTACCAGTTCCACAGCAGCTATCCCGACCAACTCCCCATTACACCATCCAAAGACTCCGAGAGACCTAGACCCTCTCTTGCCGACTCCTCTTTCTCCCCTCTAGACCGGCGTCCCCTTTTTTTTGAGTTTCTATGAGAGATTCTGGTGAACGTTTTCAGCGGACGGATAAATTTCTCCACCATCCGAATCGACAGCAAGGCTGCAAGCTCGAGTTACCATCTCCTATCCTTCTTTTCTCCTTTTCACACCCAGACTACTCCTAGTTCCGGCCGGGTTCAATATCACCCGCTAACGGACACCAGTACTAAAGTCCCCCCCCAGGACCTTCCATAGGCGGAGAGAAGCGCCCTACATGTTGCCTTTTTCCCCGGACCATCGACTCCCCCCCACCCAACGCCCATGACGGCGCAGGACCCCCCTTCCTTTTTTTGCTAATAGTCTGACCCTCTTACCTCTTTCTCCTCTAAAAGCGCACCTGAACGGCCCTTGAACGGGCCAACTTTCGTGGGAGTGGTTTGCCCTAACGTTTTGCTGGCTGTTTCTCCGCCTCCGGTCCCCCCCCAAGAATAAAGCTACCCTCTTCGTACTTGTAGTGCCCCAGCCCCCCCCCCCTTTGTCTATAATTCGTGTCTTTTGTACGACGTGCCTCCTTTGCTGTCGAATTTCACCTCGTCTCTTCGTTCTACCCTTCTATCCATGCGACCATCGAACCCCCCCCTGGAGTCGGACAATAGCATCCACTCATTTCCAGGTTCGCTATACCGTCGCTGATTCCTGAATTCTTCCTGGAAGATCGGACATCTCCCGCCCCTTCCTGTACTACCACTCTCAGCGCCTTTTCCCCTCCTTCTTGCATCTCTCCCCGATATGCGTCGAATGCCGCACTCTCGCCGCCCTCCCTTTCTAGATGAATAGTGAAACCCCTTCCCAATCCTTTCCGCGATACGGCAGGCGTCCTCCCCCCCCCTCGATCCCCCTGACGCCGGACATTTGTTGCGAAGTTCCTTCAGTACTCGCCATTGCTCAATCAGTGGAGTCAATCAATCTATGGCAGAAGTGGAACTTTCATCTGGTTTTTTTCCATAAGGTTCCTGTTCCGATCCCACGTGTCAGACACTTCGTTAACCGAATCGTCGAGACCTTAGTTTGCCGATTTCCTCAAAGAGGTAGTGAGTTTTTCTTGTGTTCTTGGTTGTTCTTGACCCGTGAGACTGACCAAACCCACCTAAGTCCCTTTCGGGTTTGGGCCCCCTTTATCTTTGCCTACCCTCGTTGTTTTTCTCTCTTGCTTTTTTCCCTCAATTTTTTCACCTCTAACCTTTTTTTTTATTGTCATCCCTCCTTCCCCTTGCGCCTCTTTGAAAACACGGCGGCGTTTTCTCGTTTCCCCCCCAACTTTCACAAATACTGTTCTCTCCGATTTCCCCAATATAGCTCTTTTCCATTTTCGGTTCTTCCACAAGATAAAGTGATGTTCCCCAGTTCCCCTCAATCACCCATTGCCATCGCACCTGATCCCCCTCCTTCTCCCAGCCTTTACAGCAGTAACACGTATCCCTCTCTCTCAAAACATGAGTCATTTTGTACCCCTAGTCTGTGATCTTTGAGTGCTTTCTGATTCCTCGTGGCTCTGCTAGTCATCTCTTTTCTTCTGGCTTTGCGAGAGTGCGGCGTCTATACCCCTCCTTCTCTGGGAGCTCTGAGAATTTTCGTCGTCTGAGGGTTCCCTAGGCTTGCTCTTAGACTTCTTGAAGAAGTTTCAGGCGCGTGTCCGGGAATTTTTTTCTCGTTTCACCTCCTTTTTGTTTTGTTGATTCTTCCTGGCTAGGCAAACACCTTCCCTTGAAATGCATCTTAAGCCTCGCAGTTGCACGGCCTCATTCTTTCCTGCAAGCCTTTTTAATTTTAACAATTAAGTCTCCAAGTTTTTGGCGTATTTCTGGGCCCTTGCTTCGGACCTTCACCCCAAGAGACCCCACTTTGGATTTCCCGGACAACCCCCTTGCCCCTTCGCCGTTCGATGATTTGAAGTGAGTTACTCTTGCGCCTCTACCATTTTCTTCGTCGTTCCCCTTTTAACGGGTAGCGGGGGGTTTGCGGGCGACGCTAAGCAGACTTCTTTTTCTTTTCCCTCCCGAGGGACTGCGCTTCTAGCGACGTTGGCTACTCTCTACTTGACCTTAGGAACTCTTTGAGGGTGTTTGAAAGCCGCGATGGCTTTGGTGAAATCTATCACCCGTCAATCCCTTTCTGGCGTTTATTTATTGGATCGCTGCCGTCTATAAATCCTCTGAAACGTCCGATTCTCTCCACCGCAACAAAATACCCTCTTTTCCCGAAGGGATTTGAGGATTGGCGCTCCTTTCTGCTCTTTCCTTCCCTCCGGTGCGGGTTTCTCCACCTTTGGCCCTGAGGACTTAGAGGCTATTAACTTGGTTTTTTCTTGAGCGTTTTCTTTTTTCGATTCCTTGTTTGGCCACCCTTGAGGTTTTGCAGGACCGATTTTCGATGAGCCCAGCGGATCGTCTTTAAATTGATGGGAGGATGGCTTCTGGTCCTTCGAAACTTCGGTGGGATTCCCTCGATTTTTACGGCGGCTGTGCCCGTGCTTCTTATTGCTCAGTCGGAATTTTCCCTTCCCTTTTACCCCGGCGTCGAGCCTTTTCCAGCTTGTTTAGTTTTTTTATTTCAAGCGATCTCTCTCTTTTCCTCGTTTTTTTGTGAGCTTCTTGAAAGAAATCAACCCGAATGCCCAGATGAAACCTCTGAACTGTCCGTTTCGCTCACCGTTCTCAGACCGATGACTCACTCCGCTCTGCAAGCCTCTTTTCCCCTTTTCCCCCTTCCCCCCAGTCTTTTTCACACTTCTCATAATCCCAGTCCGTGGACCTCTCAACTCGAGCCCGATCCGCAGACACGCGAAGGCCGCCAACTAGCTTGCCTGGCCAAGGACCCCTGGCCCCTTCAACCCCCCCATGAACGCCCGGCCTTCACCCTCCCCCCACAGCCAGTTCCACTTTTTATCCGATCTCGGCCACGTCCGCGCCTCCCGAGCATTCTCTTGAATCGCCTGCCTCCTCCTCCTTGGTTAAAAAACTGCGCATATTTCGCGTGATGATTTCTCGTTTCAGCCTCTTTAAATCTTTCTGTAAGCGTCATCTCCAAGAACGGATAATCTCTCCCCAGCCAAAGTATACCAGCGTGGCCGTTCCCACCTCAAAGCTGACGGACCGGGAAATACTAGCCTTCAGTAGCAAACGTTCCCTCACTCCTCTTTACTAGGGGTTTCTCGACGCGTTCAAGCTGTTCCTTAGCCATTTTCGCCACCCAACCACCCCGCGACCGTGGACGGCGACGGGACCAAATTATCCGCTTTCCAATTGCTAACCCCCACTCGCGACGGGCACACTTCTGCCCCGTGTTTGACGAAATCTTGCGTTTCCTTGAGTGGGTCCCTTCAGCCTCTCCTGGTCTTTTTTTCCTTTGTCAACTATTGTGCCCCTCAAAAGTCTTTCTATATCTGTGTTGTCTGTCTTGCTCAAGTTTCCTTGATGTACTCCTCTGTCGCGTGGACTTTTCCGCGATCGCCCCCTCGACCAAACCACCCGTCTTCCCCAATATCCTAAAAAGAATCGTTTCCCGCCGGACTCTCTGCCTGATGCCCCCCCCTACCGTTATTCCTCCTCCCTTAATTTCCCCCCCCCTCCTCAGCCCTGGAAAAATCATTTCCCCTTATCGTCTTTTTTTTCCCGCAGAAGAATTCCCCAAGGGTTTACTCTCCGTGCAACGTCTCCCTCCTTCCCATCCCGCCTCTGACTAGCCCTCTCCCCCCCCCAGAGCCCAGCCTTTTTTCTAAACACCGATTTTCAACCCTTTCTTAAGTTGAGAATTTTTTTGTGCTAGTTTTTCCCTCTCCTGCAAGTTCGCCTCAGTCCGCTGGGGCCTTTCTTTCCTTTAAAATTATGGGACTTTCGACACGTCGGTTTTGTCCCTACCCAATACCGTGGTCCCTCTGCCCACCGTCCAGATTTGATCTCCCTCTATCCTGCCAAACCTGTAGTTGTTCCCCTTTTCACTCTCTTCCGCCGTTTCGACCCGTTTCTTCAGATTTTCACTGACACCCCTCAAAGAAGGTTCTTTCCCCCTGGTCGT
>Ga0179593_1405644_pt1 | contig 11205 bp, 10 predicted proteins | sample CZODoug2_1_08_16_FD_185931 | JGI IMG/M metagenome (GOLD analysis project Ga0179593, IMG submission 185931) | Vadose zone soil fungal communities from Angelo Coast Range Reserve, California, USA - CZODoug2_1_08_16fungal (PacBio error correction) | ecosystem: Environmental > Terrestrial > Soil >... | reverse complement strand
TTAACTGGTAGCTATCCTCCGGCCTGTCCACGTATCGGGTACTGGTTCAGGTGATTAAAGGTTTACCTCCTATGGAGCGTGTTCCCTGTGGCTCTTTTTCCCTCTCTCCTTCTCTATGGCCCCTTAGACAACCAAACCGCAGGGGATTTTCACACCCATGAACGTTCCTATCTGGGCCCAGTATACGTTACGGGTGTCTGCCTTCCCCTTTCTTTCTATAATACGTTTGTTTTGGTTTGTGATGAGCTCTCCTTCCTTTTTTTTTGGAAAACCCTTGGCCATCCCCCAAGTAAGTATAATTCGTAGACGAGTTTTCCGTTTTGAACATGGCCCTGTTCTTTTGGTGGTAGCACTTGTTTTTTGAACCTTCCCCCTTCACCCCTAGCGGTTAGCCCGGGGACCCCCATAAGTTCTTTCTCTTTCCCCGCTTGCCCGTTATTTTTGGGCCAGGCCGCGCTTGTTAATCTCCCCAAACCCGTACTTTACGTTACCCCTCTGATGTGACTCCTCCGACCCTTCACCCTCTTTCTAACTGTCCTGGCAAGCCTCCCCGCTGGGCTACTGCTCTCCCTTGCCTTCTTACCCCCTGGGGCCTCTCTCGTTAGCCATGGTCCACACCCAAGTTAGCGTTGATCGCGGGTAAATTTGTGGCTTCGCTTTTTGTTTTTCGAGACATTTTCCAAATCCGTCATGATTTTCCTTCTTCTGCTCCAATTCATCTTCTGAAGCTGACCCATTCCGCTCCACCCGAATCCCCCCGGGGCAGTCCCAGCACGGGCTAGTTTTTTTTTTTCATTCTTTGGGGGGGGCTTGTTCGCATCAGTGGGCCCCATTTTCTCGCCCCTTCACCCACCCTTGGGGTCGCGACTCCATTTTGAATCGGTTTGTTCTGCGCAGTCCATAGTTCCCCTCTGTTTACACAGTTTCAGGCCTTTTCTTTTTTTTTGTGTCGAGGTCGTGGTCCCGGGATTGGTTTTCCGCTTTTCCACCTGAATCTTTCTGGATGTCCCCACTGAAGGTCACCATTCTCCTTTTTGCTCGTTTTCCCGTAGTAGTCCTTGCCACATCTTTTCCACATGATCCCCCGGTTTCACTCGTTACCAGTTGGGTTTTGAAAAGAGTGCCTTAAATTTTTTTCTTTCCTCGTCACCTCCTTTTCACCCGAGAACTCAACGGGATTTGTCTGCATTTCTTCCCCTCCAATTCGTGACCTGCGCCCACGAAGAACCGATTTTTTGTCTCTTTGTGTAGCGTTTAAAGCCTCTTTCTCTTGCCTCCCTTCGGCGTGATAGGGAATTCTTTCTTTTTAGCGTCTGCTCTCTTTTTTCATGCACCCTATTTCTCCTGGCGGTGCCATTTATTGTATCGTTTTGAAAGATCCTCCTTCTTTTCTCCCACCACCGACCCCAAACCGCACCATAAAGTCGCAATCTTTGGCTTGCCTTTTTCAAAGTCCGCTCACCTATACGTTGGTTCTGTAATGACCGATCCATCGCCGGTGAATCGCCTTCTTTCGATCTCCCCCCTTTTGTCATCTATCTGTCCTTTTCTTTAGGAAGTCTTGCGTATTTGTGGAGCTTTTTTGTTCTGTGGCGTTGTCTCCCCCATGTTAGTTTTTTTGCTTTTTCCGCATTAACTCCCCTCTTGATTGGTACTTTTTTCTCATTACTTCTCCCCCAACGGGGGAGTCCGATTTACGTTTGAGTTTCTGAGGCTTCAAACCCCGGAATTTCGTCCTTTTTCCATAAATTTTTTTCCACACCCATAACATGATTTTCTTTTTAACGAAGGTTTGGTACACCGACCGTTATCGCAACGTTTGGCCCTGTTTGTTTGTTCTTGTTCTTTACCCTTTTTTTTCGTTCACCCCCTTTTTTTGGTCTTTTGCAAGACTCTTAATGCTTCTTTCCGGCTGGCCCTGTTGACCACTTTGTTTTCGGAGGCCTTATGCTTTTTGCTTTTTCTTTTTGTTGATCCGGCCCTTTCGCCCGTCGTGCCGCCTGACTAAGGTTTTGCCTCCTTCATCTTTTCGATGACAACCCTTCCGGTCTTTTTTTGGACTTCTTGTTTGTTCTTCTACTTTCGTGTTCCGTCTTTTTCAAATTTTGAGTCCTTTTCTTGGCCCATCTCTTTTCCTGCTTCTTAGGGTCTTTTTTATTCTTGCTGTGTTTTCCTTTTCGGTGGACGTCTTCGGGTCCCTCCCTTTTTTATGTATTCCCTTAGTGGAATTGGGTGTTCTTTGCACCTCACTTTGTTTTTTTTCATTTATCGTGGGGCTGGCCTAACACGATCCTTTTCACCTGTTGTCTTCTGTGCGGAGGCGTTGTCGGTCCCTGTTTCCTTCATTGTCCTTGCTCTGTTCATTCGGTCTAGGAGTGGTCCTAACCGAATGGCGTTCCTTTTTCCCCCCCCAACCCCACTGTCCCCTCTTGTTCACACCCGTTATCCAGTCTTGAGAATTTGACCAGTTCTGTGACCTGCAGGTGCCCCTCCCTGAAAAATTGTTTTTTTTTTTGTTCAGCTTTTTAGAGTTCTTTTTCTGGCGGCTCGGTTATGAACTTCCTTTGGCTATGCCTCTTCAAGGGGGGGGGGGGGTTTGGTTTCCTGGTGGGCGTTGCTTTCCGCAAGTCATTTCATTTTCTTACAGTGGCTTCCGACGCCCCTTTGATCAATTATAGGAGCGTGTCATGCGAGATCCGGATGCTTTTGTCACTCATCCCCGACATCGTTTTCTTCGGTTGTTGTTTAGTTTGCTTTTGCCTTTCAGGTTCGTCTTCTTCTGAGCTGATGGGGCGCCTGCTCTCTCTTCCATCTTTCCGGACCTTGACATAGGCGGGCTGTCTGGACAGCAAGTTCACGTTTTTTTTTCCACCACTTTCCGCCAGTTTTGTCCCCCGCCTTTTTCCCCCATTTTGAAGGGCCTTTTTAAGAACTAAGCCAGCGGACTCCCATCTCCCGTATTTCCCCCCCCAAACGGACCGAGGTATGACGTTCTCCTTCTCCGTCTCTGTTTACCCCCACTTTCTTCGATTACTCCCTTCCGCCATTTGTTCAATACTCAGCGCGGTTCCTGGCTGGCTCTCTCTTGCCTTTCCTTCCTTGTTTTCTTTGTTTTTGTGTGAGAGATCATATGCGCACATTGTCGCCGGGTTTCTTTTGTTTTCTATTCCCCACCCCCTCCGTCTTATTTTTAGTTAATACCACTACTTTGCAGCATTGCTCTTGGTTATTCGAGTCAGCCGCGTCCTTTTTGATCTTTTTTGGAAATGCTGTTTTTTTTTGTCTCGTGGGCTTCCTTGATTAAATTTGCTAACGGGTCCCTTTTCCCCTCTCGGGGCGGTTTTGTCCCCAATCCTCTTGAAGGCTTTGCCTTTTTAGAACGTGTCCTTTTGGCCATTCCCTCACTGCCCGGTTCTTCTTGCCTTTTTGACCCGGTTTGCGCGGAAGTTCATGGTTCGGCACCAGAGCGCCCATTCCTCGCCATTGAATTTTTCCCCTGCCCCCTTTGACATTCCCGGCGTCCGTTCCCAGACATGCTTTTGGGCGTTTTCCTTTCACCCCCTGCTTTCGTTTCTCATTTTAGTTGGGCGGGGAGGCTCTCCGGTGAGCAGAGTTCTTCACTGACCAGTGGTCCAGGACCCTGTTTGTGCCTTTTTGCGGAACACATGTTCACCCCCGCCCCACCTTGGTGCGCCACCCTTCCTTCATTCCTATGGTCCCTTCCTTCCTCTTCTCCAGTTGTCTCCCCCCCCCCTCCCCCGTGAACAACAACACATTTGTGTTTTTATCACCTGCCGTTCCAGTCCTGGCTCCTCTTTTCCCTTTCTTCAAAACTTCCCTCCGAGGGAGAAAACACTCCGCGTGATTTCGGTCGGTTTCCTACCCTACCTGACAGGGTTTCACCCCGAGCAGGCGGATTCTACCTTATCGACACCGCTCCAGTCATCCGTTTTTTTCTCCCGCCGTCGGCCGATGGCCCCACCCCTCATGAAAACTGTGTTGGCCGGCCCTTGTTTCATTCCTCGGCTCCTCCCCTCCCCCACTTGCTTTTTTTTTTACCGGAACAGTGCTTCCCCAGGTTCAGCTATATCCGGCAATCTGGTCCCAGTGAAAAAAAAAATGGTTTCTTTTGTTTCCAAATCTCTTTCAACCACCTCAACCCCCCTTTTGAATAACACCAGTTTGCTAGGTTGTCCCTTAAACCTTTCCACAAACTTCCCCGTGAAGGTGTCTTCCGCAGTTATTCTGTCCCTTTGTTGATCTTTTTCTCTCTTGTCCCCGGTTAATAGGATTTAAGCCCTATTATTTCCCAGCCATTTCAAAAAGTCCCTTTTTTTCCCCCAAATGACAGCAAGGTCTTCCTTTTTTTTTAGGTCCACTTAAAACAAAAACAAACCCCTATGGTTTACCTTTGATCCCAGGAACTTTTCATAGGATGCTCCCCCACCCCGTCCTGCTGTCACCCTTTCCGTCCTGTCCTTGACCAACAACGTCACCAAAAAACTCTTTCCTATTTGCTATACTTGTCGGTCACACTTCGTTAACAAGTCATATTCCCCCTTTAGGGTGTTACATTAACCCTTCGACAATTTCTTCGTGTGGGGGTTCCCAACCTCTTCGTGCCCCCTTTCGTTTCTTTTTTTACGATCCCTTGGAGGTCTCACCCCCCCCCCCCAACATTACCAAGTTAGTGTTAGTTATGTTTGGCATTCGTCCCAGCTCTACGCAACTAAAGAAACAACCTGCTCTCTCCGGCACCCCAGCTACAATTTCCCCCCGTTCTCGACTGTCTCTTCAGCGAAGGCAGATGACAATTTTGAGCTATCCTTCCGCTTTCCGTCTTCGGTTTTTTGTGCTTGCAGTGTCTCCTTCCTACCATCTCTCTTTTTGAAGGGGACTTTCCAGTCTTTTTGTCTTGACGGCTGGCGGATATATTTGTTTTTTTTTTTAGTTTTTGTTTTGCTGGTTTCGGCCTCTAAATCGTCCCACAGACAACTTTTTTCCTTGTTTCTTTGTTGGTTTACCATGGCCCAACCCTGCTTTCCGCTTCGCGAAGTCCGCGAAGTTTTTGCCCCCGTGATCCCCCACCCTAATTGTGTAACTTCTGTCGTTCCCTTGGCTTTTCATGCTTTTCACCTGGCCCCACCCTGTTTTTATCGGTATCCCCCAACCTTTCTCACTTCTTTCGTTTTTCGTCGGGCCGGAGATTTTGTAATCGGTCATCACCGGCTTTTCTTTTCTGGCGGTTTTTGTGCCCTTCTTGCTCTTTATATGATCCCGGATCTTTCGGTGTTTTGCGCTCTCCGAACTTCACATCCTTCGCCGATTCTTTCCCAAAGTCGGGTTTTGATTTCACCTTTTTTTTTATCGATTTGGGTCCCCCCCAACACCGTACCCCCGTTCGGACCTTACCCCCCGGAGGCTGTCCGCTGAGTATATTGTCTTCCTAGGCCCCCCCTCCATTTCGGACACGGATGGATTTCCTTTTTTTTTAACCAGCTGTACCTCCCCACACCGGCTTTCCCCCCATTAGGTCTTTTACCACAGTAAAAGCCGTCTGTTTTTTCCTTTTTCGAAGGAGTCTTACCTTGCGCCCCAGTTTTCTCCGCCTCTGCGCCCAATATGCTCAGGATTTGACTGAAGGTTTTCCGGGTGTTCTTTTCAAAAAACCTTGCTAAGCTTTCTCACATTTTTCCCTCGTCCTGCCAGTTTCTCCTTCTCCTTGGGTTTCCGTGGCGGGTTTTTCGGGGCGTGATGGATCTCGATTCCAGTTGTATCTCATCTGTCCCGTTCCTCTGGATGGATTCCCCCTGAACAACTTTCCTCTCCTTATCATATCGAATGCACCTCTTGTCATGGGCAGCCTGAACCCCCCACAATTAGGCGTCTCTGTATGGGATGGTGTGGAACACAACTTCCAACGGCTCTTTTTCGCGACCCCTGGTCCTTTTCAGTTTTTTCTCTTGGTGCACTCGTCTTTTAGCAGATCTAGCCGTTGATATTGCATTCTGAGACACAATTCTCTTTTGTCAATCCCCCGATTGGTTTTTTAAGCATTCTTTGTATTTCTTGTCATCCGGCTCTTTGCCCATATTTTCGTTCCCTCTTTCTTCCTTTTCCCTGCTCCCTCTTTAGGTTGCCCGGTCTGAGATCCTTTTTCCCTCTATTATTTTCTGGAAGGGGGTAGTTGTCCTTTTGCTTACACCACAGTGCATGGGCACACCATGTTACACCATTTCCAGGCTTTTCCCTCTCTTTTACTGGTTTTTGATGTACCGTGTTTTCGACCATTTCGACTTTAGTAGATTTTCCTCTCTGCTTTTCTACCTCGGTTGTGTGGGAAGAGGACTAAAAGGCCGAAACCTGGCCTGACCTGTTAACGTATACTTTCGGCTCCTCTTTGTACTTTTTTTCCTCCCTTGTCTTTATATTTGAACTCCAGGACTCTGCGTCCCGATCCCGGGGACCACCGCTCCATGCTTTCCCGGTACACTGTCTTCTCCCCAGAGGCGTGCTGGGCCAATTCCTTGGTCCTCATAAATAGTAAATGTTCTACCTACACAATTTTTTCTTCCTTCCTTCTCTTTCTTTCCCACATACCTGGTCATAATAATACTCCACTTCTTCCACTGTACCCGTGCTCGCCCTCGGTATTACCCTTTTTGCGCGCTCGTGAGAATGGTTCCAATGTTTACTTTTTTATCTGCGTGTCCTTTTTTGTTTCGGTTTTTTTCTTTCTGTGCTCTCTTTACCTGGTGTCTTTACCCCCAAGTAAGTTTATTCAGCGTCTGTCCCCATCTTCTCAACCAATCTTTTTTTTCGAGATCATTTCTCCTCCCCCCCGTCCTCTCACTGGGGCCGCCCCCGGGCTGTTCCCCCCTTCCCTTTTCTGTTAAGCGGCGTATTCCCTGTTGCTCCAGTCCAAATTCTCCTGCAAAACATCCTGGCGCCCGCCTCCCTTTTTTTTTTCGGGCGTCAGACTTGTTTTACGTTGACTTCCCTCTCTGTACGCCCCCTCTCAGTTTTTGTGTTCGACGGTTCGGTCACCTTTGGGATTTTCTGTTCGTGGCACTGAAAAATTTTTTCTTTTCTGAATGCGGATCTCCTCCGGCGTCTGCTCTTTGCCGTTAGTTTCGTTTGGATGTCCCCAAGATACCCTGATCCCTATATCTCCCCTAAGTGCTTTTTTTTTTTTTTTTTCTTAAGACCAGGCTTGGCAACACTCCCTCGGGGCTTCCTGTAACGCCCTGCGTCACAAACGAGCCGTGTAAGCTGTCTGCTGAGCGTCTTGTTTGGACTTCAGCGGGCTCTCCCCCCCCCGTCTTAAATTGGAACTTGTTGGGAGACGAGTATGCCCCTTGATTCAATGTCCCAGTTTCCCTCTCCTTTGAATATTTTTGATACTGTTCCGTGCTCTTCCTCTCTTCTTTGGCCCATGTTTCCCCCCCTGGAGCTTCGGTATTGATTTTTTTTTCTTTTACTCTCCAGTCCCGAGATCGGCGCGCCCCCCTCTCCCACCATTTTCCCTCTCAGGCATGCCTATGCTGATTTCACAAGTCTTCCCCCCTATATAGTTATTTTTATTCCCCCAGTCCAAAAAAGCGGAATACGGAACGCTATTTCCTTCTTTCTCCTCCTTTCGCTGTCATCGATCTTGTAACCTGTACCGGTTCTTTTGTTTTCCTTTCTTACTCGTTCTTTGGGTTTACTTGTAGTCCGAGCTTCTTGCCTTCTTCATTTTTCCCAACAACACCGGAGGTCCCCTTTTTCATTCTCCCTTCAACTACCCTGGAGGCGTCACATTCTACACATTTTGGCTGATTTTGAGTGAATTGTTAACACACCCGCTCCTGTAATGTGTTTCCCCTTCCTCCCCCCCTCCTCTCATTTTCTTTTTAACCCTGTTGATTCCCCTGTCTTTCCTCCTGCCTGATGAGTTTTGTTCGGTTTTTCGGAACTTCTTGATTTTTTTTTTCCGGCGCTTTTTTTTTCAATCATCCCTATGCGTCACGTCGTTCTATGGACCATTAAAATTCTTTTTTTCCCCATCTTTCCCCTTACCCTTTCCCTCTTGTCCATGCGGTTTGGTTGTGAATCTTCAATCTATTAAACGTCCTCCCTTCCCCATTGGCTGCCTCCATCATCCTGTTCGTCGCACCTTTTTCTTTTGAATTTCTTTTTATGTGGCCCTTAGCCTTGTTCATTTCTATTTTATTGTCGTGAAAATGAGTCCGCCTTCATTTCTTGGACCCCTTTCTTGATTTTCCTTTTCTTCTCTGTTTTCCCCCATGTTCCGTTTTTTTACCGGTCGGTTGCACTGCCTTTTCTTTGTTCGACCTTGGGTCTTTTTTTCTTCTTTTGGACACACCCTTTTTTTTTGCGTGGGGATGCGGCCGTCAACCACGGTGGCGCGCCCCCTTTTCTATGTCTCTTTTGTCTCGGTAGGTTTTTTTCATTCCTTCCCCTCCTTTTTTTTTTCTCTTTTCCTTATCGGTAGGACTTCCCCTAAACTTCGCTGCCTTTGCCTCGGGTCTTCAAATTTTTACGATTGTCGTTCATTTCCTCCCTCTCTATTTTTCGCCGTTCCTTTTCTCGCCCCTTAATTGTCTTCTGCGGGTTTCATGTCTTTTTGGTCTGAGCTCCTTTTTCCCTTTTCCTTTCTTGCTTGATGAAAGTGAGGTTTTTTCGCCCCCTTTTGGCCTTTTCTTTTTTTTTTTTTTTTTTTCACGCAACAGACAGTTTTTATGGCCCTGGTGTTGGGGATCCGCCTCTCTCTCCCCCCTCTCGTGTCCGCGCCGTAAAGTCACCTATTAGCCTTCTTTGTGCTTTTTCCCCACCTACATTACATCTTATTGGCGGTAGTGTTCTTTTTTATTGTCGTTTTTGGCTTCTTTCCTTTCTCTCCTTTGCGGGCGGTGAGGCCCTGACCCCCTTTTGGTCCTCTTTCCTGTCACTTTCTTCCGGGTTTGCAGTTTTTGATTTTGCGTTCGTTTTTGGCTTTTCAGCAAGGTTCTCTTCACAACCATTTTTTCCCTTCGATTTGTGACACAACGCCTCAATGACCCAACCCTTTTTCCAATGATTTTCGTTTCGCACTTACGTGACTCTTCGTCTCCCAAGGCTTTCACCAGTGTCCCCCCCTGTCCTGGCGTTTTTTCAGGTTTATCTGGTCCCTTTACTGCGTAACACTGAGATAGGGGAAGTTCCTGTAACGTACTTGTCGATACTTGCGCGTTTTTTTTGTTTTTCTGTATCTTTTTCTCTCTCTACTTTTCATACCTGTTCTTGTTTTTTCGAGTTATCACCCGAATGTAGTCTGAGATTCCCCTATTCAAACTTCTTCCATTAGTTATCTTTCTTGAATTTTGATGACCCAGGATTTCCTCTGGTCCCTCTTCCGTACACCTCACTGAGGATCCTCTTTTTATGTTTCTTCTTGCAAGTGTGTTTTTGTCGTTCTTTAGTTTCGTGACTTTCCTCCGTTTCCATTTCTAGTTGTGTTTTTTTTAATAGAGTCTTCGGAATTTGCATCCCTTGAAGGATGTCCCTTTACCTTTCCCCGCATTTTATTCCCCATTTTTCCCCCTTTTTCTGGTTAATCCTTTGCTGACCCGCCTCCAGAAAGTCAAGTGCGCCCCCCTAAGCCCCGAAATGATCGCCCCATGAGACTTACCAGCACTCCCCCCTTCTCCCGGGGCCCTCTCCCCCGTCCAAAGATGTTGTTGATGCGTTTTCCCCCCTCACCATCCCCGGACATTTTTCCTGCGCAGGGGAAGTCTGACGTTGAGTTTTCTCAGGCGTCGCCCCTTGCTTTCACCTCCTGGGAAAACCTTTTGCTGTTTTTTTCTTTTTTTTTTTTTCAACTCTTTCTTTTCAGGAAAAAGTTCCCACACTGGTGCTCCCACCACTCATCGCTCAGTTCAGGTCTTCCTTCCCCTAGAGTCCCTCTAGCCTATTCCTTCTTTCCCCCCCACCTTTTTACCCCACCCTAACAATTTGGTAGATCCCCTGTCCGGCGCCCTTCAAGTCGCATGATTTCTCATCTGATAAACCCTTTCACACCCCCGATTCCTTTTCCCACTTTCCGCGATTTAGGTAGGTCTGCCGGGACCGTTTTTCCGTGAGATTCTTACTGCCCGCCCCGACCCTCCCAGATCCTAGTCTTTTCCAGTTCCTGCGGTCCCGTTTGCCATTCCGAATTTTTCCATTCGACCACCTTTTTCGGTCCGTCTACTTACCTCAGGTGGCCCCGTATTTCAAGGTCGTTTTCCCCTTCCAAAACATTCTTTCAACATTCCCTCTCCTTCTGCAATTTTCAGGTGGTGCAAGGAACTAACGTTTTTCTGCCTTAATTATTCGTCACCCCGCCCCCTCGAACCAAAATTCCTTTTTGATTTGCCCTAAACCCTACACGTCCCTTGCACGGTTGTCTTCTTTGCAGGATCTTTTTTTTTTTGCTTAGTTTCAGGTTTTAAAGGACTTTCCGTGGCCTTGGCCCCCGCTGCTCAACCCCCCCACCTCAATTCCCGCCTTTGCAAGCCACCGCTCCCTACGGTGTATGGGAAATTCGGGCACCCACCCCCCAACAAAAAAGAAACGGGGTTTTGCCCTGTTCCCCTGTTCCTCCCAGGGGGTTTTTGTCTTCACCTGTTGGCTGCTCACCCTTGCTTTTTCTGTGATATTTTTTTTTTTATTTTTTTTTTTTTTGTGGTTTCCGACCCCAACCACGAACACATCTCGCTTTTGCGTCTAAACTGTTTCTTCACCCCCGTCCATGAATCTCATGGCTGGTTTTGTTTGTTTACACAATCTTTAATTCTTGTACCTTTTTCTTGGTCCCATTTTTTCCCTCTCGCCCCCCAATTTGCTAATGTACCCCCCGTTACTTTCCACGTGTCCGTCGAGTCCTGACAAAACACCCCCCCCCCACTCCCTATTTCATTTTGTATGCCGTGGTTCTCCCATCTTCCGCAACCGTCCCCTCCCCCATCCTAAGAGTCCGGAACACCGATTCTCACCGTTCCCGTGGAACACGATCCCGCCTTGCGGGCGCGAAACACGATCAATTTTGACCATTCCGCATCTTTTATCCTTCTCTGAACAGTCTTTGGGGCTTGTTTGCTGAAGAAACGTGTGAATTTTGTGGGGTGTTTTGGAGCTTCTTTTTGTCATCAAAACCGCCCAAATTGTTGTGGCTTACTTGCT
>Ga0179593_1316851_pt1 | contig 11205 bp, 15 predicted proteins | sample CZODoug2_1_08_16_FD_185931 | JGI IMG/M metagenome (GOLD analysis project Ga0179593, IMG submission 185931) | Vadose zone soil fungal communities from Angelo Coast Range Reserve, California, USA - CZODoug2_1_08_16fungal (PacBio error correction) | ecosystem: Environmental > Terrestrial > Soil >... | reverse complement strand
TGCGGACACCGGTTCGTCCTAGGCCTTGTTTCAATCAGACTATTTTTGGCCCCCCATGTCATGGCTCTTCGACTGGTCAATTTTCCAATCGCTAAGCAATTTCTACGCAAATCTTGCTTTATTCCCCATATTTCCGGCCCCACAAATACTCTTCCTTGATCATGGGTTCTATTGGCGATACTTTCCTTTCCCGCACTTTCCCAAGGGTTTTTCGTCGCAGATTGGCGTGAGTTTTTCTTTACTCCCCGATGGTGTGCCCACAAGTCAGGGATTCTTCGACCTGAACAGAGAGATTGAAGTGCGTAGTAGCGTTCCCAGTTTCCTCATTCATACCCCCTGTCCGTTTTTCCTCCCCTGCCACTCGCGTTGGAAAATCTTTCCCATAATTGACTAATTCCTTTGATGTCGCGGGTATAGGCTTGCTAATTTCTCCTCCTTCCTTTCCGCCCTCTTCTCCCCCTGCTGCGAGTCTGTTTTTGATTGCCCTTCTTTGCCACCGACCCCAAAAGCCCGCTTCCCCCACTTTGATATAGACTCTTGTGCACTTAACCACATCTTTTTTTTTGTGAGGCCTCCTACCGTTTTTTCATCTCAGTCCGATGGGTCTCTTGCTTCGTCACATCTCTAGCTGTCCCCCTTCCTCTTAGCTTGTATCAGATTCGTCCCCCCTAACATTCAGCTGTGATGGATAAGCGTCTCTGATGATCAATTTCCGATACCGGAATCCGGACGAAAGGGATTTCGCAAATAGTCCTCCTAATAATGTTTTTTCCCCTTTCTGTGAGTTTTGATACTCCCTTCCCTCCCTCAGACCCCTTCCTTGTCTCCACAGCCGACTCTTCCCTCCATCCGTTCCCCGGCAACTTTCTTACTCCTTCTTCCCGCGTTTGTGCAAGAGATTGGCTATTTCCTGAGAAAGGATCCTCTAGAGTTACTTAAGTGTTGCCCTCAAACTGCTCCCCCCCGCCGGAAGTACTGACGAATTTGATCCGTTCCCTTCCCCCTAGAATGTTGGGCTTTTTCTCCTGTAATCAAAGATGTGTCGTCCCCCCCCTTACCGCAACCGAATCTCCCCTAGATTTTGAATTCAATCCTACGGTTTTTGGTATATTCATTGTTTGTGGATGAAGGAAACCTTGTTTTTGTCCTCGGCGACCCTTCCTCCCTCTTCCACCCGCTCGTCTCAGTCATTCCCGTCCTTTTTTTTTTCCTTTTTCAGCATTTTCCATTAAAACTAAGTTCCAAGGGATATTAGGTCCATATACCTCCCCCCCAACTAGATTTTTAACAACCTCCCTGGCACTCCTTTTCCCATTTGTGTCTTCCCCTCCTGATCATCGGAGGGCTGTGTATCCCCGGGAATGTCGTAGCGTCGCCCAAAGCCCCCCACCCGCACTCTTCAGGGTGGACCCTGGTCATTCTGGATAAAGCCCAAGTGTCAGATGATGTTCATGCCTGCCCCGTGATCATTAATCTCCTCTTTCTGCCCATCACCGCTTGCCTTTCTTTTTTCCCTTCGAAAGATCGCCGACCCTTGGTAGATATTCCTAATCCCTTGCCTTTTACCCATCGGTCTTTTCGCGAACGTCCTTTCTTTCCCTGAATCACCAACTCTAGTTTTTTGAAGGGGCAAAGAACTTTAGTTATTCCTCGTAATCGAAGGCTCTTCGCGGTTTCTTTGGCCTTTGTGCCTTCCCCTCCCAAGGGTTACTACCCCTCCTCCAGTTTCCTCGACTCTTCCTTCTCGCTGAGCCTTCCTCCCCACTTCCGCCGACAGGCGGTGCTCCAGATAGGGAAAGTACCTGTTCATTGGCTCCTCTTTGTCCCCTCCTTGGAAGTTTTATCTCCTTTTGGACATTTGTCGGTCCGCCTTTCAACGGTTTACCCATCTATTCGCACTCCCTCTTTCTCCCCTCCCCATCCCCTCCATAAAGGCTCCCTTGTTGTTCTTCAGAAATTTCGATCAGTCAGAGCCCCCTCTCGAGACCTTTTTCTTATCTCCGTGCTCTGCCAACTAACCCACCCCCAACCCCCCCACTTTATAAGATTTTCAGTCCTATGTTTTTTTGGCGGCCCCTTTTTTCGCCTCCGAGACAAAGCTTTTTTCCCTCCATGCTGAGTAGTCTATTTCAACTCCCCCCCTAGCCAGCCACTAAGATTTGGACCCATAATCTCGTTAATTCTCCGACAGTTTAGCAGGACCCCTACCTTGTTGCATTCGCTATGTCCCCCTTTTTCTGGCAGAGCTCCTTTCCGATTTTTCCAGCGCATCCCTTTCTAACCCTTTTTGGTGACCTTCCCTTTCCAACCGTTTTTTTTTCCGAGTCCCTTAATGGGCTGAATGACACCTCATCTCCCCTTTTCTAGCTATTCCTTTTCCCGACAATGTGGTTTGGTGAGGATTTTCCTCCAGTCCGGTTGTGGAGTTAGGGGACCATTTTTTTTCTTTGGACACAACGCTGAGTTGATCTTTTGGATTACCCCCCCACTTTTAAGATTCTTTTATGGTCCTGTTGTACCCTTATTTTACTCCTCATCCGTTTTTTTTTGTTTTGATCTCTCGTTACAACCCTCCCAAAAAGAAGCAGAGTGAAGAGTTTTGTCTTGTCCTTATCCCCCAGCTCTTCTCGGGCGATCTTTTCCTGACCAGAACAGTCAAGGTCTTTCCTCCACAACCTCGGCTCTCCTTCCCATCCCCCAGACAACCCCGTTAGATGAGGCTTAGCGACTCTCGGGCTCTGCTTGTGACCGCCAACACTTTCCCTTTCTCTCCCCACACAACCGTTCCATAAACCCCCGCACCCCGGTTCCGTCTTCCCTCGAAGGAGAACCGCGCTCTTTTTTTCCCTTTACTTTTCCTCTGCGAATGCAACCATGAGTTTCCTTATTTTCCCAATTATTCGACTAAAGCGTTCCTTTTAATGTTGATATGTTTACTGTGAAACCACTTTTCCATCTCTCCTGAGTTCAACCTTTCTCGCACACAGCTTGTGGTCTCTTCGGCGAAAGATGCCTTTTCACAAAATCCTTCTTTAGAGTTTAAGGTTTTTTCTTGTTATCTCCCCCTTTATGTCGCCCAGAAACCTTTTTTTTTCTCGAAGCTTTTGATTTCCGTGATCTCTGAGTTGCGGCCAGACCAAAGAGGTCCTCTTATTGGGGGGAATGGACCTCGATTGTAAAGTGCGCAGTAGTTTGTAAACCTTTTTCCTTCTTAAATCACTTTCCTATGTTGCTTGAATGCCCCCCCCCTATATGTGAAAAAGTCTTGATTGGAAAACCAATTCTGGACTCCCTATCTCTCAGCTGGATTATGCGTACTTGACTAGCCCCAGCTGGTCCTGCAGCTCTCGTCAACTTTCCCTGAATTCGGACTGGTATGGTAAGGCCCAATTGCCACCGAAAGACCAGACAGCTCTCCCCTCTTATCTGAATCTTTCTTTTCTAACCCCCCCTCCCATCTGGTTCTTCTCCCTGGTTCCTGTTACCCCCACTAAAGGGGGGCCGATGTAGTGGCCATTTGGATTCCTGGATACCAAACACAGGTGTTCGTTCCTTTTTTTTTTTCCCCTTTGAAATTTCTTGTTCCCTTCTAAACCTTCCTTCCTTCCCCCCCCGGTTCCGACTGGTACGTGTCAATTCTGGTTATGTGGGACAAGTATTTCGGAGTATTGTTTTCTTGTACCATTGGGTAAATCCCTTTTCACCCCCCCAGCCCCTGTTTATGGGTTTTCACGTCTTGGCATGTGGATGGGAGTTTCCTTATTCCTTTTCTTTCCTCATGTGTGTTGTTTCCCCCCCCCTCCTGTTTTTGGTCCCTTTTTCGCCGTTTTGGGCTCGTTATGATCGGTCCCCAAAACACCAACCTGTAAGGCCCCCTCGTTGCGTCCCGGGTTTCTTCTTTCAAAGAATCCCCTTCTCTGTTTCTTTTTTTGTTTTTGGCTTCTTTTTTTTCGGTTTCCCTTGACCAGTTACCCGTATGATTCCCCACACAACCTCCCCCACAAAAGCTTGCCCTTCCACCCTTCCCCCTTTCCTAGAACTCCCCTTCCTCTTTTTCCAATTGGGCTGTGATGGATTATCTGGGTTTCGGCTCGTTTTCCACACCGGCAAGAGGTTGTTTGGTTAGGTGGACTGGTCCCTCATCGTGTATTTTCATAGCTGCGTGTGTATTTGTTTTTTCTTTTTCAACCACCAAGTCGTGGCAGTTCCCGTGGGAAGTTAGGGCGTTTTGTCAAGTATGAGGCCCCCCCCCCCCCCCCCCCCCCCCCCCCCCCCCCCCCCCCCCCCCTACGTTCCCCTGGATCAGAGGGACCTCCTTTGTTACCTTTTTTCCCCTGTCCTATTTTCTACGCCCCCCCCCGGATGTTGCCAAACAGTGGGTTAAATAAAGGCGGTCCTTTATCAAGGTCGAGGTAGATCTTGTTTTCGCCCCTTTTCTATCTCCCCCCCCCCGTCCCACTTTCCCCCCCCTCCCGTCTACCCCAAAACCTTGCAGAGCTGACGTGACTTTCCCCAAAATTTGGGGCTTTAGGGTCGTCATCAACAGAACTTCCTGTCCCCCGTTTTCCCCCCCCCCCCCCTCATTACCCCGCCACCACCTCCCCCCCCAACAACGCACAAAAAGTTTGCCATTTTTGCCTTAAAGTGAGTGTAGTTCAGTTCCGTTTTGTTTGCCTTTTTTCTCTTCTTGTTCTTTTTGGTGTTTTTTTTTTTTGCTGACCGCCAGGTTGGCCATGGCGGCGGCAACCAAACACTGAAAACCTCCGTCCCCATTGCCAGTGTGACACTTTCAACCCCCCAACCCTTTTTTTAGCTTACCCACTCCAACTACCAGGTGTTGTTGCCTTTAGGATTATCGGGCATTCTTTTCTTGCGTTGCTAGTCGCTTCTCTTGTTGTTTTCCCCCTTTGTTCCCCCCCCCAACAACACCGCCCCCCATTCCAACGTCCCCTCACGACCAACTCTGTTTGCAGCCGTGCTTTAGACAATTCATCCACCACCAGTCCCCCCCCCCCGTTCCCTACTATGCTCTCCCCCCCCCCCCCCCCCCCCATTCCTGATTTGCTTGGGGACGATCCCATTGATTTTGAGGCGGGCCAATCGCCTCGCAAAATCGTTTACTCTTTCAACGTCCCCCCAACCCCCAAATCTCCCGTCTTTGCCCCTCGGGAACAACTGCGGGTTATGGGGGCCGATCCTTTGAAAAAGGTTTTATGACTTTGTTGCCCTCTTTTTCTTGACCATTTGCGTTTTCGTATTCCCAACTAAACCCTGGGGTTTTGGAGTTGGTGTGCAGGGGACATTCATTTTGCTGATGTCGCAGATTCCGAATGACTCACGTTTTTCGTCCCCCCTCCCGGTCTTAAGTGGCCCTTTCTTGCGGGTTTTTTATCACCCAAAGCAGGCCATTTTGCAACCCCCCCTAACATCAAGTCTATTACTCCCTTTTTCTTTCTCCCCCTCCCCCCTTGCTTTGACGTTTTCTTTCGCACGGGGCCGGGCTTGTTTTCTCGGGACTTGGGTTCTTTCCCCCCCCAAAAGGTAATTCTTCCGGGTATCCACCTCTTTAAATTTGGGTTCGCTGGTGTTTCCGTAGCCGTTTCTGCCTTGCTACTTCCCGCACCTTGGCCCCATTCCTACCCCATCTTTTCCCCCAGCTACTCTGTGGCTCTCTCGTTTGTTTTTACCCGAGAGTGTGGTGTGTGTATATGTTCCTTGTGGGCCCAAGGGGGACGGTCACTTCCGACATTTTTTCCTCAAGTTCCTTTCTCACCCTTCCGACCACACACACGCTGGGCGAGGCAACCTTCACTATAGGATTTCTTTTCTTCTCCATCGATCTATCTTTCCCCCCCCATGCCCCAATTCCCATACTCAAGGGCCCGTGCGACTGTCCGACGTCCAACCATTTCTGTTTGCAGGTTCAAAAGGTTCCCTAAAACCGTTTTTTCCCCTTTTTTTTTTTTCACATTTTCGCGTGTGCTTTTTCTAGGACTGGGCTCCAAAATGTGTCCCCCCCCCCGTATACCGCTCTCCTTCGTCCACGTTTGCGGACTATTTTTTAGGTTCCACATTGAATCCCCAGAGGTCCCATTAAAAACAAACCGCCCTTTTTTTCTTTCTCGGTCCACCCCTTGTCCCTCAAGTATTTGCAAATACAAGAGCTTCCCCCTCCCTTTTTTTCAACGTCTCGGTTCTGGGGTCTTTTGTAAGGGGCAGGGAAGATTTTCCCCTTTTTGACAGTTTCCGCCTCGCCCCCCCCTTTTTTTCGATGTTCTGAATTTGGCTTGCCACATTGGCTTCCTTAAAGTACCGAACAACTTGCGGTCCTGCCATCTTTTCAAATTTTTCAGCGCCCCTTCTCCGGTGGCCTTTTCTATAACGGTCCGTTTGTTGAGCGTCTGAATATACCCCCAACTCTGTGAAGGCTTTATAATCCGCGACCCTTTTATTTGCCTTGTTGTTTTTTTCCCTTTCTTTTTGCCCCGTCGCTTTTTTCCTTGGGGGTGTAGTCAAAACCTCTGAAGCGCTAACTGTTGTAAATGATTTTTTTGTGCCCACAATTTCCGTTTATCTGTCCCTTAATCGTTTTCCAAAGACCCTGTGCTGTGTTGGCAAATGGTTTCACGCTTAAATTGTTTTTTTTTCCACCGTTTTTTGTGTTTGTGGTGGAGAACGTCTGTTCCCTTTTTGTTACTTTTGGTGTGTGAACTTGACCACCCCCCCAACACCCCACCCCTCCCCCCTTTTTTTGGACCCCCTTCTTGCCCCAGGCCTTACGCTCCCCACGGGTCCCGGGTCCCTACCTAAATTTACTTGGTTGTTCTCTTTGCTTTTTTATTTGGTTTACCTGAGGCGTTTTTTTTACACGGCCTGTGGTACAACTGTGTGCCTTGACTTTTTTATTGTGGTTTTCCTTGTCCTAAATCTAAGTTACCCGGAATTTTTTTTATCACCTACCAATCCTGTTTTTTAAGTCCCTTTTCAATCCCGTTGTTCCGACATTCCTGCATCTTACTTTACCCCTGGGACAGCTTACAATAGGGTACTGCTTTAGAATAACAATGTTGGGTCCCCCTTTGTCTGCTACCCCACGCCTTTTGCGGGTTTCAACCCTTAATCCTGTTCTCCCATCTTATTCTTTGGGTCATGGGAGTTCCCATTGAATACCTTCAATTTACCCCTGTGGCCTCCTCCCTTTGTTTTTCGGGATCCGCAATCCCTCGATTATTAACCACCCTTTTTTGTCTTATCATTTGAGCTATCCTCATGAAACTTCTTGATCTTTTCCCTCTCTTCCGCTACCACCCCCAACTACTAATGCTCGATTCCCTGTGAGACCCCCGAATGTCCCCGCTCCCACCTTTTAGTCAACTTATTTCTAGAGTTTCCCCCCCCTTTCTGCAAAGGCCGATTCCGGTTTCCCCGTTTTCTTTGGCAAGTTTCAATGTCTTTTGGGGATTACAACCAGTTTGTGCTTAAAACCCCCCAATTCCCCCCCAACCCAACCCCCCCAACATCCCGTAGTCTTAGATGCACGTGTACGAGTTCAATATTGATACCCAACGCATTGGAGTTCCCCGGTTTTTTTGTTTTTTCCCCTGGAATCAACCTCCCCCAGACGAAACGTCCTTGTCCCCCCCCCCTTCCGCGTAAAATCGATTTTACCCCAACCCCCATCTGCGCCACAAGAAACTCTTTTGGACGCAACAGGGGGGATAAAACACCGCGAACACACTCCTCGTCTCCCCCTTCCTTTTTTTTTTTTACCCGAAAAACAACCACCCTTTGGGATGGCGGGCCTAAAAACTTTTTTACCGTTTACACGGGCGCTTATTTTTGTCCAATTCTACCCGACAAAAGAATTGGCCCCCCCCTCACGCCCCAATACAGATGAACGTTTGTTCCTTTTCCAATTCCTTCATTCAAAATTTCCGAGTCCTCCCCCATCTTCCCCTATCCCCCCAACACAAACCTTCAAAAGGTGGTCGAAAAGTGTCCCATCGGCGTGTTCTGCCGGTGTCCCCCTCGTGTTGTTCTCTCGAAGTAAGCAAACCCCGTTGGGGTCTTGCAGCCTTTTACCCCCCTTCATGCTAACCCCAAGCGCCAAAATGAAAATTTTCTTTTGAGCCCAACACTGAAGGTGTCATTGGAATTTACGCCGGGCGGCAGGATTTTCATTTCCCCGTGTTTCCCCGCAAAGGTTCCCCCTGAATGCCTTTTTTCCCCCTACGATGAACCCCCTGGGTCTGTCAATGTCCCCCATGAGATGATACGTGCCAGGGTCGACATCGTTTTCTTTCCGCCTGGGGAGAGGTGATTTGATTTGTTGATCTGTTTGTGATCATGTTCCAATCTCTTCTCGTGAAGATTTACCGTAATATACCCCCTCGTTTTTTTTTTTCTTCCCCCCTTTCCTTTTTGTTCAAGTGTTTTGGGCCCAGATAAGACGGGGCTTTCCTGGTTGGGGTTTTATCTACTTAGTTCCCACATCCAGGCTCACGAATGAACAGGTGCTAGTGCCCACCCCAACCCTCCCCCCCCTTTTGGGCCCCCGTTTTATTTCTTTTGGGCCATTATGCACCCCACCCAGAGATTTCCATTCCTCTCAGGGAGTTTTTCCCTTTTCGATCTCTTTTCCCCCCTCCTTCCCTCCCCCTTTGGTTGTTTTTTTGGTTTGTTGGAACGCCAGGATGTGGACGACCCTAAAAAAATTGATGCGTGTTCTTTTCCCCGGCCTTTTTCTTTGGGCTTCGAGCACTCTTCGGGCAAGGTGCATTCCCCCCTTTGTCCCCCCTGGCTATTCTCCTCTTACCGTTTTTGCGTCAGGGTCATCTGGACCTAGGACCGCCGCGTTCTCTTTTTGCGTAATGGGGGGTTTTTCCACCCCCAACACAATGTTCCTTTGCCTCGCCCACAGCTTTTTGGCTTACAGAATGGTCAGGTACCAACACTTCTCAACTCCAGCGAATCCCCACACCCCTTGGTTCTCCTCGACACCGACTTTTGCTAGTGGGACCCGCACATCCTGTTTTTATGGTTCTGGACCCGTCCTATCTGCCCTCTGCGGCTTCCCCACCCTTCCCACCTTTTGTCTCATTTCCCGTGTTTGCATGACAGGTGTCAAAGACCTATTGTGTTAGCGGCCCTTGTCGTTCCTGAGAACCACTACCTTGGGGGTCTTAACTGTTCCGTTTGTTCTCCCCCCCCCCCCGGCTTTTTGACTTTTTGGGAAAGTTCTTTGTCCATCTTGTTAGTTAACCCCCTTTTCCAATGTAACTTGTGGCGAAACCCCTTGTCCCGTTGTTCGGGCTTGGGAAGTCCCCTTTTCTTCGTTTTATCTGGGGTGGTTGGGTCCAACAACTTCACAACCCCTTTTGTAGTTTTCCCCCCCAGGCCCCAAATGGTCGTGTAGGTCGGTATTCCTCTTTTGGTCCCCTTCTTTTCAATTTTTTTTCCCCTTGCGGCAGGTTGTTACATTTCCCTTTCCTGAAAACTTTCTCGTTGGTCCTCGGCTGGTCTCTTCCCCCAACACAAACCAGGAAAACCTAATCTTTTGTAATTATGTGACCTTGTTTCTACCCCTTAAGCCTCTCTTTGTTTTTGTCTATTTTTTTTTCGTCCTGGCCAGTGTCACAACACCGTAATGTTTTTCCGCCAAAAAACCATTACAACTCAAGGCTGGCGAAAGAACTTCTAGTTTGGTAAAAATTCCATTTGTTTTCCCTCTCTTCTTCCGTTTTTGGGCGCGCCTTTTGGAGTAATTCTTGGTGGCGTCTTTTCCTTTTTGCAACAAATCCCCCTTTCGTATGTATTTGTTTTTATCCCCTTCGTTAATAGGTTGCCTTCGTGTCATTTTTTCCACACAGGTCCTGTGACAATTTTCTTTCTGCGGACTTCTCCTCCCCTGACTTCCCCGGAGGTAGGTCGATTGGTAAAACGCCCTTTTCTTTCCCGTCCCCCAGATGCCCCCCAACCCATGGGGTCCTCCAAGTCCTTTTTCTTCTTTGAAATCCCCGTGGGGCGGATTGAAGCTTCAACTTTTGGTCTTAGGCGACTTCGTACCCCCCTTTCCACAGTGTGGGCGACTTTTTGACCCCAAACGTTTGATTGTACTATAGGCTTGAAGACCCCTTTACCGGACTTTATTTGCCCATACAACAAGGGTTGTTCCTTCACCCCCCACACCCCCCCTTCCTTCCCTCCCCCTACAACTCCCACAATGGACACACAAAAATCTCCCTTTCACCAATTCATTCCGTTGATTTTGTTAGGTTACCGGTTGACCGCGTTTATAGGGCGTTACCTTGCCAAGGTTTGGCTTTTTTTTGGTTTGACAATGGTCCTTTTTCTCACCCCCAACACACTGGCACCCTACGTCCCCCCACTCCAGTGGAATCAACCCTTAGGCGTACAACACCAACCCTTGCACCAAATTCTTTTTCCCCCCCCGATCCCGCATACCACTGGCGGTCAGGGTTTCTCTTTACCCCCCGGTGGCATGTCCTAGTTTGATTAAGTTCTTCAGTCTGGTCCCCTGCCCCAACCTGCCTCCCCAAAACAACCCCCCATTCCAACCTCGTTAGGGCGGCTCCTTTTGCGCGTCCTTTTCCTGCTAACACCCACCCCGAACCCCCTTCGGAGGAGTCTGAAACAGTCATTCCGCGCCCCCCTCCCTTTTCACAGCTTTGACCAATTTCGTCCCCCCCCCGACCATTCCGGCACTTCCCTTAAACAAAACCCTAATACCGTTCCCGAGGCACTCCCCCCTAAAGTCTATTTATTGGCCCCGCGTTTTCCTTTTTCTTTTGTTCAAAAAGTTCGGACCTTTCCCCCCTATTCAATAACCCCCCGTCTTTGATCATCTTTTGCTGCTGGTTCTACAATTCAATGGACTCTGATTCGCTAAGTTTCCGGGGCCCTTTTTTTCCTTTTAACTTCCTATTTTTTTCCACCACAAAGGCGCGGCCTTTTGTTTCCCACCACCAAACCAGGGTCAAATTCAAGCGTTAGATTTCTGCACGGAACCCGTCCCCTCCCCTTCCCCCCCTTTTATACTTAGCATTGGTGGGTTTTTGCCCCACAGGGACTAGTTTTTTTACACTGTTCTTCCTCTCTTTTTTATAAAGTAGATTGCACACATTGTTCTTTCGGTTCTGTATTTGCCTGGAACCGCCCGCACTTTCCCGCATCCCAGATCCCACC
>Ga0179593_1731791_pt1 | contig 11206 bp, 12 predicted proteins | sample CZODoug2_1_08_16_FD_185931 | JGI IMG/M metagenome (GOLD analysis project Ga0179593, IMG submission 185931) | Vadose zone soil fungal communities from Angelo Coast Range Reserve, California, USA - CZODoug2_1_08_16fungal (PacBio error correction) | ecosystem: Environmental > Terrestrial > Soil >... | reverse complement strand
CCGGCCGCCGCATAGTTTTTCCACCCGATAAGCCCCCGAAAGTCCTACCTCTGTTTGACTCGTCGGTTTTTGTTTTCCGCGACCTTCGCTGCCTCCCTAGAAAATCTTCGTGAATGGGTATCCGTGTGCAGCCTTTCAAGCCAAATTCCTTGAAGGTGATCGCCCCTTGTCCCTTTTATTGGTCCTCTCCCCTCCCGTGAACCCTCCTGCTTCCCCCACGCTCCAAGATCGCAGCACCCCATTCGTTTCCTTTTCGACGCGAGCCAGTTCACGAACTCACCCTCGAAATTCTGTCCTTCTTTTGTTGTTTTTTTCAAAACCATTGGCCTTTCCTACCCGTGGGCACGTCCAGCTGGACCTTTTCTTGATTCCCCTCCTTTTAATGCTCAACCTTTTTTTGAAGGAGCAGGATTTTACACCCAAACCCCCCTTCTTTCGCGTCTTTTCCATTATTTCAGTCCCCCTTTTACAACCCAAGGCAACGGCCTCAGATTCATGAACCCTTCCACGCCAGTCCCTCCTGCATATCTATTACTAGCGAGTACACCTCAAGCCCCCCCCCTTGAAATTGAGGTCAACTTTCCCAGCTCAATCATTGCTCTGAGGGATTTTTCTTTCACCGCCATCGGCACTCCCCCTCCAGGACAGTTTCTCTCGCTCAAACCTCTTCACAGCAGCGTTTAACAGCGGCTGACAATCCGCCCACCGTTCCGGAAAACCGTTTTACCGCCATTACTGCCCCTTTTTTGGATCCTATGAACCTTTTTTCTCCTTTTCATGACCCCATCTGGGGTTCGTGTACTTCGCCCCTTTGCGAAGCACCTTGCTTTTGCTGACTTGTATCATTTGCTTCCCGTTTTTCTGGCACCCCGGTGGGGACTTCCCCCTCCGGTAAGCCTTATTCCTTACGTCATGCAGTTGAAATATATGTTGGTTCCCCCCTCCTCCGGTACGGATGGGCTTTGGTTTTTTGTTGTTACCTTTCACACCGCTCCTTTCTCGACTTCTCCACGAAGGCTCTACTATATGGGAGTCTCGTTATTTTTCCGGAAGTGTCATTTCCTCAAATGGGGGATCGGATTCGTTAATCCCCCCCCTTTTTCAATGAGTTCCCGCCCCTTTTAGTGGAACCTCGGAAACTTGTCCCTCTGTGGAGGAGTATTTCCTCTTCTTCCCTGCCATAACGTCCCCCCCCGAAGATTTCTTTTAAAATACCCCCCAATCCTCCCCTTTTCCACACCGTTCTAGGGTCCCCCCTATGTGCTTGACCTCCAATGAGAAGATTTCCCCCTTTCCCTTTTTCCGGCGCAGGGAACCATTGTTTCCTATAATTTTGGCATGTACCCCGCGACACTTTACCCCCTTCTAGCTGGATTCTGTAGTCCCCTACTCCCCTCCCCCCCAACTCGGTGCTTGTTATACGACTTCCGTCAATAATTTGACGTCAGGAGAAGTACTTACAAATCACTCTTTGGATATCTGATGTCTCAAGCAACTCCCCTCCCCCCCCTTATGGGAGGAGCCCGTTGCCAAAACCCTAGGGCTATGGAACCGCCGACCTGAAGAATTCTTTTGTATTTCTTTCCCCCCCTGTTTTTTGAAAGGTTCTGATTCGTCCACAATCTCGCCTGGGGCCGCTGTTTCTCTTTGTAAGTTTTCGCATTTTTTTCTGTTTCCCATCGACATGGGCGTCTTGATCCCTCACTTCGCAATTCGGTTTTTTCTATAGGCTCAGGATGGAGTATGATTTATGAAAAGAATTTGAACTAGAAATGGAACCGGGCCCCCCATTTCTACGAGGGGACATTCCTCGGACGCCCGTCCCTTTTCCCCCTAATTAGTGTCCTCACCCATTTTTCTTCCCAGTGAGGGAATTGAATCTTTTACATAATCCCTCCGTGTGTTGTATGCTCTTACAATGAACTCACCCTGTGATAAGCCTCTATACAGTTCCTTCCAACCCCTTGCACATCGGATATGAGGAAGAGTTGGCAATATTCTAGGGCTGCGATGGGCCCCTTTTGCTGGATTCGGGGGCATTTCTTATTTTTGGCGCCACATACCCCCAAGCGAACTTCTCTATTTGCCAATGAATCAGGCGAATTTCCCTTGCAATCCACGAACTTTCCTTCCGATTGCTTCCACCTTCTCCCCCTTAAATCTAAGGTGGTTAACCCATTTGCTGTTCTCAATCTGTAACTTCAATTACTTTCAATCAACGAATCCCCTCTGATTGTAATTCATATCCCTTTTTTTTTGCTTTTTCTCGCCACCTGTAGTAGTTATCGGCGATCCTGCCCCCCCGCCTTTTTCCCTTAGACACGCTCCTTAATACTTACCGTCTACTCCCTCCCCCTCCCCATGCTGTTCGGTTTAGTGAAGGTCCCATTCGACAGATTCTCCCCTTTTTCGAGCGTGTCTTTTTTTTCCTGCCCTTTTTTTTATTGGACTCATGGGTTTCGCCTTTCTGCCTTTGGTCCAAAATGTGGTCCGAGGATCCCTGCCGCGCATTTCTTACTTTTCATAGTAATTTTTTATCGTGGAGTCTGTTGAGCCTTTGCTGTTTGTGCCTTTTTGAAGTAATACTTCGTTTACGACAGTCCCCAAGAGTTGACGCCCTTTTCTCCTTCCCTTCAAATGTTGCGGTTATCTCTAGATTCGAAGCCTCCACTCAATGCCGGCCATTTTACCCAATGCGAGACCGCAGAGTAATATTTCCAGTGTACGTTCTTCGCGCCCGGGGTTGTCCACAACAACACTGCCACCTTTCCACCGCTACCCCATTTTCGTACGGCCATCCCCTAGGTCAGGAACTGGATTCGGCGTTTTTTTCTGGAGAAATGCATGTTTTCCCTTCCCCAGATCTGATTCAAATCCCTCACCGCCCGGTTCCCTGCAAGCTCCCCCCGCGTTCCCTCCCACCCGCGTAGGACATGTGCCGATTATTGCACCACAGCTCCCCCCAAAACCCCCCCCGGGCAGTTGTTCCCCCTAATATTCGCTACTCCACCCAACCGATTGGGATACCCCTCGGCGAATGGTTGACGGTGTTTGTTCGGCGACCCTTTATGTTTATCGAATATTCCTTTGTCGTCATTTATTGTAGTAGCTTCCCTTTCGGGACCTGACCCACCTCCTAGGAGCAATGTCTTGGGCTGACTTTGCCTCAGGCATCCGATTCTACCTGGTAATCCCCCTTTTTTCTCTTAGAGATGCTTTTTTTTTTTTCCGCCGTTGCAGTCCTTCTTCGTCGGCCGTTTGCCTTTTCTTTTTGCCGATAACCCTTTTTAAATCAGGGTTTGAAGATCCCCCCCCCCCCCCCCCCCCCATTTTAGATGCTTTTTGGTATAATATGATCTTTCCACCGTTTCTTTCGGTCCCTCCGATTTCTTGAGGCGCCGGGCCAGTGTAAAGGAACCTTTATCCCTTTTTCACCCCACCAGAAGCCTTTTTGCAGTTTCCTTCTCTCTTCTCGTGACTGGCTCTAGAATTCCCCACGCGCCCCTAATGGTCTTATCACGATTCTCTAGTTTAGAGAGGGTTAGTTTTCTCGAACGCTATTTCCCAGGGATAGCTTTGCCCCCTTCCCCCCAACTTGATTTTTCGCTTATCCCCTTCCCTAAATCCACCCTAATCTTTTTTCCTTGGTAGACCTTCCGCCGCAGGCTCAGATTTCTTTCCCGTTTCTCCCAAACTATGAGGCACATTTTATATATATCTTTCCTCCGTTTTTAGAGAGTTGATAATAGGCATCCGTCCCGATGAACCCTTTTTTATGAAATCCCCTTGCCGTGTGGCATAGTCTTCGGTCGACCTTTCGCCTTCCGTGAAAGATTAGTGTGCTAGGTTGTCCGACTCCTCCTCCACCCCCCTTACTTTACAGGTGTCCTCCGAACCTTGGAAGCCTTCTATCACCCTCCTTTCCCTCGAAACTGACCCCAAGAAGAGCCCCTAACCATTCCCCTAGTCAATGATGAGCGATCCCTTTCCTTTAAACATATCGAAATTCTGATTCTTTTTTGTGTAGTCCCATACATGGGAATCCTCAGGAAATCCCCCACCGATCCCTGGAGGCAATATAATGCTCAAAGTATGAAGGATCATTTTTTAACCAACACCACCGGCCTGAACAGGAGCTCCGAACCTTATGTATTTAAGGTTATCTTCCCCAACTAACTTCCCCCCTTCCGACAGATCCCCTTCTGACTTCAACGGCGTCCCATCTCTATTCCTAGTTCCCCCCACCCCCGTGTGGAAAGTTTAAATCTTTTCTGTCTCCACATTCAGCACCGCTCCAGTTTTGAGGCTTGGTTTTCGTGCCAGCACTTTAACCCCCTATACCCACAAACGTCCCCCTGGGCGCAAGAGTCCTTCCCATTATTTTTCACCATGGCCGTCGTCCTCCTAAAACAGATCCCCCCATTCGCTACCGGTATCGTCAACTTTCCGTTCCTACTTTTTTTATCTTCACCCGGAGAGAAGATGTTTACGTGTGTTGGTCGCCCCCCCCCCCCCCACAAAGGTTCACAAACCTCCAGTGACTTTAGATTTTTCCCCCGAGGCTTTTTCGCAAGAGGGTTCTGCTGGATCTGGCCTTTTCCCTGGGATTTGACTCTTCTGGCCCCCTTCTTACCCACCTGTATCCTTTCTTCTTATGAAGAACCCTTTCTATCCCGAAATATCTGTCTTGGACAGAAGGACGCCCCTGGCCGATGGTAGTGGTTCCAGAACAACCGATGCGAGTTTCTCCCCCCAGAAGACTCCCCAGCTCTCCGTTTAGTGGTTGAGATCTTTTTTGTTCGGACGGTGCCATGGGGTCCTAGTCGCAGGCTTCATTTTTTCTATCCGTTCTCCCTACCTTCGTTTGTTTTTTCAAAGGCATTCACGGTCTTCACGTTTTCACTGGACGCTTATGGAAGGCCCCTCCCGCCCCCCCCAGTAGAGGAACACATAATTTTTCCCACCTTTCCAAACTTTCGAGGGCAGATAACCTAGCGGGCCCCCGTCTTTCCGATTTGAAAATTTTTTTCAGTTCCCTGGTTTCTTTTACATGATTCCCCTCCATATGCTTGCTTGGCCACACGCGCCCCTTGACTAAATAACTCAAGAATATCTTCATGCTTGTCCCGTGCAGACCACTCCCAGCACGGTTTTCGTCTTATCCTCGTAAATAATTTTTACGTTTTTGGAGCAATCCTAACACACCCCGTCAGGGTATCTTCATCGCCCCCTCCCATGACAGGGCTTCCCCCAAATTTGCCCCCCCCCCTTTAAGGGCTCATTTACTACGAAACTTCCCCTTTCCCCCTAAGTTTGATGAAATTAAGAAATGTCCAGATTTCTCCACCCTGTTTTACGACGGAGATGTACATGTCTGTGCTCCCTATTCTATTTCAAATAGACTATTTTCTTTTGCTTCCAACTTCGCATCTTCATGCAACTTCCTGGGATGGTTTAGGGTTTCTTTCCCCCTCAGTCCTCCTAACTCCTCCCTGGACCAAGGTGTCCCCCCCCCCCCCTGCCGAGAAGATTTTCCCAAAGCGCTGCTCTAGCGCGTGCATGTCGACTACGCTGATCAACGTTCTTTTCCCTGCATTTCACAATAAATCCTCTTTGTTGAGAGAGATTCAATGAACCTCCCCACTGGTGATCAAGCAGTATGCCTTATAGACCCGTGAACCCGCTTAGCGGCAGCGCTTTTATTCCCTCTTTTAGAATGGGCCCTTTTTTCTTGAGTTCGTTCCTTGCTCTTTTTCCAGAAAAACCCCCTTTTCCATAAGGATCCCCCCTCGTATTTCACCCACGAATTTTTTAAGTGTCGTGAGTCCCCCTTCCCTCCCTGTCGATTCCAAGTAGATCTGCTTCATACTGAAATCTCCGGAGACCCCCATTGCTTTTCTTGTGGCCCGTAACTCTTTTCCCGTTAATTCCATTCATCACGAAACTACAGCATTGAGTAGAACACTGCCATTCTTGGAAAAATTTTATCCTCCCTTCTTTATTCTTTTGGGATCCCCCTTCCACGTTCCTTTTGTCGTCTCCATCCTTCCCCCTTGAAGGCCCTTATTGAAGTAAGCGACCCCAGCAAAGGATTGGCTCTTTTTCGGGGTTGTTGGTCTTTCCGGAAGAGCTCATTCCTGATCTCATTTTGTTCCTGCCTTTTGAGAGGTCGTCTTTTAATGACAGCAGTTTCTGTGTAAGAATTACGGCGCCCCCTTAATGGACCACAATGGGCCACGGGGCGCACAGTCCCCCCCTTCTCCAAGGTACTGCCTCAGTCACTTTTTGAAGGTGAGGGATTTTTAGCCGACCTTATGTTTGACTTTCGTACCTCCATCAGATGACTCCGTATCCGACCTTTCGTTGCCACTCCACGGTCTCGCTTATCGTTTTTTTCAGTCGATGTCCATCCCCCGGACGGCCCCCCCGAAACTTCCCCAACCCGTCTACCCCCGATAAACCCGATCATTAGACAAGCACGATATTAGAGCTGCGTGTTCCGTCTTCGACTCGCAGCGGGTTTGACAGGGAAACCTCTTCCCCCAGCCCCGTCCCCCGTCTTCGTCCCCGGCCGCCAAGGAATTCTTCCTGTATCGTCCTTCTCTTCCATCAATTCTGTTCTGACCAGATCGCTCCCCCATTGCTGCCCGAATTCATCCCGAACCCACTTTTTTGATTGAAGCACTAGTTCTTACTCGCCACTCGGTGTCATTCCCACCCGGTCGACCCCAACGTGCATTATATACCCTTTCCCGCTAATTTCTGAACACACATTTTCCCTTTTTCCCTTTGAGGAGAATTGTGGAAGGTGTCCCGACCTCTAGGCATCTTGTTGCTTTATCGCTCGCCCTGTACCTTAGGTTTTTTTCCGTTACTTTAAGACCATCCCCTCGGATACATGATATGCTTTCATTGTTATAGTTCCAGTTTAGGGGGACCCCCCCCGGGAAGTCTGTAATCCCTAGCTTTTGCCCCTCTTACGCCGTTAATTCAATGACCTGGCTGTATGACTTTGGCCCTTTCTTTTCAGATCCCTTTCGAACGTAAAACCCACCCCTGGTACGGATCCCCCATCAACACAATTTTTCCCCAGACTGTCTTTTTTTCTCAGCAGGTCCTCCCAGACCGTTTTGCGGCTCAAGATTTCGTCAAGCAGGCGCTTTGCAAGTGAAAGGAATCCGGATTTGACGAACCCCTGAAGAAGCCTTTAACTTAGCGCTGTGGTTCTTAATGCTCTGTCAGAAGTAGAATTTAGCACTACTTGTCGGTGCTCGCTTTGATCGTTCGAGCGTTTTTTTTTTTTCAATTTTTTATCTGCGTCCAAGTCGGTCCCCGATCGCTTTCACGATCACTCCCAACCCCCCCCCCCCCCCCCCCCCCCCCCCACCCAGGCCAGTGGCGGCTCTTGGGGGGGTTTTTTGTTTTTTTTTTTTTTGTGGTTTTTTTTTTTTTTTTTTTTTTTCTTGGTTTTTTTGTGGGGGGGTGGTTTTGCACCTGAAAATCCCTCCCTGTCCTTGAGCATTCAGTTTTTCTAAGATGCACGGCTCAGTCCGTCTCGGTGGCCTGATGCGCGCCACTTTCCTTTCTTTCCTCCTCCTCTTGAGTAATCAGTGCCGCATCACTTTATGACAACACGAGAAGACTTGAGAAGTGTCTTTCGGGCGTCAGACCTTTTCCTGCTCCTGCAGATGATGTGCCTGGTTGAAGCCTAAACACTTTTTCCTGGTTGTTCGTAGCAATCCTTTTCCAGCCCCCCTTCGAGAAAGCGCCCTTGCCCTCCCAACGAGTCTCAGATCGAGCATCAATTGGGGCGCGTTTTTCCATAGTTTTCAAGTTACAGAACCTCATCTCTCATTCTGATTTTATGAGTGTGTTTTGTCATAAATGGTGGCCCCCTTTACACGTGCACCGTCGCTGACCTTCATCTGGACCCTCTAATGCTCACCCTCTTCTCGCTGTTATCCCAACCCATACAGCTTCATTGAGTTCCTTCTTTCCGTCAGGCCTTCAAAAAGACCCTGACCCGGCCTTTTTTCCCGATCAGCTTTCATTTCGCCGTCGAGGCAATCTCTCGACTCAGCGAGTCCCCGAAGTGTTCCCATCGATGCAGAGGCCCCTTCAGCCCTCAATCATTTTCTTTTTTGGATTTTTTTCCACCATTAAAGACGCATCCCCCAAAAGTACCTTCTCCCCAGAGTTCTTTCGCTCAACCTCTTCCGTCGTCCTTCCCAAACAGAGGCCACCCCATTTTCCTGCGGTCGAAACTTCGGTTGGCGGAATTAGCTCTACGAGGTTCTTTTCTTGAAGCCATGCCGGTGTAGTGTCCCGTTTCAGGGGCAAACCGTGAGCCATCGACGTCGTCTTTCCCCACAACGGAGTTGGGACGCCTCTGATCTTGCTTAGCCCCTGCTTGATAATGGAGAATTCATTTTATCCACATTGAAGAGCTACGCCCCCTAACAGTTTTTTCCAGTTATTCCTATATGGCGCTCACATTTCGTCGTGCTTCCTAGGGTTTGTGTTGCCCCAACAACCAGCTGCCTTCGCACCTCACGCAGCTTCATTACTACTTTCCGGTAGATCCTATTTGATCGGACTTTGGCCTGGTTGCCCGGCTGTCGCCGGTTCAATCGAATGAGCGATAAGCCCTTTTCTTTTTTTTTCCAGTGACGTGGAGGAAAAGTTTCCCTTCCAACTGTTGAGGAACTGGCTTCTTTTGTATGACGTCACTCAACAACCGCTTTTTTCAAACATACGTCCCTCTTTCCCCAAACGTTCTAGTAGGACCCCTTAGAGAGTGCCTCCTCCCCCGAGGACGATCCCTTTGGGCCAGTGGCGCCGGTCCATGATCTTCCCCTCACAGTTTTTACCCACAGCTGCCAACGTTTACTTTCATTCACCGTCAGATTTCCTTCTCTGTGGCCGTCCCAGCCAAGCCTGCTGGGGTGAGCTCGCCTTCAATAAGGATGTTCAAGGCCAGGTTCCATCTCCTCCAATATCGGAGTGTTATCCTGATAGCCAGCGCACTACCTTGGGCGGCTTAACCCTTTGCCACCCCATTTGCTATGATACTTCTCCCAATGATGCACTTTTTTCTGATGAGCTTCGAAAGGTCTCCTATTTTTTCTCACAAATCCTGGGCCGGAGTTCGATCTTGGCTTTTTCCCTGAAGAAGATCCTCGGTAAATCGCACCCTTTCTCGTGCTCACGCTTCCTCTTCGGGCATTTCCCCTAGATGGCTCCGTCTTCTTATGAGGTTTTTCTTTTTACACACCCTCTCAAGATCCCAAGAAAATTACCCTTTTCCATTCGCCGACGTCCCCCTCTTTTTTTTTTGAATATTCACAGCCCGCCCCCCCCGCATAGCGATTTTTCGAGACGGTAGACATACTTTTTTGATCACGTGGGCATTGCACTCTCTGTTCTCAGTTGTTGTAGAGAGATTCCCATGCCCTTCCCGGTGATTTCCTTCTGTCTACGTTTTCTCGAACGGACGCGCTATGACGGCTCCTGGAATATTCCCGATCGGCGACATGGAGCCTTCCATTTTCTTGATGTCTTTTTTTCTCATGCAGCAACCCTTCATAATCTCTGAGCCTCCGTTTTCTGGCAAAGGGGTGTCGGGGATGAAGAGGAGTACTTGCTTTGGCGTTCTCTTTTAGTAACACGATAACATGCGGTCATATGTGACCCCGTCGTTTTCTTCACCTTCTTAAACGCCTTTCAGTCCCATGGTTTCAGTGTGTACTTCGAAATATTCAAACTTTTCCAAGCTCATCCGAAACTTCCTTTATTGCGGCGTTCATCGACATTCTGTTTTAAAGTTTGAGCCCAGCCCCTTTTTATTTCTGGTGCGATCCGCAGGATACCGAAGCCTATATTGTTCATGCCAATGCCTCGCCTTTTGCCGTCCTCTTATTGACGTAAGTCCTGATCCCCTCCCCCTGGGGTCCGTGCCCGGCTCCTGCCCATTCTTGAGTGTATCGTCTGTTGTGTCCTTCCCCCTTCGAGGGGGGATCCTTGGGCCCGCTCCTCGGACAAACAATGTTCTGCATCGTTCCTTTAGGCCCGCGCCAATTTCGGACCCCGACCGTTTTTTCACGCCTCCCCGTTAGTTTCTTCCGGATGTTTGACTTTCCGTCTCATTCGTCTCCTACAACAGTTTCCAAAGCTTTGACGTCCCTGCCATGTTCCAACTCCCGTCATCGCTACATTCCGATTTTTGAAGCAGGGCCTCCCCAAATGGCCCCCTTCCCCGTCCGCCCCAGAATCGCTGGCGTCTCCCTTAACTGAGATTAGACTACTCTCCTGGTTTAGGGTTTTCAGCCCCTTACCAGACCCCCCATCCGTACCTTCTCCAGTCCCCTCTCCCGGAAGGCCGTCACGTTAGTCTCTTTCGTACCAGGAGAAACTTGTTCGGCTGCCATCCTTTTCAAAGGAACAGGTTTCCCCGCCAGATCCAGACCCCCTCCTTCGTCTTGAGCAACCTCGACGTCTTGTACCTGGCGCCCGAGGTGCACCCAACAGGCGACAACCCCCACGTGCTTTTCCTCCCCTTCGATAGTTCTTTCATAAACCCCGCCATTTTCCCCCCTGTGCGGAGACTTTGTGGCGGCTGGTTTATGCACGGCATATTGTTGCTAATATCGCCTCTCCCCTTTTCCTTTTTGAGGGATAGTTACGCAAGGGCGGGCCACCCCACCCTCGTAGCTGATTTTCGGGCTGAATGCTCAGTGCATCGATGTTTAACACTTTCGTTTACGCGATGCGAGGAAGCCGTTGACCTGAAGATGCTCGTCCTTCTTGGCCTTTTCGTTGCCCTTAACCTGACGGATAATACGGACTCCCTCGGTCAGCTGTATGGTTTTGTTCTGCCGTCTTACGTTTGAGCCTCTGTCTGAGGTCCAGCGGCCTCCTTTTCCTTAAAGGAATTCCCTTTTTTGACGACCACCCTTTTAAGCAGAAATTTCGCGCTGGTTCGTGCCCTTTCCTCAAGACTGTCCCCCCTCTCCGGCCCCCCGGTGATCGATCTTGATTCTTTTGAGCGGGCCCCGTTTTTCGCCGCGCCTAAGGGCTACGCGGCACGATCACATTTCCCCCTGTCTTAGCTTCCCCGAAATCCCATCACATCTTTTATGCAGGTCGAAGGCTTTGTCGACGTCCCAGACCCCTATCCGGCTCAGATTCTTCTCGGTTTCCATCACCC
>Ga0179593_1704741_pt1 | contig 11206 bp, 14 predicted proteins | sample CZODoug2_1_08_16_FD_185931 | JGI IMG/M metagenome (GOLD analysis project Ga0179593, IMG submission 185931) | Vadose zone soil fungal communities from Angelo Coast Range Reserve, California, USA - CZODoug2_1_08_16fungal (PacBio error correction) | ecosystem: Environmental > Terrestrial > Soil >... | reverse complement strand
TCTTAGTAAAAAGGCGCTCCCCCAATAAAGTCATTGGGCACCTTTCCCTGGTTTCATTTCCTGGAAGGATAAACTTCTTTGGGTCTTGCCCCACCCGGCCCCTCTCTAGGACCCGCGATCTTTTCCCCATCGTCAGTCTTCGGCCTTCAAATCGGGCGCCCCACCGCTGCGATTCTTTTTTCGGCTTCGTGTTTGATTTTTATCCGGGGGTCCGCTCCCAGGTGCTGCCCGGCGCCCTGGACCGGCAGCCTGGCGAGGCTTGATGGCCTCACCTAATGAAGTCGTCGCCTTCCCCCGGGCCTGGGTTTTTCTCCAGAACAGCGGCTTCCTGGAGAAGTCCTCTTTTCGGCTTTTTCTTTTCGGGGTTCTTCTTGGTTGTTGACCCTGCTTTGACAAGGTCCAGGATCTGGGGATGCACTTCTTGGTCATCCCCCCCTTTTTTCCGGAGCACGAGTTTGTTTGATTTTTTTCCTCCTCTTTCCTTTCCGAAGTGCCGACCTCAGAATGTGAAGCGGTGATGCCTTTCTTTGACCGGAGTGAATTTGACGGCTTCTCTTTCCCTCTAGGTGATTTTTTTTTCCTGGATTCCTCTCCCTATGGTTTGGAGGCCCCTAATCGGAAATGGGTCGGCCGAATGTTCTTTCCGCGCATTGCTTGTTTGCACTTTTTTTTTTTTTTGCCCTTTCCCCCCTTTCCGTCCACCTGGACGCCGTTGGCGGAAAGAAACGTTGGATCGAGACGATGCTTCCTCATGTCCACCTTTTTTCCTTCTTCTTTCTCGGGACCAGCTCTCCTTGTCGGCGCACGCGCCCTTCTGAATGGAACGATGACCTTTCACCGGCCGCGTCGGCTCTGTGTTGCCTCTTTTTTTGTAAACCTGCTCCCTTTCGTCCCCCCGCCGCTATCGAGGAAATTGGATTCGACCCATTCACCAATCCCCCATTCAAGTAAGACATTTTTTCCCTCTTTATCTTTTTTCCCCTTCCCTCAAGCATTTTCCCTGACCCCTTTTTTTTTTTTCTCTTGCAATTTGCGCGAAACGCCCTTCCACCCGTTCGAAGCGATCCCCCAGCATGGTGCCCCCTCCGAACGACCTTTTGACGAGCTCCTTCCCCGCCCCTTCTCCCCCCCTTTCCTCGAACGGGTCTACAAGCCGCTTTTATTGGCAGTTTAGAGATGAGTCGCCTTTTGGCGGCGCCGGGTGCATTCCCGACAGCCTTTCCCCCCTCCCCCACTAATTAATGGCTTTTTTTTTATACCCCTCCTTGCCTATTCGCTTTCCTCCCTACATCAAATACGCGTGTCGAGACCAGATTGAACGTTTCCATCAAGACGAGGCCCCTCCCTTTTTTTCGTCTTTTCTTCGGAAGATCCCGGTCTCCCTCAGTCGATCCCGTTTTCTTTTCTCGCCCGCGCCGACGACAAACGTGAAGTTTGAGGGGTACTTTTTTTGTGATCAATCCGTTTCTCGGCACGCAAGCGCACCGCCGGTTCTGCCAATCCGCCGGAGTGCCGACTGCACATTTCGCCTCCTTTTCGGATTTTTGATTCTTAACGCTGCGACTCCTTTCCCGATGAGTCGGCTCTCTTGCACCAGGGTTCGTTACATCCTGCCACGCATAAAAGGTCTCTTTCCCCCCAAGCGCCCTTCCCCCTACCCCCGCGCCCCCCAAAAGGCCCTTTTTTCCGACATTGCTCTCACTCCTCTCTGCACGCAAGCCGGCCCCCGACGACCAACACGGTTCCCGCGTACTCTTTTTTCCCTAGACCCAAAACGAGTCCTTTTCCCTTGGTCTTGGTTTGTTGCCTATCCCCACCCTTTCTTTCGTCCCTTCTCCCGCTCTCGCCGCCCCGTTGGCGTTTGCAGTCCGCATCCAAAACCTCTTTAGGGACATTCCTCTTTCCTGTATCCACCCCATGTCAGGGCGCTGGCGTCATGACGCAGACCGGATTCTCCCCCCCTCAGTTCATCCGTTTTTTCTGCGACAACTTTTTTCTGCGTTTTTTCTCCTTTCCCTGCCCTTAACCGTTCAGATCGGCAGGATTCCCCCTTATGTGAGTGGAGCGGAATTAGTTGTAGCTTGTTTGCAGGGCGCCAGAAGTCCCTTCCCTTACGTTTCTTCAATCCTCTCCTCTCTCTTTTTTTTGTTGTTGAGAGATCTCCCTCTTGCTTTTCTTGCTCGTCCTCCCCCTTTGGAGCCTGAGCCGCACATCTATTAAGAGCAAGAACCCTTTTTCCCCCCCGAGTGATACTGACTTTCTACAGGGTTTTTTCTTTAGGCCCCTTTTAGACCTGGTTTTTCTCCTGCTGAAGTCTCTGTATCAGAACACGCCCCTCTCCGCACGAGCCGTCGTCCCATCATGTAAGGATGAAGCCTTTTTGCCGACAGTGTGCTCCCTTCGACTGTCTTTCCTTTCAAGCTTTTTACGTTTTTCCCCCCCGTCCTGGGTTTTTTCCTTCGCGAGCTGGTCGAAACGTCCCGCCCGTTGCGAAAGATACGAACGTTTAACTTCCACGTGCACCGCGAACTTCCCTGCAAGCAACTCTTGACTTTTTTCCCGAGAATCTTGGTCAGGTTTTCTGGCGAGTGGCTTTCTTCCTTCGCTATCGCATATTTTTCGAATTTCACTTTTCTTTTTTCTTCTTACCCCTCGACTCTCCGATCTGAATTCCTCGTCCCTTCCTGGAGGGCACCACGACCCTTTCGATCGACGACGGAATTTTCGCGCCATTCGCGCGTTGATTTCCTGGACCCTTTCCCCCCGGTGTCCCCTCAACTTCTGTCCCTATGATGCCCTTAGGACCCCTCGGATGGGCAGACAGGCGGGGCGCTTTTTGCCGATAGCGGATCAACGTGATTTTTTTCCCCGGCCAAATCCCAGTCCCCTTACATTTTTTTTCTTTTCTCGCGGGCGAGCCGTCGGGATCACTCTGTGGATCGTGCGGCTCCTTTCGGAGAATAGACAGAGCCCGCTCGATGGACGTTCTATGAGTTTTCTGATTTTTTTTTTTTTTGGTTCCCCGTCGGCGAGGCGCCCCCTTGGTGACCTCCTTCGCCATTCCGCTCGAGTGGAGACGATCACGAAGCCGTGTTTTTTCAGGAATTCGTGGCGGACCTTGTCAGGTTCTTTTTCCTTCCTTTCAACCTTCGCGCCCCCTTCCCGGAAATTTTTGTAGACACTTTCTCGCAGTTTTTTTCTCCGTGTCGTCCTCTAGTCCTGCGCGTCGCATCTGGAGGGCGAGGTTTTTTTCTCCCTGTGGGCGATCGTTCTTTTGAGACGGCTTTCTTCTTCCCGCGTTTTTTCCGGACTCCCCAGGGGCCAACCTGTCTTTTTCGTTCGGGAATAGGCAAAAACCCCGAGGGAACGAATTTTTCTTTCCCTGGGTCTGAGGTTTCCCCCAGAGATCTTCGCGGCTCCCCCCCATCTCTCACAGCCCTCCCATAGATGGCCGACGCGGCTTTGATTAATCGTGGTGTTTTTTTTTTTGGACCGGGAGCGGGTCCTAACATAGTTTCGCGATTCGAAGCTGTTGGACCCTCTGTCTCGAAACTCTTCGAATTAGTCGCTCCCAGGCGTTTCTGTTCCGAGCGATAAAGTCCTGTCTTATTCAAGGCCAGTTCCCCCCGTAGCTTTTTTTTTTTTTTTCCTCTCCCTTTTTCCCTTCCCGATTGTCTTTCAAACACATCCTTTCGCGGTGAAGCAGGACTCCTCCAAGAAAATTCCCTAATTGAGCTCTCTGCATCCCCCTCGGTCTCTGTTTTCCCCCTTTTTGGGGTTTTCGACGGAAGCCGAGCAAGTGCCGTAGTATACGTGGCGCCTTAAACCCCCCCCCCCCCCCACGATCTTAGTTTCCATTCGAGCGTGCATCCTGCATCCTGGCGGAGGTAGGCCACTCATGTCACAACAACCATCGCCTCTTTTTTCCTAACGCGCGCCGCTGGCGGTAGTAGTCTAAGCCCCTGTTCCCCCCCTGGCGGGTCTTGCCTGAAAAACGCGGACGAGTGGCCGGAACGCTTTTTCGCCGTTACTCTGACTGCCGACTGAATCGCCGACTTTCACAGTCACGAGCGGTCATCAATGTCGGCCCGGCCCCTGATTTCGTGACCCTCCGTTTTTCGCACTCCCCTCGCAGCGTTGGTGAAGCTCTCGATTCAAGTCCTGAATTGCCTTTTTCCCTTTTCCCGTCTCTTTTTCCCTCCTTGCGCTCGCGCTTTTTTTTTTGGGCCATTCGAGGGCAGCATTTATCCGTATCGGATACATCAAGTTCCTTTCTTCAACGCGGGTTCTTTTTTTCTTGATGTCGAAGCTCTTTTCATCCTCCGGTTTTGTTGAGTTCTGCTGAGGAAAAAGCCGCGCCCCCCTCTGTCCATGGGCGAAGAACGGTTCCTTACTCAATATTTTCTTTTTTTTCCCTATTGATAAGACTTTTCCCCCGGCCCCTTCCTGCCGATCTCAGCTTCAAAGCAGGATTCCTTCGCTGGCATTCCCCCTGCTTTTGACTCTTCACCACCCTCCCTTCTTGCGTGCTCGTCCCCTGGAGTCGGCGAATGCCTTTTGGGCCGCCGCCCCTGTGATTTGGAACTTCATCGTCGGCCTTCCCCCCCTTCCGCGGCCCTTTGTCCTTCCACCCTTCCGGCATGGGTTTGTCGAACAGCCTACCGGACTCCTCGCCGGGTCTTCCCCCACCGGTCGGAATTGGGGGGAATCCCGCGCGGGTTGTTTTTCCCCCCCTCTTTGGGCTCAGGTCCTTCCAGATAGCAATAGCATAACAAACTGGATTGGACCTTCCGCAGAGACTTTCTTCTTCGACCGTGATTTCCCCTCGTCTCACCTCTTTTCTCAGTTGCGAATCTCTCCCAGAATGTGCACGGTGAGGAACTGAAGAGACCGGATGAATTGATCTTTTATTTTTTCCCGAATTAGGTGAGTATTTCTCACCGCGCTCTCCAGGTCTTTTTGGAAGGAAGCAATATTTCTGAGCCATGTATGCGTGTTTTTGTGTTCCTTCCCCATGGAGGAAGGGCGAAATACCGAACATTTCAGGAGTGATCTCGTTGGCGGCCAGAACCCCTTCGCTTTTAGCCGTGTCTCACCACGTTTGGCCCCACTGCTTCGCTTAGACGGCGACAGCGCGCGCCGATTGTCTTCTGCGCGAACTTTCCGATGAAGCGTTTTTTTTCTCTGTTCTTTCTTACTGTGTGTTCGAACCCAATGAGTCCACCAGCGCGAAGATCGCGCTCAAAGACCATGCAATCCCTCCCCCTTAGTAATTCCCTCTTGCTTTTTGCTTTAAAACGATCGTCCCCCAAGACCCCCGCTCCTTTACGGCCTGTGCGGTTTTGTAAGACGGTCCTATTTTTCTTGCAAAAATGGCCCCTCCCCCCCGAATGTCCCCCCTCTCTTCCTCCCCTTCGACAGGCCCCCCTCCTTCTCAGGACGTAGAATATCTGGCGAAAAGGAAGATGCTTCCCCGGGTCTCCAAGACGCCCTCCTCGGCGTTTCCTTTCCCCCTCATTGAATGGTCGCCCTACTCCCGACAGGTAAGCCACTCCGAGACACGGCTGCGTTGATAGTATAATAGCTCTTCGGGCCCTTGAGTTTGGTTCCCCTCCTTCCCGTCTCGCGTCCCGACGCCCTCTTTTTCCCCTTTCCCCAAAGCTGCACGCCCAGTTTTAACCTCTGGCCGACCGTCGTGGAACTCTCCGGCAAATCCGCGGCTGCCCCATATTCCTTTCTTTCTGCAATTTTCCGCTCCTCTCCTCCCCTCTTTCCCCTTCTCCGCTCGATAGACGACCGTGAAGTCTTGAAGTTTTTTTTGCCTGTTGATCCTTCGGCCCTGGGCTTCCTGGAGTGGCCGAAGGGAATCCATCTGAACAATCAGTTCTGGAGCCACCTACAATATGTGCCGAGTTGGCAACAACTTCTTTTCTTCTGGTGGATTCTCCGTCGGCTTTTGCCTCCTTCGCTGAGGATTTTTCCTTTCTGACCACCGAGGACCTCCTCTTCTCAAGACACTCCCGACCGCAGGTGGTTCTTTTGGCTAATCTACTTTGACTCCCCCCCCCTCACCGTCCCAACTCGCCAGAACTGCTGGAGACACGTTCAGCGTATTGCGCCGTTCATCCAACCATTCGTGACCCGTTACTGCTTCGTTCCTTCTCTCCAAACTGTCTGTCGCGTTTCCGCTCGCGAATCCGTGCGTTGCATCCCCCGATTTTCCCCCTCGACTTCGCCCTTTTCATGTCGGCCGTTTCCCACTGTCAGGCGCGTTCATGGTCGTAATGAAGGCGTACAGGCTTCTTGTTACGAATTTTTTCCTCTATGAGTGCTCGACCTTTTTGCGCGCGTTTTCCTCCCTGCACATGCCTCTTGCCCTCGTTGATCCGGTGCTTGGCGAGTTTGTAGCTGCGCGAAGGGCGCCACCCTTTCCTACGATCTCAACCCCCTCGTTTTCCCTTTTCCCTTTTCATCATTTCTGAGAGATCTCCCTATTTTCTGATCGTAGTCCCCTTCTTGGCTGCGCGCAAGCTATCAACGTCCCGTCCAAGCACAGGATCACGGTGAATCCTGCCGATAGAAGGTTTTGTTTTTACGGTTCACCGATACCCGGGCTCTCCCCCCCCCGAGCTTTTTTTTCTCCATCCACCTCCCATAGCGGACGAGCAGTCTTTCCTAGGTCTGCAGGAATGCCAGCGCGGCATGCTTGTTTATACCGGCTCCTTTTTTTCTCTCACTTGTCGATCCTCCTTAGTTTGGTCTTCGTTTTGAAACCCGGGTTCAGGAGACCTCGGTCGCCCTCTTTTTTTCCATGAGTCTCCTTTTCATGAACGAAACCCCTACCCCTTTTCTCTCCTTTCGATGAACGCCAGAATACCTTTTGTCGCCGATCATGAGTTCTTGAGAGTTTTTTCTTGACGGTCGTTTATTAGGTTCACCTTCAAAGCTTTTGCCCCCTTTTTTAGGGAGAGATGGAACCTTTGTAGTCGTGAAGGATGTCATGACATGGTGCAGAAGACGACTTCTCCTCATTTCTCTCTTCCTAGGGTTGTCGAAATCCCTTGATCCCCTGATGTGCCTTCTTCCCTCGGATTGCAGCCGGCGGTTTTTGAGTGAAGATAGCGGCTCACAGGATTTATCACCGGCAATAGGGAACATTCCTCTACTAACGGGCAGAGCCTTTGGGCTTTCCGCGGATTCTCCTTATAGCGTGGACGTCGGCGAATGTATTCGCAGACCATATGGCCCACTCCCCCTCTTTTCCTCGATCGAGGTCGCCGAGTCCTTTATTTCCTTTTAGGATGGTACCTAGAACCGATATTCGGACCGCCCTCCTTTTTCCCTCCTTCTAGTGCTTTACGATCCCTCTCAATGAATCGTTTGCTTACCCCCGGTTATTGAGGTACTTTAGCGCCGACATGCAAGAACCCATCGCCTTGAAAACAGTCCCTCTACTGCTTGGCCCGTTTTTTTCTTTCCTCTGCGGTTAATTCTCTTGGCTTCCTTTTTTTTCCTGATGGAGCTTTTCATTCGGGGTGAGAAGTTTTTTTCGCCGCCCCTTGTCCCCCAGAGACAAACTTTTAGTAGTTGGACAAACCTGCTTTTTTTACAATCGGCCCCAAAAACTCCGGAAAGCACTCTTCCTTCATGGGTATTGATGTACGTCTTTGATAAAGCCTTCTTCTCCCTTTTTTTACTACCTTGTTCGTCACCCTTTTGCAAGCGACATCCCCTAGCTGGACGCCTCGGCACGGTGCGCATTTTCCTTTTCCCTTCGGAAGGGATGGCGCACTCTTCTGTTCTTCGCAATCTTTTTTGTCGAGCACAAGGACGGCGCCCTGTCGAGATACAGGTTTTGTCCGGCCAAACGACTACCAGTCCGCTTCCTTCCCCCTTACCTTTTTCCCTGCACAAGTTTGTCTCCAAGCGTCCCATGAGGCTCAGTAAGAGTGAGCGTCTCAAACACCCATTCATGGCTTCCCACCCCCTCCCACACCCTCCCTCCTACTCCCCCCTCTTACCATTCCTCACCCCTCCCCCACCATTTCCTCCCTCCTGTCCTCCCCCCTCTCTCTATCCCCCATCTCCTCTTCCCCCTCCTCCTGCTCTTCTCTCCTCATCCCCCTTCTAACGCACCCCCCCCTTCTTCCCCCTTCACTTCCCACATTCCACTGCCTCCTCTCCTTACTCTTTCTTCCCCACCCCTCACCCCCCCTCGCCCCTCCCACTCCACTCGCACCCTTTCCTTCCCAACCCTCTTTCCTTCCCCCCTCCCTCACATCTCCATACCCCCCCTCCCTTTTCCCCCCTTCTCGGTTTGCAGCTGACGCGCTACAAGAACCTTCCAGCAATTCCCCGGAGGCCTTCAGCCTTTTCCCCCCCGCTTTTTTTTTCCGAGTTCACAGTCTGGGTCCCCCGCCCGTCGCGACTCCCATAGCGCAAGTGCCTTTGACATTCCCCGTGGCGCTCGTTCTTTTTTTCATCCAGTTTCCCCCGAGCTCGTGCTCCCACGATACTTTTCCTTCTTTTTTCAGTCAATTGTCCACACCCCCCCCCCGCTCGTTTCCCCTTACCTCTGCTTTCGAAAGCGGCCTACCGTCCCTCTGCCTGCCTCGGAAGGAGTCTTTTGTTCGGCCTCCAAAACAATCCGATTTTTTTATGTTTTTACCCATCGCTCCTATTCGGTGCCTTCCTCTGACAGCATTCTCCTCCGGCTGAAGTTCCCGCGTCAGGACTCAATCTTTTTCCCGGCCTTTTCCGACGCCATTTCCTCCGCAAGAATCGTCCCTCCTTTTTTGACTTCACTTCGTAACTGCGCTTGGCTCACGCTCAGGGCAAGGCTCTGTGGCCATTCGCTCGCTCGCGCGGCGGCTCCACCCGGGCGATTCAGTCTGGATCATCAAGCGTTTTCCTTTCACGTTGCTCGCTACAATGACGTGCCGCGGCTGTGAAGACCCGCATATCCTTTCTATTTCGTTTTGTTTTTTTTAGTATAGCTGCGTCAACAGCTCGCAATCTTCATTGGTCGGTTTTTTCATTCTTTTGATGAGCCGGTCCCAAGGACTGCGCCCCCGTTGTCCGTGGCACAAACGGCCATCGCAGAGGCCGAGATTTTCCCCGGAAGTTCCCCTTTTTGTGGAGCACGTTGTTCGGCCTTTTCCCTTTATCGAATCCCCGCTGCGATGTCTGCGCTGCTATTCGATGTTTCTCGCAATGCTTCCTCCGACATTGATGACCTGCGCGGTGGTTACCCTTCCCACGCTCGGCGATTGCCCCCTTTGTGGTAGGCAGTCACCGCCCTGGCCGTGGATTGTCCTTCAATCTTCCGGACCTCATTCCGTCTCCGCCCTTTCCTTCCCTTGCCGCGACGGTCGCTTTCGCGGTCCCCCATGTAGCGAATCGGTTTGAGCGTTTCTTTTCCAGAGGACACTCAAAACGGAAAGGATATTTCCTTTTTCCCCCTTCCATGTGCTCACCAACTTGCGGCCTTCGCCGCCCCCGGCGGCGCCAGTTCTTTCCCGGTTACGTCTTGCGCGCTTTCTCGATCGTCCCCAGAAAGCCTTAATCGGTGATTTTTTTTCCCCTGCAAAGAGCTCTTTTCTTTGCCCGGATGAAGAGCGTTGCGCTGGTGTTTTTTCTGGTTTTCCCTTTTTCACCCCCCTGGTGTTGGAGGAGCTTTTTCAATCGAATGTCGGTCGGCGCATTGTATGGCAATTTGAGTGCCAGGTCTCACGTTCGACTTGAAAAGCCGGCCGTTTTCCGAACAGCATTAGTGATAGTAGTGGGTGACAGACAGCCTGTTCGCGACGTCGTGCTGGTAGCTCCCCCCCCCTGCCAATGATTGCGCCAGGGCAGAAAAGCCTCCTCCTCCGAAGTCTGCGCAACGAGCCCGTCTGATGGACCTTCACGTATTCCTTTTTGGATTTGCTTGGGTGACAATCTTTCAGGAGCCAGCGCGCCCGATAGAGGACTTTCCCAAAGACCCATCAAGAAAGACCCATTCACTAAGTCCCCTCGGGGCTTTTTTTCCTTTTAAACGCTCCTCCCTCATGGAAAGACCACGATCGAAGCAGCTGATTTTTTCCAGCGGTTCCCGTGCATTTTTGGAGTTTAAAATGCAGTTCACCCTTTCTAGCATCCTTTCCCTAATGTTCTTCCCCACCCGACGCCAGGACCTAAAAATTCGAAGCGGCTTACGTCGCAATACATTCTCCACCTGGAGACACGCCGCCCTCCCGGGGGGCGTCCCTTGAGCATGGCTTCCCTTTTGGTGAATACCGCACCGAATACTTACCGAGGTCAGCATCTTGAACTTTTCATCGCTCTCTTAGAGTCTGGCGATTGCGCCTATCTGACGACATCAAAGGTGAGATGAACACCCCTCCCCCCCCTGAACAAGACGCGTCCCGAAATCTCTCCGGCTTTCCTCGGGCGATGCTCGCTGGCGGACCGCCACGCCCCCCTGACCTTTTCGATCCTCCCTTCCGGACTCCGCGCTCTTCGCACGGTGACCGTTCTGACGGTCCTTTTTTTTTCCCCCCCATCCCTCTGATCTGCCAACGCACCGCCTCCAAATCCGCGGAGTGGCCGAAGGGAATCCTCCCCCTCACATCCTATTTCTGGACACCGAGTAATATGGACCTAGGCTACTTTTCTCAATGGTCCCGATGCCGTCGGCGACTTTCCACCAGGGTCGTGGTTCCCCTCTGCACGACTTAAAAGTCCTTATTTCCACTCTAGCCGTCCAACCGAGGCAGGCTTTATCCTCAATTTCTTTTTTTTTCTCGGTACTTCGAGAGCTCCAGCCCGGCACTCGCTGGACAAAGATCGGCGACTTGCGTTGCTGGCGTCATCTTTTCCTCTTTATTTGACTTGTCATGACCTTTGTTTCCGTGGTCCTTTATTTTCTCGTTTTTCTCCCCGCTCGCGCCGAAACCCGTGGCTTCCAGAAAGAATCCCCCCTGTCCTCTCCTGCTTGCGGGACTTCCTTCCTCCTTGCAGAGCCGTCGGCCTGTTATCCCCCCACTGTCCTTTCGTCCTCTTATTCTTTTCGTCCCTCTCTCTTTTGCGTCCAATAGCGTCGAGTGCGTCCGTCGTGGCCCGGATAGAGGTTTTATTCCCTCCACGGAGATTTCCCTTGTTTCTCAGGGAATTCGTGACTCTTTTCCGCCAGAAAATAATCGTGCTCCCAAGCGCCGAGGCGGAC
>Ga0179593_1594508_pt1 | contig 11206 bp, 11 predicted proteins | sample CZODoug2_1_08_16_FD_185931 | JGI IMG/M metagenome (GOLD analysis project Ga0179593, IMG submission 185931) | Vadose zone soil fungal communities from Angelo Coast Range Reserve, California, USA - CZODoug2_1_08_16fungal (PacBio error correction) | ecosystem: Environmental > Terrestrial > Soil >... | reverse complement strand
CCCCAATGAACCCACTTCAGTGCCCCTTTCACCCTGCGTTTCCGGGTCCCTCCCCTCAGAGGACGGTTCGAGACCGCCTTTCGCCAGGAGCTGGACCATTAGCATGTCGGCAATGTTTCTTTTCCGCTCGTTACTTTTACTCATAGAGGGCGTAGGAAGCGCTTGCCCCTCCTATTACCTCCGCACCTTCCCCCTGTTTGCCCGGCCGTGGTCCAATAAGAGCCAACAGGTTCCTCTTGCCCCATGACACATGTTATCGGGGCCTGAGCCACCCGTCCTTTCCCCTTTGAGTTTGCGCAGTGGCTGGCGGTCATTCCTTATGGTAATCTATAGCAATGACCCCCTCCTTCGTGTTTCCCCCCTGATCCTTTCTTTTCCTCCCTTGAAACCTACTTCCTGTGCTTCGGAGCAGCGCGGTGCCGTCTGGCCACCGTCGTCGCGCAGGGCAATTTCTGGCCACTGCCATCTTCGCGAATCAGGTCAAATTCTCGCCTTGTTCCTCAAACCCCTCCCCCGGTGACACTGCTTGTGCGCGTCAAGTTTTTCCATATAGCGAAAAGCCAAATGTCACGTCTTCAGCTGCGGCAACAAACGTGTACGTCGGACGCCATTGCTGGCAATCACCTGATAAATCCCCTCACTTTTTCTTTCCCCCACAATTATCCTTCGGCAGCGCCTCTGGTAGGATAAAAATTGGAATTAACTAGTAATTCTCCTTCCGTCGCCATAAAGTTGATCCTCACACCTGTTTCTGACTGCATTGCTTGGAAACTCCCTCCGCCATTCAGGAGTCACCTTCCGTCATGGTGGGTCCGCTGCGTACTTGTTGAAGGCACCTCACGGCCTGCACCCCCCTCCTCCCTAGTCACATGAGATACTGCGTAACCGGCGCAGAATGGAAGGAAATTTTTCCTGGGTCGCGCAGTTTTCCTGTGTCACCTCCCCCGCAGGCGCCCCCTTTGCGGGGTAAAGGCGATGATAACTAAACCCAATCTGAACTGAGATCAAGCCCATGGTCCCCCCCTGATAAGGTCGCCCCCAAAACCGCTTCCCTGCTGCTGAAAATAGGACGTAGAAACGGTCCTGACCTAACCCTTCCCTCCCTTCCCCCTTTGAGCCGTATTCCCTCTCTTTCCTGGCCGTACCCTTTTCTTTCAAGCTTTTTTTAAACCCCCTTCTAAGCCTCTTTAAGAAATTAGTGCCCTCACAAAATCTGAGGCTCCTTCTTTTGACGTACTGGCCCTAACGTTAAGGACTTTTTTTTTTTTTTTTTCTCACTCATTTTTCCGACTCCCCCTTCCCTGGTTTTATCTGGTGGTATGGGGCCTCAACGCGGGTTTCTGATCATACCCTTTAGTTTCCCCCGGGAGTTATTCCTGTCACCGCACCCCAATGAGGGATGGATGATCAAAACTGCATAGTGTTCTTGATTCAAGGTTGTGTGAACGAAGTGCGTTTGCTTACGAGGCGTCGTTCTCAACTCCTTACGTTCTCAACGAAGGCGTTTCTTACTAAGGAGTTCTTTTCCCTAATGCTCGTGCTCCAGTTTAATTTTTAAGAGCGGGGAGCCTCCTCCTGACAATTCTTTCTCTCTCGACCCCTTGCCGTAGATTCCCCCACAAAAGAAGAGACACATCCTGACGGCCAAAGGCCTTAGAACGGTTGAGGAAAGGCGGCCCCCTCCAGTTCTTTCCTCAGCCTAGGAGCAATTGGGCGTTTTTTTTGACCTTCTTCTTTTCGGGTCCTGGTAATTTCCTGCCTTCTTTTACGTTCCCCCAGTTAGTCCCCCAATTGGCAGGTTCCTACTGACTGCGTAGCAGTCAGTTTTTTTTTTATTCCGTCTGCACCTAATAAGGACCACCCAAATAGATTGAGCCCGACATTCCCTTTTTGCTGGAGTTTTAACTTGAAACACCTCCCCCTTCCCTTTTTATGTGACTTTGAGGACTTCCTCCCTTTGTGTTTGTTTTTCAATCACTTCTTGTCAAGTGAGAATAGAACAGCAAGTCTCAACGTTAAGTTGCGGTCCTCTTGCGGCTAGCCCTCTCGGTAATGTGTGATAGATGAAGTTATCGGTCATTCCCTAGACCTTTCCCGATGTGAGGTTGTTCTATGTTAGAGGAAAGATCTTTTCAGTAAGGCTCTTGTTACTCCCGTCCCATTCTAAGTTGGTCCTTTCCTCCTAAGTTGTGCTCGTTTCTGGTTTCGTCCTGCCTCCCCCCTTTCTTTCACATACGTGTTGTTGTTTTGATGAGATTAGATAGGACTCCACTTCCCCTATCTTAGGCCAGGTTTGGACACTTTAAAGTGATTAGTCTCTACCAGTTCCCCCTTCCTGACGACGAATTATTTGAAGCTACCTCCTTTCCCCGCGGTTAACTCAAGACCCCCGGAAGGTACCTCTTTCCCCCTCCCGCTATTCCCCCCTGCCCTCGACCTTAGTCCGCAAAACAGCACGACTTGTGGTTCTTTCTTTTTACATCTTGGTTCCCCCGCCAAGGGAGGTGAGACCCATACGCGGCAGGGGTTTCTCCCTCCCCCTCCCGACTTGACCGCTTCTTCCCTTCCTTTTTCACAGCAAGCAAGCCCATCTTCAAGGACCTATTCCAATTTTCGCCGGCGGACAAAGTAGTTTGTAATTACGGTTGTGAAGTCCTTCCAAATTCCCCTCCCCACTGGCCCGCTCCCAGCTCTTTCCCCGGTCCCCAGTTTTTTTTAAGTCTTGAAAGAGAAGTGACCTGTGGTTGGAAGTACTCCGCCCCAGACCTCGACCCGAAAGGTCCTTCGGTTTTAGTCCCTTAAGAAGCGTTTGCGGTATGCCCCTACCTCCGTTCCTTCCGGTTCCCTCAGCCCGGAACCGGTGTCTTTTTCTGTGTGTGTCTTTCTTCGTTCCGTATGTTTGACCGGACCGTAGCAGGCCCTCCTTTTTTCTCTTCTTCCCCTTCTCCCCTGGCTTGGTCACGTCTCGTTGAGCCCCGACTCCTTGTTGAGCACGACGCCTATTACAACAAATTCCGCCGTTAAGCACCCCTCTTTCTGAGCGTTACGATAGATCCTTCTTCAGGCCCCTTTTCCTCCTTCTTCCCCTCCCTTACCTCCGTCAGGTCACGACCCCCGCTCCAGTTGTACTCCCCAGCAGACAGTGTTGCGTGTCGAACCACTCCTTTTAGTCCCTCCTTCTTTGTTCAGCTCCAGCCTTCTTTAACCCCCAAGAACCTAGGGGTGATCAGCCACCTGGTTGGATAGGCCCCCATTTTTTACTTATTCCACATATCCAGTACGTGATTGATTTCCCTTACGTTTCCCCGTTGTTTCCCTCCTTCGTCTTTCTGGCTCCACCCCTACGCTCGGTTTTACGGCCTACCGGGACCAGCGCTGGTACGTACCATTTTCTTTCTTTCCCGAACGGATCCCGGCCACTGACGACTTGATTGTCTTACTGGCTCAATGGCATCTCCGGCTGAGCATGTGTCGCACCCCCTTTCTTCTGTATTGCTGTTGATAGCCGTTCCCCCCTTACGGTTGCGCATGTTAATTGCCCCCAGACGAGCTTTCGATTGTTCCTTTCCCCCTCCCTGCCCCCTCTCGTACACAGGAAGTTTTAGGTTGAAGTTGGGATGCGTCATTCCTCTGTTATAGCCCGCTAAGGCATTCCGGGCTTTTTGCCGCAACCCTCCCACCCTCCCCCCGCGACCTCAAAGACGGGGATACTGAAAGTTGCCGCTCAGATCGAGACCTGCTCGTATCGGACGCCACCTTATGTTCGTCCCTGTCACGGCTAGGTCTCCGGTTCCTTTAGGCCCATTGTCGGGGATACCACAGGGAGCGAAAGAGCAGATCTCTTTTTTCTGGTCCCGGATCACGTTCCTCTTTTTGCGTATTGACTCTTCCCATGTTCCCGTCGTCCCCGAAACTGGTTTGGCAGACTCAGTATGACGTGAAGATTTTTTCCCCAGTCTCCCCTTGTTTAGAAATTCCCTTCGTTTTTGTTTTACCCCCCTGGTTGAACGACGTGATAAGACCCTTTTTCCCCCCCTTGAGAGTTTAATAGAGACTTACTTCTCGCTTTCCTTTCTTGCCGGACTGCCCTGAAGAGACGCGGTGATTCCCCCCTTTCCCCCCCCTCCTCTTGTCGCCCCCCTTTCGGCACAGCGGATCGGTGGTAGGTTGCCGTCTCTAGTGCCAGGCTCAGGTAACCGAGGTTTTATTGATTTCGAGTGTATGAACAATTTAGCCCTTCCAGCACGTCGTCCACCTGGACCGTGAAGTCGATTGTCGAACATTCTTGAATTTTTTTTGCGCGATTTTCCCCCCGTGTGTCCTTCGGAACTACGGCGTGGGCGAATTTTCCTGGGTGCCGTAGTAATAGTCGCAGCCATTTCCTTCCCTCTCTCTTCCCTTCCCCTCCCCGAGATTTTCTCCGCACGATCTGAAAGGGAATATGCCCTTCAACGGTCGATTGCGAGGTCCCCGGAACTGTTCCGGTCCGTCGCTTAGAACTCTGAGTTATCCCTGCCAAGAGCGGTGCCGACGGTCCCTCAGTCATGTGTCCTCTCTTCTTCTTTCCCCCCTCTCCTCTTGTTCTTTTTTTTTCGCTATCCACTGAAAATGGTCCTTCACCGATTGTCTGTCCTTTCTTCCCCTCTCTGTACGACCGTCCTGGGAGGAGCTGGACCGTAATGTCAATGATGCGAGGGTCCTGCGTAAGGCTTCTTGTCCTCGTAGATCGTTCCCTAGGGTTCGCTCATTTCAGTTCCCCCCCCCTTTCGCCCTGGTCGCCGCTCCTTTCTTCTCAACCCCCCCATAGCACAAACCAGGAAAAGCGCACAAATTGTCGAAGGTACCAAGTTTCCCCTCCCAAAGAACCTACCGTTGTCTTCTAAGTGAGGAATAGATGTTCATTTCTCCCCTTTGTCATACCCCCCCTCCCAGGGCTCACTCTCCTTTTCGTCGACGGCAAAACTGGAACGATCCGTGACCTTAAGTTTGCGCAGGTGATCTTTTACTCCCTTCGCGTTCTCTTCTAATTTCGAAAGCGGCCTAGGAGACTTGCCCCCCCCTCTCATGCCTCTTTGGACCACCCGTCGTGTTATCACGGGCCCCCCACCTCTGAAGGGACGTTCTCTCAACTCCTTACAAGTTTAAACTTCTTCAGCTATCTCCTCCCCACCGGGGTTTCCTACGTCCGGCGGTTACTGTACCCTGATCAATGTCCCTCACTTTTGATCCGGTCCACTCTTTTCCCCCCCGGCTCCCTCGGGTCGGTCTACGGGTAATACCACGTGGACTAAATTAAGGCCTACCCCCCCCGTGCTGTCCGCACCTCCTTTGGTGGCAGAGGTTGGAAAGAAGCCTGATAGAGGTCCGTCGCTCCTCCTTTCCCCTTCCCTGTTTTTTCTTCTTCCCCTGCTGTTGCAGGCCCCTCACGCTCTCCTTCAGCTGACCGTTATAATGACCTAAAACCATACTCTGCCGTTTGCCCCTTCCTGTCGCTCTTTGCCGTTGAGGCTGTTTAAAATAGTCGCGGTAGTGGTCCCCCTTCGCTTGCGCACCGATTGAAACGGCGATTCCGCCCCCTTGAGATTCCAATCTTCGAAAAACCTGCTCCTGAGGTGCAACCTTTTCCGTCTTCCCTTTACGACCCACACCCCCTGGATCGCGTCGACGGAGGCCCCTGTTGAGCTTACCCTCCCGCTGTTTTCCCCCTTCTCGCCGATGACTGAACCGGGCATCGTCTTTGTCTAGATCCCCCAGGGTGAATGTTTTCTTTCCCTCCGTGACTGACACCAATTTATCACCGAGGTGCCGTTCCCTTCCGGGACCTTTTCTTCCCCGGTCCCCCCGGTTTTTCGACCCAGATGGAGGGACTTTCTTGCCATCACCCTCCCGGATTGTTTACTACTACAGCAACACTTCTTGCGCTCAACGGCCCTCTGGGTCTTTCTTCACTTCCTTCTCGTGCTGACCCCCAAGCCTTAGTTTCACGAGCTGTGTTCTATAAACGAAGGCTTTCTTCTTCCTCTGCTTCTTTTCCCGAAGTTCTTTACTGTTTAAGAAGCTTCAGGACTAACCACCCCGACGCGTCGTGTCTCCCCCGCTTATCCGATTGCAGTCCGGTCCTCGACTCCGAAATTCGATCCTTGTTGGAGAGCTGAAGAAACATTCCCCCCTTCACCCACCGTTGCCTGCTTAGTTGACCTTTTGCGCTTCGCATCCGCCCTCCTAATTTTTCCAACACCTTCATCTTCTACGCCTCTGGGCAGTTGATGGTGTAAGGAAGGTATGGACGGGGAATAAAAAGTCCCGCCTTTTCTAGGCTTTAGCTTCACCTTTTTGCAGGTGACGCCTCGGATGTTGACGGAATTGTAGGGAGCTTCCCCCTTCCCCCCCGCCTAAGGAACAAATATCTTGAAGAACGTAGATTTTTTATTATGATGCCCCTTTCTCTTTCACGGAAGGTCTCCCTGTCAATTCGCCGATCTTCATCCCGCCTTTTTTTCTTTTTTTTGCACCCTCCTGTAGTCACATGTAATAAAGGCCGCCCCCTCTTTTCGCCCCCGTTGAGGATACGCCCCTATCGGGACATTTTTCACTTGGAGAGAGCGTGCTTACCCCTCGACGGCTCATGTTTTTCCCTCTTTTTTTCGATGTTAGAGGAACCCTTAGATAGTCAGTCCTCCGTCGGTCTCCCGTATTTTAGCCCTCTTCAATGCAGAAAGCGCTTACCTTTTCATGCTGAAGACTTTCGGCTTTTTCCGTGCCTGTCCTAAAGCTATTATTGTACTCCTCCCTCTTGTGTGGATCAGATAAGCTCATCCGCCCCCTCTTCATTCCCCTGCCATTCGGCCACGTTCCTTATTGGAGATGACGATTCTAACAGATTAGAGCTTGAGATAGCCTCTCTTTGCCGCGACGTTCCCCTCCACCCCTTCTTCCCCATCCCTTCTCTGTACTTTGAAGTCCTCGCAAGCGGTAAACCATTTTCCGAGGCGTCTGTCCAGCCGTAGTAATAAGGTTTGGCGGCTGTTGAGTGGCGGCTGTCCCCCATTCCCCCGCCGGATTGTGCTAAAAACCGGCGAAGGCGACAGGATGCCCATCACGAAGACGAAGACTTCAGTACTTCCTCCTTCCGCTAGAAAATTTCCATGCCGACGGCCCCCCCCCAGAGATTATTAGTCGGTATAAGCAGTGTTCACACCCCTGACCACCCTTCCCGCGACCCCAGTCCTTCCGAGCACATGACTATTTGCCTAGGCTCCTTCCCCGAAAAGGCGTAAAGGCAGCCCGCCAGACCTCTTGCCCCACCAGTCTTTCACGTTCCCTTAGCGCGTCCTCCTTTCAGTTTTAGTCATTTTAAGAAGAGGGTCTGCAGCATCCGTAGGCCCCAGGTGCTCCCCGCGGTCCCACCTTTTTGTGCGTTTGGTTAGATACGCCCTCCCACGTCTTCCTATTGTCGAGGTATGCGAACCAAGGTGATTCTCTCGTTGACGGCCGACGCCTTCTTGAGTCCTCCCCCTTCGTTCCAAACGACGCATTGTCCCGATCCTTCGTTGCGCACCGCTTTTTTGAGACCTCCCGTCTTTTCCCTGGCTTGTACCTTCTTTCAGAAAGACCCTTTCTTTCCTTTCCCCCCAGCACGACCCCCCGGGGGCATGAACATACAGTGCGCCCCCGGCTGAGCCCTTGCTCCAGCCCCCCCTTCTCCCCCCGGCCCCACGAGGGGGTGATCAAAATTTCCTGGGCATCCGGCCACTTCTTCCCGTTGATCCCACCCACAAAGTTTCGCCCGACGGTTGCCCCCTTACGTCACTTTTCGTGTCTCGAGTTCTGGCTCACCCATCCCCGTGCCGGTTCTTTTAGTTCTAACTGGTAAACCCCCAGAGCTTTTCCGCTCACCATTTTAATGAAAGCGAGATATCAGTTGAAGTTTTGTAAGTTTAGGTCGTCCGGTTTCCCTGCTTTTCTCTTGCCGCCCCGCGAGAAGGTTGTCCGTCCGTGGATCGGTCAGGTGATGTCTTAGTGGTATTCCGATATCGGTGCGCCCTCTCCGCCAGGCCCGCTACATCCTGTTAAGCTCGGCCGGCCCTGTTGACCCCCTTGGTTTGCGTCAGGGCTGCCTCGTTTATTCACTTACATAGACTATCCCGACATTGAGGTCCTTCCTGGGCCGGGATTGAACCAAGGCGCAGGCCCGCCACCGCCGTGGCCGGCGTTTTCCCGACCCTTTCCGCCATGACTCCGAAAGTGCGCTTAACTGAAAAGCGCCCCTTTTTAGTGAGGAACCTTTTGAATGGCAGGAGGTAGGCCATTTCTAGGGGGTTTAGCATGTCCTCCTCCCTGAGAGTCCGACGATCTTTTCCCGTCTCCACCAGGTCGTTTTGATCCGGTTGTCGTATTGCATTGACCTGGAGTAGACCTTCACCTGTCAAACGGGCTTTGATGCAGATTTTCAGCTTTTGTCTTCGGTGCCGAGAATCTTTCGTCGGAAGACCTAAAGTGATAACTACCCGTCCACCCGGCGATCTTTATCGATGCCTTATGAGCTGTCTGGCATTCTTCGATTCCGCCGTAAGACGCCTGATTCCCGCCGTCCCAAACTCTCATGCGCACAGCTTTTGACCCTCTGATAGGGTCCTTTAGTTTTCCTCCCCTCAGTTCCGCCATGCTAGGTTCACTAATTCTGCGTAGGTATATGACAAGTCGATGCCTTCCCTCCAATTAGCTCAAAATGGGTTTCCCTTTTCCCCCTCTCCCCTTACGTTCCTCCCAGGCTGGAATGGGCGATGAAGGTGCGTCTTTCTCGGTACTTGCAGCAAGGAGATGCTCACTCGCTTTCCCCCTTTTTTGCCGGTCCGTAATCGTCGTTCTCTGCATCGGAGCTTCCCCTGACGACTCTCGCGATTCAGTAAAAGTGGAATTTGCACCCCCTCAGGGCGACATGGGTCCCTCTTCTCTTCTCCTTGACCGCCAGCCCGGTCGCGACAACCATTCTTTTCTAAGGAACCGGAAAACCGCTTTTTGGCCTGGTTGGACATAATGTTACATTTGTATACCTTTTCCTCTCCTCCGTTGTGTTTGAGTCGCTATCCAAATGAAGATACATGGAGCAAACTTTGTCGGTTCTCCCGACGCGGACTTTGTAAGCAGAAAAGGCGCCAGGCTGGAAACGGAATTCCACCCTTCGGTTTGCCTCTGCCAGCTCGTTACTGGCGATCTTCGGAGATATATTGCTTCGCTTTCACCGTATTAAGCGACCCCATAGCATCGTTCTCGCCTTCCTTCCCCCCCTTCTAAGACCTCCACCGGCCATCGCTCCCAAATGTTCTCGTGTACTGACTGCCCCTTCCCCCCCAACCCCCCCCCCCCCCCCCCCCTAAGCGGGTTTTCGGGCCTCGATTCCCCCCCCTCGAATCCCCAATTTTACCAACTCCGAGGATGAACCTGAGTGTCCGGTTCGAAGATAAACTAATGAAAGTATCCTTTTTTTCCGAGCGGTGCTATCTTCTGTTTGCTTAATAAAAGGAAGGCCCTTCGGCACCTAATGCCTCTTTTAGTGCTTTACGATCAGCTCGGAGTTTGACCAACTTCAGTTAAAGGTAGGGGTTCTTTTTTTCCGGCCACCGGACAGGGGAAGGTCGCGAAGTTTCCGCACCCCTTCTCCCTCCCCTTTCGCGGCCCCCCCGGTGCCGTCAGCAGAAAAGTGCAAGAGGCCCCCGACAAACCGATAAGCCGAAAGAGGCAAAACCGTTTTTTCGTTTTTCGTCCTTTTTTATACCCTTTCTCCAAGGGACTCAAACGGAGAAATATTTTTTTGTCTCGTCCCCCCCCCTCTGTGGAGAGTTAGGGGTGGAAAGGCAGGGATCTGAGCCTTCCCAGTAGGATCGCTGCCCTTAGGTGGCGCAGCTTAGATTCGATGTTCATTCCACAAGGAATGCCGCAGACGTTTGTGAGACGATCCTGCAGCCCCACTCCTAGCCGTTGACAGGCAATTACTTCGAGCAGGTGCGCTCAGAAAACTGCATTTGCCCCGTTTAGCGTACCAACGGCGATTAACAGCTCAAAGGCTCCCTTTTGAGTTAAAGGTACAACATCGCGGGGGGCAAATCGACTCGCCCTTGCTTTTGACACCCCCTTCGACCTCCAACTGGCTCTTCTTCTCCGGCCAGCAAAATTGGTGGGACAACTCTTGTTCCCCCGGTCCCCTTCCCTTTAAGAGCCATGTAGGGTGCGCATCCCCATATGGCGCCACGTTCCCCCCCTTTGATACGGCCAACCAAACCCGTTCCTTTGACCCGGAATTAGTGGAATCGACCCCTCAGCGACTCGTCAGGAAAAAGTGTGTCCCCCCCGGCGGGTCTGGGCGACCTGGCGGGTTTTTGCTCATACCTAGGTCTCGTTTCATTCCGTACCTCCACTGTAGGCTGGCTTCTAAGTCCTTTTTGTGCGCGAAGGATTTCTTCCCCTCCTCTTCTCTAGGTCGTGCTCCCCCTAAGTTATTTGATAAACGAAGTGTGATGAACGACGTTCGTTTGTGACCCGAAGGCGTCGTTTTTCTCCCAAGAAGGCGGTGCTCAACTGGAGTGCAGCCGTGCTGCAAGCCGACCCCCTAGAGTCGGTCCCTCACCGATTACCCACCTGAACGCCGAGAGTTTCCCGAGCCTTCGAAACTTGTTTTGCTTTCATCCGCCAGCTTATTCCTTCATCCCCCCGCCGCGGCCCTGACGCGACTATTGGGAAATGGCCAGGAGGTATGAGGGGTCTTGCTCCCCCGTTTGGGTCTCGTTTTTTTTTAGCTACATGCAGGGCTTCCTATTGACTGTTCGCTGGCATTTTTCGGGTCGTTCCTCTGCACCGCGCCCAATCTACTTTGACGTCTTCTGACCATTTCCCCTCTGTGCTTGTTTCTTCGTAACGGAATAAGATCGGTTGGATTTTTTCTGCAGTCTTTTGTGATCACCCCAGGCTCTTCTCCCCCTAATTTGCAAGCCGGACTCAAAAAGAAGGTGCATAGATTGAGGACCTCCCCGACTGGCTGGTCTCTGGCGCGAGCGGTTTTTTCCCAGTCCGGCGACGGCGTGTGTTTCCCAGTCCCGGTGATGATGTTTGCGTTTTAGTAGTAATTCAGACTTCCTCAGTATCTTTCTCCTGACCAGAGTTTCAACCCGTGTTGACGAATTTTGAGTTTTGGCTGTTTTCTCCCTTCCTG
>Ga0179593_1580767_pt1 | contig 11206 bp, 12 predicted proteins | sample CZODoug2_1_08_16_FD_185931 | JGI IMG/M metagenome (GOLD analysis project Ga0179593, IMG submission 185931) | Vadose zone soil fungal communities from Angelo Coast Range Reserve, California, USA - CZODoug2_1_08_16fungal (PacBio error correction) | ecosystem: Environmental > Terrestrial > Soil >... | reverse complement strand
CCCCTCCCCTCCGAGGGGAAGTTCCGTGTCGACAGCTTTTTTTTCGCCACTGAGACGAGCCATCACGCCCCCCCTCTTGCCTTCTCGTCAATTTAGGAAATACCCCAATATTTAATGTTCTCCCTACTCTTTTCCTGTGTTGCTAAATTGACGCGACGGTGCAATCCTCTGGCTGAGTCTCCCCCCGTGGCGAAGCACGGACTTTTCCCCCTCCTGAGGACGGCTCCTCCCCTGTTGGATCTCCGCAGCACAGAGAGAGCTTTCTTTTCGTGGGCGCGCCTTTCGTGTAAGATGCTGCCCGGGACGGAAGCCACCCTCCTTTTTTCAGTGGGCACTTGCATAATTCCCTCCCCAAGTGAGTCGGGCTTCGCAAGGGAGCAGGTCTTCTTTTCCAGTTCCAGTTTAAACACGTCGTTGCTTTTTTTTTTTCGCGAGGATGTTTCCCCTAGTAGATATATTCTTTTGGACGCAGCGGTTCCCCCCTTCCTAAGTCCATGACCATGATGGTAGGGAGGTTTCTCCCTCGTAGTAGCCCCTTTCGGAATAATCCCTCCCTGATATCACCCTCCCCTCCCTTATGCTACGATCCTCCCCGGGGAGCAGCAGGTCAGGTGAGAGGATTCCCCCAAGGATGTGGTGGCACGCGCGATTTTCTTCCTTTTACCGTCTGATATTACCCTCTTTTATTCAAACACATTTCGCCCTCTCCTCTTCTGGGCTGGTGTCGACGTGCCAAATGCTGGGCTCGTGCACCACCGGCAGTTTTTCCCGACAGGTGTCTGGGCTGGCTCCTTCATGCCGGTTTAAACGGGAGGAAGTTTTTCTCGCATGCCGCTCCTCGGTCTTTTTTTTCAGCCCCCCCTCCCGACAGCCTCACTCTTTTTTCCGATATGGGTTTTAGACCAATGCCGACGGTTTCGTTCCCCCAGCGGAAAAAACGTCCTTTCTTTTCGTAGATTTTCCTCCCTATACTGAATCGCCGATGTCACTGGCGTCCCTCCCTTTCCTGACGCCCTTCCCCATCAGGGCGTCGGCTGTAGCCCTGGTTCGCTGCCGGAGCTCCAATGCTCTGGATCTGGTAGCGTTCTCCTAACTCGGCACTACCTATATGAATGATGTTTCATCCCTTCCCCCTATTTCTGTGTCGCGAACATTTATTTTTTTCCCTTACTTCTTTCAATTCTTTCAATTATTGAGCACCGCCGGTCCTCCCTTTCTCCCATCTCTTCCCCTCCGAAAAGGACTTTTTTCCAATAATCGCCGGCCAAAACTTTTTTTTTCGGTCCTCTATCGAAGGGACATCTTTTGCTCCTCGACTGTCCTTCTGCGACATCATGCACTCCTCTCGCCCGTTTGTTCGTTAAGAAGTCTGCTTCCCCAACTCAGAACTGGTGCCCGATTTTTTATGGTAAGATTCTGAGAACCTTCATTGGAGGACGCCATAAGCAACTGTTTCCCCGTATCACTGGCGCTTTTTTTTTTGAGAATTGGGATCGAGGTTTTTTCCCTGGTTGGCTGCTTTCAGTGTCGCGCCCTTCGGCTGAGGCGCTTTTCTCCCCCTGACTGACCGATGATTTGATGTGAGCAGGCAGATCTGCCCTTGTATCTTGCATATCGAACCGCTCTTTTTCTTGTTTTTTTTTTTTGTGTGCTGAATCAGTATCCGGCGCTCCTTTCCGGTCCGGACATGGATGGACCTTCTTGGATGCGGAGTGTGGCACCTCCGGGGAACACACAATCCTGGGTATCGAGTCGTGATTCCCGCCTGTTTTCTGACCTCTGCTTTCCCCCAAGACCAACCCCTTCCCATTCGGGTCGTACAACGACTTCTGGCGGCGCGGATCTCGATGGAGCTCGGACATGTCTTTTTTGTGTGCTTCTCGCGCAAAGACTCTTCTCTCTTTACGGACGACGCTTTCGATATACGGGTCTTTTTTAGCAATGGACGGCTTCTTCTCTCTTTTTTAAGTCCCTAGCTATTTCCTGCTCATGGGGACAACTGTATTCTTACTCCCTTGTCCCGGGGCAATTACTCTTTTACAAAGGGGTCCGGCTTTTTACGATATCGACGAGGTGGTTTCTCCAACAGCACTGTGCTATTGTGCTGCTCCTGGCTGCTCGCCGGCTCTAGTGCTCCTCTTTCTTCAGGAGGGGTTTGGCAGGTATCCAAGCCCTTTTTCCGGGTATAAAAGGTTCAGGTCCGCGCAGTTTTACTCCCTTGGTTCGGGATTAGGTTTCTCCTTCCCCCCAGACTTGTCCATTTAGCCTGCGCGTTGCTTTTCCCGCGACTGTGATATACTCTTGGTGTCTTTCCCAAATTTTTTCTCATCTCTACTTTTCTCCTCCTCTTTTTTTCTCTTCTTTTCAAATCAAGTTACGATCGTTGGCCCCAGCACGTTAAGAAACGAAAGTCCCCTCTCAATTACAAACGAGACAGTTTGATCCACAGAGCTTCATGTGTGGAAGTTTCGTATCCCCATCCCTAACAAAGGGCGACGGATCTTGGTCCCCTCAACCTGGTTTTTGAGAATCCCGTTCGGCAGGCTGTCAACACATTACCCTTTGAAAGACGAAGACTTCGAGAGTTCTATGGGCATTCAATCCCCTTCCTGCCCCGTGATTTTCGCAGCCGACCATCCCGTATCCCTTTGAGAAACAACTCTGGTTGGTGGCCAACATGGAAGGGAAAGGATCCCTTTGGCCCCATCTCCGCCCCCCAAGTAGCTTTCCCCTCTCTCCTCTTGATACAGGCAGTGTTCTTCTTGGCGTCGTCATGTCTTTTGCGCGCGCACCCATTCGGCCTTCCAGAACGCGGCTTATGCAGCCAACTTTCCCTCTCTGCTCCCTCGCGATTTCCCCACATGATCACCTGCAGTTTTCCCTCCCGAATGGGATCTTTCCAGCTTTTTTGTCTGTTTAGCCATATCATTGACGCAGTGCGGCCTTTCCCTCCCCCCTCCCCCGACTCGATGCCCGCAAGGCTTTTGATTCTTTTTTTCCCCGTACGTTCCCAATCAGGTCACCTCCGACCTCGCGAATGCGCTTTCTACTTATTCGGCCCCTCTCCCTCTTTTCTCGATTACGTGGCTTTAGGCATCAACATCCTCCCCCCGCGCTCTCTTTGTCAGGTAGTTTTTTGGTCTTTTCTTCCTGGCTGAGCGCCTCCCCTTTCCCCGCAGACACCCCCCTTTTTGTGCGTATCCCAGCTTCTTTTCTTGTGACCGTGTCCACAGTCCCCCTTCGCCATCGGCGAGGCCGTTTTTGCCTCAGAAAAGCTGTCTCTCCCTTGCGGTTCCCCCTCCTATTCGTTACGTTCGGTAGGAGTGCATGATGTCGCCCGACTGTCCAGAAGACTTTTCTCCCACCTCTTTTATGAGTTATTTGATTTCTTCCTTCCCCCTCTGTCATCCCAACCCTTTTGGTTCCCTTCAGTAAAAAACGCCGACATTGCGGCGGCGATATTGAGGCGCGCCTTTTCCTTTTTCTTTTGTCCTTTTCTCACGGAATGGTACGATTGTCTCTTTCCTCCCTTACGCGCAACACGCTTTGCATGCCTGCGAGGATGACCATAAATGTTTCTTCTGTGTAGGGACTCCTTTTGAATCGGAGACCCATTTCTCTTTCTTTCGGAGTAGAAGGCTGAGAAGACGGATAGGATTTCCATCTTTTTTTTTTTTCCCTTTTTAACATTCACCTTACCATACTCAACAACGTGCCGAGACGCTTTCCAAGTTCTCTATGCGGGTTGGCCTCTTTTTTGTGAAGCAGCGGCAGTGGATGTCCCCCCTAGCCCCCTTCACTTTTATTTTCTGCATCCCTTGTTTTGGCATTTCCCCCCCCTTTATCGATCAGAGCACTTGCTGCCTTCTCCCGGTGACCTTTCCTCCCTCCTCCCCCGACACCGTCGACTCTTTTTTGTTCCCTTCTATGGTTTCTTCGAACACCAGGCCCATGAGCTGCCTGTGTCGCCTTCGAAACAAGATGTTTTTGTAGAAATTACAGAGGTGGACCCAAGGGCAGCCCCCTTTAGCAGCGTGCCTACCACCTTCCTCCCCGTTCCCCTGAACCCCGGCTTTACTACTCTCGCTCATGAAGTAGTGAGAGAGGATGTTGTTTTTCTTCTCCCCCCCTCTCGACTCCTCGACTTTTCCCTTCGCCATTGGCGTCGCCCCCTCCTACCTTCAATTGCATGGAATGATTCCGTGCCCCCCCCGCCTAACTTCCCGGGTTGGCTCCACGCAAGTTGTCGGCGAGCGGGTGACATGTTCGGAACTTCTCTTTTTCCACTGATTGAACCTTTTTTCCAGAGGGACAGTAGGCCATTTCCCTTCCCTTTGCTGCCGTCCAGAGCCCCCACTGAGCGCGCCCCACTGCACTCCGCCGCCGGATAGTGCATGGCCTTTTTCTGCTTTTCCCCCTCTGATTTCAATTCAGTCTCCCTAAAGAAAAGCGCTTGCCCTCCTCCAATTATAGCCATTCATGTAATCTCTCTAGTTAAGCCTTCCTCTGGTGAGCCCCCTCTCAGCGTTGGCTTCCCGCCGCAACCCACCTGATATCTGCACACGCCGGCGGTACCTGACTCAACTCGAATCTTCTTTTCACGATCGAGCGGGCCGTCAGTCTTTTTTGTGGGCGGCGGAGAAGTGTCTCCCTCTTGACTTCTTCCCCAGTGACTTGCCGTCCTCTTGCTCGCTAAAAGTGGTGGGTCTTCCGGTAGAGGTCCTGGCAAAAAGCGTTTTGGTCAGCCCGATGCGCCCCCTCCCCCGTCGTTTTTCATGTTTTTAGAGAGGTCCCCGTCTTCGGTACTTGCTTTTCTCATTCAGGTCCATGACCATTTTTCTTCGGTGGGTTCCATAGAGGAGCCTCTCGCTCCTTTCCCTGCAAATAAGATATTTTTTTAATGCTCCCTGGACGGTCGGTGCGCGGTTTGCGTTCACAAGGCTGTGGCTTTTTTTTCCCTTCTTTGTCCCTTGTGTTTGCCGTGCGGCGTCAACACCATTTCTTTTCTCCCCCGATTCAGCAAGGAACTTTTCTACTTCCCCTAGAACACCATTTCTGCGAAGGCGCCGGTGTCGTTCTTCCTGTCCCTCCGGTAAACGTTCCGGTCAACGGGACTCCTCCTTCCCTCGATCAGGTCTAGGGAAAGACGCCCTTTCCAACTCTCCCCCCTGTTTTTCTATATGAGGACTCCTTCATGCTTTGCAGTAATGCCGACGGGATTTTCCACAGGTCACACCTTTTTGAATGCGGAGAGGGTGGCAAGCTGGGCATTACGGCGTTCTTTTGTCGATGTAACTGGCGGACTTCTTGCCCTCCTCCTTCATTATTACGCGTCCGCCCAATGCAAGTCTGGCTTGGTTTCCGGATGCACGCCAGGGACAGTAAGGCCCCCTTCCCCCCCCTTTACTAGACTCCTTCATTGAAGATGTCTGCTCTCCCCCCACCGCATGCGTGGAGCGAAAAATTCTGAAATTCCCCTTTCTTCCGAATTAGTCACCCCTCACCCGCCGCGTCCTCGCCTGTCTCGGCCTCCCCTGAACGCCGCCAAGGCCTTCGGCGTGTGGGGGCCTTTCGGCCAAAAAAGTGGGTGGAGGAACCTTTCTGGCCATCGGCGTTATACAATCTTTCCAATTTTCCCCTTTTGAATCCCCCCCCTCCGAGGACGCAGAGGCACGTTGTTTCCCTCTCGGGGATGGCGTGGATTCGAAATGTGGCTATGGTACAGCTTTGCGTCCCCTTTTTCCCCTTCCTCGGGTTACTGCAAGCATGGTCTCCCTTGAAGTTCCCCCTCAACTGGGCCTGTTTTTTCCGAGGCCAAAACGTGCGGCCCCCCGTTTCCAGGAGCGAATTCCATCAGACCAGGCGGCGCTTTTGCTCTTTTACCCCCTAAATGTTGACCTCTTCCTCAGGTTGCAGCGTCTTCCGATGAGTCTGCGCGCCCCTCGGCAGGGCCGCAGAAGTTTTTTTTTGAGTCAGGAATTTTTTTTTTCAATTGGATTCTTCTTTCACCCCCCCCATAGCACTACAGTTTCGGCGATGCAGTACGCTTCCTTTTCTTTTTGAACGAGCTCTCTCTACACGGATGGAGGCGGAGCCCTTTTTTTCCCCCCCACCTGCAGCGTGATTTCTAGCTCTTACCCCGAGATTTTTTTTTCCCCTCCTCCCATTGTGGCTGCAGTACTGCTTTTTTTTTTCGAGCTCAAGAGATCGTCCTTCCGCACCCGGGCGAATAACTATTTACTTTGTTCTCTAGGGGGGGGGGCACTGGGGGGGGGGAGGGGGTTGGGTGGGGGTTTGGGGGGAGGACATTGCCTTTTTTGTGTGAACATTCAGGGGTGTTTTGGTCTTGGTGGGGTGGGGGGGGGGGGTTTTAGTTTTACTTGGGCGAAATTTTTTCTTTTTTCTTTTTTTTTTTTTTTTTTAAGGTAGTTTCTTGTTTTTTTTTTGAGTGTGTTTTTTTTTTTGTTTAATCTTTTAGCAATGGCAGAGCTAGCTTCCCTGATTCGAATGACAATTTCGCCTTTGATGACTTTCTTCCATGTTTGGCCACCTGCGTGCTCAGTCTTCTTTTTCTCAACGATATACGAACGAGTTTTTTTTCCAAACAGAACGGCTCCCCTCTTGACCTGCAAATCGCTTTCTCTGGGCTCTTTCCAAAGTGCGTTGGGGCAGGCTATCCATCCCCCTCTTTTTATCCCCGGAGTTCCAGGTACCGATTGCCAACTCCTAAGAGCCTTTATTCTTCCTCAAGCATTTTTTCCAGAATGCGCTTTTACTTTCCTTCCTTCTACGTGATATAGTTTCGTGGCGTAGTGCTTCCCCCCGTTCTTTTCCGCGGAAGTGCTCCCCCTCCCCCTCTTTTAGTCCCCCAATAACGGCCTCTTCCCTTTCCGGTTGGGGGGGCCAGCCTTTCACTGAAAAGGCCCCGCTTCCTCCTGTTCCGTCTCTTCCGAAAGCTCATTTTAACAGTTTCCTTCTTTTTACAGTTCATTATAACTCCCCTTTTGGAGAAGGAGGGCTTGATCCTTTGACCTGAAAAACCCAGTCCTTTTTAGAATACGTTATTATGCCCCACCCTTTCTTCCCTTGAAATCCGCTGGAGAGAGCCATCCTTTTTCATTAAAGCAACCATCTGGATCCCCCCTTTCCCTATCTTTCCTTGAGAACGCGTTTTTCCCACAGGGAAGGGCTTTTAGATTCGAAGCTCCGCATCCTTTCCCATGCTCCGGTCGCTCTCCCCTAGCTCCGACAGAAAACTCGCCCGGGTTTCTTCGTTGTGAGTCTTTCGATCTTATTGCGGCGCCCCCCTGCAGTATGACAAGAAAAAAGGTCTCCTCTCTTTCGAGTCTATCGCTCCCTTGCAGGTGTACGACAGAATTGTCCTACGCCCTCCTGCGTGTACAGATTGTCATTTCAGTACAGGACAGGGAACTGCCCTCCTTCCCCCCTCGCCGTCAAATAGACTTTCTTCGACTCCTTTTTTTTTCCCAGGAGTTCCCCCTAGGCCAAGCCAGTCCGGTAACTCCCCGACCTTCTTTCTTCGGCCCCTCTTTCTCCGAAAGAGCTCCAGTTCTTGAGTTGATCCCCCCTGAATAAAATCGCTTCCGCGCTAGAGGTTTTCCTGCAAGAAGCGACGACTTTTTGCGCGCCGAATTACCTAGACCCCTGACTAACTTTGTTCTCAAACCGGCACAGGTGATTTACTTCCACTTCCAAAGGGAGTTTTCATACATGCTTAAGCCCTTGTGCTCCTCTTCCCTCCTGTTAGGGCACAAGTTCTCTTCCCCTCACCCCTACCGAAGTTTTGGTCTCGTAGGAGTGATTATGCCCCAGGTAACCAGACTTTCCAATTCCACTTTCGTGCCTCTTGGCCCCCCGTGCCTTCCCCCCACCCAAATTTTTTCTTGTCCCCCACACGCAGAATTCCCTTCTTTCCCGATATTGAGGAGCGAAGGCCCTTTTCTTCCCTGTTGGCTGCTTCACGAATTCGGCGCGCGCTTCCTTCCGCGCTAGGATTAAATCTCGCCATGCGGTTTTATGAAGGGGTTTCCCCTCTCATATGAGGAGTGAGAGTCAATGGCCTTTTTTCTTTGACGGGTTTTTTCTACCGAGACAGAAGTGCATTGACCTCCCTTTTTTCCTCGAGAAGGCCTTTTTCCCCTCCGTTCCTCCTCAAGCTTCCTCTCTCCTGGACATCGAAAACAGAACGCCTTTCCCCCAGAATCCGAAAAATCAGCCAGCGCTTTTTGGTCCGCGTTTTGTCCGTGAAGCCGTAGGATTCCACCCCCCCTATCCCCCCCAAAAGGGTATGTTTCTTCCGGAAGTCTCCTTGTTGGGCAGGTACGATAAGCGCATTATCAAGTTGACCGTTAGCTCGTTGACAGGCTTCCCCTCCCAACTCCCCCCCTTTCCCCCTTCTCAGTTGGCTGTTGTGAACATGCTCTATGGGCCCACGTCGAAACACCAGTTTAGTCTTCTGATCAGTCGCCTTACCCCCGATTTTGTGGAATGGAAGCACGTCCATTAAGCGTACCACCGGAAGACTCCTCTGATTGAACGCACTAGATCTTCACCGCGTCCCCTTACCTGCTTTTCCAAGGTGACCCCTTCTCCTCTTTATAGCGGATGTGCGGGGAATTCTGTATCGCTCTCGCTGAAAATGAGAGTCTACCTACCCCTCCTTAATGGGGAACCCTTTCCACGCAGTTCTTCCTTCCTGCATCTAAGAAGAGGTCCCTTTAAAGCCGTTGGCGTCTCTTTTCGGAGTCTCCGGAATATCCGCCTTTTTTCTGTTGTCGAGCATCGGGACCAGTATCCCTCCCCCCTTCCCCGGCGTGGATTGCCCGTTCCCTATGGCCAATTCTTCACTGAGCCGCTCGCCCGGCACGCCCCCGCTGAAGCAGACCCCTCCCCTCGAAGTTTTTTTCGCGATTCGAGTAAGTGAGTACGCCCCCCCTTTTTCAGACTCAAGCCCCAATCGCTTGACTCCCCACCATCAAACTATCCCCTCTTTTTTACATTCTCCTCTTGTTGGACGATCTCCTTTTCCCGGCAAGAGATTGGCGTGATGGCTGCTTCTCCCTCTCCTTCCTACGCGCAAAAGTGCCCCCTGGCTGGGAGGATCTCCGCCAGCAAGACTCTTTCCTTTTTGAGTGCCGTGGGAGAGAGGTTCCAGAACTTCTCATTTTCGTCGGTTACAGACAGTGTTCACGGCTTCCCCCTCTTCCCCGCTCCAGTGTCGTTTCGGTAAGAAGGTCCGGAAACATTTCTTTACGGGCTTACTCACAGTTTTTTGTCGTTTCCTTTTATCTTCTGGACCCTTATGCGGGAGGTTTGAAGTGCCGCTGTTCTCCCTCCCCCTTCCGGCGATCATTTGGTGGCGCGCAAGGCTGCCTCGCCTTTTCTCGAGGAGCCCCGATAGCGACCTCCTTTCATTCTTCCTTGAGCTTCCAATCTTCCGAGGCCAGGTTCTCCCTTCCCTTTCCCCCTTTTCTCCGAGGGCGTTACATCCTTCTGAGTGATGCTTGTTCCTTTTATTTATACAGCGGGCAGGAAGCAGTTCCCTTTTCCCCTCCTTCTTATAGAAGTCATTGCCTGGTGTTAGACCGGGAACATCCCATTTTCCTTCGACTCCCTCTTAGGTTGTCTTTTCCCTTTTCCGCCGGTTCACACGGTCAACGGGCGCCTTCTTCTTCTCTCCTTGAGAGGGAAATCTTTTCCCCTCACCTTCCCCCCCGTCTTTGGCGATATGGGACTCCCTCACTTTTCCAGCCCCCTCCCGACGGATAACGGCTTTAGAGCTGCTGCGAATGGCGGATCTTTTTTGTCTCCTTCTCTTTGGGGCGCGAGGTCTCTACCTTGGCCCTCTTCGATGGCCTCTGGGCGCGGAAGGCGAACCCTGCACGTATGGCTTGGTAGCCGGATGCCCCCTCTTTACCCCCCGGAACTACGATTTGACTCTTTTGTGCTTCAACCCCGCTTTTTCTCGTATCAGAGCGCGGAACATTCCGTCGTTTCATTCGTGACGCCAAGTGCCAACTGGTCCTTCCCCCTTTCTGCGCCGCAATATCTGCAACGCCTCCCTTTGGCGTGTGTGGGACTGAAGCGAAACCCTTCTCCAGGTTTTTCTTTTTATCCCTCGCGTTCTTTTTTCCCAGAAAGAGTTGCTCCTTCCCTTTACGGCTTCTGGGAATTTTCGAGACGCCGCGCACTTTCCTCTCGTCTGGATGGCGGGGGACCCACCTTTCCCCTACATTTTTCCCTTCCTTTTTACATTCTTTTTTGCTTTTTCCGAAGGCGGAAGCTTCCACGTGACACTGCGGGAAGTTTTTTTTTTTGCCAATTTCTGGTCTCTTGCACAACGTGCAGGCAATGGGTTTTACTCCCTTGCGTTCTCTTCAACATAACTGACGACTTTTGGCCTTTTCGTTGATGATTAGAAGGCCCCTCTCTATGGATCTCGACCCGCTCTTTTCTTTCTCCGGGCAAGGGGGTCCCTTCAGCTCCTTTGGCTGTCAGTTTTTGCAATGGATGACTTATTGGGTCCCTTTCCCACCAATTCCCTTTACCTGGCGGCATCGAGTCGATTCTTTTGCCGTACGGCTTCCTTAGGGACCCTTCCCCCTTTCTCTCCCTTCCTTCCCAACCGACCCCCCCAACGTGTGCTTCCATTGACATTCTTGGTCGTACTTTTTGCGGAGATCGCGATGGACCTTTTTGAGCAGAATAAGTCTTGGATCCCCTTAATCGTCAAAGAGATAGTCAAGTGGTACTCCCTCCTGCCACCAAAAGAAAAGTTTTCTTTGAGAAGGGCGCAATTGGCTTATTCCCTGTTGTCAGCTAACCAGTAATCACTGGTTCTTTTTCCAACTGATGCTAGTCTTTTATTTCGTGCCTGAACTTTTTTGATCAGGCGGGTCCGCTTTGCTCCTAAGACTTTTTGTACCCCATTCCATGGTGCTTGTCCCCCTAGGTGATTTGGATCCGGAGGATTCCACTTCCTTTTAGATTTGTGGGAAGGCTCCGCATCTTTCTAACCTCTTTCGTTTCCATGTCCCGTGCAGCAAGCCCTCCTCTCTTTTTGTTTTAGGGCCTTCGGTGATAATGAACTTCCACCCATGACTTTTTTTCTCCATCCCGACTGCTTGGCTTTTTCTCTCGATGCCGCGGGCATTTGTTTCGTACGTGCTGGTCTTCCGTGATGTGC
>Ga0179593_1289011_pt1 | contig 11206 bp, 8 predicted proteins | sample CZODoug2_1_08_16_FD_185931 | JGI IMG/M metagenome (GOLD analysis project Ga0179593, IMG submission 185931) | Vadose zone soil fungal communities from Angelo Coast Range Reserve, California, USA - CZODoug2_1_08_16fungal (PacBio error correction) | ecosystem: Environmental > Terrestrial > Soil >... | reverse complement strand
TGTGCTTCCTCCCCGTCACCATTTTACCCTTCTATAGATTGGGTCGACATTTTTCTTTTTAGCTCCCCGCTCTAGCTTTTTTTTTTTTCCGATTCAAGCGTCTCAGCCTTCTTTTTGGAAAGCGCAAGTTTATTAAACGTTGAATACGCCCATGATAGTGATCACTGGGCGCCGAGATTAGCCCCCGGACTGTTCTTAGTTCTCATGACCGAAGAAGTTTTTTTTGTATTTTCTCCTTCTGACTCTGCTACTTCCTTACTTCACCCCTGGGAACCCGGATTCAATTGGTACCAGCCTTCCGAGGAGTTCTTGGAGTTGCTTCCGCATTGTTCCCCCGGCCACCGAGTCACCCTGAGTTTTCTTTCCCTTCCCACGCTGGTTGACCCCCTTCTGAGGGAACCCCCCGACAGCGTGTATTCATTTTTTCTGAGCTCCTCTTTTCGGACACCGTTTTCCTGACTCTGAAATGCTCTCTCCGACCAGGAGCACACCGCGCAGAAGCAAGTTTGTGGTCAGTTGACCTATGATCCGAAGTGTATTCCTGTGTTTTTTTGGGGGCCTAAAGTCTGGTTTTTACATCCTGTTCTTTTTTTCAGATCTTGGGGTCTAAGATCAGTTGTTGAGTGATTTGTTTTTGCACCACAAATGTCCACAATGGTTTGTCTTTCCCCCCTCTCTGTCGAGAAAGATCTTTCCCAACAGGCCCTTCAGGAGAAGCGGACGGGAGAGAGATGCCGAGGTGGGAGAAAGAGGATCCGAGTCATTTCCTTCCCCTTCTAGTTCGAGACGCCCTGCAAAAGGATCGTCTAATCCAAATAGTGTGCTTTCCCTGGCTGGATTCTTTTCTTTTCGAAGACCCCCCCCCACCCCCCCCCCCCCCCCCCCCCCCCCCCCCCCCCCCCCCCCCCCCCCCCCCCCCCCCCCCCCCCCCCCCCCCCCCCCCCCCCCCCCCCCCCCCCCCCCCCCCCCCCCCCCCCCCCCCCCCCCCCCCCCCCCCCCCCCCCCCCCCCCCCCCCCCCCCCCCCCCCCCCCCCCCCCCCCCCCCCCCCCCCCCCCCCCCCCCCCCCCCCCCCCCCCCCCCCCCCCCCCCCCCCCCCCCCCCCCCCCGGAGAAGCCAAACAGGCCGAAAGTTTTTTTGTACCTTGTGCCTGACCTAATCTGATGATCAGCTCGGTGAGGTGGTCCTACTTGGGTTCCTTTCGTTGCACCTCGCACCTTTTCCCTCTCAGTATTCTTGCAACCACCCACACTAACGCCCTCTTATGAAGTCCCTTGGACCCTTAGAACATTCCCACTTCTTTTTTCTTTTCTCGAACCTTTCTTCTCCCCTCCAAGTTACACCCCTCAGCGGGCTGCACAATGCTTCCCGCCTTTTTTTCTGAGCTGGCTCTGGTTTTTTTTTCAGACACGCTCACACCCAATCATCCTCGGCGACGGTTCGCCCCTCCCCCCCCTCCACCTTAGGCCGGCCATCTCTCGAACCGTCCCTCTCTGAAGCGATAGACAGCTGGCCGTTTCCCATGACTCGGGAAACTGAGGACAGTCTTTATACGAGCTTTGTTCCTCGTCTGGTGTCGCTTTCTCTGAACTTCCCTTACGCCACACGCACCACGTGGCCCCTAATTCCTTTTCTATTAGTGTTTAATTTGGTCGTTCTCCCCCCTCGTAGTGTCCGGAACCTGGTCGTCCCCAACAGTCATATTTACCCCATCCCCCCACGTTGAGACTCTATGGAAGTGTTTTTCCCTGATACCCCCTTCCGATTTCTTCCCTCACCTATTGGGAACGGGTACCCCTTCCCCTCGACCAGTTGCCCCCGCGTCAGTGTGGACTTTTTCGGCTCAGTCATCTCCCTTAGGAACGTCTTTTTTTCTTCCAGCCAACTGCTGTCCCTAGCTGTCGTCTTTTACTTTTCCCCAGGTCCTAATAAACTTTTTTTTTTTTCCCGGCTTTTAGATTTCCGGGGCCCTTTCTAGTCGACCTCAGATATAGATACCCCTGTGTTTTGTTCCCCGGTTTTCTGGACCCCCCTTGGAGACGTTCTTGCGAAGAAGGTTCTGTCTTGGTGTTCGATTGCCCCAGTGCTCATTGTGTCGCAATTTCCCCCCTTTTTATGAGGTCCCGAAGGCTTGATTTTCGCCCCTCTTACCCGCTTTACCGTTCCCGGCGTTCTTGCTTTTGTGTTTGGTCCCCCCCATCTTGAGAGTCTTCATTGTTGCCCCCCGAGCGAAAGTTCCGCAAAACTCTCCAACTCCCACTCTTTCTTTTTTTTAATCGTGGTTAAGTTCACCAGCGTTTTCCACAAAGGCGTGGGCCTTTGTTATCCGGCGTCTTTAAGTACTCTCTTTTTATTGAAATAGTGCGCCCTTCTAGGCCTTGTGAGAGCATGACGTTTTCATTCTCGACGTTTTGGTTTTCGAATAAGGGCGTTCCATCTCTATCGTAAATGGCACGGAGGCAAGTGGTCATTGCCCACTACAGGACTGCCGTTCTCCTGCCAACGAGAGGCCTTTCTAACCAAACTGTTCCTTTCTGCCCTCCAACACACCACCCCCCCTTCCCCCCAGGATGGCGACCCCCTAGATTTTCGAAAATGTTGGTACCTCCTTGAGCGTCCCCCAAAACTCCAAGATTTTGCTCTCCCAGTACCTTCTTCACCCCTTAGATTTCATTCTTTCTTTCTAATGGTTTTCCTCCCTCGTTCCCGTCTCCTCTGTTCCAGACCCTCGTTGCGCCCATGCGCCTGCCCCCCATTTTCATGAGCACGCTTTTTTCAGAGCTTTTTTTTTCACCTTGTGTTCATGGCTCGGCCTATGTGTGCTTGCGCCGTTAAATGTGGTGCTTGCGATTAAACTCCCCGTCTTATTGGCCTGTTTCCGGGACCCCCAGTAGGCGTGTCATTCACAGGCCTCGTCTCGTTATTTTTGCTTTTTACGTCGCCACGTCTCGATATGAAGCGACGTGGGTCAGTTATCCTTTCATCCCTCTAACCAGGATTTTTTCCCCCGAGCCTCCTCGACAGAGAACTGGCGGTTCGTTTGAGGAGGCCCACTGTCGCCTGCCGTTTAGATTGTACCTTCCCCGACGATTGTGCGTTCTTTTTCTAACGAGCTGGCCCTCCTCGACTTAAGAAGCCTCCTTGTCTGGTACTGTCCCTCCCTTACGGGGGTCAAGTATTACTTTTTCTTTAACTATCCGCCCGCCCACTCTACGACAAACGTAGGTCGGACCTACCGTGGATTCCATCCTTTCCACAGTTTAGCCGGAGAATTGCCCCTTTCTTTTTTTTTTTAAGTAGTTCCTCCCTGGAGCCTTTTTAGACCTTTATTCCATTCCACCGCCAGCAGTTTATTTTGTATTTCTCTTTTGAGGCCTTGTCTGTCTAGGCCTTCTGGCAGCCCGGTTGTTTCCTCTCTGCTACCGTTTCCCCCTGAGGGGCTTCAAACAGCAACAAATCTCTTCATCTTCCGGTTTGTTGTTGATAGGATACGCTGGCTCTGTTTCCTGTATTTGTTCCTACAGGGGGTACTCGGCCACCGGGCTTGACTTTTCTGTCACACAGTCACCTCTTTTCAAGGCTTCGGTGAAATATGCCCCTGCCCCCTAAACTGTGGCCGCTATGGGTTTCAATTTAATTCGTCTTCCCCCTTTGAGTGCCCCTTTTCTCAGCACCAGGATCGCTCTTAGCTGGCGGTCTGACAAGGTCCCCAGTCTTAGTGCTTCGGAGTGTACTTCATCCCAGGTAATCTGATTTTGTTCCTTTTTCTAGGAGCCTTTTTCAGAGTGAGTCCCGGTGTGCTAGACCGGCCCCTCAGGACCTTCTTCTACCTGATGGGCTCCCTTTTCATCTGTAAGCTAGAAGAACCCCGCTGGTTGGGTCAAATTCGCCGAGCGACTGCAACCGCGACAGTGGTCCCCCCCTCCCCCTTCACGGTGCTCTTGTCTCCCTAGAGGAAGGTCTTGATGAGCCCCGTCTCTATGTGGATTCTTCGGCCTTCGCTTCTGACGTCTCCCTTTTTTTCATTGCTGCCTCCTTCTTTTAAGTAGAAGAAATCGTTACCCCCTCCCGTATCGCCCGAAGGTCCTCTCCCCCAGTTTTTCTTTGGCTTCCGCACGCGCTTCCCTTCTCCAAGCGTACTTCGGGAGCTTCATGGGGGAACGCTGGTGCCCACCTTTGGGCAACTACATCACATTCGCTCCTGTCCTTCTTTTTTTTGAGACGATAGCCATTGAAGTTTAACGGCTACCGAGTCTAGCCCCCGGAGTAACACGCTTCCCCGCCCCAGAAAGCGAATTTGTTCGACCTAAGGAAGAGCCGTTCCCCAGTGTGGTTGTGTGATGGGTCAACCTCCACGCGCAGATGATCCTGAGATGGTGCCGAGATATTTTTGTGCTCTTGTGGGGCGTTATTTTTTTGCCAACCCCAATGAGCCCCCTGTTTGGGGAGTACCTTTCCTCCCGTTCACGGCGTGCTTCTCACCATTTCTTGTTTTTTCTTTTGATCGCCATGCGTATTGCACCAGCGATCCCTGTTCCCTATCGTCTCTCTACTTCCGTCTGCAATATACTCCCCCCTCTTCTTTTTTCAGCGAATCGAGTGATTTACGCACTCCTGGGACCAAAGGAACCCCGTTCTTTAAGATGTTGACCGCACTCCCCAAGAGCCCCCTTTTGCAGAGCTCTTTTTGTCTTGGCTCTTCGTGGGCAACCTCTCATGTGCGGTTCCAACAACGCACCAGCAACTCCCCTTTTGGAATTGCAGCGGGGCTTGACCCCTTTTTTTTTTGAGACTACAACCCTTCGTTTTTTCGAAAATCGTGACCCAACCACCCCCCCCCCCCCCCCCCCCCCCCCCCCCCCCCCCCCCCCCCCCCCCCCCCCCCCCCTTTTTTTCCCCTGTTTTCTCTCCATCGCCACCGTGCCTTCACGCGTCCTCCCCCTTCCCTGGATCTGTTTTTCTAACGCTAACAACCCACCTGGAGATCAGTCTTCCTCGTGTTGATCCGGTCATTTCGCTGACCCCCCGGCCTCGAGCGGTAATCTACCTTGCCGGGGAGACAATGGCAGCTTTTCGCTGGTACCTTCTTCTGTACAGCCCTTTTTATTCGAGGTGCTTTCTGGTTTTTCGCAGACGGACTTTTTCTTTTTTTAATCGCCACACGCCCGTTGTGCAAAGAGGGGTGCTCTAGTTTTTAAGGGGTTTCCCCCCGTCTCCCACCCTAGAGTGCTGGGACCCTTTTCCTTAGCCTTCCAACCAGATACTTTTCGATTTAATACCCCCCTCAGTGTTTGTTTAGGAGTGCATCAGTTTTTAATTCTTCCCCGTTCAGATTCACTCTGAGGTTTTCCTTTTTTAAATTCCACCCTTAAACACTCGCTCTTCCGTTGCCCCTGATGGTTTTCGGACGGCTGGAATACCTTTCGCCAGCACCTTTCTCCCTAGCGAGGTATTTACCCCCCGCTGTCTCATATGGTCGCCCCTTGCAGCAGGTCTATCACGCCTTTTTTCTGGAATTCGCCTACTTTCTGCGGCAGGACCTCGTGCACCTCATAGACGATGATCTTAGGTTTTTTCTTGCGTTGTCGCTAACCAGATCCCGATACGTGAACTACATGTCCATCGGAGGAACAGGTGCCCCTTTCTCCTTCCTTCTCGACGTCTGATTCCTTTTAGCCAAGTCCCTGGCCGGCCCTAGACCGCTTCGCGTTATTTGTGGGTTCCAACACTATACTGATGAAGTTCGACCCGCTGCCTCGTCCTTGAAAGTACGCAACTCTTCCCCCCCACTTCGCGGTTTTCAGCGGGCGTTTCTTACAAGCGTGGGCCCAAAGGATGTTTTGTCCCTTCTCCACGAGTCTCGGCGGCCAGTCCAGTCCCCCTTGCCGTCCAACCCCTCCCGCGTTGTTTTCTTTATCAGATTTTCGACCCTAGGTTCACCGCGATAGAATTTCTATTCTCCGCGCGTTTCCTTTTTGGGGCTGTCTCGGCCAGACTCAGGCGGTTTGCCCGGCCGGACGTATTGACAAGGACTCGTTTGCCCTGAGAGATCTTCCAGGACAGACCCACCCGTTTTTCTTTATTTGGAGGGTTTTTCCCAACTACCGCACAGAAGTGGCGTCCAGCGGCTTCCACAGCCGCGCTGTTTCCCCCCCCCGGTTGGAGATGTCCACACACCTTTCGAAAGCTTTTTTTTCCTTTTTCGAATACGTCACCAACTTTCTTGGGCTGTTTCTGCGTTTCTTTTTTTAGGACACGAAAAGTTCCTTCTCCTTCCAAAGCTGAGTACATGCCGCCATTGAGCGGTATTCCTCCCCACAGGAATTAGCCCTTTTACCCTAGATGTGGTCCCCCATTTTGAGTGGTTCGCCGTAATGTTTGACAGATGAGAGACGTCAAGCACCCCTCCAGATCGGGGCGCTGCTGCCCTCGGTTTCCCCTTTGGAACCGGGTCCTTTCTCTTGCTTCACTGACGTATCAGTCGAGTAGAGCGCCCGATTTGGTATCACCTGTCACGACTGAGTCCATTATGGTTCGAGGAATCCGCCCCTCCACCACTTCCCGGGGTCATCTCACTGCTCTCGTGACATGACTCTGGCGGATTTAGGCCCCGTGCGTTTCCTCGTTGCACTTTGAATCGTCCCCAGCGATTGCTGGTTTCTTCACCCGAAAAGTCTCCCCGCTAGCGTCCTACTCCTTTTTTGGATGGGTAGACCCCACAGTTTCCTTGCGCCCGAATGCCCTTACGCGAACATCCCCCGCAACTAGCCTTTTTCGAATCACCCAGTGACGATTCCCTAACCTACTGACAAAGTGTTATTGCTGCCAGGTATTCTCACGGATCTTCGCCCCCAGTCCCTAAACTGGGGACTGGTCGCTTTCCTCCCCCCCATAATTAGACTTTTTTTTTATGGGCTTCCCTCCTGAGGAATCTTTTTCATTAGCGATTTTTCCAGTGCCCCTTTTTGCGGTACTCTGTCTGTACGGGTTCCCCTCCGCACCACGTTATTCTTCCCTTTGTTTGTGTGATGAGTCTGGCGAGTTTCCCCCCCTCTTGGCGGACCCTCTGGGTGTAATCGCCACCGTTTTTCCCTCTCCCCTTCCAGTGCCCGTCATTGATTTTTTTCTTTCCATACTTGAACAGCAATCCATTTTTTCGCTATGGGTTGCAATAACCCCCTAGCTCCCATTCGGTCTTTGTCGCCGGATGACCTTCTTCCGCCCCCCCAACTGAGTCAATGATTTTTTTTTTCCTTTTCGCTGCTGTGAGTGACCGGAGTGGGCTGTCGCGGATGTCTCGTTTCCGCTGTTGGCGTGCCCTTGTTATCTTTTTTTGATCGCGGCCCAAGGCCCCTTGACTTCTCGTCCGGTTGGGACCTCTCTGTTGCATCTTCCTCTCCATCGCTGGTTGGCCCGCTCCCGCGAGAGCTCAAATCCTACCCCCACCCTCACTTTAATCCGCCCTGCTCTGATCGATCGGAGATGAGCCACGGACGTCTTTTTGCTGTTGATTCTTCTCCAGTTTTGCCCTGAGCACGTCTCTTTCTGACGTTCGTGGCCCGGACTGTTTCCACCTGATCTGCACGGTGAAGTTTTCTAAAGTCCCCTTTTCCAAAAGTCTCCCCACTCACCGAGGCCGCCCTTCCTGCTTTAGTTTGTTTTTGTTATGGCCCGGACTTCCGCTGTCACCCTACTTCCCGCTAATGGAAACTCTGGTTGCTTTTTTGTAACCTACCGCGTGTGCTTATCATGTGTATGTCTCCTTCCTACTCCTTGCATGGCGATCCTTGTCAGCTTCTGTTTGCTAGATGTATATACTGCCAGTCCCATGTCCAACTCCCCCAAGATGCTGACTTTTTTTTCAGCAGTGACTGCGCAATTTGCTTACGGTGCGTTCTTGTGTGTCCTTCATGCCGCCGAGGGCCCCCCCGATTATGTGGAAGACCCTGGGCAGAAAGTCGGTGGTTGAGTGGGTGGGTTCCCCCAATCTGAAAAGACGGGGGCAACTCTCTTTGTCTTTTTTCCCCGCACTGAGTGAATGTTTAATGGTCACCCCCCCTCAGTGAAAGGCGTTTCTAAAAAAAAAAAGACGCCGAAATTGCGATAGATTTTTTCCCCGTAAGACCCTGTCTCGACTCTTCCCTTTTCTAATATACGACAACCCCCCACTGTTGATCTTGATAGATACGCGGGTGGTCTCGGCCCCGGGTAGACTCCAAAAATTTCGATCTCCGTTTTTGGACCTGTAGTTGACTCCATCACCTGATTGAACCCTTATTCACGGGTCTTGGCGATTTGGCGACCTCCTTCGCTGGCTTGCAATTCGCAATCAGTTTTGGTGGTGCAACCCCCCCGCCCGCGTCGAACGTCGGGCCAGAGGACGACCTTGGTTCCTTTTTCCTTTCCCATCCTTCGTGCGAATACCCTACTTGCGACGAACTACTCTCTCAAGCGAACCCGTTTTTAATGCGTCTCCGCCCGTTTCTTAGGCGAGTTTGTGGCCGGTGCGACCCACGTACTACCCCCACTCGTCTCTTGCCCGGTTAGACTTTTACAGCAGCCTGGACCTTGTGCCTCGCGCTCTGTATAGAACTGCTGGGAACGGTTTCACCCTGACCCTTTGGGCCTATGCGTGGTGGTGCCCATGTGGCTTTCACCGAAACGTAGCCCTTTCTGTGTTTTTTGGAGCCGCCGGCTTTCCCCGCCATTTTTTACGCCGGATCGCGTTTAATTTCCGTTTCCCCGGTTTCCCATATCGCTAAAGAAGGTCGCCCTTTTGCCCCCCTGAATTCTTCCCCCTTCCCCGTCGTTGTGTTGGTAGCATTTCCCCTGTTGGTGGGGCAGGCGTGTACCGTCACTTCACCTTCTTTTTTTCCGGAACGGCCCCCCACACCACCCTTCCAGCGGCGTTCCCCTGGGCGTTGCTGAGACGTCTCGTAGCTTTCCCCCAGCACTCTCCCATCAGTAGTGGCCAAGTTCCCATTTGTTCCAATTTTTGGTCTCTTAACGGAAACAGCATGTCCTAACCCGCTGCTAGTCTTTAAGGAGTGACGCCTTTTTACTTTTACGCAGTTATAAGAGACTCCAAGTTTAGAGTGCGTTTAAACCCAGGGATCCCGAGACTCCCGGCGTTCCTGTACTCACGGTGGTTTCCTCCTGAGTCAAGGTGCTACTTGAACTTTTCTAGTCTGCACGGCAATTGTGTTCTTTACTCTCTGCATAATGGAACGACTTCCCTTGCACACTTTACGAGAGTTGAGTGTGCGGAACCCTCCCCTGCTTATATTGAATTGCCGCTTCAAACTTCGCGAAAAGTCCTCCCACCTTTGGGTTGTTTGAAGCGATGCTGCACATCGTGGACACACACCTTCCGGCGGGCAGTATCCTTTCGTCCCCGGCTTTCTGCCTTTCTTTGGGGGGGGGGGTGTGTTTCCCCAACCAACCGGTTCGAGATGCCAGAGCCACCTCGTCTTTTGTCAGCGTTGATAGGTCTCTTTTCCGTATCTGCCTTGGACCATTTACCTCGATCGTTTTCTCACCCCCCCCTCAGGGCAGCTTCGTTCCAGATAATCAGTACCGTTCCGGCCGTTTTCCTTGACAATTCACTTCCGGGTTAGAGATTTCCATTAAAGCCCCCTTTAAATTCTTTTGTCACCCCACTTGAACACCCGCTAGCCAGCTCTTTCCACCAGGTTTATGATCCCCTAGAGCTGGCTCTGTTCCCTTACCAACCGGACGCCTTGACTCTTCATTCCTGCATCCTCTTTCTTCTGGTGTCGGAGAGTGTTATCTGGCGACATAGAATTCCCTTCTCGCCCCCTTTTCTTGACCTAGTGTTAATGCCCTTGCTCCCTTTCTCCAATGACTTCGGAAGCTTTGCCTCTCTTGGTCCACCATCGGTTCTGTTTTTGTGATTGACGGATGGCAAGTTCCCTTTTCCCCGAACAAGAGCCTACTCTATTGCCCTCGTGACCAGTCGATTTCGGTTCCGGTTCGCCCTTTCAGTAGCAGCTACCCTTCTTTCCCTCCCGGATACCTGCAGAAGCTACGTGGTGGTTGACCGTAAGAACTTTTCCATAGGAACCCTTTACCGTTTTTCATCTCCTTGCCCCAGCGTTTTTCACACGGTCATTATTGTATCGGTCCTGCTTTCCCCGATCGCGTTGCAAACCCCCAGAGAGCCGGCGAAGGCCCCATCATTCACCCTCTCCTATTCTTACCCCCCCCTCCCCAAATACTCGTCCCCCCAGCTCCCCCCGCTACGCCCCCACGTCCCCCTACTCCCCCCCCCCCCTTCCCCACCCCTTCCACCTCCCCCCCCTTCCCTTCCCCGCCCCACCCCCACCTCCCCAAAACCCCCCCCCCCCTTCCGTTCCCCCCGCCCCCCCTTCCACCCTCCCCCCCCCCCTCCCACATCCCTTTCTAATCCCATGCAAACCTTCTACCTCCCCTCCCTGCAGCCCCCCCTACCCCCCCATCCCCACCACCCCCTCAACCCACTTCCCTCCCCTCCCTCTCCTCCTTACCTCTTGTTCCCCTTTTTCTCTTCCTCACTCCCCCCCTGTAATACCCTACCCGCTACCCTCTCCTAGCAAGCACCCGGCAACCCGTAATTCCTTTTCACCCCTGCCTCTCCCCCTCCACCCTTCGGTCTTACCCTCCCCCCCTCTTCCCCGTCCCCCAACCTTACTCTATCCCTCTCCTCGCCCCTCTCCCCACATCCCCCCTCCCCGAGTCTTTCCAGCTCGAAGCGAGATCATTGTCCCCTCCTCCGTTGCCTCATAGCCCCGACCCTCGCGCCCCCCCCCACCCTCTCGTTCTCCCCCCTCCACCTCCCCCTCCCGTCCTCAAGCTCCACTCGCCGGCGCCTTCCCCAACGCAGTTTCATACACATACGGTCATCGCGCACCCCCGATTGAAAGCAAATTTCCCGAAATAAGAAGCTCCTCATTTCTTAATCCCAAGTGATCAGTTCGCCGAACGCCCACCATTCCCCTTTTGTCCGGCTCAAGTTCGATCTCCTGTTTGCGTGTATCCCTTCCCCCCAGTCCCTCACTTGGCTCTTGGGTCAAGGGATTAAACCCCCAACGACAGGCACTTTCTTGGGGGCTCTCTTGAGTTGGCCAAATTAGGCAGGCGGCCCCGTGGCACCGAGTACTCTGTGGGGTATTGACTCAAGGGGCGGAACTTTTTAAGTTTCCCCACGTT
>Ga0179593_1637148_pt1 | contig 11207 bp, 20 predicted proteins | sample CZODoug2_1_08_16_FD_185931 | JGI IMG/M metagenome (GOLD analysis project Ga0179593, IMG submission 185931) | Vadose zone soil fungal communities from Angelo Coast Range Reserve, California, USA - CZODoug2_1_08_16fungal (PacBio error correction) | ecosystem: Environmental > Terrestrial > Soil >... | reverse complement strand
AACTGGCCCCCTCTTCATTTTTTTTTTCGTATGCAAGGATGCCGCCGGGACGACTATTCCCTTTCCCTTTCTCTTCCGTTGAATTCCCCCCCTCCCTATGCGGTAACCGTAGAGGGTACCAGCATTTCCTTCTCCTTTTTCTCCTTCTCTTTTTATTTCTTAAGGTTTAAGCGTCCCCCCCCCCCCCCTTCCCACGGTCTTTCTTTTCCTTCCCGGCAAGAAGGTCGTGATCAGTTTTTTCTTTTTTTTTTTCCTCATGAATCACCGTTCTTTCCTTTTTTCCATTCTTTTTTTTTCCTTTCCGAGTGAGGGTCGGCGAACGCGTTTTTTTCTTCCCGAAGAGTGAGATTAGACTTCCTTTCTCACCGCACCTCTTTCCTCTGAAGGAGTAGAATGCCGCCGTATTTTTTTCCTTTTTTGTTTTTTCTTTATCTCCTTTCCCTCCTCCCTTTCCCCTCCCCCAGAAAAGAATATATTTTCTTTTTCTTCCTTTTTCTTCCGGAAGCTTGATAACAAAGGAGCTCTCTCTTTTCGACCCCACCTTCCCCTTTTTCCTTCCGGAGAAAGAAAATGGGGTAGCTCCTTCTCTTTTCTTTGAAAGAACTTCTTTCTTTCTTTTGAGACCGTCCCCTCTTTTTCTTTTTCAAGGAAAGAAAGGGCTTTTTCTCCTCTTCTTCTTTCCTTAGTTAATAATTCTTTTCCTCCCCTGCACAGAAGAATTGATGCTTCCTCCTTTCCTTCTTTTCTTTTGTAGATGGAGCTCAATTTCCTTTCCTTTTTCTGTCCCTTTCCCTCTTTTTTTTTACTTTTTTGATAATAGGGAAGTGAAGGTTCTTTCCTCCGAAGGGTAGGAGATTCCTCCTTCTTTTTTGTTTGCCTTACATTGAACGATCAGAGTGGTCTTCCTCTTTTTTTTTCTCCCTCCACTTGATAGAATTAAGAGTTTTTCTCCTTCTCTTTTTTTTTGACTTCTCTTCTCACTTTTTTTTTTTTTTCTTGAAAAATGGGAGAAATTTTTCTTCCCTCCTCTTTTATCTGTAGAGTAGGATGAGTCTTTTTTTTTCCTTTCCCCCTTACGAGCTTTTTTCCCTCTCTTCCCAGCCGAATATTGCCGGATTTTTCTTTCCTTTTTTCTTTTTTTTTAAATATTTTCAGTAGCGTCGTCTCTTTTCCTTTTTTTTTTATTGCCTCCCCTTTCTCTCTTCCTTTCGCAGTCAGCGAGAATCTCTCTTCCCTCCCTTTCCCTTTTCTTTTTTCTGGCCCTGCGAAACGAAAGCCCCCTTCCCCCCCTTTCCGGTTTCCCTTTTCTTTTTTTCTCCTTTTCGCGGGAAAGCCGCGCAATGACGTTCTCTCCTCCCCTCTCTTTTCTTCTGTCCAACGATGACCTCCCCCTTCCCTCCACTTATCCCCCTTTTTTTTTCTCTTGCAAGTTCGGCGCCGCTCTTTTGGGGGGGACTAAGAGAAGGTGCTTTTCTTCTTTTTTCCCCCGAACCTTCCCCTTTTCCTTTCTCTCCTTGTCGGTGTCAAGTTTTCTCTTTTCCCCTTCACGAAATGGTCAATACTCTTCCTCTTCGTCTTCCTCTGTTCTTTTCCCTCTCTCTTTCCCTTGCAGAATTGACGATTTTACTCAACGCTTTTTTCTTTTTTTTTTTCTCCGAAGCTCTCTCCCCCCCTTTGCCCCTCCCTCCTTTTCTATTATATTCCTTCCCCTCCCCCCCTTCCCCTCTTAGTAGTGTAGGGACTGGAAGTACCCTTTTCCTCTCCACTCCCTCGTTCCCCTTTCCCCCCTTCTTCCGCGACGTATTCATAGAAAAAACTCCCCCCCCCCAGCGGATTAAGATAATATATATTTTAAATTCCTCTTTTTTTTTTTTTCTCTTGGCCTGGCTCTTCTCTTTTTTTTTTTTTTTTTTTTTTCCCTAAAGTTTTGGAAAGTAGGACCTCTCCCCTTTCTTTTTTTCTTGCGGGTAATAGAGCCGCACCTCCCTTTTTTAAACTCCTTTCCCCCCCCCCCGAAAATTGATGGAGGGTTTCCCCCCCTTGAGTAAGAGGCTTTTCCTGTACCCTCTTTTTTCTCCCCTGGGGCAGATTCGATGAGCTTTTATCCCTCCCTTCTCCTTCGATAGTAGTTCTGGGAGCCCTTCCTCCTTTCTTTTCCTTGATTTCCCCCCTTGGGAAAGTGACGAGAGACTCCCTTTCCTCTCTCACGCGAGAGAACTCTCCTCCTTCTCCCTCCCTCTTCTTCCGAAAGCACAGTCGCGGAGTCCTCCTCCTCTCTTTCTCGCGGACGAACGGCACTCCCCTCCCTTCCTCTGTAGTGTCCCTTCTTCTCCTTTTTTTTCCAGAATGAACCTCCTTCCTTTTCCTCGTAATTGCGCGGATTGACCTTTCCCCCTCTTTTCCCAACGTCCCCCCTTTTGCGGTGAGTTTTTTTCTCCCCCTTGGACCGGAACTTACAACTCTTTCCTTTCCCCTTCTCTAGCTCTCTCTCTTTCTCTTTTTCCTCCTCGGAGTGATCAAATATCATTCCGCCCCCCCTTCTTCTTCCTTTCCTCTCCGGAAAATATTTCGACCTTCCTACAATTCCCAGGAGAAGGACATCTTTCTTCCGGATTGAAATTGGCTCCCTTCCTTTCCCTTTTCCTTTTTCCCTCCCCATCAGAAGAGACACCCCTTCCCCCTTTTCCCCTAACGTATAAGAACATGGCGCCCCTTTTTTCCCCCCTCCCCTCCTTTCCCCGAGTGGGGGAAGCCGCCTCCCCTTTTTTCTTTTTTCCCCGGAATCAAACTCTCTCCTTTCTTCCCTCTTTACTACCCCTCCCCACGAGAGGGGTCCCTTTTTCTGCCACTCCTTCCTCGGCAATTACTTTCTCCCCCCTCTTTCCTACCTTGGCTTTTTTTTTCCCTCCTTCGGGTTAAATCAAGGACCTTTTTCCTTTCTTTTCAACGGGAGCGCAACTTCCCCCCCCTTTTTTTCGCCCTGCCGCCGCCAAGGGCGCGGTCGTTTTCCTACCCCCCCCTCTTTTCGCGCTCTTTCCCCCCTTTTTTTGTCTTGAAAAAGGCACACTTCCCCCCCCCCTTTTTTCGACAGGAAAGGGAGGGGACAAAGGTCCCACCACCCCCCCCAGACTAGTGTCTTCCTTTGGTGGGGAGAGTTTTTCACCTTCTTTCTTGGAGTGGAATTCTCCTCCCCTAGTGCCGCTGTCTTCTCCTCGGTGAAAGTATAAGACCCCCCCTCCCTCTCCCCCTTATGGTGAGTGAAAAACCCTCCTTCCTTTTTCCCAGATCTTTCTCCCCTTTCCTCTCCCAAGGAAAGGCTTCTTCTCCCCCCCTCCTCCCTTAGGTATGCGGTTCCCCTTCTCTACGACCTATATAAGAAGTATCGCGTTTCTTCCACTAATCCCTCCCTCCTTTCCCAGTTAAAGGTTAGTCCCCATCCTTGATAGAAATGAGCTTCCTGCTTCCTTTCTTCCTCCAAAGACGGGACGTCTCCTTTTTCTTCCCGAAATGATGGAAGGGCACCTCCCCCTTTTTTCCGGTTCTCTGCCCCTTTCCTTTAGGGGAAGTGCCGCTTTTTTTCCCCCCCCACTATAAGCGCGGACATCGTTTCTTTCCCCCTCTTTCCTCGCCGGGTCCTCACTTTCCTTTTCTTTTTGTAGAACGATGTCACCTTTCCCCTCCCCTTGGCACTGGCCTAAGGCGGTTCCTTTCCTTTTTTTTCCTTCGACCCCCTCACCCTTCTCCCCCTTTTTTTTCCCTCCCCCTTCAAAAAGAGCAAAGCAGGCCGCTTTTCCCCCTTTACCACGCCCACTTCCCCTCCCCTTCCTTCCCTCCTGGTTCTCCTTCTTCCCCCTCCCCCGAACCGTCGCTTTTTTCGTTCCCCGATTCGGGCGGCTTTTTTTCTGACTCCTCCCCCCTTTTCCGAGACGACTATCCCGGCCCTTTCCCCCCCGGTGAGACAGACTGGATTTGTGTCCCCTTTTCCCTTTTTTTTCTCTTCTTTTTTACGCAAAAAGTTCAAAGCCCTTTCCTCTCCTCAAGAAGAATCTATCCCCCCCTCCCTGATGTTTTTCCCCTTCCCTGTCCTTCGTTTCAAAACGGTTCCCTTTTTTTTTTGTGAGTGAGAAGGCTTCTTTCTCCTTCCCATTACCCCTTTCTCCCCCTCTTTTTTCCTCCCTCTTTTCCTCTGGTCAACACTAGAGGCTCTTCCTTCCCCTTTGTATCTATCTTATGAGGTACCCTTTCCCACACTCCTCTCTTTTTGATTGATTGAATTGCTTCCCTTCCTCCCTCCTCTCCATATGGACAACTTCTGTTCCTTTTTCATCCTCTTTTTCTTTTCAAGAACCAGATGGGGCCCGCACTTCCCTTTCCCCTTTTTCTCTTCCTCGACCAATAGAATACGCCACCCCCCCCCCCCCTCTTTCTGGAGTTTCTTCCTTCTTCTATCAGGGGAAACGTCATGTCTCCTCTTTCTCCTTCGTTGAAAATAATTCGGCGTCTCTCCTTTTTCCATTTTTTCCCCCCTTCTTAGGAATGAGCCTCGAAAGACTCTCCCCCCTTTTTCCTCCTCCAAATCGCGATCCAACGGAAACCCCCCGGAATCCCCTCTCCCCCTTTTTTTTTTCCCTCCATGCCAGGGATCACGGTTTTTTCTCTTTCTTTCTCTCCTTGACGAAATAAAGCAAGGCGATCCATCTTTCCTTCCCCCCCTTTAGCATCTTTTCCCCCCCTTTCCCCTTCTTCCCCCCAAGAGGCCATAGCATGGCGGATTTCTCCTTACCCTTTTTTTCTCGGTTGATCGAGCAGCGCAACGGCTCCCAGTCGCCCCTTTTTCTTCCCTTTCCCGCGCTGCTCGAAAGCGGAGAGTAGTTCTTTCCCCCTTCCCTCTTTTTTTGACATCTCTCCTTTAATACTCCTCCTTTTTTTTTTCTCTTTTGATCTTTTTTTTTCTTTTCCTCTCTTCTCCTCTCGTAAAGGATGAATCGAACTTCTCCTTTTTCTCTTTCTTTTTTTTTTCGCAGATAAACGATCGAACGGGCGCGGTATCTCTTCTCCTTTTCATCCCCGTCTTCCTTTTTTTCTTTTTTTCTAACGCGATGCTGAAGCGAGGTTGGCCTCTCCTTTCTCCCTTCCCTTTTTTTCGAATTAGGAAAAGAGGCGAAATTTTTTCCCCCTTCCTTCCTCTTTGGCTCTCCCCACCGCTTCTCCCAAGAGAATATTAATAGTTTTTCTTTTTTTCTATTCTCTTTTTCCTCGACGATGGGGTTTACGGATGTCCTTTCTCTTTCGTATCCCCCCTCTCCCTTTTCCTCCCCTTTCGCGATGCCGAAGACCGTCCTTTTCCCTTTCTGAGATGAAGAGCATCGTCTACTTCTCTCCCCTCCCGTGCCCTTTCTTTCCGTCAAGGATGGGGTTTTTTTTCCTTTTTCCTCCCTTCCGGCATGAAGTGCGGGACCCTCCCTTTTTTTTTCTCGGTCCCTTCTCCCCCCTTCGATTGAAAAATTGACAGTTGCACCCTTCTTTCATTGAAAAAGCAATAAATTTCCCCCTCCCCCTTTTCTTTGGCTTGTTTTTCCCCCTTTTTTTCCTCCTCTAAGCGAAGTGTGACCTGCTTTTTCCTCTCCTTCCCCAAGTAATTGATGCGGGCTGCTCCCCCCCTCTCCCCCCAACTCCGGATTCCCCCCTCCCCTCCCCCGAAGGGAAAAGCCTTTTCTTTTTGATAAAGAGGTCTAACCACTTCTTTTTTTTTTTTAGATGCGGATGGCGGCCCCCCTTTTTTTGGATAGTTCCCTTCTCTTTTCTCCTTTGTTTCTTCTTTTTTCCCTTCTGTGAAAAAATGGAACGTCCCCTTTTTTTTTTCTACCAGATGGAAGGGATAGTAGTTCCTTTTTCCCCTTCCTCCTAGTTCCTTCCTCCCTCCCTTCCCCCTTTTCCCTTTAAGTTAAAGAGAAGGTTCGGGTCCCTTTCTTTCCCTTTTCCTCTTGATGAAACGGTAGGGTGTATCTTTCTTTTCCCTTTTTTCCGTTTCATCGCTTTTTTCCTTTTTTCTTTTTCCCTAGGTCGGATCAATTGGTATTGGGCGTCCCTTTTTTTCTTTCCCCTTTTCCTCCTTTAGGCCAGGGCCGGTGAGATGGGAGATGTCTGCGATTTCCCTTTTTTCCTTTTTTTCCTTCCTTTTTTTCCTCACTCTCCTCATGTAATGATCGGGTCAAGCTCTTTTCCCCTTCTCTCCTTTCTTCTTCACTGAGAAAAGTAAATACTTTTCCCTCCCCCTTCCTTTTCCCGATTACTTTTTTTTTCTCTTTTTTTTTTCTTCAGTAGAATGGAAAGGATTTTTTCCCTCTCCTCTGTAAAGTGAAGAGAAGGGTCTCTCCCTCCCTCTTGCAAATGACCCTCTTTCTTCCGAAAGAGGCCGTACTTTCCTTCCCTAGAAAGAGCTTCTCTTTCCCTCTTCTTTCACCTCTACACCCGTCCCCCTCCCCCTCCTCCCTTCCGCCGTAAGAAGTGGGAAGTAGTCGCCTGCTCTTCCTCTCTTTTCGCCTTGAGAGCGGGTGTGCCCTCCCCCCTTTCTCGCTCTTTCTTTCTTTCTTCTTTACCCGCAGATTGATCACCAAGGCGCTTCCCCCTCTTTTTCTTTCTTCCTAGAAAGAAGAAAGGGATTTCTTTCCTTCCCCTCTCCCATTTTTCTTCCTTTTGTTTAATTTTGCACGAACTTGCCTTTTCCTCTTTTTTTTTTTTCTTTTCTCCGTTTAAAGGACACGGCAGGGAGTTTTTCTCCCTTTTTTTTCCCCCCCCGCTAGTTTGCTCTTCGCCCCCTTCCCTTTTCTTCGCGCGGGGAAAGACGGGGGTATCTTCTCCTTTCTCCCTTATGTAAAAGAGAAGGCAGCCTGTCTCTTTCTTTTTCAATGTGAATCCTTTTTTTTTTCCCTTTCCCCCGTTTGGGCAGGCGATAATTAAGCTCTCTTTTTTTCCCTTGCTACCCTAAAAGTGATAGAAATTATAGAGTTTCTTCCCTTCATTCTCCTTTCCGCGGAGGTGTCTCCCCCTCTTTTTTTTTTTTCTTCCCGGCAAACTGGAGAAAGGGTTCTTCCCCTTTTTTTTCCTTTTTTCCCGAGTAGGTTGAGGAAGTTTGTGGGTTTCTCCCCCATCCTTTCCCTGGCTCCCCCCTTTTCCCCCTCTTTCTCTTTTTCTCCTCCGTAGATTGAATATCTTCTTTCCCTCCCTTTCCTTTTCAAAGACAAGAGGAGCGTTGAGTCCCCTTCTTTTTCTTGATTCTCTCTCTTCCTTTTTCCTAATCTCGAGCGATTTGTCCTTTTTTTTTCCTTTTTCTATCGTTGAGTAGGGAACTTCTCCCCCTCCTTCCCAGGTTCCCATTTCCCTTTTTTTTCCTTGAGCATTCCCTCCCTTTTCTTTTCTTTTTTTCTTCTCTCGAAAGAAGATGGACTCTTTTCTCTCCTTCAAAGATGATTTTTTTTTTTCTAAAGATATAAGAATTTCTCCCCTTCCTCCCCTGCGGAGAGGAGAACGTCGATCTCCTCTATTCCTCCCCGAAGGTGCTTTTCCCCGGGGACCCCCTCTTTTTTCCTTTGCTAGAGGGAGCGTCCCTTTGTTCCCGTTTTCGTTTTTTCCCCCTTCTTGTAAAGGACGAATGCGAATCCCCCCCTCTCTCTTTTATCCCAGAAAGAAGATCTCCTTTTTTCCGTCCCTTTCTTCTGGGCCCCCCGCTCCCCCCCCCTCAAAGAGAATCCCTTCCTTTTTTTTTTTTCTCTTCATACTAAGACGTGCCTTTTTTTTCTTACTTCCTCCCCCTTCTCCACTATGAGGAGTGTAGGAAGAAGTTAGCCTTCTTCCCCCCCTTTTCCTTCGTCAGCCAAGTTTGTATCTTTTTTTCTCCCCCCTCTCTCCCCCCCCAAACTGTTTGGCCCCCCTCTCTTTTTCCCCCTCTCCATGCAGTTAGAGGATTTCAATCTCTCCCTCTTTCTCTGCTATATGAAATCCGCGTGGCCTGTCCCCCTTTTCGCTTTCCTCTCCTTTTTTCTTAAGGAAACTGTATACTCCTCTCCCCTTTTTCCATCGAAGCCGGCAAACGCTTCCTTCTTTCCCTCTCCTACTCTCTTTCCCTTTTCCCCCCCTTTTTTCGATATAAATAGTTCGAGGCGAGTCCTCTTTTCTTTTTTTTTTCTTTTTTCATGGGCGAAGCACGGTCCCTTCTTCCTTTCTCTGTCTTTTTTCCCTCCTTTCTCTCAAAATTTCGATAGTCGTTGGTTCTCTCTTCTCTTTTTATCGAATTCGTATTAAATGTCGCTTCTTCCTCTTCTTGCCGCTTAGCTCCCTCCCCCTCCCAGCAGCTCAAGCGAGCGAACTCCCTCCCTCCCCGCGAAGAACGATTCTTCCCTTCCCCCCCCTCCCCTTCCGTGTTTTCTCTTTTTTTTTCCTTGAAAAGATACCCTCTTCTTTTTCCTCTGTCAGAACATCGTGCCTTTTTTTCTTTCCTTGCATTCTAACTCCCCCCCTCCTTTTTTTTTGCGCCGCGGAACGGATTGTTTCTTTTTTTCTGAAAACGATCGGCCCTCGTTCCTTTTTCCCCTTCTGCTTTTTCTGAATTTTTTTTTTTTCTTCCCCCCCCCTCTTCCGTAAATCAGCCGTTCAAAATCTTTTTCTCTTTTTTCCTTCGAATCGGAGCAGTACGGCTTCCTTCTCCCCTTCGTTGTTCATCCTTTCCCCCTCCCTTTTGACGCTACGGAAAAAGATTCACGACCTCCTCCTTTTCCCGACGGAAACGGATAGCTTCACCTCTCCTTTCCATGGCCTCTCCCCTCCCTTTTACCCCAAACCGTCAGAGCCGACGTCCCTTTTTTTTTCTCCAGACCGCCCCTTCTCCCCTCCCCCTTTTCCTTCCTCACTACCCTCCTTTTCCTGCCTTCCTGACAGCGTCAAAGACGTTTCTCATTCCTTCCCTGATAATGGAGATCAAGTTATTTTTCTTTTCCTCCCCCCCCTCCGACCGCCTCTCTTCCTCTTCAGACGGTAAAAAACCACCCCCCCCTCCCCCCCCCTTCTTTAAAAGTAAATAACCTTACCTTTTCTCCCTCAGAACGCGATCCTTTCTCCGCAATAATTCAAAATTGAGATCCCCCCCTTTTTCTTTCCTTCCCCCCGAAGCATTATGCGGTGCAGTGTTCTCCCCTTTCCCCTTCCCTTTTCCTTCCTTCCTCTTCTCTTTCTTTGTCATGGAAAAGTCAATCCCCCCCCCCCTTTCTTACCCTCCTACGAAGGAAAGTTAGGGAAAAAGGAACCCCCCCTTCCCCTCCTTTTGAAGCTCCCCTTTCTTCTTTTCCTCCCCCCTTGCGGAGGGGATAGAATGGACTCTCTCCCCTTTTGGATAAAGCATTAGTACACGCCTTCCCCTTCCTACCCAGCCTCCTTTTTCTTCCTCCCGCGGGCAGCAGATCCTCTCTCCCCCTCCCCCCCTATACGGCGGAATCTCGACTCCTTCCTCTTCCTTCTTTTATTTCGTTTCCGTCATCTCGAATCTACGCTCCTTTCTTCCTTTTTTAGTACGCAGAGTTACGGCTCGACCTCCCTCCTTTCCTCTTCCCCCAGACACCCTCCTTCCGTTTTTCTCCCGGGAGGCAAATGCGCCCGGGAAAGGAGAACGTCTTGCCCTTCTTTTTCCTTCCTGACGGGCCACGCCCCCCCCTTCCCTCTTCGGGACCTATACTTTTTTTCCCCCCCTCCTTCGGTTGAAATTTCCCTCTCTTCCCCTCCCAACCAATACCTCCCCCCTCCCTCTCCAGAAATGCTGGTGACCCTCGTCCTTTTCCCCCTGGGGCACCGGATTGTATCTCCCCCTCCTTTCCCGTGACCTTGCCCCCCTCTCTTTTCCATGGCCTAAGTACGTTTCTCCCTTCTTTTCCCCTGCAGTCCTTCACAAAACGGCCCTTCTCCAACCCCGCCCCCTTTTTCCCCTCGTGTCCCCCCCCTTTTCGTCCCCGCTTGGAAAAGGAACTTGCATTTCCCCCCCCTTTCCTTCCCAGACGGTCATAATAGGGCGCGAATTCCTCCTTCTCCCCCCTCACCGTTTTCCTCTAGATTTCACTTTTTTTTTTTTTTCTCGATGCCCTTTTTCCCCCCTCCTTTCTTCCTTTTCGATTGCGGAGGTACTTCCCCTTTTCCTGAAAAAGAATATCCCTTCCTTTTCACTTGCTCCCTCCCCTCCTTTTCCCCAGGAAAAGGAGGTTCCCTTTTCCCCCTCTCTCTTCTTCCCTGAGGGAAATATTTCTCTTTTCATAAATTTTAACTCATTACCCCTCCCTCCAGAAGACCCTTCCTTTTTTTCCCCCCCGGAGAAAATCTTATTTTTTCCGGTACTCCTCCCTTTCATCATTTTTTTTTTTTTCCGTTTGCGGGCTGGGGACGTCCCTTTTTTCCGTTTTTTTCTTTCTTCCCTCCCAGGACAGGGGACCCTCTTCCCTCTTTCAAACAGCGACACTCGCCGCTCTCCTTTCTTTCCTTTTGTATATATTATGAGTAAATTCCTCTCCCCCCTTCTCCCGAAGATAGTTTGCTTGATTTCATTGCTTTTTCCCCCCCCCCCCGTTGGTTTTTTTTCTTCTGGCCAAATTAGGTAAGCTCTTTTTTTTTCTCCCTCTTTTCTCCTTTTCAAGAACAGATGGGAACGCCCTCCCTTTTCTCTGCTCTCTCCCCTTCCCCCCCCCCCCAAGAAGGGGAACTTTTCCCTCTTTTTTTCTTTCGAAGTGACCTCCTCCTCCCCTTTTTCTCGTAACCTCTGCCTCTTCCCTTTTTCAGCGGCCGCCAGCGTTCCCTCCTTCCTTTTTCGGAAGGAATTCTCCCTTCCCCCCCCCCCGCGCGCTCCTCTTTTCCCTTTAAAACCCCCAACTATGTATATGTCCTTTCCCCTTCCCTTTTTTCTTCCCCCGCATGCCAAGGGATCACGGCGATCTCTCCTTTCCTTTTTCTTCCCCGCACTCGACCCCTTCCCTCCCCCTTTCTCTCGGCAAGCAGAGCGTCTCCCACTTCGGTAAGAACACCCTCTTCCCCTTTTTTTCTGCCGGGAACATAAACGGTTCCTCTTTCTCCCCTTTTTTCTTTTCCCCCTCTCAGAACCAAGCCTCTTCCTTCCCCCCCTGAATCCCCTTGACTTTCTCCTTTAGAAAGCGGAGAGTAGTATGAAAATAACACTT
>Ga0179593_1591111_pt1 | contig 11207 bp, 17 predicted proteins | sample CZODoug2_1_08_16_FD_185931 | JGI IMG/M metagenome (GOLD analysis project Ga0179593, IMG submission 185931) | Vadose zone soil fungal communities from Angelo Coast Range Reserve, California, USA - CZODoug2_1_08_16fungal (PacBio error correction) | ecosystem: Environmental > Terrestrial > Soil >... | reverse complement strand
TTTGTTCCCCTGTTTTTCAACTGCGGTCCGGTTTTCTTACTTTCCCCTTTTCCCTCGGGTGACCTTTTTTTCCTTCCCCGGCCCCTTGGTGTTAGGGGAAAAGTCCCCACAAACTGTTCAACCCAAAACCACAAAACCCCCCTCCCCGGCCCCTTTAGGCTTCCCCGTTGAAATCTTTTTTCCCAAAAAAAAAAAAAACTTGTTTTCCCCCCCCCCCTGGCCAGCCTCTTCCTTGTGGTTCAAGTTTTTGGACACTTTACGACATTTTAAGTTTTCCTCCCTGTTCCATCCTTTTTTTTTGTGAATTCTCAGCTTTGACCCAGTTTTCCAATTTTTTGCGTACCTCCCCTCAAACCCAGCAGGGCCCCTAAAACTTCTTCTTGAAACGTGGCCCAAGTTTCCCCCCTATCCCACTAAAATGTTTCCACCAACCCCCAAACCGTCGAATCACGGCCCCCCCCAAAACACCAACCCCCCGCCACCCACCTCCCGCGCCCAACGTTCTTTCCGCCAGTGCGTTTGCTGTGCTGCCTGCGGGGATTTATTTTGCGGAACTTTTTTTTTTCTTTTTAAATTATTTTTTGAAAACCTGTTTTCTGGGGGGAAGTTCCGCCATGTTTTTTTTTTTTCCGCCGCCCGGTCCCCCTTTTTTTCCTTCCCCTGCCACACCCGGATTTCTTTTTGAAAATCCTTTTCCCCAAATGTGCCGGAAAGGATTCAATTTCCCGTCCCCCCCCCATCAGACCGGGCCCTTCCTTTTTGTTCCTGGAATTTCCCTTTCTTCCAAACCACAAACCTCTGCTTGTGCCTTTCGTGTTCTTTTCGTTTTTTCTGCAACACAGTCCAGTCAGGGTTCCCTCGGCCTTTTCCCCGACGCGGGCTTTTTCCAATCACCACCCCCCCCATAAGGGCCCTTTTTTGTGCCCTTTGCCCTTTCCAAAAACCAAATTCCACCTTTTTTTTCCCAAGCGTTTGTTTTTTTCCTTTCATCAAACTTTCCCCTTGCGTCTCTTGTCCACGGCTTCCCTTTCCTTTTGTTTCGCCCTGTTTCGCCCCACTTTTTTTGGGCCTGGAGTACGTTTTTTCCCCCCTTGGGCCCCTTTTTCCTTCTTTTTTGCCCGTTTTTTTCCCCCCTTTTTCCCTCTTGCTTTAACTGTTCTTTCCCCCTTCCGCAACCCCCTGGGGACATCGTAAAAGCGTCTCTGTGTTTTCTTCCTGTGGACCTTAACACTTTTCATTTTCCGCTTCCCCGTCTTTTTCTGGGTCCCCCCCCCCCTTATTTTTCCCTGGTCTTTAGCCTTGCATCGCAATGTTGGTTCCCAAAAACAAAACCACGGGTTTTCCCTGGCCCTTTTTTTTTTTTTTTTTCGATTTTTTCGCCTCCTGGTTTCAACTTTTTTCCCATTTCTTCCAGTCTTTTTTTTTCCGCACTTAATTCCAGGGTGTTACCAAATCCTTTCAAGGGGGCCAACCGGGCCCTCCCCCCCACCAGTTTTTTTAAGCACCTTTTTCTCAATTTGGATAGGTTTCACAAACAAAATCTTTCCCCGTCGACCGCCCCCCCCCACAGGTTTTTTCTGCTTTTGGCTTTTATTCACCCCCCTAACCAGCCCTCCGTTCCCAAACCAAACCTGGGGTTTCCCCCTTTTTTTGCCCCACCAACTTGGGCATCCTTCCCTGTGGGTGGAAACCCTTTCCCCAAAACAGCCCACTTTCCCTCCGGAAGGTTTCCTTTTTTTGGGAAACCCATTTTTTAAGCGGTGCCCTGGTGGGTTTCTTTTTGTGCCCCTCCCCCCCCCCACTGTTAATTCTCAATGCTTTCCCCCCAAACCGATTGAAAATTTCCCATCAGGTCCTTTTCTTTTTTTTCCCCGACAGTTTCTCATACCGAATGATAACAAGTTTTTCCTCCCCCCCATGGGACCCCTGGCAATAAAACCTTTCGTTTTCTGGCCGTTTTTTGTTAAGGGGCCCCTTCTTTGAGCCTCTTGTCAAATAAAGTCAGATTGTTATTCTGTTGGCCCGACACCCCGTTGCCAACCCCCGGGGGTGGCCCCAAACTTTTGGGAAAACCCCCCCCCCAAAAGGTTTTTGTTCTTTTTCCAGCCCCCTCTTTTTACGCGCCCGCTTTTTTTCCCCCCCCCATCCATTACTCTGGGGTCGCTTTTCCTCCAAACTTTTCCCTTTTTTTTCCAAGTTCCCTCCCCCCTTTTTTTTATGTTCACGGCCCTTCATAAGTGGGGGCAGTGCGTCTTTGATTTCCCTGGGCCCATATTATAACTCTTCACAGAGATTGCCTTTTTCTTGGACCCCCCCCCTCTTACCCCTTTTTTCTTTCCGGGGAGTTTTTATTCCTACAGAGGTTCTTTCCACGGTTTTTTTTTTCCAGGGGCCGCCCGTTCCCCCCCTCACAACATTTTCAAACCCCCCCCCTTTTCCCGGGGGGACCACCAAAAAAACCAACACCAAAAGAAGCTCCCCTGTGCCCGGCCACGTCACCACACCCCCCCCTTCCTAAAAACCTTTTCGACTTTTTTTTCCAAAAAAAATCTTCCCCAACTGATTTCCCTTTTTTTGGGGGGGGGGACACCCCACCCGTTTTTGAAAAACGGCGAAACCAGTTCGGTGAATTTGGCTTGGGAGTGGATGGATTGGGGGGGGCCTTGGGCAGGTTCATTTTCAAGGACAATGTCCCCGGGTTTTGGTGCTTGCTGGTGTTTATTTTGGCTTTGAGGGGATTCGTGGTGATTTTTTTTTTTCCCTGCCATGTCTTTTTTTTTTTTTTTTTCCTCTTTCGTGTTTTTTTCTTCTTCCTTTCAGGCACGGTTGGGATTTTGTGTCTTGGGTTTTTTCCGCCAAGCCAATTCCCCCCCCCCCCTTTCCTGGACAGATATTTGCCCGGAAATGGGTCCTTTTTTTTCCCTTTCTCTCTTTTTCCCCCCTTCCATTTCTTTTTTGTTGTTTTTGAGATTTTGATGCCAGTTCCTTTGGGCCAGAAAGTTTCTTTTTCGGGGGGCGTGCGGATTTTTCTCCCTTTAAAACACAACCACAATTGCCCCCCCCCCGCGGGGATTTTTTTTTCCCTTTCGAAAGGGATTTTCCCCCCCAACCCCCTTAACTTTGAGGCCAACGTACCCCAACATCCGCACCCCAATCCAACCCCCCGCCGTTTCTTTCATGCCCCCCTCCTTCAGTCCTAATTTTCACCCACCCCCAAAGTCACCCCTCGGTTTTAAATGTTATCTGGCAACAAAAACCAAAACCCAAAAACCTTTTCCGGGTTTTTCTTATTTCCCCCCTTCTTTTTTTTCAGCTTCTTCCCCCGGTAAGTTTCCCCTTTTTTTTTATCCTCTTTTTTTTTTTTGGGGGGGGGACTGGTTTTGCCCTTGCGGCTTTGTCGCGGGTTTTTGTTTGGCTCTGTGGCGGGGCCCAGGTTTTCCCCACGGGGGTTTTTTTTTGTGGCCTTTTTTTTTTTTTTCACTGAAAAAAAAAAAAATCCCCCCCTTCCCTTTGACGGGCCCCCTCCGGTTTCACAACTCGACGTGTTTCCCCCTTGATTTTCCCACTCGGCCCTTTTCCCCCTGGCCTCCGGGGCCACCAACCCCATGCTTCTTGCGGGCAGAACACTTTTGGTTTGAAAGCATTTTGTGGACTTTTTTTTTTGGGAGCCCCTTTTCCCGACAACAAACCCAAGATTTATTTGGTTTTCACCTTGGTCTTTGCAGGGGCAAGCGGCGGGGAAAATAATGTTTGCCCTTGCGGCTGCTGGGTGCTTTTCCCCCGACGAATTTTTTTTTTTTGCTTGCTTCGGGGTCCTTTGAGCTGCATTTTTTTCAGTCTGGCGGTTTTTTCCTTTTTTCCCACCTTGGTGCCAAGCGGTGTTTTTTTCCCCGGGTGTTTTTTTTCTCAATACTCAAATTCCCTTTATGTCTACGGATCAACTCTGGGGCCCCTCTCACTGGGACGAAATTTTTTTTACGGTCCGTTTTTTGAGGGGGTTTTCTTTTTTCCTGATTTTCCCCCCTTTTTTTTTGGGTCCCCCAACAGGGCAGCTATGAAGTTTCCTTTGACCTTTCCCCCCCCAATTTTGTTTTTGCGCGGCTTTTTGATTCCGTTCCACTTCCTTTTTTTATTGGTCTTTTTTTTTGTTGGACGCGGCTTTCCCGGTGGTGTGTTGGAGTGTTTCACCGTGGCTTTTGTTTTCTTGCCTCCACAGCGCACCCCCCCAAACTGTGATTCCTCGGAATTTCCTTGTATGGTCCGAGCGGGCGCGGGCCCCCCTTCAACGGTTTTGGATTTGGGCCTTGAACTTCTTTTTGGGCAGTCTTTCAGTTGGGGTCCCCACACTTGCTGGAAGTGGAAACTTGGACCATTTGGGGGGCCGGCGGCCTTCTCCCCGTCTTGGGGGAACAAACCTGTTCCTTTGGATTTTTCCTTTTTGGCTTTCCAAGGGTTTTTACAAAAATTGATTTTTCCGTTCACAGACGGGGGGGGGCCTCTTTTCCTTGGTTTCGCTTTTTCCAGGGAGCGTCCCCCCCAAAAAAATACTCCCCTCCCGCTTAAGGGTCTTTTTTCCCCCCTTCCGGTCATTTTTTTTTTTTGTCCTTGGATTTGGCCGGATGGCATGGCTTTTTTTTTTTTCCAACCAATCCGCTTCCTTTTTGGTGCCGAGGGTGCGGGGACACTTTCCTTCCAACGCTTTCTTTTCAGGTTGAGGAGTCCTTTCCTTGGAAGGGTTTCTTTGCTTTGGCAGCCGTTGGGAACCAACCACGTTGTCCCCTTACAAACCCCCACCCCCCCCTTGGCTTGATGGGGGGTTTGTTGGCGGATGTGTCCCTGGGCGTTCCTTAGGTTCCCTCCCTGGGCCCCCCTTTTTTTTCCCTTTTGGGAAACCCCGGGGGACGTGTGTAAACACCCCGTTATGGTTTTCCACCACCTTTGGGGGGGACCTCCCCCCTTTCCCGCCACTCTTTCTTCGGCAGCCCCCAAGATTTTTTTTTTTCTTTTTTTTTTTTGGGCGATGGGGGTTTTTATGCGAAAGGTTTTGGTGGTTGGTGTGTTTTTTGTTGTTTTTTCATTTGAAAACCATTTTCAGGTTTTCTTCAAACCCTTTTCTCTTCGCCGTCTTTTGCCTTTTTCGGGAGAGGGCGCGGAAAACACCCTCTCCGTGGGCGGTTTCGGAACGGTTAAAAACCATTCCCCGTTAAACCATCTTTTTCCTCCATGTCTTTCCTCTTCCTTTTTACCAAAGTTGCGTCCTCCGTCGCGGCCTTGCGGATTTTTTTTTTTTGGTTTGGGGAGGAACACATTCGGACCAAGCGGTTTGTTTTTTTGGTTGGCCCCCAAACAAGCTCTTTGGAGCTTTGCGGTTTTGGGCCGCCAAAAGTGACCAATTTTCCTTCCTGGGCTGGTAAGGCTTCTTGGTTTAATCGTTCCCACCAAATTCCCTCTGTTTTCTTTTTTTTTGCTGGAAACGGCACAAACACCCCTTGTGGGGGCCCCCCGCGAAATTGGCGTCCCTTCCCCCCTCCCCGAAGGCCCCTTTTCTGCTTTGGGGGAAAAATTTTTCCGTTCTGGGGACCCCCAAGGGGCGTTTTTTGCGGGTGTGTTTTCATTAGTTTTTTTCAATTCCTTTACACCCCTTCGCGGAGGGTAATCCTCAAAAACCCCCCCGTTCCCCTCCCCCAACGGAGTAAAAAACCTGTATGACTTCTCTCTTTTCCTGTGTTTTTTTCTCTCGATTTTCCCCCGTTGTACGATTGCCCTTTTTCTTTCACCACTGCTGCCGCGACCTGCTCGTTAAAAACAATCAAAACACGTGAAACTTCACCCAAAAAGACCGTCTTTCCCCCAGTCACTTCTCCCACTTTTCACACCAAAACCAAGGTGTGGTTCCCTTTCTCGGCGGCATCCCCCTTTTACTTTTTTAAGAATGCGGAGGTTTCCCCTGGTGTTCTTCCTGCGTCGAAACAAAGCGGTTGGAAACTTTTTTCCTGCGCCCTTTTTCCCAAGCAGGCCACTGGCGTGTCTCACCCCTCCCCGGTGGGGGGTTTTTTCCCACCCGGGACCCCCCCCCTTCCATAAAAATTTTTTCCAAAGGTTTACCCCCCCCCCCCCCCACCCCCGCTTTTCCTTCAGGGGACTTTTTCCCCCCCAGGGAAACACCACGCAAAACCCCTTTTTCCCTTCTTCCACTTTTTTTTTTTGGATTAGATTTTGACTTTCCCCTGGATGGTTTTTTCCCTAGTTTCGGGTTTTTTTTTTTTTTTTTTTACGTTGGGGGAACTGTTTTTTTGAACAGGTCCGGTTCTGACCTTTTTTTCCCTTTCTGTTTTTTTTCCGGCCGCTTCCCGCCACCTCTCAGTTTTGACGTCTGCAAACCCCTGTTTTCAAACTGATCCAACAGAACTTTTTCCTTCCGTTTTAAAGCCGGCCCGTGTGATTTTTCTTTTGTCCTTTTCCTGGGGCTTTTGACCGTAAAAACACCAAATCTTTTCTTTGTGCATTTTTCTCGAGGTTTCCCCCACTTTCAAACCATTTTCCGGGGGTTTTTCCCCCGTTCGGGGGGCCCCCTTGGGTTTTCCACCCTTTCGCGTTTGGCATTTCCCCCGGTCAACTCTCCTTTTTCAAAAGTCTCCCTTGACCCCCAACCCTTTACCAAGGACATTCCGAGTTGTGGGGTGACCTTTTCCGTTTTTCGGGGAGATTCGTTACCCTCTTTTAAGTTTTTTTAGGTCTTTTTTTCCCCCAAATTGAGTGGCTTGTAGGTTGGTCCCCCCCCCCCCAACCTCCCGGAACTTGGTCCCCCGGTTTTCAATTTTTTTTTTTTTTTTTTTTTTCTGAACCCTCGGATACGCAGGGAATGCCTGCCCCCCCCACAGGGGACCTTTTACATGATGGATATTTTTTTTTCGTTTTTTTCCTGCGAAAAAACCCACCGAGGCACTGTAAATTGGAGGCCCCATTCTTTTCTTACCGGAATTCCTTCCCTGAATGTAAAGTCACAAAAAACCTTTTGTAGTGCCGTTTTCCAAAGACTTTCGTCTTGGAATCATGTGCAAATTTTGTTCCTGGCAATTCCCCGAGTTTGAAGGTAAACTTTTTTTTTTTCCTTTTTCACCCCAAAATTTACAAGTTCAGAACGCCCTTTACCCCAACCCACCCAGTAGTAAGAATATCAGCAATTCGGACTTCCCCACCAAGGTTTCCCCCTTTTTAACGTCTAAGCCCCCACCCCCACGGTTGCCATTTTTTTTGGGCCCCCCATCCCAACCCCAAACGACACCTTTTCCCCCCATTTTCCCACACAAAAACAATGGGGCCCACCTCCCCCCCCACATTGAATTCACACATTCAACGTGGGACCCCCTTTCCACACAATTCCTCCTCCCTTGGGAATTAAAGGGAATCAAGATTGTCTTTTCCCCTGGGGGTTCCCCCACCCCCCCCAGGTGTTCATTGGGTTTCCTTCTTAAGATTCAAATTTTTTGAAACCTCGGGGATCGGGCTCTCTGCGGTTTTTCCCCTCCCTTTTTTCGTTTTTTCTCCGTACTCCAGGATTTACCTTGATGGCCATTTGGGGGCCCACACACTTATACCCCCCGCTTTTTTTTTTGCATGGTGTTGGTTCTTGCCGGGGATTGTAACCCCCTTTTTCTCAGGAAGAGGCCCTTTAACTTTTCTTTCGGGGTTTTGGGGATTACCCGTTCCGGCCCTTGGGGGAAACAACCAGGTTCTTTTCCCCCCCCCAAGCTTCCCTCTTCCTTGAAGGGGTTCCCCCTTCATAAAAACTTGGGGATTTTTTTTCCTTGGCTTTTCCCCCCCCTCAACATTCCTTCCTCCAAGGCCCCCGTTTTTCGCAAAGTTTCTGGGAGCCCTTTTCACGTCTATTCCCTGCACATTTTCCGATTTTTTTTTCCCCCCCCCCCCCAATTTACCTTCTTTCACCGCGAGTTTCTTCCTGGTGAATCCCCCCCCCCACGCTGGTGGTTTTCCAAGGGAGTTTTTTCTCTCCTGCCTCCTTTCTTTGCGGCAAAACCGGGGTTTGGGGAACTTTGTTCGAACAAACCTCCCCCAAAAGGCCCTCCAACGCGGCCTCAAGGGCACCCCCCTTTTCCTAGGGGTTTGTTTTTCCGCCCGTGAAAAAACCTTGGAAAAAAAACCCCTTTCCTTTTAGGGGCCCCCGTGGACTTTTTTCGCGAAAACACAGTCGTTTTAAAAGTTCTGGTTGATGTTTTTTGGGAATTCTTTTCTTTTTTTGATTTGTACCAACAAGCGGGCGTTGGGTTTTTACCTTTGGCTTTTGGCTTTCCTTTGGTTTCGTTGTCTCCGGGGCAGCCCCGCAATGTGGGCTTTTTCGGAAATATTTTGGCTTTTTGGTTTGCTTACTTGCCCCAATCCGGGCCGCCTACCAGTTCCATGCCTTTTTGGGGACTGGAACACCTCTCCTTTCCCCCCCTCCCCCCCGGTTTTTGTAGGCAGGAGATTTGGGTTTTTTCCCCTTCCCCATTGCCTTTGGAGCCCCTTCGAGGGGAGGACTTTTTCTGTTGGCAGAAAGTTTTTTTCCCCACAACATACCCCTCCGGATTTCCCCCTTGGGGCAGGACCTTTTTTTCTTTTTTCCAATTTCCTTTTTGATTTGACTACCCCCCTGAGAAACCCTCCAAAAGCACCACCCACCTCCTGCTTCTTTCCCCCTCCCTTTTTTTGGGCCCAATTTCAAAACCACCTCCACAGTCCCTTCCCACCGTTACCAATTTTGTCAACAATTCGGGGTTTACTGTTTTTCCCCCAGATTTTTTCAGAGCTTCCATCGTCTAAGTTGGACGGGTTTTTTTCCCGTGGAGGGCTTCTTTTTTTTAGGGTTCTTTTTTTCTTTTAAGAGCGTCTTTTTGACGGGGTGCTTTCCGCGGCTTCCTTTCTCCCTCACCAAAACACATTACACACATTATTTCCCTTTGGTTCCCTTTTTTTTTTTTGGTGCATTTTTTCCCCCCTTAAATTTCGTGCCTTGGGGAACACGTCTGATTTTTGGCCCCCCAAAATCGGAAACCCACCCCCTGGGGCGGCCGGTGGGCAAACTTGGCAACTTTTTTCTTTCTGTGAAACCCTCCCTTTTTTGCGTGTCTTTTGCATGACTTGTGACCCCTGTGGACTTAGTTGGCCCCACAAATTTCCCCAGAATTTTTCTTGGGCAAACCTTCCCGCAACCCCTTTTCCCCGACTTTTGAGGAATTTTCCCATGTTGGCCCCTTTTTTTCGCCTTTTTTTGTCAGCTTTGCCTGCACTGATGTTTTTTGCGGTGGCTTTTCTTCCCAGTGGGGGTTCTTTCAGGTTTGTCACAATCTGGTTGGCGGAATGTATTGGGGCCCCCCAATCGGAAAATTTCCTGTCCTCACGGGATCCCCCTTCTCCCCCCCCCGAGGCCCGCGGGAAAGTTTTTCCCTTCCCGTAATTCCCCGGTTCTTTGAACTGCGGGGGGTCCCCTTTCCAAGAGATTTTTTTTTTTTTCCCCCCATGGGGTTTTTTTTTTTTTCCCCCCCACCACGACCCCAATTGCTCTGGGGAAGGTCCGGAAAAATTTTCCCCCCCCCCCCCCAAAAAGTCTGGGACCTTTTTTTTTCTCCCCCCCAAGCCCCTTTGGTTCCTTTTGGGTTATGTTTTTTCATTTTTTGTGGTTTGATTCCGGTTTGGTTTTCACAAGTACTTCGTTTTCGAAACCTTCGTAACCCACAACAAAAAAACCAACCAAAACTTTTCCCCGTGGTCCGGGTTGCGGGGGCCGTTTTGCTGCCTACGTCCTGGGCGAGTTTCTTGTGGTCCTGGGTTGATTTGCCTGTGCTGTTTCTTTAATCGCGGCGCTTTTTGGTTCCCAAGCGTTGAACTTTTTTTGAAAGGTGGGACTTTGGGGTTTTTCTTGAATGAATCGCTGGCCTTCCCACGAACAAAACCCTTTTTTTTTCCTTTGTGTGGAAATTTTTTTCGACCAAGGGGAAAGAGTGTAACAAATTGTCACTTTTTTTTTTTTGTGGAACCTTTTTTTTTTTTTTTTCCGTTGTTCTTCCCGCCTTGCCTGTGGAAAACCCCCACCCCAACTGTAGTTTTCTACGCCCCCCCTTTTTTGCATTGGGCTAATGTTTGCATGGCTCCCCGATGAAACTTTTTTTTTTCATTCCGGCTCGTTCCGTCTGGTTTGTTTGCCGTCCCCCTCTTTTACTCCAAGTGGGGCCGCCTTTCCTGGCCCTGATTTCTTTTTTTTCAAAGCTGCGCCGGAAACAGCGTCTTTTTTTTTACCCAAACCCCCCACCCCTCTTTTTTTTGGTCGGTTGGATTTTTTCTTTCGCTAACCTTTTCCTTGATGGATTTTTTCCTGGGGTCTTCCACCCCCCCCAAGTTGGCCAGGCTGGGTTCAAACCAACCCCGGTTTTCTTTGTTTTTTTTTCACCGCGTGACTTACTCCATTCCTTCTGTCTTGGTTTTGGGGCCCGTTTTTCTTCCCACAAATCTGCTTTTTTTCGCTGGGATTTTTTTTTACCCACGGTGGGCCCGGGCTGGGAAAAAAATTTTCTTGCCTGACACCAACTCTTCCCCCTCCCCCTTCCTTTGGGCGGGGAGTTTGAAAAAAAGGGCGTAGCTAACTTCAACAAAACCCCCCCAAAAAACCTTTTGGTTTCGGTTTAAAAACCCCCCCCCGTTCCCCCCCAAGATCTTTTGGGGGGGTCCCTCCATCGACACACGCTGGGCGGTGGGGTTCCCTTCCATCCGTTGCCGTTTGGTTTTCCTTTTTCCTTTGGGTTCCCAAAAACATTGTCCAAAAGAGTTTTTTTTTTGGGACCCAGCTTTATTGATGGTTTTTTTTGTTTCCGTTTTTTCCCTTTTTTTCCCTCCCCCCACCCCAACGCTTTCCTTTTCTACAGATGACTTTTTCCCTAGCGCACCCCCCCCTCTTTTTTTCCGACCTTTCTAAGGCCCCCCGGCTGGTGACACACCGCCGCTGAGTTTGGGCCCTTGGTTCGTGAGATTTTTGTTTTTTTTTGATGGGGTTTTTGGAAAAAAACGGTGGGGGGGAAAAATTTTTTGGCTGGTTCATTGCGGTTTTTCCTTCTTTTTCTTTTGGAGGGACCTCCCCCCCCCCTCCTTTGTTCGCGGAGGGTCCCTCGTGAACGTGAAGATTTTTTCTTTTCTTCCGAAAACACTTGGGGTTCATT
>Ga0179593_1536237_pt1 | contig 11207 bp, 17 predicted proteins | sample CZODoug2_1_08_16_FD_185931 | JGI IMG/M metagenome (GOLD analysis project Ga0179593, IMG submission 185931) | Vadose zone soil fungal communities from Angelo Coast Range Reserve, California, USA - CZODoug2_1_08_16fungal (PacBio error correction) | ecosystem: Environmental > Terrestrial > Soil >... | reverse complement strand
TCTTTAGAGGCCAATTGGTATTAGTCTCTTTTTCACCCCGAGTTTTTTTGAGTTTTCTGTTTATTCCCCAAAGTCTGCAACTGGTAAGAGATTAGTACCTCCCCTTCCCCATATTAAATTACCCGATTTTCCTTGCCTCCCCTTCCTGAGTCCCCCCCCCCCCCCCTCCTTGACCCCCGACCGAATTTTTTACCATAGATCGGATAGTTTCCCCCTTTTTTTTTTTTAGGGCTGACCGCCCTCTGACCCCCCCCCCTGGAATCCCACCCTCCCTCCCCGGATTTTTCCCCCACTTTAAGTGGAACTTTTTTTTTTTCTCGCAGGGATTTCCTCGATTCCAAAAAACTCCCCCCCCCTTTTCCTTAAATTTTCTTTTTCTCGCCTTTTCCCATGAAGTTTCTTGCAACATAAACCCCCTTTTGGATTCAAAATTTCCCCCCCCCGAAACCCCCCCCGTTTTCCTTCCCCTCCCCTCCTCCTTATTACTAACTACTTCCCTCCCTGCCTGGATTTGAATTTTTTCCCCTTAATGGCTTTTGGTCCCCTTGTAGACATTGCCCCCAAGAGCCTCCCCGCTCCCTCACCCCCCCCCCTTTTTCTCAGGCTTCTTTTTATCCCTCTTCCTGCTGACTTAAGAGGACTTTTCCCCCCCCTGAGCGCTCCCCTGCTGAATTTGCCATGACTTCCATTCGCGATTTTTTTTGGAACTGCTCCTATAGAAGTCCCTTCCGAATAACCTTTTTCCCCTTTTCTAAGAAATTTTTTTTTTTATTCCTCTTCCTTTTCCTCTGGTTCCCTCATTGTTCCTCCAATACGTATTCCTTTGTTTTTCACTTTATGAGTCTTGACCAGGACCCCATAGCTTTTTTCGGCGCCTTCCTCCCTATTTTTCTATCTTCTTTTACCAGGTTTGTTGAGAGAGACCTAATTCCCCCCCTTTTTTCCTCCCTTTTTCTTTCACCTTACTAATTTCCTTTCTGAGACCCCCTTCTCCCGTATTTTTATTACTTCTTCACCCCCCCCTTTCCAGGCCTACCTTTTGAAATTTCGGAAGAAACATGCCCATAGCTCGAGAATCCCTTTCTTCCCTAGTTGATCCCCCTATCTGGGACTCCACCTCTTCTTCAGACCTCAAACCCCCCCCTTGGCGCTCTCTTTTTGCAAAGTTGGTTTCGAGATCTTTTATGGAAGGGAAGTCACTCCTTTTTTCCACTCCTCCGCTTTCCCTTGTTTCTTCTCTGTTTTTGAGTTTTGCGAGATCCCCCCCTTTTCTCAACTTTCCCCTCCATTCCAGGCTTGTCCAAAGCCGCCCGTAGCGTTCTTTTCTTGCTGCTTTAGCTTCGGGCGTTGGGCGTGTATACCTGAGGGCTTTACTTAACCCCTTTTCTTGCCCGAGGGTTTGTTCATGGGCCCCTTTTGACGTTCCTTTTTCCATGCCTTTTTTCTTCTAGTTTTTCTTGATGACCTCTCCCCTCCCCCTCAATTTTTGTCCCCTTCCTTCTTGGACGTCTTCCTTTTTCCGTTCTTTTTCAAGTTTCTCCTTTTTTTCTCGTTTCTCTCCCTTTTTTAACCCCCCCCCTTCCTTTCTTTACCCACTATGGTCTTTTCTCATTTCCACAGGTTTCTTCCATTGGTTTAATCACAACCTCCGTCCACTTTCGTTTTAAAAGCTTTCTCGACGTCTTTCCCTTTTCTTTTCTTCCCCACGGTTCCCCCCCATTCAGGCAGCCTTTGCTAACCCATTACTTCCCCCCCCTCGACAGTTCACGCACCTTCCGGCATTTCCTGATTCTCCCTTTTTCTTCTTGGCTCTTTAAAAATATTTCTGGAGAATGTTTTCCCATGACACCTGCTTCCCCAGTCCCCTTTTGGTCCTTCCCCCCCCCTTTTTTTTTGCTTCAGCTTTTCCCCCGTTATCTAGTGTATTTCTATGGGAATCTTCTCCCTCCGAAGGACTTAACGGCTTTGCCCCTTTTCCCCCGTCCCCCTTTTTTAGTTTTTTTGTCACGACCGCTTGTTTTTTAGAGTAGTTCTTCCTTATCCTACGTTTCCTCAAGGCTTCCTTTCCTCATCCAAGCCTTTCCCCCACAAGCGTGAGGAGAGATCCCCTTTTTTGCGTTAAGGTTTCTCCTTTTTTCAGATCTCCCTCCTTCCTCCGTGCCGCTCCATCTTCCCTCCTTGCTGCTTTTTTTCCCTTTCTTCAACCTGGACCCTATCATTTGAATGACTTTTTCTTCCTTGACGAGACCTTGTGAGCTTTTTCTGACCTCCCATTTTCCGCGACCCTTTGGACAAGTCCTCTTTTCCACACTTAATTCTTAGTATTTTTATATTCTTTTTCCCAATTGGCTTTCCCTCTGACAGTTTTTTAATGGGGGAACTTTTTTTTCCTGAGTGTTTAAATTTTTTCCCCCCCCTTCCTCCGATTCGTAGCCTGTACTTCCCCATGCGGGGGGAAAAATAAAACCTCTTTTCCTGCTTGGATTTTTTTCACCGCAGATTTTGTTCACCCTTTCGGAACTCTTTCCCTCCTTTAAAGGGTCTTCGGACTTTTCTTGGTTTGGTTTTGTCCCCTCCCTCTGCGAGAATTTCCTTCCCCCTCTACCTCAGATTTCGGAACGGATAGTACCTCCGGTCTTTTTTCCCCTTGATCCCGATTTCGCCTTTACCTTGATTTTTCTAACCAAATTCCCCCCTTCTTCGCAGATTCTTCCTCCCCCGAGACAACCTCCCTTTTCCCCCGCTGACCCCTTTTATGACATAAAATATCCCCCGTGTCTTCTTCATAATCGTCCCCCCCTTTCTCCCCAACCTAGCCCCCATGCCCTCTTTTTGCATTAGAAAGAGGAGTTCCTTTTTCCCCCCCCCCCCCCTCCCGAGCTGCCCTTTTCCACCCTTGCGCCCCTTACCTGACTCCTTTAAAACTTTTACCGAAAGTCCTTCCTTTTCCTTGAATTCCCCCCTCCGTTTCCATCCTCCCCGCCCAGCCGTTTCTATCCCCCATAGAAGAACTCCCCCTGGTTTTCTTAGTTCTCTGAGTGGAAGGAATTCGCGCCTTTCCCCCTCGCTGGTCTTGAAGATCTCTCCCTCTTTGACTCCCCTTTCGCCCCCTCTTTTTTTCAACTGCTTCCAAGATGGACCTATGAATCCATTTTCATGCTTTTTTCCTTCGCGCCTCTGACTTGGCTTTCCTTCCTTTTAAATTTCTCATTTTCCCCCCTTCTCCTTCCCTCCGATTTTTCCCTTCTTTCCGATCCAGAAATCTCTCCCAGGATGTTCTCTGCCTCCTTCCCGTTGCAGATTCCCTCCTTTTTTTTTCTCTTCTCTGCAGTACTTCAACCTTTTTCCTTCATTTCCCTTAAGGACGTGGGGAGAAGCAATGGCCGGAGGAGGTTGCTTTTTCTTTCTACCCCTAAGCCAGAGCCTTTTCCCGAGGCTCCCTCCCTTGGGAAAGCTCTTCTCCATACCCAGCCTGAAATTCTACGCCCCCAAGGTCGCGGATTTTCAAGGTTTCGACTTTTTTAATGAAATAGTTGACTTCTAGGTCTTTCAGGAGTCGTCCCCTATCGAATACCTCTCACCCCTCATGGCACGCGATCTTCCCTCTTAACGTTCCATGCTCCTCTTCCCCATGAATTCCGTCTTCCCTCCATTCCCCCTTGTGTCTTTTTTCGATGTGTTCTGCGACGTTCGCCTGCTTACTTCCCCCAAGCAACCTCTGTAACCCCCTTTCCCCTGACGTGGTTATTCGTAGAGCGTTTACTCGTGTCGCATATTTTTCCCGCGGTGTGAGGTCCCGTCTTTTTAAATCCCCCCGTTGCTGGAGTCCACTTTTTTTCCACTCGTAAAAAGGCCGGTCCACCCTTTCGACGGTAGTTTCTCTAATGGTTCCTTTTTTTCTTACAATGACAGAGTCGTCGGTTTTGACTCCCTCTGGCCCCCTCCTGCCCTTATTTTCGCTTCCGTTGTGCCCATTGGTTAGCCGTTCGTTGTTCCCGCCCCCCCCCCCCCCCCCCCCTTCTTATTTTTACCTTTGGTGTCTTATTCCCACGTTTTTTGCCCTCACCACTTTGAAATGAAAGTTCCTTGCGGTCATCCCTCCGAGACGACCAAGGGGACTTTATATTTACACTTTCCCGTACGGCAGATTACGGACTTTCTCCCGTACCTTCCTTTCCGCAACGGCCTGCTTCTCTCTCCGTTGAATAATAGAAGATCTCTCTTCGCCGATCCTTTCCACTTCCTTTCCCATGAACTTTTTTCGACTTTAACTAGTTTCAAAGAATTTTTCTCTTCGGATTTCCTTCTTTTTCTTCTTTCGGATCGGTGGTTCAGAAGAAGCCCCCTAAGACTCGCCTTCACTATTTTTCGATTTGCGTTTTTGAGATGCCTACCCCCCGTCCACCCCGTTGGTTGGCTGGGTTCTTTCGTGTATTCTTTGTCTTCTTTTCCCATCCTCCGTGGTGTTTCCTCCCAAGGCTTTTTTCTTCCGCAGCATCCTTTTTTTCAACCCTTTTCTATACGCCAACCCATTGAGTAACGAGTTACTCCCGATAGACCCCTCTTTCCGTTTTCTCTTCTTTATTCTTATTGACTTAGGTATGAGGAGTTCTCTTCAACCCGGCCCCCCTCTCCTGACCATTTCTTGGAAGGCTGCTCTACATTTTTGAGGAGATTTTCTGGGTTACAATCTGATTCGCACCCCAGAATGTGTCCCAGGCTTCCCCCACCCCGACCCTTTATCCTTTTTCCCCCCCTCTCAGACTCTTTCTTTTTCGGACTTTTGGTCCCGTCCCCGTCTCGAGGGTTCCGGGGAAGCTCCTGGCCAATATCCCCTTTTTCCCTTTCTATTAGTCCTCCAGCCCCGACACCTTTCCGCCTGACCCGGGCAGGTATTTGGTGATCAGAACCTTTTACCCCTTGACTCTCGTCCAAGACGATCGGATCTTTTTTTAAGTTTTGGTTTAGGGAAGAATCTTTCTCGGTCCATCTCCCCCCTCCAACCATCCCTTCCTATTTTCCTCCAACTTCAGCGGGACCTCTTCAGGATTCTCGGAAGATCTAGATAACCCCCCTTTTCTTTTCTCCTTCCTTCTCCTTTGGCCCACTTCGTATTTTATTTCCCCAATTCAGTTCCCCCCCCTAGTTCACGGTGGCGGTTTTTAAGGGATTCCGCCCCCCCCCCCCCCTTTGGGAAAAGCCACCCCCGCACCCCCCTTTGTCTATTGACCCTCTAAAAGCATTCCCTTCCCCCAAGGACTTCTTTTAAGTTTTTGACTTGTCCCCTTTGCCTCTCTCCGCAAGCCCCTCCGTCGACGTCTCCCCCTGCCGTAAATGACTCCCAGTTCTCCCTCAATTCTCTTCTTTTTCTTTCCCCCCCTCTTCCCCCCCCGAACAAATGGCGCAACTCTTTCTTTGATGGTTTAAGAAATTCCGGGTCCGTTCAGCCTTCCCCCCCCAGATGTTGACTTCGAAATGATTCTCCCCCTTTTAATGTTCTTCTGGATCGAAACTTCCTTTTTTGAAATTTCCTACCCGCCTTTTCTACGAACGCTCATTATGCACAAGTCTCCGCGAAGCCTGATGAGTCTCCTTATCTCGAATAGGAAATCTTCCGTTTCCGAATATGCTCCTCCCCCCCCTCCGGTCAGATCATATATCTCGAATTTGGTTGTTTCTACTGCGCTCTTCTGAATCTCTCATTCAATTCCGAAGATCGTCTGATTATGGTTTTTTTCGGTGTTTTTGTTTTCTTTTTTTTTCTGTTTGTTTGTTATTTGGTGGTCTTTTTTTTTTTTTTTTTTATTTTTTTTTTTGATAAGGCCTTCTTCCTCCGCATATATTTTTTTCCTTCTCTAGATACTCTTTGAGTAAATCCACCTTTAAGGTCGCCCTCCCACTCAGTAACCTACCTGCAACCATGTTCCGCTCCGTACTCTTTGAAGCTCCTCCCCTTATCCCTTCCTTTTAGGTCGTTTCATCCCGCCGTATCGCGACATTCTTTCTTAACACTAGATTCCCCTGCCAGTTGGATGTACCTTTTCCCCCTAGACGCCCTTCCAGCTCTCTCAGAAACTGTTTTCTTTTTATCTGCGACGAGTGTTTCTCTTGTTTTCACTAAGTAAAAATTTCCCTTTAATCCCTCTTTTTCTCGGGCCTTTTCTCCGGGGTCTACGGGCTTTTTTCGCCTTTTTTTTCTTTCCGGAGGGTCTCTTCCCTCCCTAGGCATTTTCACTCGTGAAAGGCTGGCCCGTGTCCCCCCCTGATATGTTGTACTCCTTTTTAGGTAGATCCCCCCTTTTCGTTGTCTTTCTCCTCCGAGTTCCTTTTTCCTCTCCCCTCAGCTATGGGGCCCGCTTTTCCACGCCCTTCCTTGTGGCGTTTTTCCCTGAGGTTTCCCCTCCGAAACTTCTTTTTTGAAAACCCCCCCCCCATATCGCGTCGCGTTGTTGTTTGATTTCCCCGTTCGAGAATGGTGGTCACATCGTTCTTTTTTCTTTCCCCAAGGCAACTTTAGTGTTACTTCTTGGCTCCGCCCCGGGGATCGGCCCCTCGGGACCCAGGAGCGCTTCTTTCCAACCCCTTTACGGACTAAAGCAATAAATGGCCTTCCCAGTGGCCGACCTCTCTTCTCTTTTTTTCCCCCATAGGGCGTTTTCTTTTTTTTCAAACAGTCGTCCTAATGAACTTTGTAGATTCTCATACCCCCGCCAACCGTCGGTAGAGAAGCTTTCTTGATTTTTCTTTTCCCCGTCTCTTCCCCTTTTTTTTTCAGATTTTCTTCCTTTTGATAGCCACGCTCCCAAAGAGCGCCCCGGAGGTCTTGATTTCCCGCGACAAAGTTCCCCCCTTTTTCCCCCTTGCTTTTCTTTTCTTGGGTTTCCCCCCCTGCTGTTTTCGCTTATTCCGTGTACCTCATATTCACTTTGTTGTGGTGAGAGAGCTTTTTTTCCGGGGACTCCCGCGGTTTTGCCCACCCTTTCGTAGTCTGCCATCTTGGGGGGTTTTTTTTTCCTAAGTCCGTTTTCAGTCGTTATCGTTGTCTTGAGGACTTCTTCCGCCAAACCGCCCCTCGACGCTCCTGAAACGGCCTGCGGCCGCCTTTTTGGGTTTCCCCCCTTCACGATTTGTCTCGGGGGGGGAGCCGGCAGCAGGGACCTAGACCTTGAAGCTTTATCAGAGCCCTTTTAAGATCTGCTGCCGTATCCAGTCCAGATGTTCACTCTGTTTTTCGCTTCAGCGCCTTCGTGGTCCTCCCTACCCCGACGTGGTCAGCGCTCGCGGTGAACCTCGCTCACCTTGAAGACCCATTTCTTTGCCCCTTCCCCCTCTATTGGTGTCTCCCCCTCGACCGTGTACCTCCTGACAGCAAGTGTTCCCCTCCCTCTCTTGGGTAATGGTTTTCCTCTGACCCCCTCGATCAAGAGGTCCCCCTTCTTTTTCCCCTTCCCCCCAACTTCCCTCCTTTGCTGTCCAACTTAAGCGGCCGTTTGTATGAGATCGCCTGTAAGGACTTTCCTCCCAAACCGCCTCTTCTCTTGATTCCCTTCCCCATATCGTGTGGGATTCCAAGGCCGTTTCAAGCCCCTAGGAAACATCCCTTTTTTCTGAGGCCCCCCCCCCTACCTCTTTTCGACCCTTTCCTCCCCTTCTTCCCGGCCGTCTCTCAGGAGAACTTCCTTTTTTTCTCTTACCTCAATCCCGTCTGATTTCCCTCCCTCTGTGCAACTTTCTATATATCCTCTAGTAGCAGACTCCTGCTACAAAAATCCAGTGAGATCTTGCTTCTATTTTTCTTTTGCGATTCCCCCATTGAGCCGCTTTTTTTGGAAGTTTTTCCCCAGGAATCAAAGATTTCCCTTAGAATGATTCGATCACTTCCCCGACTTCATCTGACCTTTTTGATTCCGCTCCCTCTTTGTGCAGGCCTATTCCCCTGAAGTTACCCTTTGTTCCACCCATTTCCCTCTTCTTTTAGTCCCGCGACGCCTCTGCTCATGATCCTGATCCCATCCTCCCCGATCGAATTGTCTCTCTTCCTTCCTAATTTCTTTAGGCAGCTCTCCTTCCCCCTCCCTCCAGTTGTTTGCCCTATGCCTTACTTTTTCCCATGATGCGACCTGCTCTTCCCTAGCATCTAGTGGGAGAAGATTCCTCAGTGAGTAACCTTTTCCTAAGTATGCTCTTTTATACCCCCTTTCTCCCCCCTTCACTCCGGCCCTCCCTTGCCTTTCTAGCGCGCGACCGATGAAGTAGGGAATGCAATCTCTCATCTAGAGGTCCTCCTCCTTTTCCAGAATTGCGACCTTTCCCCCCGCCCCATGGACTCTCTTCTTCTTTCTTTGGATGTACCGTTGGGTAAAGGAGCCTGCTCTCCATTCCAGCTGCCCTGCGAAGACTTTTTTCGTCTTCCCTTCTAGTGTTGCGCCCCGTCTCCTCTTTTTTCACAAAAGCATTTATAGTAAAGTCAAATCCTTCCTTTGAGTTTTATCTCTTTTTAAGGTTTTCCTTGATGGCTCGCCGAGCGCAGTTTTCGTTGGCACACCCCCAGAGAGGTTCCGATCCCCCATTCAACTTCTGCTCTTCCTTTCCCCTCGTGAAAGGAATTTTCTTTTAGGTTTTCTCTCCTTCCCCCCTGGAGATTTTCTTGAATGGTTCCTTTTTGGTCTCCATCAGAGTCGAGTTTATAATGAGCATCGCTCTTGTGAATTCTGGGTCTCCTTCTTCGGTTGCGAATTTTCTGGAACTCTTTCCGATTCTTCCCCTTAAACCAACCCCTTTTTAAAAAGCCCTGATCTTGTATGCTGTCTTCCCCTCCTTTCCCCTTTCGATTTCCCCTTTTCCCAAATCCTTCTTTTCGGAACGCATTCTGCTTGAGTTTACTGCCTGTAAATTCGGACTCTTGACCCTTTCCTCTTGATCCGAGTTGCTCCGACCCCGTTAACAATTCGAGGACGGTCATGACGAGCCCCTTCCATCAGCTTTTGGCGCTTTTTAAAATAGGGGTCGAGACTGGTCATTCATATACAATTTGATGAGTCCTCTCGCAAACTCTCTGCGCTTTTCGGGCGCGAGCCCTTTGGTACTTCCGAGGGGATTTGGTTTTTCTTGTCCCCCCCCGGGTGTTGAAGAAGAAGCACTCGAATCAGTCGCCCTTATTCCAGCAGCGTTTTTTTCCTTCCCCCGCGACCCCCTTTTTTAACTCTCGTGGCTGCTTCCTGAGGTTTGAACCCACCCCTTGGAGGATGTATTTCTTCTTGCATTCTCTCTCCTCCGTGTTCTGTCTCCCAACCCTGCCTTCCTTCTCTCAAGCCGTTTTTAAAAACAAGCTGAGAGAGCCCCCTGGCCTTAAGTACTTATCGGGGCAGACCTCTTCTTGATGGACAGTTGCGCTCCTTGGCTCTGCTGCCCAACCTGACCCCTTCTGCTAGCCCCCTCTGAGATAAAATTGAGTGAGTGAATCGTTTTCGATGAATTTTTTCCCTTACCCCCCGTCTCCTACACTATTTGAGAAGCCAATCTTGATCGATCTTATTATTCCTTGAAGTTTGTTCTCTTCAATTTCTTCTACGATCCCGTTTAGATGTTTTTTAATGGGGGCTCTCTTTGCCGAATTTTGTAACCTTTTCAGCGCTTCTTCTCCCGAACCCTCGCTCAAGTCCCCCTCCATCTTTTCCGCGGCCTTTCCCTTTTTTGGTTTCACCCTCCTTTTGAATTCCCAGACAGAATAGGGTACACTCCTTCTGGGTAATGGGTGTGTTTTCAGGCTATGTCCTTAGATGTCAACTCTCCACACTGGTTTTTCAATTCACGGATCCGCCCTTCCCAAAGAATTGTACGTGTCCCCATGATTTTCTCCGGCGAGATTTGATTTCCTCCTTTCCCCGAACCCTCTTCTTTCTACCTGTGAAGTTATTCTACAACCTATCGTGGGTCTTCTTCGTCCTGAGTTTTTCCCTACCATTTTAACACCCAACCTTTTATTGGGAAGGACCTCTCCCCTTCCGGTGAGACCCCGAAACAGGCGACCCTTTTCTTCTTGCCATCGCGACCCCCGCTTTTTTCCTCCCCCCCACTGCTTTTCCTTTTTCTCTGGACTTCCTGTTGGTACTTCTTGCAAAGCGAGCCTTTCCTCTCGCCCCGCTCCCCTTGAAGACTTTTTCGCCTTTTTTCCCTTAAAACAAAGGGTCTTTCAGTGCTATTGGCCCGGCTGTCCATTGATGCCCCTTTTCTTATAATGGACCCTGAGCTCTCCTCCAACTGTTCGTTTCCCCCCCTGTGGTACACTCCCCCGATAAGGACATTCCCCCCCCTTTTTCTTAAAAACGCCTTCCGATGGAATTTCTCTCCACCCCCCCCCTTTTAATGACCGCACTTCTGGAAGTGTCCGCTAGAAAGGTTTTGTCGTGCCGAATCCCTCTTTTCTGTTGGCGCCTTCCTTTCCTTTTCAGAGTATCTAACCCCTACGCTTCACGCCTTTCATGCTGAGGGCTCCTGCTCTTACAGAATCAGTCCCCTCCCCATAGAGCTGAATTGTGAATATCTTTCCTCGCTTCGGAAGAACCTTTCCTTCTCTCCTCGTTGTTGTTGTTGAGCTCTCCCTTCACTTTTTTTCGCAGATGCGACCTTTTTCAATTACGCCCATCTATTTTCCGAATGGCATGATTCGCTCTTTTTAGGAGGACCATAACTTTCGCGGGGAAGCCTTAGCCCTCCCCCCCCCCTTTTTTATCATAACGAGGAAATTCTGGGTACCTGGCAAACATTACGCTTTCGACTTAAAGATGCTTTGAAAATATTTGTCCATCATTTCTATAGGTCCATCTGTGCCGGCGTCGTAACCCCCTTTCAAATTATTCTTCCCCCAACAATAATGGCTCGATATTCAGCCAGTTGGATCCCTCTCGGGGGGCCATGGAGCCTCTTAGGCATCAATTCTTTCTCTCTGATAAAATAGCACTAGACAGACCCCTGGTTTTTCGGCGATGGATTTCCTTACGGGCTTTTTTTGATTACACTTCCTAAGCCTTTGCTCAGTCCAAACCCCTTCAGGAGATTTTATCCCTCGTGGGACTTCCCCCCTTCTTAGATAAGAGGAGTTTCCGAGGGGTTCTCCGTGGCCCTTGCAGAGCCATTAAGCCTTTTATTTTTTTCTTCTCACCTTCTTTCGAGTCCCTCATAAGCCCCCTTTTATGTGCTAGGTATTA
>Ga0179593_1522096_pt1 | contig 11207 bp, 11 predicted proteins | sample CZODoug2_1_08_16_FD_185931 | JGI IMG/M metagenome (GOLD analysis project Ga0179593, IMG submission 185931) | Vadose zone soil fungal communities from Angelo Coast Range Reserve, California, USA - CZODoug2_1_08_16fungal (PacBio error correction) | ecosystem: Environmental > Terrestrial > Soil >... | reverse complement strand
CCTTTCCCCTCCTCGTTGTTGTTGTTGTTTCTTAGCTTCCCCACACCGCCGTCCTCGCTTTGTTTAGTGCGAACTGACATGACTTCCCTTCCCGATGAGCGGCTCTCCCTGGGTTTACTTCACCCCCCCGAACGTACCATCTGTCAGCCCCCAACTTTACAGAAGACCCCTTTCCCACAACCCCCTGTCCCCTCCCGTTAGGCCTTTCCCCCATCTCATGCTCGGGCAAACCGTCTCCCTAGCCGCCCACTCTCTTTGTGCCACTTCGTCTTATGGAAGACGTCCCTTACTCTTCACGTCTCAAATTGGTCCCCTCTGTGTGCCTTCTTTCCCGTCTTGATAAGTCCTTCCGAGAAGCTATTAACTCCCCCGCGACAGTCCTCCCTGATAGCCCATCACCTCCCATACCCCCCCAAAGACCTTCCGTTAGTGCGAAATTTGAGCCCTTTTCAATTGATTTAAAAGACGAGGTTCTGCTGGGTCCAGCCATGCTAAGTGTAATCCAGATGAGACCCCTAATACCCGTCCGTTATGCCGAAACTTCACTCTTTGGACGCTTACCATTCTTCAACCCCTCCAGAACGTCTTTTTTCGTTGTCCGCAGTTGTCTCGATACCTTAACCCAGATCGAGAACTTCGTACTTCCTTTCATTTTTCTCCCCCCACACGACTGACTGATAGTGAACCTCCCATGTAAGTTTCTTACAAGAAACCCAAAAGTTTTTCTACGTCTTTGGGCCCATTTCTGCCGCGTAGCCTAGATGGGGGGGACTCCTTGCTTCGTAAAGCTTTAGGATTCCTAACCTTTTTAGTTGACCTCCTCGAACCTGTCCCGCCTGTGACCTAGGCCCCTTACCCAGAACTTTGGTCCCATCGGTGCTTCTCGTTTGTCTTCTATCGATCCCTAGCATTCCTTCCCCCCCCCTGGTAATTTTTAGATATTTTGCCGTGGCTCTCAATAAACGACCCTTATTGGAAACTCCTTTCCCAATAATTCTTCGTGCGTCCCTCTCAAACGTAAGATGACCTCCCTCTAAATGCTAGTCTGTCTTTTCCTTCCCGGGAATGATCTACCTCGCGAGGGCCCCATCCACCCACCTCCCTAGGAAAGTTTCTCACCGTACGTTTCCTTCTCGCCCCCCATAACACAACGCAGCCGCTTTACCCTACGTCGCATAAAACTGACTCTAAGCCGCCCCCCTCTTTAAGAAATGGAGATACCCCTGCCGGCGTAAAAAGATGTCTTCAGATTCCTCTCGTGCAAAATATCAGTTTTCCAATGAAGCTAGTGGTGCTGAGGGACTTAAGCCTTCCCCTTCTTCAGACGAGAAGATGGATTTTTTTCTAGGGACTTTCGTTAGCCTTCTACCCCAACGCAGGTCCCCATTACATCAGGGAGTCCGAGCTTTTCTCCATTCAGGCCCCTGCGGGTTTTTGCAATTATCTGAAACGGGATGTTAGGTTTGCGTGAATCCTTCCTCCCGTTTTTGTCGGCCAGACCCCACATGAACCTTTGCCGGCCCTCCAACAGAGTTTTGCGGAGGCCCGGCCGTAAAGATATCTTAGTCAGTTCCGCCAGGTCTCCTCCGGATTGGCTGTCCATCGATAAGCAGGTACCTTGGAACTTTCCCCCGTAGCTGAAGTCTCCTTCCTGGCGTGCCTTTCCGCCCTCTGCTGTCATCCGTTTGTTTTTTACCTTTATGGCTCTGTGCGCCTACCGACCCCTCTCGATTTCAGGTTGTAGGCTCGTCGTCCCCTCTCCGTACCCCTGCGATCCCTTTCGTGCAGAGGTACCCCCCCCCCCCTCGCCCCTCTTCCCGCCCTCCCTTCAGACTGTTTTTACTTATGTTTCTTCCCGTGGAGTACGCTTTGCAATGTATCCGACTAGCCGACTTGTTTCCTTCCTCGAGGACCCCCGATTGGGCGAAATCTAGTCGTGCGGTCCACCTTTCCCCATCTCCTCCCCGCGATCTCGAAAACGTTCAGTCTAAGACGTATCTCATCCTTAACTCCCTGAGGCAAACCATTTTCCGGACCTTATATATTGTAATAATGATAATTTGTGTTCTCTGATGAGCTTTAAGGTCCTTCTCTTTATTTCGAATGCGTCGTCTTCGTATACTTTTTTCGAGACTCTTTCGCGTTCTACCTTTTCCAGATTTTGTACCCCGACTCTCTTTTAGATGTTTTTCCTTTCTTTTTTTTTTTGGGGGTTTGTTTTCCAACCGGTCTTGCTTCGTCAATCCTATGACATTTGGCCTTATCGTGCCGCACCCTAAGCCACTCAGGATTTCAGGGTGGAATCGTCTTGTTCTTTTTTGTGTCATAGGAAGTCCCTCTGTCCTCTCATTTCCGATCGCCTTTGACGACCTGCGATATTTTTACTCTTCCTACTTTCCGTTCCCCAAGTGGAAGATCTGAATAACGCGCCATGCCGGTGAGTTCTTCGTCTACGTCAGGTTCCTGATGATACTTTCCCCCCCGAGACTACTAGATAGCTTGGCTTTTAGACTCTGGCAAGCGGGCAAATCGCAAGGCCTTCTCTTGTTTTTCTTTTTTTTTTCCTTTTTTTTTTTTTTCTTTTTTTTTTTTTTCTTTTTTTTTTTTTTTTTTTTTTTTTCGATTGCACACCAAGGTAATGTTTTTTGGCGACCACGTTCCCGAGGATTCCATACGAACATCAGTCCCCAAGCTTCCCCTAAGATCTTCTTTAGTTCCTCCCTACCTTGAGACTTTTGAGACTTCTTCTTTGATTTACTAGACCAGCTCTTGTCCCTTCCCGAGAATAGCTTCTCTCTTCCTTAGAGAGTGTACCCTCTCCTGTCGTCAATCTCTTGCGGTTTCCCTAAATTTCTCGATCCTATTCCTCCCCTCTTGTCCCTACTTTTTTTGTCGCGGAGGATGCTTTTTAGATTCTAGGTCTCCTAGCCATGTATGAATGCTTGAGCGGTTTTTTTTATTCGGCTGTTCCACATGCTTCCTTGGTGAGAACCCTCTGAGTGCTTATGGGATTTAGTTTGAGATTCCCGAGGGACGTCCCACTTCCCTGACCTTCGTTTGATCCTTGGATTTTTTTTCCAAGGCTATCTTACTGTGAATCGTCCCCGGCATGAGGTTTATTATTTCACACTCCACCCTTGCGTTAGGTCCGGCCTATCGTATTCGAACCCAAGATTGGCCCCCTCAATTTCCTCACCCCCCATCGGCGCCCCATTTCCTCCTGCCTGTTCCTTAGACGGGCTAAAACCTCAGTTTTCGCTTCTGTTGCCGGATTCGGGATCATCCTCTTTTTTACTACGCCTAAGCGACCCTTTGCCGACCTCATTATTTCCGCCAAATTTTTTTCATGCCTTGACTACTCCGAAGTCTTGTTAAAGCCCTCATTATGTAGAATCTCCTGCTTTCCGCGCTTCCCGTTGGTCTTTTTCGCGGTTCGATTGACTCGTTTTTCTATACCCTCAATCACGTAAGGCTTTCACTCCTAGGGTGGAGCCCTGTTGGTCCCATTCCGCCTCTCCGTGAGGCACGTGGTCGTGCTCCCCTCTATACTGTTTATTCGTTTTTGGCTGCGCTTTTTGATGCCCCCCCCCTCTCGCTGGGGAGCGATGTTCCCCCAGGTCACCAGACCTCTTGGAGCGCGTTTCGTGGCTCCCTAGTCCTCCGGAAACCGAATGCTTCCTTGATCGTCGAGACATGAAGTGCGACTTAATGGAACGAAGGGGGCCTGCAGCTTGGTGGAAGCGGAACCAGCTCCAGGGGGCAACCTCTTCAGAGAATGTGAGCCCGATCGCGGAGAGGGTTTACTCAGGTCCCGTTAATCTCCGCCTAAGCGGCGGAAGGCCGTGATCGGCCACAAGTTTATCTCCTAATATCAGGAATCTCTTTTTCGGAGTGTGACCACAGAGCTTCCTTATGTTGTTCTTCATTACTTCCCATCGTTTTTTTTTTGTAGTTCAGCTCCAAAAAAATCCGTCTGGGTGCACCTCCGACCTTTCGGCCCCCACTGTTTTGCTATACCCTGGGTGCACCGGCATTCCTTTCCTCTGTCTTCCCATACGTTGACACCCTAGCAAGACCCTCCTCCCCCCGCCCCTGCTTGTTTCCCATTTCGTGGTCGCCCCACCCGCGGCCAATTCTCCCTTTTTCCCAATTCGGCCCTGGTTACGACGCTTTCTCCGGACTTTGTGTCTCGGTCCGTTCCGCTCCCGCTACCGTTTGCCGCCCTCCGCGTGGGGTTCACGGACGACGAAAGTATCCCCCTCCCGTGCCAAGCACCCGCCATCACCAACCCCAATCTTCCTGCTGTTCTCTCGTGATCCGACCCTTAGTTCCCTAAGCGATGGTCTTCTTGGCCCGCAGGGTACGCAGCCCCCGCATTACCGCCGTTTTTTGCCGATCTCAACAGCCTAGTATCGAACCTAATCCCCCCTGCAACAGTGTAGTAGCGTTGGCGAGAGCAAGATTTTTTTCGATCTTCTTCACCGTCAGGTGTACCAACATGAATAGTCGTTCTCTGTCCATAGAAGCCAAACCCCTTGTAGAAGCGCCCGATGTGGTCAGGCTGATCTCGTTCTTCTTCTCTTTTGTCTCTTGAGAGACAGAGAGACTTTACCCCAATTTTTGGTCTTAAGGCTATCGACGATCCTGCCCGTAATCTAGGGGGCCCGCGATGGTTTGCATCTTGCAATCTCCCGTCCTTTTTAGGTCCTTCCCCCCCCCGATGGTTCCGTGGATCCCCAGACAGGAGTTTCACTCCGTAACCTGGGTTTGGCCTCACACAGCAGATGAGTATTTTTCCTGTCACCATGGTCTTTCCTTCGGAGCCAGGGAACTTCTACCCCTCTGAGGCAAACTACCCTCACGCCCTCACACGCGTTTATCCCCCCCTGTCCGCCGGTTGCCCTCTAAGCCAAACCGCAACGCTACTCCCCCCATTCTCGTCCCACGGGGTAAAAACCTATCCGCTCTCCGCTCCCAACCCCGGCTATTTTGCCTGACCCGATTCGGATGCCATCGAGTCCCCTCTTCGACCTCATTATTTTCGCCCGACGAGCTACTTCACCTACTTGAGAACTCCGCTATCTTGACGTGTCTTTTGCGCACTTCCTTTTTCTCTTAGTTTTTTTACCCACTCTGATTTCCCACTCCCACTCAGGTTCGCAGAGATCAGTCTTATCTTTTGGTGTTTCTTTTAAACCTGAAACGGATGTTAATTTTCCTTTATCCGGCGGCAGGCCAGTTTTCGCAGAACCCGACATGCCCCCACCTCCCCCAGAGATCCTGTAGGTTTCCCTTCTTTAGTCCAGATCCTAGTCACTTCCCGCCATTACTTAGGCGGTCGACTGTCCCCATACCAGTAGGTATGGGTAAACCTTCAAGTCTTCATTCCCCCCGCCGCACAATGGCGGAGTTCTGTCATCTTGATGCCGCGCTCTCCCCCTTTGTGGGGGGTTCGCCTCCCCATTCGAAGGCTCAAGATTTTTAACCCCTCTCGAGCTGGTGTCCGTTCTTCGTCGCCCGCTCCTTTCAATAATCTCTTCGACGGAAGCATCAGCCGGACTACGTCCCACCCCAACAAGACTGACTCACCTTCACGCCCAAGCCCTTATCCCCGGACCTTAGGGCCGGGATGGATTCGCTTAAAAGTTTCAGCCCCTCAATTTCAAGAGTTTTACTCTCCACCTTCCTGAATTCGTACCAGCTTGTTTCTCCTCGCTTCCGTTTTTACCTCCTTAGGCCCCTTTCCAACCCTTGAAGGCCCGTAGCCAGCACTCATCGGCAAGTTCCGGGCCTTCATCTCTCTTTTACACTCCTCAGTTTTTTGATGTCTTTCTCCTGACCGAGTAATTGACGATTTCTTTACGCTGCCTCGTCTTCGTCTACGGTCGTGACCGATAGCGGTCCTTACCATGTGTAACACCGTTTTACCCGACGACGCATTTCGCGAGATGTGACGTATGCACAAAGGAGGCTTCTTGTGACCCCCTTTTCGGCGTCTTTTTTTCGGACAAATACCTCTTCCTGGACACCCTGAATTCGGGAGGTGACCGGTTATTGTTGAGTTTTTCTTTTTTTGGCAGCAGGCCGAACTAGCCTTATTCTCCGGTACGAAGATCCGTACTACTGCTAGATCTTTTGTTCCGATGCTCAGCGCATTTGGAGAGCAACCTTTTGAGCGCCGTTCAGAACTCCTCCATGCCCCGGTCCTCGTTTAGCTGTTGTCCCGACCGAGATGTCTGAAAGCCTCACTCACGATAACTGGTGGAGGGTTTGTTTTTTGTTTTTTGTTTTTGTGGTTTGTTTTTTTCCCCCCAATGCTTCTATGGACGCCTAGGAAACGTCCCCTCCCATAGATTTAGTTTTTTTAACCTGTCCTTTTTTTTTGCCTTTATTGCAGCGGGATCACCCCCCAGACCAAAGTTTCCTAGCCCCTGTCCTTCCGCTTTCCCCAGAGTTAATGTAGAAGCGTTTTATCGACCTACGCGCCCTAGACAATCTACTTCTTTTCGGGCTCTCCTCGCGGCTTCACCTGAGATCTTGCCTCCCCACAACGAGTTTTTCGATTTCTGAGCCTCGCCAAGCGGTGTCACCGACGCAGTGGGGCGCCCGATCCTGTTTATATGACTTGGGCTGAATATACATTTTCATCAGTGTGCTTGTGTGCAGGCGATGGGAGCACCCTGCTTCCGTGGCTGCCTAAAGACCTTTCTCGTGTGAGGTGATGTTTCAAATTCCTAGTTTCCCATAAACTTCATAACAACCTGCCCCGACACTTCTAGGTGGCTCCGTTATTTCAATGTCATGCTTGTGCCCTAGTCCCTCCCTTCATGAGTTTCGTTTCACTCAATGGCTGGAGCTAACGGCCCTTCGTCGCGTCAAACTGTGGGCTCTGTCCCCCTGAACGCCCTCGATGTGCTTATCTACGTTCTGCCGGACTCTTACCCTGTCGGTAACACAGGGGCTTTTCCCTTGTTTATTCCCTCTCAGGCATACTTTAGCCTCCCGGACTACGCCTAATAGTCATCAGCACGTTCCCACCCCGAATCCGCCACCTTTTTCTGGACCGACTTAGAGATTTGTCACCCCGGTACGTGTCCCTTTACTATCGCGAGCTTTCTTGGAACCTCTCCTACAGCGTTTCCACCCCCCACCCACCCCCCCACCCCCCCCCCCCCCCCCCCCAACAGGTCTCCCTTTTTCCTGATCGTAGGTTCGTTATCGACCCACCAACTTTTCAATTCTAGCTGGCTTAACTCGGCCAGATCTGACGAGATAGTGGCCGCCCCTTTTTTATTGCATCCGCTCCCTGCCGGTACTTCGTTTTTGCCGGAGGTGAATGCTCTCTCGTTTTCTCCTTCGTCTGCGTGACGACGCGCTGTGTTCCTCGAGACTCGGACACCACTCAATGCCCTTCCCTAGTGACGGACTTGCCTACTTACCCTTTACTTGACTAGTTTGAAGCTTTGTTTTCCCTCACCCACGGACGTTTGCTTCTAGTGGTGGGATTTTTTAGAGAGAAGATTTGTGACTAGTTACCCTTCTGTTTTAACGTCTTGAAGCCAAGTTTCCCTTCGGTGTCTTCACCCAGGGTCTGGCCCTCCGATCTTCACTCATGGTCGAGAGGTTCAATAACCCTTCGGCGTATTATTGCCATATTTTTTCCTGTTAATCTTCCTTATTTTTTGTGGAGAGATTAATAAACCAGGACCTGCTGGTGATGTCGAACCACCATGACGTTCGGCGCTTTTTTAGTGAACTCCGGTCTCCCCAGGCCTTTCCGCCTGTCGTCCAGCTCCCAGCATCACGGCCACCGTCTTCCCCCTCCATGCCCCCGTCCAACTCAGATTTTTTTGCAACTCGTTACTCCACACCCGCGCATGCCCCCTTTTTCAAGTAGGTACTTTCCTCCCTTCCCCCTCTTTTGAACTGGATATTTTTTTTTGGCCGGACGTTAGAGCTTTTTTGCTCGCCGCGATCTTAGGTTCAATCCCTCGACAGTCGCTCCGGACGGGATAACCCCTCCCGCAAACATTCCCTTCGTGGCCGTTATCGTAGTTTTAGACACGCCCCACTGCTGCTCTATGCGAGGTAGAGTCTGTTCCCGAGTACTCCCCTCCATAAACTGCCTTTTACTCACGATCAATGTCCATCCCGAGGCCTAGAACCTCAGCCCCAGTTGTAGTTCTTGTGATCCCTGAGTACAGCGTCCTTATCACAGTACTGCGGCTGTCCCAACCTCCTTCCTGCGTTCCTCCCCCTTCTTTCAACACCACTTCCTCAAGCCGAAATTTGATCTTTTGACACGATGTCGTCCGAGTTCAGAGGAATTAGTTTCTGATCATTTTAAGTCGTGCCTCCAAACCCTGGCTCCTCTTCCCCTCTAAGTGCCAGCGCCGTCGACGTAGGCCCATCGTATTCCGGGGTTATGCTTTTTAATCGCTGCGGCCCTCTTTGTCGACGCTCCAGAGGGGTGTCGCCTCCCGCATCTTGGAAACATCTCCCCCATATGTCACTTAGATGATCTGACACGAGCTCCTTTGTTTTTCCACCCTATTTTTGCCGGGGAATCCCCCGCTTTCCATTTCTCTTCCCATCGCTTTCTCCCCATCACCTCACACTTTCTCACCTTTTTTATTCCGTCCTTGAATTTTTTTTTGCCCACAACCGCCCACCGCTTCATGACCCTTCGATTCTCTTCCCCCACGGGCCGCCCGTGCCCCAACTATCGGCGATCCCCCCCCCCCTGCCGTCGTGACACCGCCGGATCCCTGCGAACATCTAGCCCTGCCCTGCGTTCGCCGTCAGCCTCGGCTGAGCGTCTTCCCCGTCGACTCTTTTTTCTCGTTGATTGTCGCCTGTATGTGATTACATGATCCCTTCCCGGGTAGTCGCGTTAGCGGATCTTCTTCGGCCATGCGTTCTTTTTCTCTGACCTTGGATTGTTCGAGTTTTCCGTTCAAGAACAGTTTCTCCCCAACATGTCTTCCTCCAGAAACCCCTTTCCTTTCGCGGGACTTCTTCCCCCTGACGCAGAACGTCGTCTTTCTGGATGGTCTGTCAGAGTCTTCGGTCGGTTGCCAACTTCAGTCTATTCCGGGGTAACCGTTTTTTTCGGTTACGCTTGTTAGCTTGTGCCCGCCCAATGATCCGTGAGCAACGTCCATTCCTTTTTTATACGGTTCGTCCCTTTCGTTACCCCATCGTTAATGAAACGCCCGGACGGATCAACCCCCCCCGCGCCCGACTCTCCGACACCCTTCATCTGTGGTCCGGTGTATGTGCGTCACTCGCCCGCCTTTTCACCGTCGTCCCGACCTGTTCAGATTTTCGGCCAGCGCGGGTACCGAAGAATCCTTGTCGGTTTCCACCTTTGTCCGATGTACGTGCCCCATCGCTCGTTCTACGCAACGTAGCCAGCCTATTTAGCGAACTCATCGGAAACTGTGTACCCCTGCACCCTATCTCGACTTCTCCTTTTCCCTCCCTTACAGTTTTTCTGTTTTTTATCTCTGCTTCGTGACGCGTTCGCTTCGTCCCTCTTCTTACGTTTTCTAAGTGTTAGATCCCGCTCGCGGTCTATCTTGGACCCCGTTTCAAAAACGGCACGCTTTATGAGGTCATACTTTCCCCCGTCGGCTAGTCATTCTTGACCCCTTTCGGTTATAGATCCGCCCCCACATCCGGCCACATAAGGCTTTGAGGTTTGCGTTTCTTTTCTTTGGCTTTTAGCATCCGGCAAGATGCTTTTCTTTATCTTCCTTTTGAAGAGACTTCCCTCCATGATCGCTGATTCCCTATAAGGCGTGTCCCCTGTTTCGTGCAGGATTCCTACGATGGGTGGTTTCCCTTCGTAGGAAGACTCTCCCGAAACTCTTTCAGTGAGCGACCATCACGAGATTTGCTGGACGTGACTCATTGACGCCGGGCAAGACCGGCCATCTCTGCTTTGGAGCCTGACACAAGTTTTTTTTTCTCTTGTTTTTTTTTTTTCCTTGTGGCAGATCCACTCCCGTTTCACCTCAGCCGAAGACTCTTCGCCCTTCCTCTACCGCCTACGGAGACATCTGTGGGTCGACGTTACTCAGTTTTGTCTAAAGGATAGTCGTCTTTTCTCTCGTCCCGCCTCTTTAAAGATAGTAGAGCACACTGGGCGTTTCGACTCTTTGAAGATGCAGATTGAAGGTTTGAAGTGTTTTTTTGCTTCCGAGATGAGTTTTTGTCCTGCGGTGCTTTTCCAATTATAATGGTTAAGTCTTGATTCTTTGGACCCCCTGCAGCCACATGAGGAAGTAAACTCGGGAGTGAGTGCGGGGCATGGGCGGGGAGCTGGGTCCCCCGGTCCACCGGCCGTAGTTGCGCCCCCCGCGATTTCCCTAATCTTCAGATCCACTTAAGAGTTGTGTCGAGTTTCCACCTTGCGGGGTAAGGCACCTTCGTCGCGTCGACCAGTGTCGTTTGGAGATATTTTCACCATAGGACCGCCTTTCTTGCCGAATTTTTCGCTATGTGTGCCGACCAGGAGTTCCCCAAATCACAGTTTTAATGAGAGAGACAGTTTCTTCTATAAAGCAGTAGTCTACACTACTCCCATTTCCACCCTTCCTCCTTTACGAGGAGCAGGGGTGGCCTTCATTAAGAAGAAAGCCGAATGCGTGGTTGACAGCCATCACGTACGGAAGAAGATCGAATTTAGACTAAATTTTCCTCGCCTGAAATTCTCCACTCTTAAAGAGTTTTGCCCGGCGCCCGACCGTAGAGCGAAGCTCTGGAACCGAGTGACAACAAACGGAGGACTCTTGAGATTCTCCTTAGTCGCCATGAGCAGCCCGGAGAGAGAGTGGTGGCCCAGGGTGTCCGAGCTTTTCTTCAAGAGACGACCTGTTTTTTGAGGCGGTGATGCGATTCGCCGGGAGACGTCGTTTTTTTTTCAGTCCCCCCGATCCGTCTCTTCTTTTCGGAGCGCTCTTACGTACGAGGCCCTGTGAATGAAGAGTAGCCAGTACGTTCCTAGCCCTAATTCAGGATTTCCAGCGATTTGTAGTACAAAAGAGAGTTTTTTTCTCCGGCCTCTTTGGATAAGTGTCAAAGAGGGGACCCGGTTGCTTTCCGAGCACAGTTACTCACGCGCGAGAAGCCCCCCCTTCATGAACCCAGGGTCCGGCTACTGATTCCGACTTAATTTTCGAATGTAATCACCCGGAGTCGTG
>Ga0179593_1512980_pt1 | contig 11207 bp, 10 predicted proteins | sample CZODoug2_1_08_16_FD_185931 | JGI IMG/M metagenome (GOLD analysis project Ga0179593, IMG submission 185931) | Vadose zone soil fungal communities from Angelo Coast Range Reserve, California, USA - CZODoug2_1_08_16fungal (PacBio error correction) | ecosystem: Environmental > Terrestrial > Soil >... | reverse complement strand
TTAACCAACCTTTTTGGGTTTTTCTTTTTGGATTTTCCCTTGGAACCTTTTCTAGGATGGAGGGTCGGCCTTCCAGTCGCCGCAACCTTGAGGGGAGCGGCGGCCCGAGTTTTGACATCGAAATTTCCCCTTTCCGTTTTTTTCCCCCTCTGGTCTTCCCTCCTTTCCATTTTATATATTGGTGATTTTACCAAGTTCAAATTGAGCGACTGCGCGGCCTTCGCTTTTTCGCAATGCTTTTTCGCGTTTCCTTGGCGACAAATCATTTTTGAAATGAAGCCCATATTGGTTTCCCCCCCTTCCCCCTTTTTTTCCGCCTCCCCCTTTAATAGGACTCTGAATCAATACTAATACTTCTCACGGAACGAATGGCGGCCGACCTTTGAGATTCTGGTGCTCCGTCCCCTGTTCTCCTCCCCTCCCACTCTCTAGTTTTTTTTCTGACCGGAGGGAAAGATAGGCACTGTGCTATTTTTGCCTCTTTTTTCACCTGACCCCCCTATCAATGGTCGTTTGCCACGTCTTTTTTCCCCCCCATTGAGCCCTTTTTTTTCCATCTCCCCTTCCCTAATCTTTTTTCTTTGACCGGGGTCCACCTGGCTGAGATCTGTCCGTTACCAACTGTGAACACCACCGCTTTTCTTTTTCCTCTCCTTTTCTTGAGAGTTTTTGATGAAAGTGCCTCTGATCGTGAGCTGAACCGAGAACCATTTTGACCCCCAACCCCCCCAACCCCTGGGGCTCCTACTCCAGGGCCGCTCCGTGTCCAGTTACCCTTCTGAAATCTTAAGCCCGTGAAAAATACGAGTGTCTGCATTTCCATGTCTTCTTTTTTTCATTCAAGGGTGGCTCTCTTCACTTCCTCCAGTCAGCCACTTCTTCTTGCGGTCAATCTGCGGCTGTATCGCTCAGGATGAACCTTCGGACATAAAGCTCCGCCGCCCACCCCATTTTGGTCACGCTGATGTTCTCCCCCTTAGTCATTTTTTTTGCTGCCGATGTTTTCTCCTTTTCCTTTACGAACTGAAGCTAATGACTTGTCCATAATTAAAAGATGGTTGCTCCGAAATGGGATATGCCGTCATCACCTTCCCTGCTGATATCCAGTCCCCCCCCCAAAATTCTTCATCCCCCTCTTGTTGCTTTTTCACGGTTTTTTCTCCCCTTTCTCTTAAAAGACTGGACTTCCATACGAATGGTAGAAAGGGAGGGGATCTCTTCGGTTTGTGCTTGCCTCGGCCCTTTTCTCGGAACGGCTCCCCTCGTTCCCTTTCTGCTCGGGACTTTTGACCCATCATCGTGACCCTTTTGGTGGCTTTTCCTTCTTTTCACTCATTATTGAACAGCCGAACTTGCACTGGATAGACACTTTCATGCCGTGCACTGAAAAGACACCTTTCTTCCTCGCATGATCTTTTCACGGCATTTTTTTCTCCTTGCGCTGACATTCTTTTGGCTCGCCTTCCTTTTTTTGTCCTTTGATGAGCGGAAACACCGCAAGTTGGTTTGATTCCTTATAAAGGTTATTGTTCAATCTCCCTTTCTCCTCCTGTTACGCTCATTCTTTTTTCGGTTGATATCGCCCTTGTTTAAAAAGGTAGGATGCTCACCCTCCACCCAACAGGTTTCCAGGTAGATACCGCGTCTTAGTGGAAGAGCATGATTGCCCCCCACCACCTGTCGCAACTCTTTCCTCGGATCGTTTGGATCATTTTTCCCAGTGTGCAGAGCTTCACTCCGCAGCACATTCCAAACTAGCTACCATGAGAGGGAGCTTGATCCGGCAACGATGCGTGGTCTCCCTTCTTCGTTTTTTTCAACGCTTTCTTTTATGTGTCTTGCCCGCGCTGCCAGAATTCTGTCGGCAACCCAATCCGTCGTTCTTCTCGTCTCTTTATGGCTCCCCCCCCATTCACTTCCTCCCTTTTTTTTTCTTACTCTTTTTTCCGCGTTTTTTTATGGCGTAGAAGTCTCAATAATCACGGTGTTAAATCACCTCTCCGAAGATGCTGGCGATCCGCCTGCCGACACACATTTGTCCGGCCGGGAATCTTTAGTAAATCTCTGCCGCCTTTTTTCCCGTTTTTTACCGGTTTTTCCCTTCTGCCCCCGCTCATATGCCAAAAAGCCGTCGATAGATTGACGCGTGCATGATTCCCCTTTTTTCAGTGCCCCGGCCATTTTTGAATCACCCTCCCCCCCCCCTTAGAATGTTTTTTTTGTGTCTATCGCCCGGCGCCATGGAGTGACGGCGGGTGTCCTTGCTGTTTTCCCCAAAGATTAACCGAGACTGAATGGATATAGCCTGTTGACTGCGTTTTCTGAGCTATCGCGTCTCCCTAGCTTGGCGCGGTCTCTCCTACGTTTTGCTCTTTCCCCATGGACTACTTTTGCACGATCGGAATGTGCCGGCTTTTAAAGAGAATAGGGAACTCTTCGTTGCATGCTGAGTCCGTTCTCGTCTCTCTTCGATTTTCTGTCACCCTTTCCCTCCCTTCTGATTCCTTGCCTTTCTTTTTTTGGAAAAGACGTCCCCAGAGTACGCGTCCCTTATGAGGAGATTCAGTGACTCTTTAGTACCTGCCTAAGATGAAACCGTTCGCTTCCCCCCATCCTACGTCCTTTTCGTCCCCTTTTTTCACCACGTTGGGACCATCCGATGAGGAACGCCTCCCCGAATGAAAGAGTCTGTTTTGCTTTGACTGTCCTACAATGCCCTCCCTCCTTTGCGGCGTTCTTTCCCGTGAGTACAGCGCCGTATAGATTGGTAGATTTTCCCAGCTTGCCTGATTTGCATCCCTGAAAGGTCGGGCGGAAACCTTGGTTCCTTCTCTTTCTCACGCTTTCTTTTTTCTGTTTTTTCTTCTTATCGATCTTAGCTAGTTGTAGCGGCGTGCGTCCTTTCTTGCAGCGTGCCGAGTTGAATCGGTCCTGTTCCTTCTTTCGATCTATGACCTCTCCCTCGCTTTTTCATCTCTATTTCGACTGAGCGAAATCGAAGCTTGCGTTGCCTTTTTTTCGGAGGATTCTTTCCAACTTTAGTTTATCTTCCCTGCTTCCCTCTTTAGCGCGGACCATTTTTTTACATTCGTGCGAACCTCAATGGCAATGCACCGGAGAACCCCCACCAAAAACCCCCCTTGGTCCTCCTTTTTGGTAAGATATTTTACCAGACGTTAATTTAAGGGCGTTTCCTTGACTTCCGCTTCACGGCCTTTCTGTTTTTCCGTCCCTCCCCTGCCTGGAGACATGGCGCTCGTCGAGCCTAAGGCCCTCAGCTTCGCTTGCTCTGGTTAAGATAGATCTTTCCTCCATTTTCCGCGCCTCTTCGATCTAAGGCCTTAAGTTTTAAAAGAAGATTCATTGCAAATGAGGCCTTCCGAGCCACTCCTCTAACTAACCCCAGCTCTTTTCCTCCCATGTTCCTTTTTTTTCCTGTGCGACATAAGGCTACTGAACCCGATGGTTTTTCCGCATGCTTTCCCTGTCATCTGAAACCATCTTACTTTTTCGACAGCTCAGCGAGTTCCTTGCGATTTCAGCCCTCTCTTTGAAAGGGAATGACCTTCTTAGCAAGCTTACTCCGCCACCCGTCATTCTCACAGGCTTTCTTGCGTTTTCCACTTTTTTTATGTCCCAGGTCTTTTTGTTCCCACGGCGCGCGTTTTGTTCAGAAGCTCCTTGAGATCTAGTACTTTTTACTCGGATCCTAGGCTTTTGGAATGACCCATCTCGCGACGCGTTGATCCCTAAACGGCTCTTCCAACAAAATTTAGAGGTTTTTTTTTGTCGATCTTCCTTCATTCCCATGGTCTTTCCTTTCCCACGCATCTTCCACCTGGAATTTTACCCCGAAAGAAGGCTACGACTATGCATATTGAAAGCACCGGCACATTCCTCTTACTTTTAATTGGCAAATGTCCTCTCCGCTGCGGTGTATTCTCGAAGGAAGAAGACCAAGCCTGATGGGCAGACAGCGGGAATCAGCTCTAGTTGCCGTCCCTTCTCCGCTTCCGGCTTCTGAAGAAGAGGACAACATTGTCCTTTACAGTGGCGGCCGGGCTTCCGCGGTGTCTAGAGGCAAAATGGCTTCTTCCTTCTGGACTCGTGGTTAGGGATTTTTTGTGGACCCTGGCCCCCCTTTCCCGGCCACGGCTGGGCATCTATGAGAAGGCTTGTTTTTTCGATTAGGCTTGGGTTCTTCAGGCTTTTCCACTTTCGCCGTATCAAACAAAGGTAGACATTGTTACTACCCCTCTAACGGCCGTTGGTTCCCCCTATTTGTTCCTCCTTTCTTCATGACTATGCGGTTATTTCCTATATTTTCATACCCCGCCTTCTTTTTTCCCTTTTGCTTCCGTGTGTCATTTCAGTGGAGATTTGAATGAAGCCTGGTCTTGCTTCTCCTAAGATACGTAGCCCCTCCCGTACCCTCTTTGGTCCCCCCCTCCCCCCCCTTCTTTCTCTCCCAATACCTCTAGGCTTTCCCTTGCCTGGTTTTTTCTGTTTTGTTTTAAGCGCCTCATCGTCCTCCAGAGGAAAGGCCCCTTCCCAACTTTTCGCTATTGTTTTTCTTAGACCGCTTTTGTCCTTCTCCTGCACCTTGCTTTTCTCTCCTCATCCGGTTCTTTATGCCATCGTTTTGACGTTCGTGGGAACTAATTCTCGGCACCCAACCTAGAATCGCCTTTATCTTTTCTGGCCACCTATTTTTTTTTTATCGTTTCCCCTCCCCTTGGAAAACCGGCAGGCGCCACTTCTGTTTAAAATGAGCGTGATTTTTAAGAGTCTTCCGTTGAGTGAAGATGATGTTTATGACCTGCAAATACAGTTCTCTCACCCCCACTATTTTTTCCCCATGAGCGTCCTCCCCCCCTCGTCCGTAAGTCAGGTAACCGTAATTTCCATTTTTCCAATCCTACGCACGTTCGTGAACCCGATTCGGTTTCATTGCTTCGCTCTTCAATTTCCCTTTACGCTTTTTCCACGTAAGGCTCTCCTGCAGGCGTTCCACCCGGGTGTATCGATAAGGATAGGAAATGGCGGCCCCTTTCCATCCTCCGCACCATTTCTCCAGTTTGATGGAGTCCGTTTTGAGAACTTCCTTACCCCTTTTCCGGCAATTCTCTCAAGACCAGCCCTACACTTCCTGCTGGTCCGGCCGGCTCTTTCCGAAATTTATGTCCCCTTGTAACTCACCCCCGGTGTTCTCCTCCCTTCACCCAAGATAGATATTCCTTTTTGGTTGTTGAGAGTCTTTTGATATTCCCAGATTTCCCTCCCCATCTTTGATGATTTTAGAAGGGGGGATATTCGGAGGTTAGTCGTGTGGCCTTTCAAATTCGCATCACGGCCTTCTCTGGGAATTCTCTGATTTGCGTGAAGAAACCTTGACCTCCTCCTTTTCCTTATGTCCCTCCTCTGATCCCCTTCAGAAATTAGATGCCGGTTTGTAATGAAGTGACGGCGAAGCCTTTGATGTCTCCCGAGACTGAGTCCTTCACGAGCCTCTTATTTTTTCGACGTTTGATTGATTACATGTTTCCCTCCCCCGGCCCCTGTCCTCTTTTTTTTCTCATTGTCCCTTTCCTTTTTTAGTTGTTTTTTGCTTCCCTTTCCTTTGCTAGGTTATACAGGCTAAGAGTCACTGTCAGACTCTTAAGCCTGAGACCTTCCCTATGGGAAAGAGGTATTCCCGCCTCTACTGCATGGTTCCCCGATCTTTCTCCATAGTTTCTTTTCTTGATACAGTCAGCGAGTGTGACGTTTGTGAGAAGTGGGCCCGACTTCTCCCACGAGTTCTGTGAATCGGTTTTCCGTGTATCGGTTAATGATTCCCTCCTAGCCCCCGTTGCCGAGCGTTCCGCCTTGCATTTCCAAACCAATCGCTGTGCGCGGGCGCGTTATTTCTCCCGAGGAGGTTATCGTCGACTCGCCCCTTCACCTCCTTCTTTTTTGATTTTTCCTCATCCGATTCTCCACGTCGCTTTGATCGTATCGTTGAGGATTCCCTCAATACAAGGCTTCCAACGCCTAATCCATGACAACCTTCTTGTTCCCCCCTCATTTTCTCTCTTTTTTCATTCTTTTTCTTTCAGGGTACTTCCAATCGATTGCTGGCTCAATTCAAATAGAGTGGCCCACGCCTTTTGATTTTCTTTCTTGTTACATGTCGATGAATTTGCCGCCGAAGCCACGCCTCCCCGGGTTGCGCGACCTTCCTTTGCACTTTCCCCCAAAGCTTCCCTTTCAGAGTTGGTGATTTCCCCGGGCAGGGCCCCGGCTGGTCAAGACTCCGAAGCCCTATTTGCAGGCAATTGAGACCTTTGTTCCCTCTCCATCATTTTTTTTTCTTTTCCCTTTTTTTCCCCCTTTTAATCTGATGGCTTACCCCGCTCACCGAGCCGGGTTTTCTAAATGGCTTTAGAATGGGACTTGCTGCTCCTCCCCTTTCAAATCTTTTTTAGATGCATATCCTTGGCGGAGATGCTTCATGTGCCAAACTTTCCTGGATCGGAATGTCTTTTGCTGCCATTTTTTTCCAAGCCGAGTCCTTGTAGCTTTTCGGTTCGTTTCGATGGGCAGACGGCCCTCATTTGGAAGAAATGATTTACTGGATCTAGAAAAAGCCTCTACGGCTCCCTGGGTTCATCTCCTTTTGAGCCTGATTCCCCTTCTTCAGTTTTTTCTCTAAGTCTGCAGCTCCTGCCAAGGCGAGATCTGCACTCTAGATAGGCCCCCGTCTTCGGGATCAGGCTGCCCCCCAGTTTCCCACTTCCTGTTGATTTTTTTTGCCTTCGCTGGCCGTTGCATTGGACGCTTGCTCCGGAAATTGTCCCATCCCCCCGTGTCCAGGGCCCTTAGTTTGCAAACCTCCCTTGGCTTCTCGCGTTAGCGTTTTTCGATGGGTCTTCAATTTAGCATGAGAAGGAAGTGCAATTAGCTGACCATCCCTCTACTTTTATGTTTTTTTCCGGCTCGGATCGGCGGGGATCCCCTCTTCGAATCCGTGGTTCTAGGGGTTCACTGAGGCTTTTTCTTTTCCTTCAATTTCTTCTTCCGGAGTTGCCCATGTATTTCGTCGATATCATTGGCCCTATTTGAGCGCGCTTCCCTGCCTTCAGCTCTTCTGACCTCCCCTATCCTCGTTCCTCTTGCCGTCTCCTGTTAGTGCACCAATTTAGTGAAGCGTTCCGAGGAAGACGACGGACGGACTATTTTTTTTCCCCTTTCATTCTCCTTCCGCATCGTAAATTCTTTTTTCCTTATCTATCTCATCCTCCCAGTTGTGGGTTGTTGTCGATATTAATTTTTTTCAGTCTTTCATTTTTTTTTTGGTGCACGGTGCGTCCTGCCTTCGTCTGGGCCAGCTAGAACTGTAAATGGCCTCTTCCACTCTTCCGACGGAACCTCATTCTATTTCCTGCCTTCGATATCTCAGAATCTTTGCTCATCTTTTAGATTTGGCCCCCCGCGTTACCCCTTTCTCAATGCGGCCCTCACCTGCCGTCACCCCTGTCACCCTCCTTCCCTATCGTCGTGACAGAACCATTATGCGCGCCGCCAGTCTTCTCACCTCCGGCCTCTTCCTGATGTTTTTGATTGCAAACTTTTCCGCAGCGAAAAGCCCGACAGAGTCTCTTCCTTCCTCCTAGACGTCCTTTTTCTTCCCTCCTTCCTGGATTTTTTTTTCGAATTTCCTTAATTCTTCTCGGACGGTCCTTTCATTGGCCCCCTTTTGGTCGGCAACGCTTTTCAATTTCGGTCCCGACCTTCCTTCGGGTTTTGAATTCAGAGCGATTTAGACCGTAAGGCGTCGGTAAGCAAGCAGACGAACTCTCCCGTTGAGCCGTTCCCCCGGGGATAGGAACCCCGGATCCTTTGTCTTTTTCCCTTTTGCCCATTGTTTGGATGCAATAGAAATAGACTTTGACCCCTTTCGACAAGCCTTATACCGTTTCCCTTGCCGACACTGCAAATTCGCCTTCCACGCTTTTCCACTGCAGAAGTACGTGAACGGCGGTAGTCATCTCATTCCCATCTCCGGGCTTTTTTTTTCCTCCTTTAAATCCTTCCCGAATAGATTCATAGCAGGTGAGAGTTTTTCGAGAAGAATTCTTTCCCGCTTGCTCCTCCCCTTCTCCTTTCCCCATGCTCCTTCAACTTTTATGCATTATGCCCGTCGTGATGAGGATGTCACTTTCCTGGGTCCTGCCAGTGGGGTGACATCAATTGCTTCTTCTACTTGCGACGTTTGTTCTGCTCTGTCTTCGGGGTGTTCCAAGTCCGTCGTCGTTCTTCTCTTTTCTTCTTTTTTAAAGGTCTCTTCTCCCCTCATTTTAGGTTCAAAGATTATTGGTAGGATCGCTCTTCCGTCCCTTCGGGCTCTACTTCATACCGACTTCCCTGGAGAGACTTCTCTTTGATGCTTCCTCCCCCTTCTCTTCTTAGACAAATCAGTGGGTAGGCGTGGAAAGCATGTATTGGGGGCCATTACTCCCCCTCATCTCAGGGACTCTTTTTCCCTCCGGATTCGACTCCTCTCAATCCTCACTCTCTGATCGTTTTCCTGTGGCGATTTCGTTGATCCGCGCCCATCTTGCCTCTCTGAAAAAGCACTCTCCCTCGCACCCCTGTCGCTCTTGCGCTGACCGCGGTGAACGTCTTTGGCTTTTCCTTCTTTTCTCCACTTTTCACCCCCCGGCACCCCGAGTCCCGCTCTCAATCGTTTCTCCTTGCCATCCATCTTCAAAGAAACCCCGCTCCTGCTCGCGGAAAACCTATTGGGCTGCGATCGTCGCGCTCCTTTTAACTGGGGAAACAATTTTCGATTATCGGCCCTTCCCCGTCGCTTCCCCTTTATGCTCATCTTCCTGTTTTTTTCTCGCTTTTTTTTTCTCCCTCACGTGATTTCAGCCACCCAAATAAAGTGGTTTGCCTCAGAATGGGCCGCGAGACTCATCCCGCCGTATTTCCATTTCTTTCACCGCGGTCGTCCAACCTTGCCCCTTTCTCTTCCCCCATACACTTTTTCCTTTTCCTTCATGACTTTTGCAAGCGTTTATGCTGTTGCCCAATCCGTGTTATCGATCAGGATGACCGTCAAGGGCTGCCATTTCCTAGCCAAATGGCGCCGGCCTTGATGGTGCGTACGTTTTCGATGGCCGCTGGTTTAACCCTTTTTTTCCATAACAGAAGTTTCCCTGAAGGATTTACAAGCCATTGCTCAATCATCACTTTCCAGGCTCTTTCCTCATCTTTATGATGCCTTCCCAATCTTCCCCGGGGAGAGAGACCAAGTTCACCTAATATATATATTTTACTCTTCCACACCCCCCAGTTGTTGTTGTTGAGGTTCTTCTGTTTTTTCCTTCTGTAACTTTTTTCCTTTTTTCTGAATCTCTTCCTTCTTTTTGATCATTCATTTTTTTTTCCTTTTCGTAGGTGATTGAGAGGCCATTCTCAGGCAAGGCAAGCTGCATTCTGATCTGGACCCTTCCGCCATCATTTTTCATTTTTTCCTTCCCCTTCTTGGACGCCCTCTATGTTTGGCACCGCTCCCGCTGAATTGGCTTATTTAATGACGTTTCACTGACCACCATTGATTCTACGGAGACCTTTTTTCCCTCCTAGGCTTTTTTTTCCCTTTCCTTTGATCCTTTTTGTGTGTCCTATTAAGGATCGCGGCAGTTACTTTCCTGATGAGCCGCCACTCTAGTTGTTTTGCTGCCTGACCTTGGCTCGTTCGCGTTTCCACATTCCGATAATTTCTCTCCTTCCAGTCCTCCTTTCGTTTTTCTTTTTTCTTTAGGCAGAGTCTAGGAAATTGGTTACCCCCCTGTTTTGCGACGATCGCGCCCCACTTTTTTTTTTGCGTCCCTTTCGCCCTTGAGAGTCAGTTTTCTTCTCCGGGCCCCCTCCCCCCCTCTATGGCAGATCCTACCTTTTTTTCTCGCATTAATCACCCTACACAGTGCCAGCGTTCCGATTTCCAGGGACAACATTCTCCTTGTGCGCGGGGATCGTTTTTTCCTTGTATCCCTCTGAGGCGAGTCGTCCCCCTCTTATACTCGCACCTTCTCCTAGGGTCCGAGACTTAGTCTTGGATTTCGCCCGAATCGATGTACGGCCACCCCAATTGATGCGGCTAGTATTTAGTCTTTCGCCCCTCCCTCATTTCCCTCCCTCAACACTTTCTTTGCCCCCAAAATCATTGAGCCATTCAGTCGTTTTTTTTTTCTGACATCACTATATCGCTGCGATGCTGGAGGATAGCCGCTCTCAAATAGAGTGTCAAACAAGGCTTTTTATTTGACTTCCTTTTTCCTTTTTCTTCGCGTTCTTTTTCCTGGCCACTGCTTCATCACGACGCACCAAGACGTCGATATCGCCGCGTGCCTGATTTACCCCCTGGACTCTTTTTCCTTCCATCTCGGACCCGCTTTTCTTAGGGGCCCCTTCTTTTGCTTCTTTTTTTGAGACCAGGCAGACCGAGGGCGCTTGTTCCTCTGCTGGCGCTTCAAGCTCACATCGACGGTCTCAGTATGGGCTTTGATGCTCTCCTTCCCTCGAATCCCCCTCCTCTTTAGCGTTTCTTTCCAGCCCCCGGAAGAGGAGATTATTAAGAACTACTACAACTTTTCTATCGGGAACTCCGTTTTTTCCTAGAGACTAGTGTCCCTGAGGCCTTTTTTTTTTTTTTCAGCTAGTTTCCCTCCCTGGAATTATTTAATGGCCGATCGAAATCCTTTCACAGGATCCCTGGTTCCTCTATAGACCTTGTTTTGGTAAGTTCCTTTCCCCTCTGTTTTTTTCAAGCTTGTGTCCTTGAAGATAAGATTCAACGGTAGAGATTCACTCGCGTAGGCCCCCCCTCCGCGTGGTTAATCCTCCTTTTCACCACCGTTTTCCCCCGGCCCTTTTCTCAGCCCCAGCGCTGCACGAGGAGGGTGCTGGAAGCTTCTCCGAACTTATCAACAGCCTGCTTATTGCTTTCCTCTATTATCCTTTCCGGACGATTGATATCGAGGATGTGAGTTTTTCGATCGGCCGGAGTTTCCTTTTCAGTCCCTTTTTTAGTGGCCCCCAAGTATCTGTCAGGACGTTCTTTCTCACGAGCCGGTCCGAAGATCTTTTTTTGGCCCCTCTCGCAGTTCGTGAGTATGTCTGGGCAGCATGAGGAACGGCGTTGCCCTATGTTCGCGTCG
>Ga0179593_1496724_pt1 | contig 11207 bp, 15 predicted proteins | sample CZODoug2_1_08_16_FD_185931 | JGI IMG/M metagenome (GOLD analysis project Ga0179593, IMG submission 185931) | Vadose zone soil fungal communities from Angelo Coast Range Reserve, California, USA - CZODoug2_1_08_16fungal (PacBio error correction) | ecosystem: Environmental > Terrestrial > Soil >... | reverse complement strand
AGGGCCCCAGGCAAACCCCCCCAAAGGCAGAATGAGGCGCAATTTTTTACAACCCCCCTCAAGGATTTAGAACCCCCGATTTTTTCCCCTTTTTCCCTAAAGCCCCACCGAAGACGCCTCCGGTCAGAAACACCAGGCCTCTTTGACGAGATTTTAGCTACCGGCTAAAATTTTCCTATTTTTATCTTTTTGACCATGGAGCCGGCAACGCCCCCCAGCAGAACAGTCTGCACCGCTTGTACGTTCCCCCGCCCTTTTTTAGCCATTTTTTTCCCCCCTTTCCGTTCGAGTTTCCGTCGTAGTGTCAAGTCCTCTTCACCCCCCCTCCAAGACCAGGATAATTGCAAGGATTGCCTACTTTCTTGGGAACTTTTTTTCTGCCCTTCCTTTCGTTTTTTTCCCCCCCCTGAAGAACGGGAACCCTCTCTCTGAATCCTCCGGCCGTTAGTTTTCCTAATGTGCCCCGGGCTCCCCTAGACTCCCTGTACCAATTGTGTTTTCGCTTTTAATAGCGTCTCCCTTTCCCCTGCGGATCGTTTGCTGAGATCCGTTCCCCCTGTTAAGATTTTTCGTGTTCGCCACGCTCGGGTTGTTCAACGATTTTTCCCCAGGCTGGTCCCCCTTTCCCCCGTTTTGTCCTGGCTTTCTCTCTTTTTTCTTTTTTTTTTTTTTTGTGTTGGGCAGACGTTTATAAGCCTCTCTCTTTCCATATACCCCCCATCCTCTTTTCCCTCTTCCTCCCCCGTTTTGTCCCCCTCCACAAATCCTCCCTTTTCCCCGGTTTTTTTTCAGAATGAAGCTTGTGGAAGTCTCCGGTTTTTCCTTGTTCAACATCCGGGTTTTTTTTTTTTTCCTTAGTCCCAAAAGAGGACATGCCCCCGGTCTTACTCGGGATCCAAAATGGGGTGAAGAGTGTTCATCCTTTTTTTCAGCTTTACCCTCCAGACCTATGGAGTCTCCCTTGCTGTGAGAGGTTTGACCTTTTCCCAATGTTTCGCACCGGCCCCCAGTTGACTTTCCCCAGCGGTGAAACTTCCCCCCCCACCCCCTTTTTCCTATTTTGCTGAAGCTCGACCCTCTGACATCCTCCTCCCCTGCTGAAAAGCGATAGTTTCGGTCTTCCTGACCGGTTGTTTTACGCCCCGGGGGGGGGGGGGGGGGGTTTGGGACCCCTTCCTGCCGTGTCCGGACACGTGCTCCATCCATCCTTTCCTTGTACTTGTCATCCAGTCTCTTGTTCGTCTTTTTCTTTCTCTGGCTGTTAAGACTGGACTCACAAAAACCCCTGATTCGTGGAGTGCTAGCTACCTAGTTTCCTAAGTTCAGGGGCAAGCGTTCCCCCCCTTCCTCCCACTCTTGGCTTTCTACCCCTTTTTTGTGTGGGTCCCTTTGGCTCGTGAGGTTGCCGAACCTGCCGCCTCTTTCTTCGCTTCTTTATCTGGTCTTCTTTGTCCTTCTTCCTTGACAGGAGAGGAAACCCACTCCTTCCTGTGAATGTTCGAACGGGACGGTTTTGTTTCTTCGTTTTGTTTTTTTTCACTTTGACTCCTTAACCCCCCCTTCTCTTTTTTTTGTTGCAACAAAAAATGGCCATCCCCGCAACTCCGACGCCAGGTCTTTCGCCGTGATTCGGCCTGTGGCTGTTAGCAAGGCATCAGCTTTTGCTTTTTCTTCTTTCCGACTTGAGGATCTTTTTGTGCGGATCGCCTCTCGTGCGGTGTTTGTTGCTTTTTTCACTTCGGGAGCGGTGATGGGCCTTTTATCGAATCTCACACAGCCCTACCTTCGCGATCCGGTTAGAATTGCTTTCCCTTTGAACCCCTGCCCCACCCCCCTTTTCCTTCGATCCCCATCTTTTAGAAAACGCTTTGCATTTCCTCCCCTACAATTGATCTCGTGCCTTCTCTTTTGCGCGGATCCTTGAGCACCCCATTCGCTTGGGATGGTCCGCCTTTCCTTCAATTTTTCGCGGTTTCTTTTTATAGCCGGTTTCGCAGTGTTCCTGTCTTTTTTGACTCTGTACGCAGATCGGAATAGATGCCTCCGACGTGTTTACCCCACACCCAAGTTTGGGCACCCGTGGTCCCCCATGATTTTGAGGGCGTCTTCGATGTTAGGTTTTTTTCCTATTACCACCCTTCTTTCTTCCTTTTATGCCAATGACCCTTCTTTTTCCCCTTTTCTTGAGTGTCTTCGCATGTTTGCGAGGGTGCGGCCTTTTTGGCGGTTTTTCTCCGTTCCTTTCTATTTCACGCATCAAGCGTGGTGCTCATCCCACAATCCCCCCCCCAAACCAGCCTATGGGCCTCCGAACGGACAAGCTCTGCATCTCGCCTCCTCTTTTTTTTTTGATGTCTCTTAATTTTTTCGGCAGGAACAACCAGTTCCCCCTTAAGGCAATGGTTGTTGACCAAGAGAGCCCCAGCGGATGCCTTTCTTTCCCAAAATTTCTCACCCACGCCCCTCCCCCATTCCCCTTTTCCCCCCCACAGCCCCCCGATGCCAAGTTTCTCCTTCAAGCAAAATGGCGGGCTTGTCTTACCTTGGTTCGCATGTTTCTTCGATTCCCCCCCTCGTCAAGAAGCCCCTCCCCCCCCCACTTGAACAACGCCCGCAAACCCACCTGGTCCACCCTTTTTTGCAGCATTCCCTTTTTTCCTGTTCGGATCGCCCCTCTCAAACGAACCTGCGTTTCGGCTCAGGTCAGTTATGCCGCTCTTTTCTATCCCTCCAAGGTTGCATTCCCTTTCGTTTTTTTGATCTCGCCGAAGTTTCTTCTCAAGCGTTTCCCTGCGAGCGTAACTGTTCGTCGCAATCCAAGTGTCCGGGCCCCTGTATGACTTGATAGCCTGGCCTTTTTTTTTTTTGTCCCAAGTCCCCTCTTTTCGAGCTGGTGTTACATCGATGCTTTTCATTTCGGGTACCCGGACCTTTTACTTTTTTTTTCTGTGCTCTTCGCCTTCTTCAACTGGCCCAGTCACTGAAATCACCCCCCCCCACGACTCTCCGACACTTCCCCAAAAGGCTACCTGCTGGTGACCCCACCGACCTCGTTTTCTAGTGCCTGCTTCCCCCTCTTCATGCGGGCCCTGGTCGTGGAGTCAAGATTCCAGGTTTTTCCAATTTCTCGTTTTTCTCTTTCCTTCCCCTCGAAACCCACCCTCCTTTCCTGGAATACATCTTCTTCCTGTGTTTCCATCTTCCACGCTTCATTACTTCTTTTTTTTGAGCTTTCGAGTTTTGTGGAAAGCTCCCCCCTTTTTCTCCTTTTCCGTATACATTCGAACACCTAGACTACATATCCGCGGCTTTCAACAAAACGGCCGGTCCCTCTTTATGACCCATGAGTCCCCCCCCCCGGAGTTTTTAGTAGATTGAAGCTCCTTCCGCCTCTTCTTTTTGCGCGGAGACTGCTATTTTTTTCGCCACTCCCGTTCCCCCAATTCGCACCCCCCCCCTTAGTCCATTTTTTCCCCGCTAAAGTTTCAGAAGCAATTCGTCTAAACGACAACGTCGTCCCTTCCTTCGCCCCACCGACTTCTTTCCTGACTTTTTGCCCTAATGATGGCAGATTGTATCGCGCTGCTCACAAAGGTCCTTCAAAAAACTTGTTGCTGAGTTCCTGGCTTCCCATGGAGAGTCTTTACCGGGTCCCCCCACTTTTAACCAAGAGAACCTTGTCACGCAACGACCCTTCGGAAGAACGCCCACCGGATTCACCCTTCTCGTTTTTTCTCCTAACCAGGATGACCTTGCCTTTATAGGGTTGTCAGCGTATTGCAACCGGATTATTTGGTTTAACTCCCCCCCCGTCCCCCCGTCTGTACACCCCCTTTCCATATCTCCGCACTGTCTTTTTTTTCCCCTTGGTTCAGGTTCGTTACTTCTTCCGTTCTTTAGCTTCTTCTCGAACGTTTAGTTTTGCTCATCCTGACCCTTTTCAAAGGTAAGACTTGCCTCCTTCCGCGGTGCCCCCTGCCCTTTCTCAGGTCCCAAATAAGTTAATCCCCCCTGACCCAACGTAAAACTTCCGGCTTCCCAGCAAAATCAGCACTTCTGCTCAATTCCCTGTCTCCGATTCATTTTTTCCCCACCTCTGTACGAGAGTCTCGATAGCTTGCCTTCCAATCTGCCCTCCCCCAACGGCAGGCTGATACTCCGTTAATTCCTTGCCTCTAACCTGTCAACTATTCCAAGCATGTCCCTCTCGGTTTTCTCTTTCGGCGACGAGGAAATACTTCCCCCCCCTCAACTCCTCCCCCCCTGAGACCTCTTTCTTTTCACTGTCCCGACTAGTGTGTGGCTTTTCGTTTGGCTCATTTTTTCGCAGATCCCGCAAATTTTTCTTCTTTTTTTTTGGCCTCTTCCTCTCTTCTCCTAAAAATATGGGTTTTTTCTTTCATCCCCCCCCCTTTGGTGTTCTTTTTCAACGATTTGATCAAATCTCCGTTGGATTTGCCCCCAACTTTGTTTGCTTGGTTCAATGTGTTTTTTTTTGGTTTCATTCCCAATATATATCTACTGTCCTAGAGATCGTTTCCCCCCCATTCACCAAGCCCCACGGCGTGAGGTCGCCAGCGCGGCCGCCATTTGGACCCCCAACGCCCGGATTGCGACCCACTTCCCCCACATTTTCCACCAATAACCGAGTAGCCCGTCCCCCCTTCCAGATGAGATAGAGTATCGAATAGCGGTCCTAATTTGCCCTTTATCTGCGCCAGAATTTTTAACCATGCCGCCAAGCGCCCCCCAATTCCCTCTGCACACGAGTGTACAGTTTTACCCCTCATTCTCCCTTGGCTTTATTCTTCCGTAGTGCCACCCGCCGCTTCCCTCAAATCCCCGGCCGGAAGGATAATTGCCATGCTGCGTCCCCCAGATTCTTTTTTCAAAACCTTTGTATGCAAGGGACGCACTGCGTTCCCCCACCCTCCTTTAAGTCTATCGAGATCCCCATCCGTGGCGTTTTGAGCGGCTGCTCCTTTGATACCCCCTCATGGGGAGAGTTCGTCCTCGCTCCCCTTGAGTTCATCGATGGTGAGAGTGGACCGTGGGTTGGTTGCCCTGTGCCCCTCCGTTTGATGACGTTTCGCCTCGCCAGTCTTTTTTCAAATCCCCTTCCCCTTGAATGTTACTCCCTGGCGATTGGACAGGCAGGCGGCTCTTTTTTAAGTCCGCTTTCTTGAACCTCTTTCCTCGTTTGCGTACGCACTTTTTCCCCTTTCCCCCCCGGACACAAAAAAAACGTTTTTTTCGGTCCGAGTGGTCTCTGTGGAAATACCCCCCTGTTTCTCCTGCTTGGAAACGTTTGCTTATAGATTCTGTCCGTCCCTGAAATCCTTTTTCCCAGACTGGGATACCAACAACTTCCTTGAATTTTTTTGCAGCTTACGGGGTTCTGAGCGAGCGTCCCTTATCCCGATTTTATTTTAAACTGCGCCCCTTCGTTTTCCCTCCCAGTCGGAAACGTTGTCCCCCCCCCCCGGTTTCTTTTGCGCAGCAGCGTTTCCCCCCCTTCTTCCTACCTCTTCCCCCCTCCGCGTGAGTTTCTTAACTGATGTTTTTGCATGCACTTTTTCCTTTCCGAGTTGTCGGCCCACTTTCCTCCCCTTCCTTTCGTGAACGATGTAGACCTCCCCCCTTTTTTTGATTCTCGGGAGTTCCGTGAACCAAACTGGCTTCCTCGGCCACCTTCCTGCGGAAGCTTTTTAGATTCCCCCTCTCTCCCCCAAATACTGGTTTGCCCCAACCATCCTTTTTTGGTAATATAGTGTCGGGTGTTTTTTTGACCCACGATCGCGAGGTACGTTTCGCTGTCGAGGGTCGCTCTTTAATGATCTCCCTTTTTCCCCCCTGCCATTAAAGGTGAATAGTTCTTGACTGCTCCGAGCGTTTATTTTTGCCGTTTGTTTTTTATAGGTTTGATGTGACTTTGGCCCACAAAATTTCATCTTTGACTCCCACTCCTTTCTGACACCCCTCTGTCTTCGAGATCGCTTTTCTCCTTTGATAAAGGCCTCCTCGGGGTTGTATCCGTGTACGATTTTTTGTGCTCTCTCTCGACTTGTTTTTGTTTTTCTTTTTTTGGGAAATTTCGTGGTCCTCCTGTCGGGTAGCACTCTCCCCCAGTACAGAGAAGTAGATTCTTCCTGTTGAACTTCGCTGTTTTTACAACCCCCTTTACATAGGTGAAGGGGCCCAACCCCTTCCCTTTCCACACCAGCCCCTCCTTTAGAACATGTAAATTGAAAGACTCCTCTTTTTTTTTCTCATTTGCTGCCGGATCAGACTCTTTTTTTTATTCCCCCCACATTAGTCTTTTGGATGGTAAGAACTTCGTCTATTCTTTTTTTTTTCTCCCCTCATAGCCACCCCCCCTTTTCGTGCTCTCCATGGTTTCTTTTATGTAGTGGCTCCCCCCTGTCCTTCCCTTTTAAGAGTTGAATACAGCGACCGCCTACTTTCCCCAAAAGTTCCCCCCCTGGTACAAAATGTCGTGAGTATAGATTTCTCGTCACCCAAATATCAAAGACTTCGAAACCCCCCCTGTTTCGCCATTTTTATTTGGCTTTATCGATTTTGGGAACGGCGTGCAGTTGTTAGCACGTTTCTTTGTGGATCTCCACTTTTCCCCCCTTTAGTTTGCGATAACCCTTTTACACATCAACACCATGCTAGGGCAAGACTACAAGGGCTCTCTCTCTCCCCCTCCTCCTCCTTGTTTTTTTTTTTGCTAGCTTTGCAGACTTTAGGAGGGAATGAACCAGGTTTAGTTTCCCTGCGGTTTTTCCGCCCCCCTTTTTCTCGTATATCCACAAGCTTCCCCCAAGCCAACTGCCGCCGCCTCCGGATGCCCTAGGATGAAGTCCATCACCCCTGGGGAAACCGGCGCGTATTTTTTTCACCTCCTTCGTCGCCTGTTTGTTCAAGTTTCTGACGCCCCTAAGCCTCCTACAAATTAATGTGGGTGTAGAACACGTTTTTCATACTTCCAAGGTTACGATTAGCCATGCCACCCCCCCCCCCCCCCCCCCCCTGATGAAGGATATTAATTATTTTTCTGAACCCCTTCTCTAGAAGGTATGAACCTCCCTCGACTGTGACCTCTCGACGAAATACCGATGCCGAGATTTACATTTTTCCCTTGTCACGTGTGTCAAGGACCATCCTGACCCTTATTTTGTGGGCACCCACAATGCACCTTTTTTTACATCGAGCGTACCTCCGGACGCGCACTGTTTTAGTTTTTTTTTTGTTTCAAGACAGGCCCCGTACCGCTTCCCAGGTCCCACAAAACAGTCATCCGAACCCCTCTAGGCTCCCAGTGAGCTAATTCCACCTACGACCCCGGCCCCTAATGCCGTAACCCCCCACTCGGCCTCCTCTTGCGCCCTTTTCGTGGGCCGTCAAGCTTTGCACATTTCGTCCGAGTCCCAACACAAGTCCATTCCCTTTTTTTCCTCCTTTGGTTCAAATATCGTACCCTTCCCTTCCCCTGTGTCCTTTTTCGAGCAGGTCCTACTAGACCCCTGGCCCGTCATGAATACCTTCCGTATTCCGCAACCCCTCACGCTCCGAAACCGACTTCCCTTAGGCTACCGCCAAGGGAGTTGTTCCTCCGTCCCACCCTTTATCGGCGATATTGCGAGACCCCCCACTTTTTGGCGTAACTCCCTTTTACTCAACCCTTACACCTCTTTTTTTCTACATAGGCGAAAGTATGGTACCATTTTCTCCTACGTCCCTCCACTTCTTAAGTCCTGGATCCCACACGACGACGCCTTTATTTGCACCTTATGTCGAGTTTTTACCTCCAAAAAGCGCCCCCATTTGGTCAGCTGGTGATTTTTCCCCTAGCGGCGTTTTTTTTTTTTCCCCCCAGTGGTAAAGTTCCCTAACCGGAGGTCCTGACGGGCGGTCTCCAGCTCCCCAAATCTTAAGCTGCCCCCCCTCCCAAAAATATGAAAAAAGCTTCCCCATTGTACGCCCAGTTGTTGGGTACTTTTCTATGAAGACTAGCCTGTCCCCGAGCTTATTGGCCACGGCTGGAAACTTTTTTTTTCAAACCGCCGATAGACTCTTTTTCCCCTCTTTTTTTTATTTGGTCTTCCAACAGCGGGGATTGGGTCCCTTCTCTAGTTCTTTCGGAGAGGGGATACTTTTTTGTTACTTTCCTTTTTTCTTCCTACCTCCGGTGCCCACGGTGTGCCTCCCCCTGAATCGCAGCGGGCCTTTCTTTTGCCAGCGGCGATTCCCCTTTCCCACCACTTACGATATTTTTCAGATCCCACACCCTCCCTGGCACTCTGATTTCCTCCCTAAACTCGAACTTGCTTCCGACATCTCCCCACATCTGTACTGGGGACCTGAGAGAGACGTTGTCCTTGAACTTCCAAGGAAGGACTTGCGCTCAAGTTCGTGTTCGACGCCTCTGCCTTGCCTTTTCACTGGCCATTTTATTCCAAATTTGCCTCTTTATGGCCTGGCTGAGGAGATTAGCTTTCCCCCCCTACTTCCTCTCCGCGTCTTTCCGTAGAACCGCCTCGTGTGATTCCTATTGTCTTGGTTTCTTTTCCATCTCGCCGATAACATTTGCAAATTTTAGCCGCATTCGTTTCTCTTCCTAGCTCTCCGAAACTTTTTTTTTTTCCTTCTTTCCCGATCGGTTGCTTGTTTATTTGAACGCTTTGCCCCTCCGGGGTTGGATTGGTCCCCCTCGCCGCCTTTGACAGCTCGCCTGTGTTTTTTTTTTGCCTCCTATCCTCTCTTTTTCCTCGTGTTTGAGAGAGATTAGTTCCCTTCACTCAACACCTTTTAGCTTTTTTGCGTCAAGATTTTGCACCCTTCCGTCTTTTTTCTCCCAAGATTGCAACTTCCCCCTCCCCAACACGAGATCTTCTACGAGCTTTTTTCGATGAGATAGCTCTTTTTCATCGTTCTTTTTGGCTCCAATTTGAGAGGTTATGCTGCCTCGATGCCTGCACCTTACCAATCCTCCCACAAAGTCCTGCACGCGGAGTCCAGTTAACGCCTTTTTCAGGTGATCTTTTCGGTTTCGTTCCTTCTCCTTCCGCTTAACAGGACCAGACCTGAACAGCCCAAATTCCCTGTGCCAACTTTCCCGCATTTCCAGGTACCTGTTCCCCCTTTCCCAGAGGCCGTTTCCCCGACAGTCGATCGGAAGATATCTTGATGCAGATGCCTGCCCTTCTCCCCTCTCCCGTCGTCCCCTCCGTACAAGAGTGATCAAGTTGCTCCGGCTCAGTTCTCCGTTTGACCTCTCCGATGAGATTTTTTTTTTTGTTTTAGCTCCCTTCCGGTTCGCCAATCTTTAAGCCCTTTTTTTTCTCCTACGCCTTCTGGCACAACATCAGGCTGCAGCTGCTTGGCCTTTTCCCCTGGCCTTGGAGGTTGAGCAAACGCGCCCCTCCCGTCTTTTTTTTCCCCTATAAGAGAATCGTCGCCTTTCACCCCTTTCCCTGTGTTACTCAAACGAAACCGGTTTTTTTTTTCGATAGAGTGCGATCCTCGGCACAATGCGGGTGCCTGGGCGCCGCCGTGCCCCGCATTTGCGCCTTCTTCCAGCTTTCCCCCACCAAGGCACTTCCTCATAAGTTCATAGTGACACTGCCGTGTCCCTTTGCGTTTACGGCTTATCATTTTTTTTTGCCAGATTTGGAAGGCATGACTTGCGCTTTCTGCCTTGGCAACTTTTATCCTAGCGCTTAAAGAGAGCCGACCGACCCCACCCCCCTGGTTTCGTTTTTTTGGCGCTCAACTCCTAACTTCCCCGCGGGGGAGCGTGTCCTAACGTTGGATCATGACCAGTACTTTTGAGCCCCTTATTGCCCGAAGTTCCCCGTGCTGAACGTAGCCCGTTTTTTGGCGTAATGTGGGGCTTTCTACTTGGTCTGGAAAAACTTTCCTTTTAGCGCAAATTTTTTCGCAGAGCTCATTTTTGCAGAGTCAGTCGAACGACACACCGGTCGACCCAGTGTTGTAATCACTTTTTTTGGTTTCCCCCCTCCGCCGGTAATCTGTAGTAGTTCCTTTACGTCTGTTCGAGGTAGAGTCTTTTTATTTTTTCTCCCCCTGAGCATTCAACTTGTGAAGTTCGAGAGCCCCTCAGTTCAGGTTGAAATGGCCTTGTGTTTTCTCCTTTTTAGCCCCCCCTTCTTGGCCCAACAAAACTGCATTCCCCTTACCTCCCCCTGCCCCGGCTTCCACGATCTACTCTTCCGATTTATGAGCTGTTTGAGGACCTCCTTTTTGACCTTTTTAGTTGGTGGCCGTGCCTTGATAATTGCTCGCGGGGTCCGACGGTTGTAGCGAGAGGAGGTTTGGTGAAATGTTGTTGAACGGCCCATTGCTTCGCCAGACAGACAGAAGCCGTGAGCGCGATTACGGTTACCTTGTCCAGGTTAAATTCGCACACCAAAATTTCCTAGGGAAGGCACCCCATGCCTTATAAATCATCCCCCCCTGGTATTTTTCCAACAAATTGTAAAGTTTCACTTTCGTTTTCGATCTTTTTTCCTCCGCATTTCGTATGAAAGCATTGGAGCAATTTCGATTTGTCGATATCAATTTCTTAGCATCTTTTCCTTCCCCCCCGAAGGGACGTTTAGTTGAGTTTTCTTTTGGTCCTGAGACTTCAGCTCTCTAGACGATGGAACACTTCTGCGAAAACCCCCATTTTTTCCCTTTTTTTGTCAACCTCAATTGAGGGCCCACTTCCGTGCCTCGTGCGCGGCTCGTCGACATCCGGCTGTGCGACCGTCCTTTTAAATCCGCGTCAATTTCACGCTGTCTCACATGTTCCTTTTGTGACGGCTTTTCCTTGTCTTGCTCCCGTTGCTGAGGGAACTACGCAGCTGCCATGGAGTCACAGTGTTGGCTTCGCGTGATCACCGGGCTTTCTATCAAAAATCCAGCGTGGATGCGCTTTGGGGAAATCCTGCCACCCGGTGTCCTAGCTCTCCGACCCTCAACCAAAATGGCGTCCTCATGTGCCTCTGTTTTGAGAGCGATGAATCTAACTTTTATGTGTTTTTGTTTTTTTTTTTTCCGTGTTTTGGGTTTTTTTTTTTTTTTTTGTTTTAGTATGTTTTTGTCCGGTTTACTGCTGTGTGGGACATGTCACGCGGCTGTGTTGTGTTGTCCTGACACACACCACCCGTGTGTGCTGTACAAGGTTCCCCTTTCCG
>Ga0179593_1435049_pt1 | contig 11207 bp, 7 predicted proteins | sample CZODoug2_1_08_16_FD_185931 | JGI IMG/M metagenome (GOLD analysis project Ga0179593, IMG submission 185931) | Vadose zone soil fungal communities from Angelo Coast Range Reserve, California, USA - CZODoug2_1_08_16fungal (PacBio error correction) | ecosystem: Environmental > Terrestrial > Soil >... | reverse complement strand
CTTTTTTTCTCTAATTCCCATGCTCTCCTGTGCATTGGTCTATCACCTCTTTTTTCCCCGCGGCGACTTTAACCGAGCTGCAGGGGCGACATCACTGCGCCCTCCAAGCCTTTGGATTTTGACTTCCCCCTTTAGACTCATAGTTGGATCCCCTGGTTCCCTTCGATCCTTTACCGCTCCTCAGCTGGTCTTTGGTTCGGGACTTCCCGGTCTTGGCCGAGAGCGTTTGGAGTAAGGATTGGTTTATTCTTTTTCTTTCCCGCCCGGGACCTCTTTTCTGTAGTGCTCCCTTCGGGCTTAACTCGTATCATTCAAGGAAAGTTTTTTCCCACCGGCCAGTCGGGAGGCGTTCCCAGTTTTTTCCCCTAAAATAGATTCAGGTCCAGTTTACTTCCTCTTTGTCCCCTTCTTCGGATGCCCAGTCGATGACTTCAAATGATTTTGTGGCTGCCGGGTCCGAGGCCGCCTTCCTGTGTTTCGCCCACCCTTGGCTGCTGTCGATTTTTTCCCGCCCTTTTCCTTACCTAACTTTTCGCCCTCATCCCATCTTTTCTCTTATTGAAAACCCTCTCCCTCCTCCTCCCCAACGCTTCTTCCTTTCGAAAATGTCAGTTCGATATTGATCGTCGGAGTTTACCCCGCGACTTTTAGGATGCCCTCTCCCCTCCTACGCCCGTCCTGGTAGGGTCCCTACTGGCCGGTGCGTGGAGCATTTTAGATCTGCCGTCCCCATATCCTGCACACCACATCTGACTGGACCGGTTCCCAGGGACCTCTTTCTCCCCTGTCCCTTGTCCTTGTCTGTGACGCAGATTTTTTTTGGCCATACGGCAAAGTTTCCTTTTTAAGTATTTTTCCGTATACTGATATCGACTTCTTAGATTCAGACAGATGCCGTTCGGCTCAAATGGTTCCTTCTCTACGGCGTCTTTTGCGACGGCGCTTGTTTTTCCTCCCGACAGGAGTTTCACATTTTATTTTTGTTCCAGGAGTTCTTTTATCGAGATCTGCTCTTCCCGGCCGCCCTTTTTCCCTAACTTGCTCCAGAGGATTACCCCTTGTCTTGAAGTGTGACTTTTTGGATTCGGAACGGAGAGAATTTGGGCTTTGTTTTTTTCACCGACCTGGCCTCTCCTCTTCTTCGCTTGGCGCTTTTTTTTTTCTTCGCGCAGTTTCCTCCTCTGACTTCACTGAGTCTTTCTCACCAGTATCGAGGTGAGGCGCCTAGTTCATCGATTCCCTTTTTTGCAAATTCCCCCATTTGTAAATCCAGAATTTCGAGACTTCCCACAATCCTATCACTTTGGGAAGTTGCGTTTTTCAAGATTCCCATTTTGTTTCCTTCTTCTCAGCGATGCCCCTTCCTCTTTTCCACGACCGGACGCACCCTATTTCGTCCCTTTTTTACCTATATTTTTCCTTTTTTTGTTGTTTAGAGAGCTTTAATTGCGGTTTTCTTTCACAAATCGTTTGTTTTTCCTTTTTCGTTTGACTCTGATTTTTCCTTGCGTTTTCCCCCCCCCTTCCCCCAGCACCCGTTCATCTCCCTCCAGCTTGCGTCTCTTATGAGTGGTGTGAACGTTTCCTCTCGACGGCTGTGTTCCCCCCCCTGGTGCCGTTTTTTTCTCTGATTGATGATCCCCCGTATGATGCATTATGGCGGTATGATCTCTGGCCACCTTTTTCAGCGATTCTCCCTTCTCCGCCGCTCCCTGCCGCGACTCGCGCGCGGAATTTTTTATTTCCGCCTTCTTAACTCGATTTTATTCACGATCCCAAATCCCGGACGACCCTTTTCTTCCCTCCCCTTTCGGCTCTCCCCCCCAGCGGCTAACTTTTGCGCATAGCGGCCGGGATTTATCTTTTGAGTTTCAAGAGCGCAGGCCATAGTGAGAGAGGACCCCTTTCTTATGTTGTCCTCCCCTCTGAACCCCCCCTTGGCGGTCAGCCAGTCTCTTTTCGATCAGGCCCCCATTTCCGTCAAGGCTTTCTTTTACAGGTCTTTTTTTGGATGAGGTTTTGCTCTGAATTTTTTTTTTTGCAAAAACTGGCCCGGTTAGTGCTTTTTCCCCCCTCCCTGTGGCCTATAGGGCCAACAACCCCCCCATAGCTATTTCTTTTTTTCGAGCTTCTTGCTTTTTTCCCCGTGGACCGGTCCCCCTCACCGATGCCGTTTGTGGTGCCAATTCTGCTTTTTTTAGTTTATCGAAAATGCTCTCTTTCGAAATTGCCTTTCCAGATCAGGAATTGCTTTTGCGCGTCTTTTGCATCCGCAGGGCTGTTAGCCGGCCTTAGTTCGATCCTTGATTGTCAGTGCTGTGCGTTTTCAAGTCTATTCTCCTTTGCGGTTTTTTGGGTTGGGTTGTCTTCTTCTTTTCCCATTTTTTTCCTTCACTCCTTGTCGTATTCTCCACCGGTTTTTTTCGCGTCCGCCCTTTTCTTTTCTTGACTTTAAGTAAATTTTTTTCGAACAAACTGTTGGCTGATGTTTCCGCCGCAGTCCGAACGCCCTCCCCCTTTTGAGTCATCGATTGGTCCTCTCCTTGATTTAGGAGATTATTTCCTGGTTGCTCTAGTTTTCTAGGCCCATCTTGCCTTCCCTTCCCTAAGCGGAGCCGTTGACTTGTCACCCGGTTGCGTTTTGATTGTTACGCGACTTTGGAATAAACACCAAGTCGCTTGGGACTCTTCCCTTTCCCTTCCTGCCCACCCGTACTGGTCCCAACGGCAAGCTCTCGGCCACGTTTTTTCTTGCCCAAGAAAACAGTCGGTCTTGTTCTCCTGAGGTCTTTAAGGCCTGTCTTTTTTCGATCTCAATTTGTCCCCCCCCCCTCTCCCGTGTTCTTGCTTTGTTGCGTTCTGGTGTTCCCTCCCCCACAGCCGGTGGAACAATCTTTCTTCCACTTGTTCGGTTCTTATGACCAGAGCAGTTTTTCTTTGATTGTATCGTAGTGATCCCTCCGCGATCAATCGTCTTCCTTTCGCGTTTCTCCTCCCCCTCTCCGCTCGGCTTCTTCCCTCCCTTTCCCTTTTTAGGATTCTTTTTTCACGTTTTCTCCCTAGTCGCCGTCCATCATGGCCCTTTCTAGGAATTTTTCACTTGCCCTTTTTTTTTTGGCCATTCCCCCTTTTTTTTCCCTTCTCCGACCTTTCCTGCCCCTCTGTGCTCCCTTCCGATCAGGCCCTGACCTTAGTTTTGGTCGTGGCACGTTTTTTGACCCCCTTCAGTTGCCCGGTGATACGTTAGCAGTGGGGATCAACCCCTTTGACAACAATGCTCGCTCCTCTGTCAACCACCCCCCCCCCCCGGCGATGGAGCCATGCCTTTAAGCTTTTGCTTTGAGTCGGCACACATGACGACTATAGCTCCTCCTCTTTCTGGTCTCGGACGCTTTTTCTAGCCACTGGATTGTGTTTTTTCGCCAAAAATCCGCATTGGATCGCACTCCCTCAGTTCACAAGGTAGCCTTCTCTTTGCACCTCCTTTTTCTCAAACCGTTCTTCTCATTACTTTTTTGTTCTATTTTTTTATTCGACCCACTATATGGCCGGACTTTTTTTCAGACGTGACTTTCTACGATGGTTCCGTTTTCTTCTTTTCCGCCTCAACCCCTTTCGCTTCGGCGTCGGGGACTGTTTCTCTTTATGTGTGCCAAGTCTTTTCCTTTTCCTCGACCTTACTTTCCCTGACTATGCTCTCCTGTCCGGGACTTTCCTTCCTTGTACCCTCGGTCCCAGATGTTCTGGCCAGGCACTGTTCCCCTTATCACAATTTGCGCGGTTTCTCCATGAGGCCTTCCCCCCCCAATGTCCGTTGAATGAGGACCCCCGCTCTGCTGCGACTGATTTTCATCCGAGCTCTTTCTGAAGACGGCCCTCCTAGTCTGTTTTCGTTGAACACTCCCTTTTTTTTTTTATCCTATCATCCCTTTCTAGGCGTCTTTCTTCCCGACCCTGATCTCTGCACCAGTCGTTCGCATCATTGTAGGGGTTTTTTTCCCATTGAAGTTTTGCAGATTATTCTTTTTAATTTTTCGTCGAGTCCACTGTTTTTTGCCCCTTCTTCCCTCTTCTCTTCTGGCCTCGTTCCCATAGCTGCCCCGGTTGATACTTCAGCAGTTTTTTTTTTGATTTTTAGCGCGGGTTTAGTGGTCTTCGGACTAAGTCCCTACTCTCCCCCCCTCCGTCTCTCCTCGCCGCTTTTGGTTGTGTAGCTCACCAGATCATCGTTGGACGTTGCTTATTTTTAGTTTACGGAGCTGTTTGTGGTCATACCCTATCCTGCCTCGAATCCCCCACACTTTCTCGGTGTACCTGCGCCCTGTTTGCGATTTTGCAGGACATCGGGGCGTTTAAGGTTGGTTTTATTGGGATTTTTTTCCCCTCGCCTCACGTCTTTTTTTCGTCGTCCTTTTTCCATTGATCTTCAGTGCGCGGCCGTCCCCCCATATGCAGGTCATCTATAATGTTTGCGCCTGTCTGTTGACCCCTCTTTTACGGACTCTCAGGGGGTTCGGTAATTTGTAACTGCGACGATTTTTTTTTTTGTTCTCTGGGTCACGCCAACCCCTTATGGAGAGTTTTATCTAGCGCACGGTGGCTCTTCCCCTTTCTCGCGTCCTTCCCTATTTTTTAAACCATTTCCAGGGCGTCGGATTGCCTTGTCCTCAGTCGTCTGCCGGCCTGAGTATCGGCCTCAGATTTGTTACCCAGAATCCTACCGTCACTTTTCCGAAGAAGCCTTTTTTTTGGCGGATTGAGACCAGACTCTCCTTTCCTCCTGGCGATATTTCTCCTCTTTTCGATCCTCTTCTCTCCTACCCCTAGGCTAGCGCTTCTCTGGTCCGCTATTTTTTTTTAGGCTCTTTCCCTAGTTCTGGGGCCCTAGACGTTTTGCAACCTGAACAAAGGGATTCTTGCCTCCCCTTTTGCGCTCCCTCCTTCCCCCGTGCCTCTTTCCCCCTCAGGTAAGTCAGCTCTCTTTCCTGTTTCAATTTCAACGTCTTAGAGCGCGTTGGCTTTTCTTAATTTTTCAGCTCTCCATTCTCTGCTCCAAGGACTACTTTTGATTAGTGCCCGGGTTCCCCCCTCAGTAATTAGTATTTTTTGCTTCCACGACTTCCTTAGGGAAGTTTGGAAGACCTTTGCTTTCCTCGACATTCCTCCGGCACGGTCCTTTCACTCATGGCCTTTCCTCCTGTTTTGCCAGTTTTCTTCAACTTTGCTTTGTGTCGGCTCCTCCTCCGCTCCTCTGTTCTTTCCCCAACCCTGGGCGGTCTGTCGATTGCGTCACGACTCCCCCTTTGAGAAATCATTTGAGTGTTTTTTCTCTGACCACTTTTTTCCTAATTCTTCCCCCCCCCCGCGCGTGAGGGACTTCCTTGCCGAAAAAGGCCAGTTTGGGTCGTTAATTTATCTGCAGGCTGGATGGACCCAGAGTTATGCCTGGTTTCCTTTTTTTTTGCCCTTTCCATCCAGTACGCCCACCCCTCCTTTTAGGTCCGAAGGAAGACTTAATTCACTAGAGCTGGACTTTGAAGTTCACTTTCCGTAATTGCCACTTACTTATCTGTTTGGGACCGTTTTTCTTTGAGTCTTTTCTAGTACCTTTTTCCCTGTTCAATGATCTTCTTTGTTTCCCGACGGCCCACCTAGCCCGCCCCTCTGTAAGTTTGAAAGATATCGTTTTTATTTGCAATTAGACAGCTTCTGACACGCCATTCCCCGTTCCCTGGTCCGAAATGGGCTTTCTGTTTCACGGACTTCTATCCTTGCCGGCTTTCTCTTCTTCCATTAACTTCCGGTGTTCCGTAAACGTTTAGGCTTCTCTCTTTCCTAGTTTCTCGATTTTCTCCCGGCTCGCTGCGAACCTGTTCTCCTTTGGTGGTCAACGCGTTCAGTTTTCTGAAGAAGTGGTATTATCCGTTGGTTTTCTCTTCCCTTTTCATTTCTCCCCTCGCTTGCCCTTCTCCTATGAGTTTCCCGTCATCTCATTACTTCTCCTTTCTAGGCTTCTTTTCGTTGTGCGCAGTTCTCACTCGCTACATTAATTTTTTTTTAATCAATTTCCCCTCCTCTCTTCTGTGCAGCTTTGATAAGCGTTCTTCCATTGGTCACCCCACCGTTTTAACCCCGTTGAGCTCGTCCCCTTAATCTTTTTTCCGACAAGAGCGTCTTTATGCTTTTTTCTCCTCTGCATGGTTTTCCTGCTCCTTAGTCCCGTAATGGATTAGTAATCTGCAAACCATCTATCATTTTTTTTCCCCTCCTTCCCCTTTGTTTTGTCTCTAGATTTACTTAAGTCGTTAGCCCCCTCGTGTGTTTGAGTTGAATTTGAGTTGTCGCTGTTTAATGTTCTGACTTGCCCCCTGGATTTTCATCTGAGCGATTGAGCTTTTTATTATTATCTTTTGTGAAAGGATATCTCACTTGGGAGTGAGGTGTCGGGTTCCTATTTTTTTCTCGATGACCGGCTTTTTTCGGCATCTTCTTCTGTGTCTTATCCTTTTTTTTTTCCTTTCACGCCTTTCCTCCACTGGCGCTTGTCCTGACGCGCCCGCGTCTCTCCTTTCTTCCGCATTGATGTTTTCATCCGCGTCCCTTTCCAGGGTCTCTCCTCGATAGTTTCTCCCCCTACCAGTTTAAGTAGGCGGCTCTCGTTCACCCGTGCCCTCACCGTTTCTCCAGCTTTTCCAGGTTCTCGAATAAACATTTTTTAATTGGCCAAATACGTGATAACCGAGCTGATGTCCTTCGGCGGCTACCCCCTTTTTTCTTCAGTTAGATCGCAGCAGACCATTCCCCCCCCATCGCAGGGGATTTTCGTTTTCCTACGTTTTTTTGCTTCTAGGACCTGCTCTCTGTTTCCGAAAAGACTGCGTAGGTTGTGCTCTACTTTTCGCTGGTTCACCAAAACCTAACTGCGTCTTCAGCTTTAATATTAGATACTGGAGTTTTCCCTTTTCCGGTTTTCCCCCCTCCCTCGACGGGTCGGGTTTGCAATTCCTTTCTCTGTTGTAGGAGTCATCTTCGCCTTTTCTGGTTTATGATACCCCCCGATTTTTGTTCCCAGTTCCCTTCCTTTTTCGGATGCTTGCTTTGTTCATCTGCGGCAAACGCCCAGTGCTGTTTCTCGCCGGCTTAGATCATCGTTAACTGAAGGTATGATGGACATTCGTGCCATGGTCAGATCCTCACGCTTTTTTCTTTGGGTATCTGGCATTATAGCTTTCCTCATTTCAGCTTGCTTTTAAAAGGGGGTCGTAGCCTAGTTGATTTCTCGACCTTCCCTTTTTTTTTTCTACCACCTCTTGGGCCGTCGTTTCCTGATTTTGTTCCCCAGACCTTGTCACTCCTGTGGCAGTCGCCTTTGTTGATTATCTTCCTGTTCCTTCTCTCTTTTTTAGATTCTCACTCTTGCCCGGCCGCTTCCCCTACTCTGGAGGCCGTGGAATGATGCGTGCCTTTGCATTTGATTTACTGCCGGGACCATCCCCACCAGTAGCCTTGGCGTCTTTCAGCGGCGGCAAACTACGGGTATCCACGTGCCCTATTTGGAGAAGGTCAGCAAGTTTTGACCCTTTAACTTTTGCCGGTTTTCTTGATCTTATCAGGGAATCGACTATCGCTGCCTTCTGGTGTCTTTGGGTTTTTTTTCTTGAGTTCGTTTTCGAACCCCCACCTCTAGTTTTTTACATCCTCGTTCTCGTTCTCCCTCTTTTCTCGATGTAGATTTGTACTTCAGATCTATTGATCGCGCTGATTGACCTGAGTCAACAAGTTGGTAGCAAATGAACGGTCCTCCTTGCTCTGCTTCTTCCGCCCTGGCATTCTTTTTTTCCCCCCTACGCATTATTCCCCCGGCCAGCCCTTCTTGAGTTCTTTTTTTCGTTTTTGACAAAATAAGAGTTTTTTATGTTTCAACCTTGACGGTTCAAGTCCTCCTTTCTATTCCCTCATGCGCCGAAGAGTTGTCGAACTCCCCCAGCTCTCCGCCTCTGATTGGTATTGGTGGAAAACAGCCAACCACCTTTATAGTCCTTGTCCCGATCCTTTCGCAGAGTGGCTGAGTTTACAAATTTGCAGAAAATTGCGATGTTCTCCCCTGAGCAATTTTGGATTTCCTACTCCCATTTTATTCTTGAAAATTTCGAGAGGTTTTGCCTTTCCTCCATAGAATATTGTCTGAATCGGAAGGAGTTTTAACAGAGTTGATTGCTGCCCAAGCGGTTTCGTTAGTTTCCGCCACCAATCCCGCCGGATCTCTCAATTAACCACAGGAGCCTTTCGCCTTGTCGCAACGTGCTCGCCACAGTGCTGATGTAAATTCCCAATGGGTTTCATGAGGGTTACCCCCTCGGTCTATTAAACACTCTTTTTTTTTTTGAACTGGAAACGTATCCCTAGTTTTTTGTTGTCGTCTCTTTGTGCGCTCAAACTTTCTTCCTAGGTCGAGGGGACTGATGGTAGCTGATGCTGCTTCTTTTTGAAGGTAACTTGTCCGCTCTTGACCCCCCCTCCTCCTTCTGCTCCATATAATTTTCCGCCTCTCAGGGACGTTCGCTATGGACCGCTGCCAGACGTTCGGGATTAATTTGTCCCGTTCTTAAAAAACGGCTCGGACAAAAGACTTCCCTCTGCCGTGCATTTCTTTCTTTTCCTCTTGCTGCGCCCGACTGCAAGATTATTTTTTTGATTCAAGGAGTTCTGGTGGTTGAACCTACTCGATTGTCCATCATCCCTTCGTTGTTGTTTGTTTCTCTCTTCGCAGCCCCCTGTCGCTCGGCGCGTCTATAAGTCGTCCTATCCTGTCGTGTCGCTTGGCCGGGGGTTCCCTTTTCAATTTCCTTATTTTAGTAAGGAAGTGGGAACGATTGCGGCTTTCTTTTTTTGCGCCTTTCCTGCGGTTCTGAACTGGCGTACGAAGAGCTTCGGACTGTTCCCCCGCGGAACTTTTCTGACTCTCAGCAGTATGATTTCCGTCATTCGCTTTGTCCCGAGTTTTGACTTTGGGCCTTGACAGTTACGTTGATCATCCAAGTCCCCTTTTCCTCTCTTTTTGTGAGCGCACAGAGTCCTTCCAGGCCCCGTCGATGTTTTATGTTTTCAGGGTCTTTCTTTTCTGAGGGTTTGCTACGAACTCATAAAACCCCCTTCTTCCTTTGCAGCCGTGTTGCGATCCGAGTTGCGACATTGACTGGCTCGGTGTTTTCCTGTCATGCGATCCTGTTCTTTTTGCTCCTTTCCGATTCCCACGCTGGATGATCTGAGGTTTTAGTTACGGACTTTGAGTTCCGCTTCGGTGGTTTCAGGACGCACCCTTTCCGCGCAGTTCAGTCTCTGGGTTGTAGCCATTGACGGGTTTAGACTAGCTCGCTCCCTTTTTTCTTTCTGCCCCCTCTTTTCCTCCTCCCCCTTTGCGACCGTCTCGGGGCCGGTTCAGGTCTTTTTTCTGGGGTCCGACCCCTGGGTCCCGCCGTCGCGGTTGACGGGGCATTGGTCCGATTCGTTTAAGGCGGTGACAACCCCAGCACTCGCTCGGCTTGCATGGTTCGCCAGTCTCTCTTTTTTCATTGCTGGGGTTTGAACTTTTTTTTCCTGGGCCCAAACCCTTAGCCTTCCCTCTGACCGACGCTTCTTGGCCGAGGCTCTGCCTCCTTTTCCCGTGCCTCCTGTCGATAGATCGTTTCTCCTCTTCACTCACACACTTTTTGATGCGTCCGTTTCTAGTAAGTCCTTTGAGTTTTTATTTCACCTCTCTGTTTGAGTTTCTTACTGAGCAGACCACAAGCCACCTTTTCTTTTGCTGGCCCGCGCCTCTTACACGTGAATCAAATCATGATGTGCTGTCCTTGTTTCTGCGCGGTCATTTTTTGGCGAGAGCTTGCCATTTGGCGACCATAGTCGCATATCTGAAGAAGTGGTCTAGTTGATTGAACAGGCTCTTTCCCTCGTCCTTTTTTGGAACGCCCGGGTCAATTCAACGGCCTCCTCTGCGGTTCCGGGTTTATTTGCTCTACCAGAAGGAAACTGTATTCAGTCTCTTTTAATGCCCCCCCCCCCCCCCCCCCCCCCCCCCCCCCCCCCCCCCCCCACCCCCCCCCCCCCCCCCCCCCCCCCTCCCCAGTTTTCATGATTTTTTTTTGACTGCTCGGATGACCTGAAGCAAGACGTTTTTCTCCCAAACAATTTTGGTTGTTTTCGATTCAATCAGTTTTGTACGACGTCACACCCTTGATAATCCTTTGAGAGTCATCCTTTACAACCAGACGACTCCCCAACCCCCCCTCCCCTCGGATGGCATCTTCCTTCCACAGTTCCTGACAGTTTTGTGCATGTTTTCTTTTCCAGGCATACTTGTTTCCTTCTCCGGCTGACCTCCGCTCCCGCAGTCTCCCGTCTGAGCTGACGACGGCAGCGTTCAAGATTTTGTGTTCGGTCTGCGCCACTAGAAGAATTACTCAAATCTTTCGGGAACGTTTTCCCCTTGGGGCACCGTCCCCTTTTCTCCGAAATGGGTAATGGCGAGAGAATGGTTTTTTTCCGAGCCCAGGCCTTTGAACAGCCATAATTTGTGTTTGGGCGCCCCGTCGAGGGCTCCGAATCGCCTTCGAAGAGGCCTCCAGCCCGGCTTTTCCTTTCTCGGCTCAATTTTTTTTCACTCGACGAGTTTTAGTGGCTGAAGGCCGCTTTTTCCGTCAGAAAGCGTCCTTTTTCATCCTACCAAGTTTTCTGTCCGCTCGGTTGGCCTCGTTCCTGAGTCTCGCCCCGTGTGCCTGTTACAAGGACGATGCTTATGCCGCTATGGACGTCCCGAGTTTTCCTCATGTTGGTCTCCGGCATCTGACTTGCGACCTCCCCGCTTTTTCCCTCTTCTTTTTAGTTCGAATCCTTTCTTCCTCTGCTTTGCTTTTCCTTCGTCGCGCAGGGTCTCGAGGCCCTTCGAACAAGCGATCATCACTAATTATGGTGCGCTCCCGCCGCCGTTGATCAGCGTATTAATTCCACCAGGCCATGGCCAATGAAAGGGAGGCTCTTCCGTAGCATGCCCCCGACGCAGCGGGAGATCCCCGATTTGTTTTGTTAATTTTTTTGTCGTTTTGATCAGCGTTTCCCTGCCCCCTCCTTCAACGAAAGGGCAGCACACCCGATGTCCACGTAACGACGACAACAATATGGGCAACCTACTAAGGTGGTTGTTTTTTTTG
>Ga0179593_1310041_pt1 | contig 11207 bp, 15 predicted proteins | sample CZODoug2_1_08_16_FD_185931 | JGI IMG/M metagenome (GOLD analysis project Ga0179593, IMG submission 185931) | Vadose zone soil fungal communities from Angelo Coast Range Reserve, California, USA - CZODoug2_1_08_16fungal (PacBio error correction) | ecosystem: Environmental > Terrestrial > Soil >... | reverse complement strand
TTCAAATGGATGGTTCCCTTTTTCCCGTTCCCGTCCCGACTGACTTGGGCTCTTTTTTTGTTTTTTGAGTTTTGTTTTCACGGTTTTTTGAGCCAGATTCCCCCCCTGGGCCTTCACTAGACTTGTTGTTTTGTCGCACCTTCTCCTCCCCCTTTGGCTTTTTTCTATCCCAAGTGGGCAATGGGTTGCGGTTCGGAGGTGGCCCCCCTTCCCTCAAACTTAGGACTCGTGGGTCCCCATACATTGGATGATATGGGACTTTTTTGGTTATTTTTTGGTAGACTATTTTCCCCCTCTCCCTCGAGCTGCTGCTACGTCCGCTTGTTTTTGATAACCCACCCTCCTTTTCGATACCGCATGACAGCTTTTTTATATATTTCCCCTGCTTTTTTGTGTTGGTTCGTCCCCCCCCCCTCCCCCTCCGGACTTCATCCCCTGTTACTTTCGTTTTGATCCCCTGGCTATTCATATTCCCTGCCCCACACCGCCCTTCGTCCCACCGAATATCCTCTTTGTACTTCACACAGTTTGCCATTTTTTTACCTACATTTTTTTTCCCCCCCCTCCCATCCCCTTTGCATCCCTCGAACTTTTTTCTGTTGACCAGCTTTTTTTTTCCCCTGAGTGCTCGTCCTTTATTTCTCCTTGTTGGTGGTTCTTATTCACAGCCAACCCCCCCTGCAAATCTGGTCCCCCAGTGAAGTACTTTTCTTTCTCATTGGCCGCTGGTTTTTTCGCGTGCTTGTTTTTTTTCGCCCCTTTGTTCCAATACCCTAAAATCATCCCCCGTTCAATATCCCTATTTTCCCTCCCTATTTGACTCAATTTCCCCTTTTTTGATTTTTTTTTCTTTTGCGCACCGGCTTCTCCCCTTGCTTCTCTTCACCGTTGATATTCTCCCTGATCGTTGTTCGATTATGCCCTTTCCTTTTTGGCCCTTGTTCAGCTTTCACCTTGTCTCTGTTCCCCCCCCATTGAGTCCTTTTTGGTCATCCGGTTTTCTTTTTTACGTGGTGGCTTTTTTTTTTTTTTTTTTACAACCCTTCCTGCCCCCCCCTTTTTCTCTTGCGTTTTCATTCCGTGGCCCCAAGAGGACTCTGAATCACGCTTCATTTTCTTTTGTTCCCCCTCTCCTGTCAGGCTTGATTTTATCTGCGGGTTTTCCCGGTACGGCCTTAACGTTTTGTCCCACACCTTTGTCTCCGTTTTTGTTCTCTACCTTCCTTTTTTAGAATGCTTGTGATGGTTGTATCTCCTTTTCCCACCGTATTTTCGTTGCTTTTTTTTTTGTTTGCCGGCATTTCCAAATACCGTTTTTCTTTTTTGGGAATTCCTTTTTTTCTCCTCTTCTTCTACCCTGTTGTGGTGACTGAGGGACAGTTTTTTCCTTTCCCCTTTTTTTGTTTTGTTTGAAAATTGGCCGCTTTGCGCATCGCCTGGCCTTTTTTTTTGTTGTAACGACCCCCCTTTCTCGTATTTTTTTCAAAACCCAACGGGATCCCCCCAAAACGGTTTTGACTCCCCAGGTTTTTCAATTGCTATTTGCCCCACTTCTTTTCCAGGGGTTGTCATTTTGAGGACGATTTTCTTTTTACGTGTTGTCCCTGTTTTGACCTGTACCAGCACACGACTTTTTTTCTCCCTTTCAACAGTGTTTTCACCAGCGGCGCTTTGTTAACTCCCGCTCAACTTCCCCCACTCACTTTTCTTCCAAAACTTTTTGGCAATTGGTTTACCCCCTCCCCAACCCCCCCGTTCCGTTTCTTTTTGTGTGCTCTTTGATGTTTTTCTTTAAAGGCGGCCCATCCCTCCCCTCCGGCATGTCCCTGACAGCGTCCCCTTGCTCTGCCTCCCCCCCCCCCAAGTGAGCGTGTTCCCAAAACTCTGTCTTTTTTGCTCCTTTTTCTTAAATGATGGCGCCTCCCTCCCCCGTGGCTTATGTTTGAAATGAACATACACCTTGACCCCCATTTTTGCCGTTTTTCATTAGGTTTTTTTTTTCTAGTTTACCCTTTAAAAAGGCAACCACGGTTTTTTCCAAGGGTGGCCTCATTTTTTTTTCCCCCTCCTTTGTGGGAACAAAATTCCCTTGGCCGTCGGTCCCTTTTTCTGCAGCCCTTTTCCACTTTTCGACTGCCCAGCGACGTTGAACCTCGTTTCCCCCTCCGTACTTTTTGCTGATGTTCCGTTTTTCCCCAAATTTTCCCACCTGTTTCGTAAAACCTTGTTTTTTTTCGGTAATCCACAGTACTTTCCCATCTTACTTCTTGTTTTCTGCGGCCTCCCCTTTCCTCCTCCTTATCCTGTTCGTGGGGATCTTTTATTAGTGGGTTCTTTTCGTTTTTTTTTTTAGTGATGCCTTCAGTCTTTTTCGGTTTTTGGACTGGTGTGGGATGGCTTTGCAACTGAGCCGTGTTTACAATGTTCCTCCCACCCCTCCTGTCTTTTTTTAGGTCAGTGTGCAAAAAGTTCTCCATCGTTTCTGAAGGGTTGGTCCCTCCTCGTACGTTGTTTTTCCTTAAGCTTTCCCTTTTTTTGTTTCGCCTTCGCGTTTTGGCCGTTTTTTTTTGTTGCGTCCTTTTCACTGTCGTCAGGCCAATTTTTTTTTTCCTCCCCTGGGACGATTTTGTTCTTCTGTTTATGATTTCCCCTGGACCTATTTCACACGGGGCGTTGTTTTGCCTTTTTTCTTTCCTTTGTTTCCAAGACACGGAGTTTTTTTTGAACGTCCTCTTATTAAACGCTTTTTGATTGCACTCTGTTTCCAAGGGTGTTTCCTAGCTTTTTAGAACGGCTCCCCCCCTTCGTAGTTTTTCACGGGGCCCATGGCAAGTCTGTTCCCTTTTCTCCCTTTTTCCGCGAAACTCCCTTCGAAGAGATGTTTTTTTAACCGGTAATAATTTTCCTTTCCCTTCGACTCCTTTCAACCTGTTCTCTTCCTGGCCCTTTCCCCCCACTTCGTTCAGACAGTTTGTTGAACCACTTTTGGCCTCCTCTCTGTGCAGATTCAGCCCAACCACACGCCCTCTTTCGATTGAGCTTGTGCCCCTAGACCACCCTTTCAAGTTCCTCTTTCTGAACCCAACCCTTACACCCCCTTTTTTTCAGCATTTTTGAGCTTTGTACCCCCGTCCCGAAAATATCCGCCCCCCCGCCGTGCCAAGGGAGCTTCTGCCCTTGTCGCTACTTTCGCCCTCCCCTGCCAGCCATGTATTTTCCCTCCGCTCTATTCCCCCCTTTTTTCATAAATGCAATGAGGATGGTTGGTTTTTTGGGTGTCTGGAGGGTAATAATGCTCCCTCTTTTGCCTTTTTGAATATATCGCCTCCCCCCCAAAAAAACCCCCCCCCCCCCCCCACCACGCGGCCGTTTTTCGTTGCCTGTCCTCGAACCCTCGTTCAAGTAAGCCCGTAAGTGTCCTCCTCCTTTTTTTTTCCTATCGTTTTGTTTTAAACGTGGTCACGCCCCCCCAACTTTTTTTCTTGTGTCAATTTACCAAATTTTCCAGCTTGAGCATTGCATTCCTTTTGACTTTTTACACTCTCCCTTTTTTCTGTTGGCTTGGCCTGTCCTTCTTTTTTGTCCGGTGTTCGAACCCTCCTCGATATCATCCCTCCCAACAAGAGGTCTCTTTTAGAACCTATCGTTTCCCTTTGCGGATGGTGTGCTTCCATTGTCGTCCAAACCCTAAGTCTTACTTTCCCAGCGTTTGGTGGTGGTGTGGGACTCTTTTCCTCTTCCTTCCGGTGGTGTTAGCTCGCTGCACCCGTGTTCCACTTCTACTTCGGTACTGTGGAAAGCCATCCTGTTTTCCCAACCCTCCCGAAGGTATGGTTCTCGTGTGTTGTTCGTTATTGAAATGATGAGAGTCCCTCGGGAATGACTCCCCGGCGCCACCTCTCTGATTTTCCCAGTACCATTTCCTCTTGCGTGTATCGCAGCCCAACTAGGTATCCCCTGCTTCCCAACATATGTTTTTTTTTTTTTTTTTCGCCACACTTTGCCCACGCCCATTTGTTCCCTTTGGGCCTTTAGTTTTTTTCCCTTTTTCTCAGGACCCGTCCTGCGGACATGAAACAGTGTTTTGTCGTTTCTTTGCGTTGGTCGAAAGGTTGTCCCCCCTGTTGAAACGTTTTTTTTTTTTTTCCTGTCGAACCGGCCCAACAAGTTCCCCCTCGTCCGGTTTTCCCCTGCAAGGCACTCCCTTCCTCGGTTCAAAAATTGTTGCATTATGGTCCCACTTTTTTTCCATGTACTGGACCATCAAATGTTTGCTTAAGGAGTTCTCGGCCCATTTGCCCACAGATCTTCTGTCGCGGGTATTATCTTTTTCCTTTGACCAGCTACATGCGCCGTTTTTTCTTTGTATACTTTCTTTCATTTTTTTTTCTCTTTCCCCGTCCAAGGCTTTAGTTTTTTTTAACCCGTTTTGCCTGAGTTTTTTTCCTCTTTTTCGCAATCCCCCCCCCCCTTTCGGGCGAAAAATTTTAAAATTTTTCAGTACGTGGGTCCCCGTCCTAGGCGTCTGTTTGAAGTTGACCTGAGGTGTAAAGGGCCCTCCCCGGGATCCACTTGGAGTCCCTATTCCATTTCCTGAATTTTTTAGCGGAAATTTCTGCGGGCCATCCCCTTTTCCCCTCTTTTCTTCGGTTAGTGTTCTACCCTTTTGAGGCTAGACACCCTTTGTTTTTTGCCGATGTCACCTCCAACGATTCTTTCTTCTCATATCCCGTTTTTTCGGGTCCAGCTGGTTCCCTGGCACCCCTTCCCCCTCCGTGGAAACCTTTTTTGTCACTCATCATTTTGCTTCCCCCAACTTCCTGCTCAATTTTTGCCGTCAGTTCCTTTTTTCCCCCCGCCCTAGGGGGTTTTTCTATCGACCCCCTTTGGGTCCAAAGATTTCGTCCCCCCCCCCCAACGTATTACCCTGGTGAGCACCTCTTTACACGTACTCCCCCCGCAGCAAATCCTTTCCCTTTCCTTTACTCCTCTGTCTTTGGTGCTGGTACTTACGTTGTTTCGTTGACACTCGCCTTCCCCCCCTCGGGCGACCCTTTCGAGCTTCGAAAAATTTGTCTACGTTTGGCTCCCCCCAATTTCGGCCGTACAGTTGACTGCAGACACAGGCGTTATTTTGTCCGTTGGTTTTTTAACGCCCCTTTACTACATGGATTATGGGACAATTTTTTTTTTCCCCCAGGCACATCTTCTTTTCTTTTTTTTTGACAACGTGCCGGTCCCTTTCTCGATCTTTTTTTCTTCCAACTTGATATGACTGGTCTTTCAACTGTGGCCTGATTTTTCCTGGAGTGCACCGAATAAGTCCACCTGGAAAACCGTTGTCCTTTTTGTGCCCGTCTTCAAACACCCTTTTTTAAACCATACCCAATCATCAGCGGCTGTGTTTTCGTTTTATTCGTCCCGTTAGGTCTGGCGCCTTTCCTTTATTGGCCGTGCCACTCAGTCATAGTTGTGTCCCCCTTTTCTTGAACTTCTTCTTTTTTTTGACTCTGCGTTCGTTTACGAGGAACGTGCTGCGTTTCTTTTGCCCTGCACTTAGTCCAAACCCTCTTCTTGTACTGGGGATTTTTTGTTTTCATTTTTCCCAGTTCTTTTTTTTGTGGGTCTTTTCCTCGACTTTCAAATTTGTTTTCTTGACCTTCACTGTCCTCTACCCCAAATCCTTTTGTTCGTGCTTTTTTCCCACCGCCTCGTTTTTCCCTATTTTCCAACCACCTGTCACCTTGAAATCCCTTTTCCCTCTGTTACTATTGACTTCCTGTCGTCACACCGCTTTTTGGTTATTTCACCCAGTCTCCCTTTGTCTTTTTCCCCCCCCCACCGCCCAGTTTTTTTTTCGATGCCCCCCCTACCTTACGCTTTTTCACCTTTTTGACCTGTTTCCCCACGGTGGCTGGGCGTCCCTTTTAGGGAAGAGTCTCTTTTCCCCTTCCCTTTTTTGAACATGAATTCCCACATTTACAATTATTCTTTTTCCTTTTCCGGTTTTTTTCGTTTACCCCTGAGCGGCTCACATAGCGTTTAATTCCCCCCGTCTCCTTCCCCAATCATTCTACGACCGTTAATTCAGATGAACCCCTCCCCTTCGCCCACAACCCATTGGTCTCCTGCAGAGTTTGTTTCGTTTTCATCCTAACTCTAAGACATTCCTTTTTTTTTTCTTTCAACTTGAGCGTTCCCCTTTTTTGGCCCTTTCCCCTCTTTTTCCCCCACCCTCCTGTTGAATCCAACAAACTCGAGCGGGGGTAGGCAAAAACCCTTTTCCCACCCCAACACCAACCTTTCCCCCACCTTTTTCATACCCACGTATTGTGTCCGTTGTTTGAGCGCATCCTAGATATTTTTTTACATTTGACCCAACGTTTTATGTTTCCTGCCATTTCGCGTGCTTGCTTACCCCCCTTTACGAGTTTTTTTTCCCTTTTCTAAGCCGGTGCATTTTCCATCCAGGTTTCTTGGTCTCTCATTTTTAGTTTTCACCTCCCATTGCTGAATACTTGGATATTTACCCCCTTTTTCGCAAAGTTTGACTCTTTTTATGTCCTAAGGAGTGTCCTGTTCTCCACCCCTGCTGGAATTTTTTTTCGGCTGTTCCCCGTCCACTGGTTAGCTTCCTTTCCTAGTTTTTTTTTTTTTTTGCCTGTTGTTTTGACTTGCCTTCGCACACCCTGCAGAACCCTCCTCGTCCTCCTAGGCCTCTTTTTGATTCAGCAAATCTTTTTGGGAATTTTTTCATTGCCCTTGTGGCAGTTTCCTTTTGTGACCTTGACAAATTTTGTTCGATACCCCTCCTTTAACCCCTGATGGCGCCCTCTGGGACGTGAGTTGGGCTGTTTGTTTCTTCCCCTGCACCTGTTTTTTTCATGTCTCCCAACCTTTTTCTTTTTGATATCCGTGTTGCCTTGCATTTTGGGGTTTTCTACCCGTGATACCAGAAACTCTTCTCATAGCTTGTTTAGTTTTTTTGCGTGGTCCCTTGTCAATTTTTTGAGCATGGTTCCCTGTCAGTCCATCTTTTCTTTTGGCGGGTTTGATGGCTTCAATTTCCTTTGACACCCCGGTCGGCCACTTGTGTTTTCCCCACCCTCTCCGTGACCCGTTGTTTCTTTATTTTTTTGTTTCCCTACAGTCCGGCGCAGCAGTGTCTTCGAACCCTTTTCCTTCTTTCTTTCGTGCAGGTTCCCACACGATTCTTTTTGCTTGCCCGGTAGGGAATAGCTACCCATTTCTAGGAATAGACAGGTAAATTCTTTTTTCTCCGTTTACCCCAATGCGATTTGCACGCCCTCTATTTGTCATCTTCTTTTCCTGTTTTTTTTGTTTTTGGTGATTTTCGGCCTTCTTTTCCTCTGCACCACCTTGTATGAGGTTCCTTTTTTTTTACAGTTCCCGATTCCCCGGGGCATTAGTAGATGTCCCCAAGTGTTCTTTTCTCTCGGTCAAGGGGCCCTGCACTCAGAATCGTTCTTACCTGTGGACCAAACAAGCGCACCCCCTGCCGAAGACCTGACTCCTTTCTTCCCCCCCTCCTGTTGCAACCTTTCTCTTATTTATATGGTTCCCCCCCCCCTAGGCATACCTTCGTATTTTTTTTCTTTTTGACATCAACTTCCTCTCGTTCCAGAAAGGTATTGTCGTTTTGTTCCGATTGCCCTTTCTTAAATGCACCCGGTCGTCTTGAGGGATGACGTTCTTCCGCTCCCCCTGACTTTTGCACGTCACCTGCAAAGTTTTTTCCGCTTACTATCTGCTCGTTTGTTCGCCCCCCACATGTCCAGTCCTTCCTCCTCCGGTCCCCTTTATCATTGCTTTCTTCTTCCTTCGCAAACCCCCCCTGTTCACAGTTCTTTTTTCCTCCATTCTTGCCCCTCGTTTTCCTTCCCTTTTTCCTTCCGACCAAGTTTTGGGACAATGTTTCCCTTAACCCAACACCCTTTCATTCCTTCTTGGCCTTCCCCGAATTTTTTCTTTTTACATTTCTGTTTTACCCCCCCTAGTGTGCTCGACGTTTCTTCCGGTTGTTTGCGTTTGCTTTTCAGCTCCAACATTGCACAAAGCGTCACCTTGACAGGTCCCGTTCCTCACCCAGGGATCTTGATTTTCTGTTTGAGTTTTGAGTGTTTTTGCGCCCTGTGTACCTCCCACTTTACCATGCCTTTTTTTTTCCTCCCCCAAGTTTTCCCTCTCCCCCTAGTCAGCATCTTTTTTCGCGAACTTCGGCCCCCTTGCTTGAGCTGGCCCGTTCCCCTCTTCTCCACTTTTTTGTCCAGGTTTTCAATTCCACTCCCCCCCTTTTTTTCCCTATGTGAGATATTCCCTTACTGGCTTTTTTTTTTTCCCATGCTTTCACCATGTTCCCTTTTTTTCTGCGCTCACACAGTTCCCTTCCCCCTGCTTGGTTTTTCCCTTTGGCGTTTTTCCAAACAATTTTTGCCCCCCGCCCACCTTCTCTTGGGCCCGTTTTTTTTTGCTTCAGGTGCTTTTTACCCCCCAGCGGTTAGCTTCCTTTTTTTCCCCTCCTTTCAATGACCGTGTGAAGCCCGCCTGATAGGATTCTTCATCCTTCCTTAGCCAAGGTCGGACTATGAAACGTTGGCAACATTTTTTTGTCCGGGGTTTTTTTTTCTTGTCTTCCAGTCGTTAGTCCCAACCGGCGGATGTAGATTCACTTGTAGACTTTCCTTGCCTCTTCTCTTTTCTTTTCAACTTTGACTCGGTCCCCTATCACGTTTTAGGTTCCTTTCATTTTTCTTGGTCTCGTCATTTTCCCAATCCCTGGGTTTTTGGAACTGGTTTTTTTGGAGTTTTCCGTTTCTTAATGTCTGTTAACCCCCCCCCTTTTCCCTCGATTTTTCATCTGGCTTTTTTCAACGGTTTTCAAGTACCCTTTTCTCGCTTTATCCACAACGTTCGTCCCGACAAACCCTTTTTTGTGACGACCCCGTTTTGGCTTCATCTTTCCCATCGGCTTTTTCCCGGTTTTCATTTGGTCGGGCTCTTTCATCTTGGGGCCTGTTTTGTGAAAAGTTGGGGTGGTGTCCCCCCCATGCCCCCACCCCCTGCTTTCTTTTCGTGCTGGAAAAATTGACCTCAGGGCATTTTTGTTCACTTCCTCCGAACCGGTACACTCCCCCTTTTTTTCGCACCACAAATTTTTGTGGATTTTCCCAACATTGCGCTTTTTTTTTCTTTTGATTTCGTAACCAGGACCGGCCTAAAAAGCCCCCAGACAGTTCTCTATAGGCGTTTTTTTTTTTCGTCTTCCCCCCCGCCCCCCTCGTGCCCAGCGTGTTTTTCCCCTCGGTCTTTTTCATACACCGCTGCGCCCCTAACCCACCCCGTTGCTTGTTAAACAACACGTTTTGAACCTCCATTCCCTTTTTTTTTGCGATTGTTCTTTTATTGGTTTTTTTTTTTTCCCTTCCTGACGGTACCCCTACCTTTTTTTTTCGGGTTTTTTGGTCATTTCTTTTGCAGATTTGTTGACACCCCCCTCGGACAGTCTTGCCTTCCCGGATTTCACTTTTTTCCCCGAGGTTGGTTATTCGCGGACCTGTCCAAACCAACTTTTTTTTCACCAGATTCGGCAACTTTTTTAGTTTTTTTTTTTTGACAAAGTTTTCCCCGCCTTTTCTTCCCCCCTTGGGTCCTTTTACCCTAACTCTACTATTGTGCGTGGCGTCTTTCCCCCCCTGCTCCGACGGGGTCGGGGAGTTCCCCCGCTGGATCCAGCCTCCTTTCTTTTTCAGTGGGTGCTTTTGGGTGATTCTCTTGCCAACTTTTAGAAGTTCGTCAATGGCTAATCCCCCCCCACCCCTCAGTTTTTGAGCTTCTTTTTTTGATTGTGAAACTGACGTCATTATCTGCCTCCCTTTTTTTTTTCCCCCAGTATTTGTGTCCTCCCATCATATTCCCACTTTTTTGGTTTCTCCTTTTCCCTTTTTCAATTGTTTTTTTGTGGTCTATCTTATGAGGTAGGTTCGTTTTTTTTTTTCTGGGTTGTCCCTGTTCAGTCTTGTCATGAAATTTGCAGAAGTTTGGCATCTTCCCTTCTTTTTTTCGTTCTTTTCTTTATGATGGACACGGACCTCTTTCACACTCTTTGTTTCACTTCTCAGGATCCCCTTCCAGAAATTGGCGCTAGGGTAACGTTCCCCCCCCTTAAAACTTTCTATTCAGTTTTATTGTTCTCTTTTCCCCCAGTGGTTGTTCTAGCATTCCTGAAAAGTTCCCGTCGGCCGTTTAAAATAGGGATTGACCATGATGGTCGAGATTATCCTTTCAATAATTCTTATCTTCTTTCTTTTCTTCCCAGTTAATACCGGGTCCTTTCCCCTTTCCCTTCCTTCCTTTCAACTTTTGCTCGACTAATAGCTGTCCACCTCTGCTGTCTTTCCCCCTGTTGGTTCTTTTTTTTTTCTTTTCGTCCTCCTTCTTTCAGCACCACGCCTATTTCTGTCTCCTCCCTCCTTTTGCTTTTTTTCAATCGGCACTCGTTTCCGCCTAGGACAGTTTTCACAAAAACTGACTCACGTGGAGCTTTTTTTTTTAGCTTTGTCTTTCCCACAGTTGTCAAACTTTCAGTGATTTCTTTCCTCAACTTTTTGAGCTCCCTCCTCCCCCCCTCCCAGCCCTTTGCGCCCCCGGAAGAGCAGAGAGCCTCAGAGGCGAGAGAGGATTGCCCACCTAGGCTTTTATTTGGGTGAGTTCCTTTCCTTCCGCCCAATAGTGTTTATCTTTGTGTCGTTTTGTCTTCTTTCCCTCCCTGCTGCCTTGTTTTTCCTTGTCCACCTGTAGCCGCGCCACCATTTCCCTTAGGTTTTGTCAGTCTTCTTTCTTTCCCGAGAGGAATTTCCCGACCCACCCCGATCACTTCCACCTTTTCCCAGTCCTGTGCAGAATGGGTCGTTTTGGCAAATTTGGCCCACCCATAGTGTGCTGAACCCCCATTTTTGAGTCATTTGTCCCTTCTCTTTTGGCCTTCTCACACTTTTTTTCAATCTCTGGGTGCATTTTTTTTTTAAGTTTGACACCATTTGCCTGCCGGTCTTCATCTGACCGCGTGGACCCGATATTCATTCAACCAGTAGGTTCGCATATCAATACTTTTTCTTTTTTTCTGGATGTGGCTTCTTAAACCGCCCCCTGATGAATTCTTAAATTGTTGCCCCTGTCCCCCAGGTGGT
>Ga0179593_1694909_pt1 | contig 11208 bp, 16 predicted proteins | sample CZODoug2_1_08_16_FD_185931 | JGI IMG/M metagenome (GOLD analysis project Ga0179593, IMG submission 185931) | Vadose zone soil fungal communities from Angelo Coast Range Reserve, California, USA - CZODoug2_1_08_16fungal (PacBio error correction) | ecosystem: Environmental > Terrestrial > Soil >... | reverse complement strand
TTGCCCTCCCCTTTTTCTCTGGGCGCTTGGGTTGGTTATTTTCTTGTTTCTTTCCTTTCCCCTCTGGTTTCCTTTTGGTCGGTTGACTGCGCGTCAGCGAAATCGATGCTGTATGGCTTAAGCCAATGATCGCAGTTTCCCCTGGGATTGGTGTTTTCAGTGATCGCGATGGGCGTTCTATTCCGAAACGTCCCCCTCTTGTTTGTCTTTAAATGTGCCTTTCCCGGCATGTACCTCGGCAGTAGGTCCCGGAACGAATTTTCTGCGCTTCAAAGACCCGAGTTTAGGATCTTTTTCCAATCCTCGCCCCTACATTCTTTTCCTCCCAGAAGTTTTTTTTACTTGAGCTCTGAGGAGTCTCGGAGATTCAAGAAGAGGTACTCTTAAATCGCGGCCCCTCGGGTTGGGCAAGTCGTCCCGCTCCTCGATACTGGCCTTGTCGTTTTATGCCTCCTTTTTTCAACCGCTTCAAGCTGTGACGACCTCGAGCGCACGCTCATTCGCATCGCGAGATTCTCTCATTTTCCAGGCGTTCAACTGATCGTCCCCCCGTGTGCTCTCCTTTGATTCTCCCACTCTTCAGCGCGCGCAAGCAAAATTTCCTCCCCGCCTCGAACGCGTCGGCCTGTTACCGGTTGCTCACTACCCTCCCACTATTCACTGCACGTTTTTCTCCTTTGGCGATGGCGACGAGGGTAACTTGGACCTAGAAAACAGGCGCTGTTATGGAACGCTACGCCCCTTGCATCGCAACGGGGCTTTCCTCTGCATGGGGACGTTCCGACCCCCTCCCACTCGCGCTGTCCCTCCCCCCTTTTTGGACTTTCGCACCCCCCCTTTTAGCCGGAGTGTTAAGGGCTTTTCTGGTCCGAAAGCGGTTGGCCCCATGGGAACCCATTTTTTGGACATCTCCTGCCTGTGCGCGGGATGTCCAGTCCCGCTTGTTCTTTTTCGTTGGCATTGTTTTCTGCTGTTCAGCGTCGTTCTTGCTACCAATCTTTGAACCAACACGACCCCAGTTAGCATTAGCTGGCGTGTTTCACACCACAGAATGCCCCAACCCACTAGTTTCGGGCCCTCTCTCCCACCACACCTACCGTTGCCCGAGAAACCCATGGTGACCCATTCATCTCGCCTCGCCTCTTTCTGGAATGGCAGCGTAGAGTGGACTTCGCTAAACCTGCGGGGCAAAACCCACACCAGAAGTCCCCCCTTTCGGTTTCACCTCTCGCTCCCATTTTTTCCCCCCTTCTCTTTTCCTTTTGTTGTTGTTTTTTCTTTCACTTGCAAACCAATGGTCTCGCAATTTGCGGACACTTCCTTCATTGTACTTTTCTGTTTTTTTTTTGTGCCTTCCCCCGCGTCTCCCGAATTTTTTGAGCTCGCTTCTTCCATCGAGGTAGGTGGCACGCCCGAAACAAACTTTCTGGTCATGTCCGTCAATCGTTGAATACCCCCCCCCCTTTCCCTGCGGCTTTTTTCACCTTCTGGAGCAATTCTTAGGCCAGGTAAAGGAAAACATCGCGTATTTTTTGCCGGACCCTCCCTCCCTTTCTTACTTTCTTGGGGCTGACCTTGCATCGCCCCCATAATTTTTATGTCCTTGCCAGATTGTCACTTTTAGCAGCCAGCTTTCGAAGCGCCCCCGCGTAACTCCGGATTTTTCTCGACGATGCGGCCTTTCAAACAGGTGCTCTGTTTTTCTTAGTTTTTCGGATTTTTCCCCCTTTCGGAACGGTTCCTTTCCTTCGCGATGTTCAATAACTTCTTTTTTCCTCCCCGTTTTCGTCCAAGTTCCTCGGCTCGTCAGAATCAGTTTTCTTTTGCTCTCAACTTTTTCGATGCCCCTTTTATTGGGACTTCTTGTCGGTAGTTTGCTGCAAACCGGTTTGCCATTCCCCGACCCTTGCCGAGCGACGTTCTTTTTCTGTTGCTGCGCTTGTTTTTTTGCTCGTTCCCTGCAACCTCTTCTACACTTTGCAGGTCTCCCTGTTCTGTTAAACGCCTGTCAAAATGACAGACGACCCCGATTGCGAATGTCTTTGCAGACGCTGCTTTTCGACGTTCCTTTTTCCCAGGTCGTGTCCCCTTTTTCGTTCAGAGCGCCCCAGGACGAGGGGCAGAGTCGACTCCCCTCCGAAACTGGTCCGATGGAAATATTCTTCGTAGTGTACCTCCTTCTACTTAGTGCGTCCGTCGTTAGAGACCTTCTCCGCGTCAATTTTGGTTTTAGGATGCGTCTGTCAGTTCGTTTCTCACCCCCCCCGTTTCGTATTTCTCCCTTCCCCCCAATTTCTTTCCTTTTTAAAGCCTTTCGCTTCCGTCCATTGATCGCCCGCAACCAGGAGGATCGGACGGTGGCACGCCGAGCTGGACTTTTTCCCGACGCAATCGCCCCCCCCCTACCCCCCCACCATACATTTTTCTCCCTGGATCATTTCCCTAATAGATTACCCCCCCCGCGCGAGTATACCGAGTGGAGAACAGACATCCGCAGAAAGCCCCCCCCCCTTCTTGACGATCCTTACTCAAAGCAAGCTCACCCCCTTGCCTAACCCCCCCTTCCGCTTCCCATGTTCTTTCGGTCCGTCTCCGTATGCACACCAAATCCCCAGCTTCCAGCAATGCCGCAAGGCCAGTAAGGCGCGGAAAGTTTGCCCCTGCGATCATTCCTCCAAACAAAATTTTCTTCCACGCGTTCAATTCTTCAGGTCGGAACCCCTTGGCAGATCGGATTACCCCTGACTACCTGTTTTTTCTCTTCCCCCCCTTCACCCTCTCTCCGACCTTCCTTCATTTCCTGAGCTTCGGTAGCTGTTATGGAATGAAGCATAAGGTTGCTGTCCCCGCGCTGACATGCCCTTACGTATTTGACCCACTTTGTCCCCCTTTGGCCCCCCTTTTTCTCCGACCCTCCCCCATCCGTTTAGTCTTTCAAAAAATCGTTCCATGGACCGGTCTGACCAAAGCAAACTTTTTGTCCCCAGTTGTAAAATAATAGGTCTTTCGGCCGGGCGATGAAGCTGTCCTTTTTTCCTGTAGTCTTTCCCTGTTTGTTTCTTTCTTCCCGTATTGTCACCACTCTGCGCCTGGTCCGCCTTCGGCTAATGTGCTGCCCTCGTAGCCGGTTCAAGGTGGTACGTCCCTGTGAAGAGAATCCTGCCGCTGCTCGTTGCCGCCTCCCGAGTGCGTTTCAAGGCATTCGAAGTTCTGACATGCAGGTTTCAGGGCGAGATCCTGATTTTCACTAACGAATGTATAAAGTCAGCCTTCTGCCGTGAGCAATCTTTGTGAACGCGACTTTGTCCCCTGCTCCTTTTCGCTCTCCTCGACATACTGGCTAGGCGGTTTCTCCTTTTCCTTTGATCCCCGCCATGCGCGTTCGCCCATGCTGTATGAGTCCGCTTAAGGAACAGGAAATCAGTGTCACCGAAACCAAAATCCTTGACGTCTTTTTTTTTTTGCTTCCACCGTTCGTCCCCGACGCTTCGTCCTCATCAAACCCTTGCCAAGCAGACTCGCGCCCGCCCCCCCTTTCGTTCCTTTTCTTTTTCTCCTTTTCTCCCTCGTTCGCCCTTCCTGATAACTTTCGCGTGGACGCCCCCGCGCCCCGCGCCAGCCCCCTTTTTCTACATTCGTTCAGGCGATCAGCACCCCCCCCAGTTCCGACCTCCCCCAGATTCTTTTGAGCCCCGTCTCCCCTGTTTCGATTTGCCGCCCCCCCTCCTTGTCCAAAAACTGCGCTTCTTTTCCGTAAAGTTCCATTCTGTGGGAGTTGTTCTTACAGCTCCTTATGCGCGGCCTTTCATGCCTCAGCCTGCTTTACCCCTTGCCAGTCTTGGTTTCCATAATATCCTTTTCCTCCGTTGTTTGTTCCGAGAGTATTATGGATGGCTTGATGGAAAGGCGGAAGCCGTTTTGAAGCAGGCGGAGCAATGAATCCCCACGCGCATAAGCCGTGCTTGAAGCCCCCCATCCCCTTCTCAAAGCTTCCCCCCTTTCTCCTGCAGCTCTCAATCGCATTGCTCGGCGCCCACGGTCGAACTTTCTTGCAGCGGGACTATGGCGGGAAAATCATCGTTCGTGATGTCGGTTTGTGTGATGATACGCCTGCCCTTTTCTCAGTGGTTTTTGCTTTCTTTTTCTTTGGCGTTAACTTTCTCCTCAGGCAGTTGGGAGTTAGCCGCTTCCTCATGATTCGGAGTTGCTGCTCGAAAGTCTTCCCCCCGCCTTTTCGACTCCTGCTCCCCTGGTTGAGAGGATTCTATCCATCGCGTGGCGAAATCGGGCATTCCTTGAGCGACACCATGACCCCGTCTTTTTGAGGTGTGATTCCTTCTGTCTTTATCCCTTTTTCTCCTCGAGACGTGATCCAGGACCCTTCCCTTCCCAGTATTGTCTCGGGCCTTCCGCACGTTGCCGGGACAAGTCGCGTTCCCTCTGCTGCTACGGGCGCCTTTTATACAGCTTTCCTCTCTCTGGATCTCTTGCTCCTGTCATCCTTTATTTTCCCCGGCGTGATGGAGACACGCAACTCGATTTGCGCTTTGAGCAATGCGTGAGCGGGCTCGCGGCTTGGGGCTTCGGTCACCTTTGCCGACGATGATGCATCCCCATTACAGCTCCGGCGAAGGGCTTTGCCATTTTCCTCCTTTCTTTGCTTTTTCCGCACACTCTAGACTCTCGTCTTTGCTTCTCGCCCTTTTTGACACTTACTTTTCCCTTTTTCCAACTTGCCTTTTTCCGCGTCCCACGCCCCATCGTCCGCGATTGGTCTGCCACTGGCGGGGAAACAACCCTCCGCATCTGATTTTTTGGTCACTTCCTAAGATCATGTCATCTCTCCGCAGCCACCGTATGCGTACATGCCACAATCTCAAGCTCAGGAACTTTTCCCCTTTTGAGTCTTCTTTCCCCGTTCCCTTTTCCTTCTTTGCCTGCTCTGCGATGTTCTCTGCCCGTTTCTGACCTGAAGCCCTGGAACGCGGTGGAAAAGATTTGTGTCGGCGCTTCTCCAGTGCTTTCCGCGGCAATTCCTTGTTCCTTTGCCCCTTTGACTTTCCCGTATTTTGGTGGGGTGACGCGGGAGATGGCATGCCCGCCCTGCTCGGGGCGCTTTGAGTTTTCTGAGGCTTTCTGATTTTCCCCTTGCCTTCTTTTAGTCTTTTGCTCCCCCCCCTGGCGTCTTTCCTGCGGTTTTTTCAAAGGATATGATGTTTGATTTGCCTCCGTTTTTTTTTTGTCCCGGAAGTTTCCTTTAAGCGCGGTCCCATTTTTTCTTTCATCCGTTCCTTTCACACTTGCAGGTCTTTGGCAGTCGGGAACAACGCCTTTTTAGCATGAGATTCAATCCCAAACTGGTTCCTTCATTTCGTCTTTCCCATCCCCCCCCCTTCCGTCTCATGTATCCAACGGCGACAGTGGATAGCAACGTCCTGGAGAAGTTCCCTCGAGATACCTTCCTACCCCCCTTTTCCTTAACTTACGGATTCAATTCCTCCTTTTTTGCTCTTTGATCAGGGCCTGCTTCGCTCCGAGCGATGGCGTTACATGATTGAACTCACCCGTCGCACGTTTTTTTCTCAGTCGAGCTCCTTCATTCGTCCCCTCTCGGATTACTTCCACGTTTAACCTCGGCGACACCACGCGTGTATGACCCTGTCGAGTTGAAGTTGACGTCCCCTTGCCGAGCATCAGACTCGTGCCCAGTTGCAGACCGTCGCTGCTGCCCCCCTATTGGCGTGGTTGCTTCCCACTACCCATCCCTATAAGGGGTCAACCATCAGCGCGTGGTGCTCGCCCTGCAGTTCATCATTTCCCTCCCGCCCCACAAAGGTCCTCGTGTTATAACTGCTCCGCGTTTGCAACGGGTGGGCGACGTCTTTGGTGCGCAAAGAACCTTTTTCCGAAAAACTTCGCGAGTGCTACTTAACATTTACGTTTTTTCCCCCCTCCCGCCGTGATTACCTACGGGGTTCCTCGCTCCATGGCCCTCTTTCCCGGCACATCCCTATGGTGCGCGGATGCCTTACGCACGGATTACCAACGATTTTTTGCGTAGTAGAGCTGGCTTTTTTGGCTCCCCCCAATGCCTTTTTTCTCTTCCCCTTCCCAGCTTTTCCTTGACCCGCTGTGGAGATGGTTTTTTCTTTACACAAGACTCCCACATGTCATAAGTTCGGCCCGAGCCCCGTTTCCCCTTCCCCCCTCATGCCTCCTTCGATTTTTACGCTAGCTACCTTACGTGCACCACTCACCCCCCCCCGAAAAGGACAATCTCAGGTGTCCGACACTTTGATTGGTCAATCTCTCTTTCCCCTTCCCCCTTCTTTTTTTTTCGATTTCCCCCCAATGGTTTTTCCCCCCCCTGCTGAACCAAGGATTTGACTTTTGGTGAGGTTTTTTTCCAGGTTTAGCTCTCGTGTTTTTTTTTTTTTTTTTTTTTTTTACCTAAGGGCGCTTCTTTTTCCATTCGAAGTCGGTGGCCGGCGCGGGGATATGGTACTGGCCCTCTATGCACATTTGGTCTGTGTTTTTTTTATCCACCAGCTCACCTACCCTTTTCACCCGGTCTCTCCTTTTTTTTGACCTTGCCAGTTCCCCGCGCAGTCTTTGCGACAAATGACCCGCCCAGCGCTACTACCAGCCCCCTCGTGGTTACCCCCTCTTGACTTCCTCACATATTTCCCCTGGTTCCCATTTCCTTTTCGCCCTGAAGTCCCTTTTTAACTCCGGCTTCTTGGTTTCCGCCGATGCAGGACGTAACCCACGGTGAATAGTTAGGCGAAGTGTGCTTTATTTTGTTCTTCTCTCTTTGCGCCCCTCCCCCCCGTATCGTCAGTATTTTCGCCGTTTTTTTTTCGCTGCCAAGTACACAGTTTTCCTAGCCATCAGGATGATCTCTCACTCCGGCCCCTCTCCGTGCGGGTTTCCCCCCTGGTCCGCCCATGAAGAAGGCGCTCGAGCTTTCTGCCACCTGTTGCTTGTCCCCTTTTGATTTTTTGACTAAGACCTTTCCACCTCTGTAAACGCCGGAAATGCAGCGATCTGCGATCCGAATGTTTTGTTGCAGCGCGATGATCTTCTGCGGTCCTTTTTCGACGTCTCCCCGATCGTTTGACAGCCATTTTCGAAGAAGCGTCGATGTCCCCTCAACCCCGAAGGAAGGTCCGGCGATTTGGAAATATACGTTCCCTTTGATCTCGAGATGAATCTCCTCGCGTTTTTCTTCTTCGTTTTTCCCTTTCTTTACTCCCTCGCGTGTATGTTCCTTCTCTAACCAGTTTTAGTCTGACTTTTCACTCCACAACTTCTTGTGCCCGAATGTTCGACCTTCCGACAATCTTTCCCCTTCCTTGTCCCCCCAACGCCCCCTTCTCTACGCGCCGCGCGAAGTCCCAGCACGCAGCCAGAGCGACCAATAAACACCCTCCCCAAGGCGTAGGATCGTGATCATTGTCTTGCCCTTCATCCCACTGTACCTTTAGTAAGCCAGGGGAGCCTCCAGACCCCCCCGATCAGCACCATCGTGTGCCGCCTCCACCCATTTTCACCTAAACCCCTTCATGCTCTCCAATCCACAACCGTATGCAAGCACCCGGAAATCCCAAGCGCGGCCCAATGAGCCAGGCAAGCCCCTTACCTGCTTGTAAATCCACTGGCTCTCCTTCTGCCCCACACCCGACTTCCTCTTTCTCAACCCTTTTCCTCGCACAAAGTCTTTACTCAACAACCCCTGGGGGATCGACATCCAGAACCGAATTCCCCCCCCATTTCCAGAGCTCTTTTTCTGTGCATAGGTGTCCCCCCCGTGGCGTTCCCTTTGCTTTGCTCTGGTTTTTGACCACTTCCCACAAATCAGAATGTCGTCGGTTTTGTTTACTACGCACCCTCAAAGTGCAGACCAATCCTCCTTTCGAGTGGGCCCATAGTAAACCTGCCCCCAGCCTTTGGGCCGTTGTTCGCGCGGCTCGAGAAGCGGACTCCGAGAGTAGAGAAGTAGCCTGATGCTCCCCCCTCAAGTATTGCCCCTTTTTCTAGGAAACTTTTTTTCCAGTCTTTCATGTTGATTCCGGGTCAGGTGGGGACGTCGCCTTGCGATTTTTCTCCACGCCCGGCTTTGCGAGCCCGCACGCCCACCCCAACCTTTCTTTCCCGTCTGAGTTCCCCCCTGTCCCCGCCTGAACGTGATGTACATTTGATCCCGGTTAAGGCCGGATCCTGATTTCGCAGTTCCCCCTGAAGTATAAAGAGGCCCTACGTGGCAGCAGGCTCGCGACTTTTCTCTTGGCTTTTTTGAAGGGGAAAAGTCCTTTTTGTCCTTTCTTCCCGTCGTGATGCATTTGCGGCCGGGATGAGTCCCTAACATCCGGAAATCCTGTTCCCCCTCATCCACCACCATCCCCCGCCGTCTGTGTTTTCTGTTCGGCTCAACCATGGATTTCGCGTTCCCCATTTTTTTCCCATCCTTTTCGTGGGTCCAAGCCCTCGCGCATGCCACCAACGGCGCAGTGCAGACTTTAGATCATCCTGCCGAATCATGCGCCCTGCTCGCTCCATCTTGCTCTCTAACTTAGTTCTTTTCCTTCCCGCCAGCCTTCGTGCAGTTCACCCAGGCCGCCCCCTCCCGAACAGTTTGATGATTGCACGCCAGAGAGTCCGCTTCGCCCGACCGTTGGCGTTCTTGCATTTGTCCCATTTTTCCGTCCAGTCCGAGTGTTCTTCCGCTTATGCGCATGCTTTTCTCCCTCGCTGTTCTCCCAACGCCCCGTTCCGCCTTTTTTCAGCGTATCCAAAACTTTTCCCTCCTCCTTTTTTTATCCCTTTCTTCTCGTTTTCTTTTCCTTTTCGTTCTGATTGTCCTGGAATCCATAAGCCTTGTCTGGCAGAACACTCCCCTCTCAAATCGAACTGGACGGCCCCTTAGCGGGACTGTGACAGAAACTCGGCATTTTGCCACAAGTGTTCCGGCGGTCCGCCTGTTTCGTCTGGGTGGCCTGCTGATCGCTCACGCCTGTCGCACCATTGCTGGCGCGGGGGCGCGGGTCTTCACGCGAATTGCCTCCTGGCGAATTCCTGAGTTGATGATTTTCTTCAGGACCCTGTTGGTGGCGTTTGATGGGCATTTGCTTTTGCCACCTGGTGATGATCTGACGCACAGGTCCGTCGAACGCGGGCATTCATGGTTTTCCTTTTTTAAGCCCGCATTGTATGCTTCGGTTTGATTCTTTTTCTCCTCCCGGCGGTAACGCGCCTTGTTGCATTTCCGACTCAAGGACCAGGGCCACCCCCTCTGCCAGTATGTCTCATGTCTTTCGGCAGGGCTGCTCGTATTGGCCCCCTTCACCCCCCCCCCCCCCCCCACCCCCCCCCCCCCCCCCACCCCCCCCCAATGCTGAATGATCCCTGAAGGCTATTCTTGCGTTATGGAACTGCCTTTTTCTTTTTCCCTGGACTGTCCCCCTTGCTTTTGAACCTCCTCGTTGCTCAATGCTGTGCGCGGCTCGCGGTATGCCGGGCGTGCATGTCCCTTCAGGCTACTTCCACTACCGGCGACGTATGTCCCTTCCTTAAGGCGTAGCAGGCGCAGCCCCGTGGCAATTCCACTGTGAGCAGCCCTGAACTTTTCTCGACTCTCGCGTTTCCCATTTTTTCGACTAAGTTTTTTTCCCAACGGCTGGGTGGTTTGCATCTAACGAGTTTCCCCCCCCCCCCCCACTTTCGAAACTCCCTTGGTATGCACTTTGCATTTTTTGGAAACACCACGCCCGACATCTGCTTTTTCCCAGACTTCCGTCCTCCCTCGAGCCAAGTCTCTGCACACATTACCGCAGCTCGGGCATTGACTTGGTACCTGCGTTCTAGCGCGATCCCCCTTTTTTTTCGTCTGGCCTGCCAAGACGTGGTCCTCATGTTAACTTTCTCAGACTTCGGTTTTGGTAGAAGATTTGTTCTCTTTCTGAATGATCCCGTGATTTCCGCGGCCTCTTTGCCTGGCGGCTGGGCGAGCTGGGGATCCGGTTATACCTCCTCCGCGTCGCCGCATGTCGCTGGGCAGGCCCGCTTGCTATTGTGACTTGTCGGCACGATGTGCGCTTGAGTTGCTGTTTTCCCCCATGGCTTTTTTCCTTTTTCAGCAATCTATTTTCCTTCCCTTTTTACTCCGTTGATTGGATCCGAGATGGCGGAGTGCTTCCTTCCTCTCCGGCGTTGCCACATTTCGATCCGCTGGTGGAGTTGCCCCGACAACCGATTCAGGTCCTTTACCCCCTGTAGCATTTTTCCCCGACTAAATTTAAGGGAGACGACCTTGCCAGACGCACACCCCTCATCAAAATGGAGCCCCACACGTTTTATACCCGACGATTTTTCCAGACTTTAATGCAAGCCCGGGTAAGATATTTCCCATCGCCGGAACCCTGTGTTGCGGCAAGTCGTCTTTCCCTCTCGTACTGGGCTGTTCGCTTTTTTTTTCCTTGACCCCACCAGTCGCGCCGATCAGCGGAGCGCACGTCGCCATTCGCAAATCGCTCCTGCTTCATTTTTCCTTTTTGAACCTGATCCTTTACCCCCGTTTTTCTTTTCGCTTCTTCTTTGGCGTTCCGGCCGAGCGCAGCCAAATGTTCCCTGAACGCGCGAGCGTTTTCCCTTTCACGGGCTTCCTCCCCCAACTTCTTCTTTCCAACAGCCTCCGTGGCTCGCAGTCCCCCTGGTTGGCGATCCTCTCATCTGATGGCTGACGAGCCACTGTAAAATTGGACTTCCCCCCAAAACGGCGACGCTTTTGACCCCTTCGCCTTTTGACCGTCTTTGACTTCTTTCACGAAGGCGCTATCAAACTTCCTCGCGCCCACTAGTCACCTGTTTGAGGACGCGAGTTTTTCCCACGCCGGGGTAGTGACCTTCCTGGGTCTTGGCCCAAAGAGGGCTCCATGGAACCCCTTTAGGACATCCGCTTTTTTTGTGTTGCTCTTCATCCCGATCGTCTTCTTCGCGCTTTGGCTCCAAATGCGATTTCAGCTGGCTAAGCGTTCTTGCTCCGTTCCCTTTGAACTTCCACCGCCTCGTTTTTTTGTCCCACCGACCTCTTTCAAATCTTGAGCGCGAATGGAAAAAGAAGCGTTCGAGGACATGGAAGCGTACTTGGGACGAGCTCCCCTTGACGGGCCCCCAACGCACCCTTCTTCATGTGTTTTTTCGAGCCTTTCA